>Ga0335085_10002378_pt1 | contig 35392 bp, 38 predicted proteins | sample Lox_Sample_45_FD_206712 | JGI IMG/M metagenome (GOLD analysis project Ga0335085, IMG submission 206712) | Soil microbial communities from Loxahatchee National Wildlife Refuge, Florida, United States - Lox_Sample_4.5 | ecosystem: Environmental > Terrestrial > Soil > Wetlands | place: USA... | reverse complement strand
CCGCAGCGCACTACATGCTCGACCAGATCAACGCCACCTTCAACGTTTCCGGCGCGGTGGACGAGGATCACCGCCAGCTTTCCGTGCTGCAGGATGAAACCAACCAGACCATCGTCATCATCGACCGGTTGCTGACCGACGTGTCGGCCGACGTGCAGCGCCAGACGGCCTATGTCGCCAACGAGCGCGCCAACCTTACGACGCTGGCTTCGGCCATCAAGAACGGCGAGCTGTACGGCGCCGATCTCGGCTCGCCCATGATCGCGGCTGCCGGCGCCTCCCCGCGCGGCAGCTCGTTCGCCTATTCCGGAACGCCGCTGGTCGTCATTCGCTTCGATCACCAGGACGTCGACTACCAGCAGATTCTTTATGCGGCCCTGCAGCAGGCGCTGCAGACCAAGCCTGGTGCGGCGTTCTCGATCGTCGCGGTGTCGCCCACGCGCGGCACGGCCGCGGCGGTGCAGCTGGCGCAGACCGCGGCCCACCGCCACGCCCAGGAAGTGCTCCGCTCGATGACCGACATGGGCGTGCCTGCCTCGAGGCTGGCGGTCGCATCGGCGACCGATCCGGCCGTAAGCGCGAGCGAAGTGCGCGTGTTCGTGCGCTAACCCTCTCGTCTTTTTCGCTGTGCTCTCTCGGCACTTCCCGCGCTTGGCGGGGGCAGAAATTCACTTCACGCCGTGGTCCGCAAACCACTTGACCGCATTCGCCCAGGCGATGTGCGCATCCTTCCCGTTGTAGGAATCGCGATAATCCGCGAAGAAGCCGTGGCCGGCGTCTGCGTAAACGTCGATGCGCGAGGCGATGTTGCCGCCCGCCTTCAGCGCGGCGCGCATGGCCTCCACATCGGCGGCCGGAATGCCCATGTCCTTGCCGCCGTAATTGCCCAGGATCGGCGCGTGAACCCGACCCGCCAGATCAATGACGCTGTGCGGCTTGAGCGGCGTGGGCTTGCCGCCAAGCGGTCCGTACCAGGCCACTCCCGCGGCGACGCGCGGATTGTGCGCGGCATATAGCCAGACAATGCGCCCGCCCCAGCAGAAGCCGGTAATCCCGAGCCTTGTCGTATCGGCGCCTTCCTGCCCGGCGAAGGCCACCGCGGCATCGAGATCGCTCATCACCTCGGCATCGGGAACCTTGTTCACGACATCGGAGATGAGCTGCTCCAGATGGGCCATGTCGTACTTGGCAGGGTCGCCCTGGCGGGCGTAGAGCGCGGGCGCAACGGCGTAATAGCCCAGCTTGGCGAAGCGGCGGCAGACATCCTTGATGAACTCGTGCACACCAAAGATTTCCTGGATTACAAGGATCACCGGCGCGTTCCTGCGGCCCAATGGCCGCGCGCGATAACCGGGAATGCGGCCGTCGGCGACCGCAATCGACACTTCGCCCGCATCGAGCCCGTTGGTGTCGGTGATGATCGCGGCCGCGTTGATCGGCCCCGCGGCAAGCGTGAAACCCGTGACCAAAGTGGTGATGAACGACCGTCGTGTCCCAGTCATGGCGGCGTCTCCGTTTGAGGTTCAGGGGAAGGTGTCACGATAGCTCCGGAAGGAGCCGAGTGATTGGGCTTCGTAGACCCCGCGTGCAATCGCCCGCGCCAGGCAATCGGCCGCCATGTGGCCGAGGCGCAAGACCGCAAGAGCACGCGGCTCTGCCAGCTTGCGGCGCGCGGTCGAAACGACGGTGACGAGATCGCCGTCGAACGGAGAGTGCACCGGGCGCAAGGCACGCGCGAAACCGTCGGCCGCCATGATCGCGACGCGGCGCAACTCCAGCGTCGTCAATTCCACATCGGTGGCCACCGCCGCGATGGTGGTGTTGGCGGCCGGCCGTACGGCACCTTTCATGTCTGCGGGAAGATCGAGGCCGGCGCGGACCGCATCCCTGGGGGCGCGTCCGCCGAACTCGCCATCCTGCTCGAACGGCCAGGCCCAGAATATGCCGGTGCCCGGGATGAGCGGCGAACCCACCGAATTGACCGCCACGAGCGCACCCACCGTTGCGTCATCGCCCGCCGACGAGGCACTGCCGATGCCGCCCTTGTAGACGCCCGCCAGAGCGCCAAGCCCCGCGCCCGCATTGCCGAGCGCGAAATCCGCACCCGCGCTCTCCGCGGCGCGCCGGCCGAGCGCGCGATAGGGCGGCGCATCGCCCCATTGCTTGTCGCCGCCATTGGCGAGGTCGAACAGGATCGCACCGGAGACGATGGGAACCGGCGGCAGACCGGGTGCGATGCGAAAACCGCGCCCCACTTCCTTGAGCCAGGCCTGCACGCCCGAAGGCGCATCGAGACCGAAGGCGGAACCGCCCGACAGCACCACTGCATCGACCGTATCGACCAAGGGCACCGAATCGAGCCCCTGCACGTTGCGGGTTTCGACCCCGCCGCCGCGCGTGTCCGCCGCGACCATCATCGGCTCGTCGCCCACGAGCACGGTGACGCCCGTACGCGCGAGGGCGTCTTCGGCCTGGCCCACGCGCAAGCCCGCCACGTCGGTGATCAGGTTGCGTTCGCCCTTGCGTATCATGAATCCAACGCTAGCCTTCCGAACGCCTAGCGGAAAGAGACCCGATGAAACGACTCGCCGGTGCCATTCTCGCGCTTCTTCTGGCGGTTGCCCCTGCGGCAAAGGCCGGCGCGACGCATCACATGATCGCCGCCGCCAATCCCTATGCGGCGCGCGCCGGGTTGGAGATGCTTCGCAAAGGCGGCTCGGCGGTCGATGCGGCCATCGCGGCGCAGATGGTTCTGAACCTGGTCGAGCCCGAATCGTCGGGCATCGGCGGGGGCGCCTTCTCATGCTGGTGTGGGACCCCGCCAAGAAGACGATGACGAGCTTCGATGGGCGCGAGACGGCGCCCGCCGCGGCGACGCCCACCATGTTCCTGGATGCGAGCGGAAACCCGAGGGCGCACATGGACGCCATTCCGGGCGGACTTTCGGTGGGCGTGCCGGGCGACGTCGCCATGCTGGAGCTGGCCCATAAAAAGTACGGCAAGCTGCCGTGGGCCATGCTGTTTCAGCCGGCAATCGCGCTGGCTGAAAAGGGCGTGCCGGTGACGGGCAAGCTTGCCGGCGAACTGCGCGACTTTCCCAAGATCGCGGCCATGCCCGACGTGAAGCGGTATTTCACCAAGCCCGACGGCACGCTGGTCGAGGCGGGCGACAGCCTGAAGAACCCCGAACTGGCAGCCACGTTGCGCCTCATCGCCCAGCATGGCGCGCGTGGCTTCTATGCGGGCGCCATCGCGCGGGCGATCGTGGACAAGGTGCGGCACGCCCCGGTCAATCCGGGCGGGATGACGGCGAAGGACCTTGCGGGCTATCGCGCCATCGAGCGCGCGCCGGTGTGCGGGCTCTATCGCGGCGACAAGGTCTGCTCCATGGGCCCGCCCAGCTCGGGCGGCATCGCGGTGCTGCAGATCCTGGGGATGCTCGCGCGCGTCAAGCCCGATCAGCTGAAGCCAAACGCGCTTTCCGAGGTGCACCTGTTCGCCCAGGCGAGCCGGCTCGCCTTCGCCGACCGCGACATGTTCGTGGGCGATCCCGCCTTCGTGCGCGTGCCGGTGAAGGGGCTTCTGGATCGCGGCTATCTGGAGCGACGCGCCGCGTTGATCGACGTCGCGCACGACATGGGCGCGGCCGAGCCCGGAACGCCGCCGATGCCGCGCAGCGGTCTGGCGCCGCAGCGCGAGCACGAGCTTGCCGGCACCAGTCACATGTCGATTGTGGACGATGCCGGCCGCGTCGTGTCGATGACCACCACGGTCGAGTTCATGCTCGGCTCAGAGATGATGGTGAAGGGCTTTTTCCTCAACAACGAGCTGACCGACTTTTCGTTCGTGCCGACGCGCGACGGCAAACCGGTGGCGAACGCGCCCGCGCCCGGCAAGCGGCCGATGAGCTCGATGGCGCCGACCATCGTGCTCGATTCCGATGGCAGGTTCCGCCTCGCGTTGGGATCGCCCGGAGGCTTGGCGATCATTCCCTATGTCGCCCAGGCGCTCATCGCCATGATCGACGGAGGGCTTGATCCGGCGAGAACCGTGAAGCTGCCGCACAGCGTCGAGATGAACGGTCCGCTGTTCCTTGAGAGGGATACGCCGCTTGCCGCTCTGGCGCCGCAGTTGCAGGCGATGGGTTACGACGTGAGGCCCGCCGCCGGCGAGCGAAGCGGCCTGCACATCATCGAACGCGCGCAGAATGGCTATCTGGGCGCCGCCGACCCGCGGCGCGAAGGCGTGGCAATCGGGGATTGAGGCCGTCTGCGGCAATACCCGAAATCGCCGTTCGCTCCGCGGCGTGAATGTCCTTTTCCGAAGGTCGCCGCATACCCTTGCTTCGGCGGGCGCAGCGTATCCCGGATAGTTTTGGCCGACTCGAATTCGAATCGTTCGAATTTCGTCTAATCCGTTGCGGCACCGCGATTTTTGCCTTGCTTCGCGGGGCGCTTTTTTCTGCGATCACCCGGTCGCGTATGCGATGCATACGCATCAGGTCCCTTTTCCAACGCCTTCAAAGAGCCCTCCCGAGATGGAAAGCGCGGAGCGCGATTTCAAGAGGGCGAGACGATTTCGCGCGGGCGCAACTCACGCGGAGCCGCGGAGCGGATTCGGTTAATCGGCAAGTTCGAAGTCGATCTCGGACCTTCAGTGCAGGGCGCAGTTGCGCCGATATTGTTGAAAAACTCCCCGACGCCTCGCTCTCGCGCACTATTGGAATTGGCTTTGTAGCTTTTGTGAATCATCCGTGCGCGTTGAAACGCTCGGCTGAATCAATGTTGCGCGACAGAGGGGTGCCAAATAGTTTTTCAACAAAATCCGCCATTTCCGGTCGTTCGATGAGAACGGTCATTGACATCATTCTATTGGAAATCGCCCGGACGTGGCGGCTCGCGGATAGAAGATGCGCGCGCTCGAGCCTGCGCGGATCGCTCGCGGTCTTGAAAGTAGAACTTCGCAATGAGACGCTTGGGTTGAGCTGCCATCGGGGGGGTAACATGCAGCTGGCCAACATATCCGCTGAGTTGTGGGTTTCGACCGTTGCTGCGGCTGCGTCTGCATTCGGACTCATTTTCCTCGCAGTCCAGACGTTACACCAGACCAAGGTTGCAAAGGCGCAGTTCGTCAATACGCTTTCCGAGGACGTCGACAGCAACATCGAACTGGAGGTGCAGCTTGAGACTCGAGGCCGCCTTTACGAACCCGTTGAGTCAATCAGCGATTGCGATCACCAAGCCATCATCAAATTCCTGACATTCTTTGACCGCCTCTATCATCTCATCAGGCTGGGCGTCATTCCGCTTTCGATTATCGACAGACTCTTCGCTTATCGGTTCTTCATCCTGACGCACAATCCGAATGTTCAAACATTCGAATTACTCAGCCCGCAGTCGAAGCAGTTTTGGCCGTCAATTTTCGCGCTCCACAGAATGTGGTACGGATATAGGAAGCGTAAGCGCTTGCCGATTCTGAGGCCGGAGGGCGCCAAACGACTGAGAGATGATGCCATATACGCGAAAAGCCGGGCATGATGATATCGTGCGCATTGCCGAGATAGAACGCGAGTTCTACGGTGGGCAGGGATATGGTCATTACGTGATCCGCCAGTTCTTGGACCTATTTCCCGAATCGTTTTTCGTCACCGAAAATAACCGAGTCGTCGATGGCTATGCCGTCGTTGGCATGTCAGCCGGTGCTGGAGTTGCATGGCTTCTTTCCATTGCCGTTACGCGTTACTCACAAAGGCGTGGGCATGGAAGCGCATTGATGCAACGCTGTATTCACTATTGCGAAACCGTCGGTGCGGGCACGTGTTTTCTGACGGTCGCACCCCGAAATGTCGCGGCCATTGCCATGTACCAGCGGTTCGGCTTTGCCGCTATTGGGAACGAACCGGACTATTATCGCGACGGTCACGCCCGCACGATCATGGCGCGGCGTTGGAACCCGTCTCAGTAGCCAACCGTGAGCGCCACGCCGAAACTGCGAGTTATGGCGCAAGGCGGAAGTACGCGGCAGCCATTGAAGGTCCGAAGTTGAGCGTAAAACCGATCTTCGGAAAGAGGCCCGCCATGAACGGCGCCTAGGGCGTCCCCGCCTGCAGCGCGCTCACCTTTGCCGTCACCGCAAGCGTGATCCGGAACACCGTGCCTTCGGGCCCGGTGGAAACCAGCACCAGATCGCCGCCGTGGCCGCGCGCCAGATCGCGCGCGATCGCCAAGCCGAGTCCCGAGCCGCCGGGCCGCGCCGCCGATACGAACGGCTGGAACAGCTTGGCCCTCACCTGTTCGGGGATGCCCGGGCCGGTGTCGGCCACCTCGATCGCGACGGCGGCGTTCTCGCGGACGGCCGAAACGACAACCACGCCTTCGCCCTTGAGCGCCTCGCAGGCGTTGCGCAACAGGTTCAGCACGACGCGGAAAAGCTGCTCGCGATCGGCATCGACCATGAGATCGGGCGCAACGCGGTTCTCCAACCGCGGACAGGGATGGCACTCCGAGGCGCCGGCGGCGGCTTCCTCCACCAGCGCCCGCAAAGCGAAGCTCTCACGATGGGGCAAGGCCTCTTCGGCGCGGCCGTATTTCAGGGTGGTTGTGGCCAGCGCGATGGCGCGGTCGATCGCGGTCATCAATCGCGGCGCCAGGCGCTTGACGGCCGGATCCTCGCTCGCCGCCAGCCGGTCGGAGGCGAGCTGGGCGTTGGCCAGGATGTTGCGCAGATCGTGCTGGATGCGCGCGACCGCGGACCCCAGCGCCGCCAGCCGCTCCTTCTGCCGCAAAAAGCCGTAGAGGTCGCGCTGCATGGCGGAGAGCTCCTGCTCGGCGACCCCGATCTCGTCGGCGCGGCCCGACGCCACCAGGATGCGGCCGGCATCCTCCGGGTTCTCGTGGAATGCGCCCATCGCGCGGGTGATGCGCTGCATCGGGCGCACCACGAAGTAGAACAGCGTGAGAAAGACCAAGCCCCCGGTCAGACCGGAAATGAACGCCGCCGCCCCGATCACCCGGCGCGCATAGACGAGCAGCGCAGCCCGGATCGGCGCCTCGGACAGAACGATGGCGATCGACTGGGCATCGGCGATGCGGGTGGGCGCGATCACATGCAGCGTGCGGGCGCCGCCGCCCACCAGACAGTCCATGCCGTTGCCGATGTCGCTGAGGAGCGTGTCGCCGGTGAGGTCGATGGTGCGGTCGATGCGCGAGTGCATCATGCCGATCTGGAAGAAGTCCCGCTGGTAGCGCCGCTTGAGCATCACGTCGTCGGCGTTGGCGTGCTTCAAGAGGCTCTGGCGCAGGTCGTCGGGCAGGTCCTGGCCGCCCGGGGTGGTGAACGGCATGATCGTCAGTTCGGCGGACAGGATGTGGTCGTCGAGCAGCTCGCGCTCGTAGAGCCCGATGGCGGGCAAAAAGATCAGCGCCCCGCTCGCCAGCACGTAAAGAACGGTCAACAGCAGCAGGCGCCCCGAAAGGCTGTGAGCCACGAGCCCCCACAACTCCTGGAGCGTGATCGTCCGGAATCGCATAGGGCGGCATAAAGCCCCAACCGGCCGGCGAAAAAAAGGCTGGTGTTCCATCCCGGGCCGGGCGGCCGTCTCATTGACAGTCCGCCGGCCAGTGCCTAGAAACCCGCCTCTTTTGACGACCGGAGACCGACCATGAAGCGCACCTATCAGCCCAGCAAGCTCGTGCGCAAACGCCGCCACGGCTTCCGCGCTCGGATGGCGACCAAGGGCGGCCGCAAGGTGCTGTCGCGCCGGCGCGCCCACGGCCGCAAGAAGCTTTCCGCCTGACCGCCAGCCGGGCAATGGGACGGCTGGTGGCCGACCATCTGAAGACGCGAGCCGATTTCCTGCGCGCCCAGCGAGGCGTTCGCAAGTCCATGGCCGGCTTGACCCTGGAGGTTTGTCACACGCCGAGCGCGGCGGCAGAGCCAGGCCGCTTCCGCGTCGGGTTCACCGCCAGCCGCAAGGTCGGCGGCGCCGTCGAACGCAACCGGGCCAAGCGCCGCCTGAGGGAGGCCGCCAGAGCCGTTCTGCCGCTTTCAGGGCGCGAATGTACCGATTATGTTCTCGTCGCGCGGCCGGCCACGCTCGGCATGCCGTTTGACGCACTGGTGAAAGAGCTTGCCGCCGCCTTGGCCGCGGCCCATTTGAAGCTGGGGGGCGGAGAACGAAGTGACCACACCGCGTGAAAGGCTGCGGCAGATTGCCGGATCGGTTCTGATCGCGCCGATCCGTTTCTACCGCTATTTCATTTCGCCGATGCTGCCGCCAGCCTGCCGTTTCGTGCCCACCTGCTCGCAGTACGCCATCGAGGCCATCACTGTGCACGGGCCGGTGAAGGGTTCGCTGTTGGCGGTGCGGCGTCTGTTGCGCTGCCATCCGATCACCTGGCTCGGCGGATCGCAGGGTTACGATCCGGTGCCTCCGCGATAGGAATTCCATGAACGACAACCGCAATCTGTTCGCCGCCATCGTGCTTTCGGCACTCGTTCTCTTGGGCTGGCAGTTCTTCGTCGCCAAGCCGCAGATGGATCTGCAAAAGCAGAAGCAGGCCGCCGCGCAGGTGCATTCGAAAGGCGAAGCGCCTGCCCAGCTCGTGGCCCCGCCGTCCGCGGCGCCGGCGATGCCGAACATCCTGTCGCGCGCACAGGCGCTGAAGCAGGGCGGGGCGCGCGTTCAAATCCGCACTCACCTGATCGTCGGCACCATCCTGCTCAAGGGCGCCCGCTTCGACGACCTGAAGCTCACGCAATATCACGAGACGGTCGATCCCAAGAGCCCGAACATCGACCTGTTGGCGCCGTCGGGCTCGGCCTATCCCTACTTCGCGCAGTTCGGCTGGATGAGCGCCAACCCCAAGCTTGCGCTGCCCGGCGACGCCACGCCGTGGCGGCTTGAAAGCGGCACCGTGCTTTCACCGGGCAACCCGATCACGCTTTCCTGGGACAACGGCCAGGGCCTTGTCTTCATGCGCACGATTGCGGTCGACGACCGCTACATGTTCACGGTCACCGACACGGTGTCGAACCGCTCGGGTGCCAAGGTGACGCTCTATCCCTATGCGCTGGTCGCGCGCGACGGCGTGCCGCCGCATCAGACCTACACGTTGCTGCACGAGGGCTTCATCGGCGCCGCCGACGGCAAGCTGCAGGACGCCACCTACGACGACTTCAAGAAGGACGACGCCAAGCCCAAGGACTTCGGCGCCACCGGCGGCTGGCTCGGCATCACCGACAAGTACTGGATGGCGGCGGTCATTCCCCCGCAGAAGGAACCGTTCAACGCCAGCTTCCATGCTGCGGCCTACGGCGCGACCAAATCCTATCAGGCGAACTACAGCCTTCCCCGCCGCGACATCGCCGCCGGCGCCACGGTAACGCTCACCCAGCACCTCTTCGCCGGCGCCAAGGTGGTCGAGATCCTGCGCCAGTACGAGACCGGGCTCGGCATCGACCGCTTCGATTACGCGGTGGACTGGGGCTGGTTCATCGTGCTGACCAAGCCGCTGTTCTGGGTGCTGGACAAGATCAACGGCTATGTCGGCAATTTCGGCCTGGCCATCATCGTGGCGACCATCCTGCTGCGGTTGCTGCTGTTCCCGCTCGCCAACGCCTCCTTCAAGTCCATGGGCAAGATGAAGAAGGTCCAGCCCGAGATGGAGCGCATCAAAAAGCGCTTCGCCGACGATGCCCAGCGCCAGCAGCAGGAGATGATGGAGCTCTACAAGCGGGAGAAGGTGAACCCGCTCACCGGCTGTTTGCCGATGCTGATCCAGTTCCCCATCCTGTTCGCCTTCTACAAGGTGCAGATTGTCACCATCGAGATGTTCCACGCGCCGTTCTGGGGCTGGATCAAGGACCTCTCCGCGCCCGATCCGACTTCGTTCGTCAACCTGTTCGGCCTGTTGCCGTTCACGGTGCCGCAGACGTTGCCCTATGGCCTCAATTTCGCGGTGTTCCTGCTGCATGTCGGCGCCTGGCCGATCATCATGGGTATCACCCAGTGGGTCCAGTTCAAGATGAACCCGGCGCCGACCGATCCGGTGCAGGCCAAGATGTTCGGGTTGATGCCGCTGATCTTCACCTTCATGTTCGCGACCTTCCCGTCGGGCCTCGTCATCTACTACACCTGGAACAACATCCTCTCGATGGCCCAGCAGGGCTACATGATGAAGCGCGAAGGCGTGCCGATCCACCTGTTCGAGAACCTGAAGCCGCCGACCTTCATCCGCCGGCTGTTCGACCGCTCCAACGTCCCGGCGGGCGAGTGACGGGGGACGACACGCACGCGCTCGAGACGGCGCGCAAGCTGTTCGCCGGCGAATGCCGCTTTGTCTGGGGCGCGCAGAGGATCGACAACCTGCCGCCCGAGACCCTGCCGGAAACCGCCTTCGCGGGCCGATCCAACGTCGGCAAATCAAGCCTGATCAACGCGCTCACCGGGCGAAAAGCGCTGGCGCGCGTCTCGCAGACGCCCGGCCGTACGCGCGAGATCAACTTCTTCGATCTCGCCGGCCGGCTGATGCTGGTCGACCTGCCCGGCTACGGCTACGCCAAGGCATCGAAGCGCATCGCGGCGCAATGGCAGGAGACCATCTTCGCCTATCTGCGCGGGCGGGCGAACCTGAAACGCGTGGTGCTGCTGGTCGACGCGCGGCGCGGCGTCATGGCGATCGACCGCGAGGTATTGGGCCTGTTGGACAAGGCGGCGGTGTCCTACTGCCTCGCCCTGACCAAGACCGACACGCTGAAACCCTCCGCTCAGGCGGATCGGCTGGCCGAGGCGGAAGCCGAGGCGCACCGCCACACCGCGGCCTATCCGCAGGTTTTTGGCACCTCCGCGCACAACGCCGCAGGCCTCGACGCGCTCAAGGGCCATCTGGCGGCGTTGGCGGGCCCCTAAGTTACAGGTATAACGCCGCGATTGGCGGAGAAGCGGAGCATGGCCCTCACGGACGACGTCGGTCAGGACAGGAACTTACGCTCCATGGCGCGCTGGCGATCCACCGCCCGGGTGCTGGTCGAGGCCCTGCCCTACATCCTGCAATACGACGGCAAGGTCGTGGTCGTGAAGTTCGGCGGCAACGCCATGGCAGGCGGCGGCGTGGCCGAGGACTTCGCCCAGGACATCGTCTTGATGAAGCAGACCGGCATGGAGCCGGTGGTGGTGCACGGCGGCGGACCCCAGATCGGCGCCATGCTGAAGAAGCTGGCGATCCCGTCAACCTTCATCGACGGCCTGCGCGTCACCGACCAGGCCGCGATGGACGTGGTCGAGATGGTGCTGACCGGCACCATCAACAAGCAGATCGTCACCGGCATCAATGCCGCGGGCGGCCACGCCGTCGGGCTTTCCGGCAAGGACGCCAACCTCGTCGTGGCGCGCAAGCTGGAACGCATGAAGGTCGATCCGCAGACGCTCGAATCCAAGCCGATCGATCTCGGCTTCGTGGGCGAGCCCGAACGCATCAATCCCGAGGTGCTGCGCACCTTCCTGAAATCGAACCTGATCCCGGTGATCGCCCCCGTCGGCGCGGGCAGGCGCGGCGAAACCTACAACATCAACGCCGACACCGTGGCCGGTTCGGTCGCGGCCGCGATGCAGGCCGAACGCCTGGTGCTGCTAACCGACGTGGAAGGCGTGCTCGACCAGGAAGGCAAGCTGATCCCCAAGCTGACCTTGGGCGAAGCGCGCACGCTGATCGCCAACGGCACGATTTCCGGCGGAATGATCCCCAAGATCGAAACCGCCATCGAGTCAGTCGAGAGCGGCGTTTCCGCCGCGGTCATCCTGGACGGGCGAATTCCGCACGTGCTGCTCTTGGAGCTGTTCACCCAGCACGGCGCGGGCACGCTGATCACGGCGGAATGACGAGGCCTTTCGCAGCGCTCGCGACGGCGCTTGCTCTCAGTCTGCTGCCGTCGCCGGCGTACGCTTCGCTCAACCTGTGCAACCGCACGAGCTACGTCGTCTATGCCGCCACGGCGGCGCTCGCCAGCACCGGCACAGACGTGAAGGGCTGGACGCGAATCGTGCCGGGTTCGTGCGCCATCGCCATCGAGGGCGACCTCGCCGCGCAAAACTACTTCCTCTACGCCCGCAGCGCTCGCGCCCATTCGGGTACGGCGCGCAGCTGGGGCGGGCCGGTGAGCTTGTGCGCCGAGGATCGCGACTTCCGCCTGCGCCTGCCGCCGGGAGTGGTGCGCTGCAGCGATGCCGCCTCCCACGAACTCGGTTTTGCCCCGGTCGAGACCCACCACATGCGCTCGTGGACGACCACATTGCGCGAATCTCCCGACCTGCCGTCGATGCCGGCGGCGGCGCGCGCCGGATTGCGGCGCCTGTTGGGCGACATCGGAGTGCGCGATCTTGGCAACGATGCCGCCGTGGATGCGGCACTGGCGCAATTCCGCAAGCGCAACCGCATGCCCGACAAGGCGGACACGGCATCGCTGTTCAGCGCGCTCGAAACCGAGGCGATGAAAAGCGCGGTGCCGGTGGGCTATTCGATCTGCAACGATACCGTCGCCGCGGTCTACGCCGCGATCGGCCTCAAGACCGGACAGGTGTTCGCGTCCAAGGGGTGGTGGACGGTGGCCGGCGGCACATGCTCGCAGGCGATCACCGATCCCTTGTCGGACCGGGTCTGGCTGCGAGTCGAGCGGCCGAATGGCGCGCCGCTGGTCGCCGGACCGGCGACGTTCTGCACCACGAACCTCGAATTCGAGATCCAGGGACGCGAGCGCTGCGCCCAAAGAGGCCTGGCGGAAGCGGGATTTGCCGAAACAAACGTCAGACGCCTTCCCGGTTACACCGCCCGCGTCACTGCAACCGGCCTGAAATAGGCATTCTGTCAATTTGTTACCTTACATTCACCATCTTGTCGGGGTTTTGTGCGCTTTAAGCATGACGCAATGAGGCTGGCCCAAAAATGGACCGTGATGCGAATGGATTGTCTGGTCCTCTCATGACTGCTGCCCTGGAAGGCATGAGCGTCGAGCCCGGTCCCGATTTCCGGCACATCGATACCTGGATCTTCGATCTGGACAACACGCTGTATCGCGCCGACTCGAACCTGTTTGCGCAGATCGAATCGCGCATGACCGAGTTCATCGCGCACCGGCTCGACGTCCACCCGGGCGAGGCCTACGCGCTGCAGCACCTCTATTACCGCAGCTACGGCTCGACCTTGAGCGGGCTGGTGCAGTGCGACCATGTCGATCCGGAGGAATTCCTCAGCTACGTCCATGACATCGACCTTTCGCCGCTCCACCCCGAGCCGAAACTTCGCCCGGCGATCATGCGCCTGCCCGGCCGCCGCTACATCTTCACCAACGGCTGCCGCCACCACGCCCAACGCGTGCTGGACCAGATCGGCCTCGGCGGCATGTGGGACGGCATCTGGGACATCCGCACCCTGAACTGGGTGCCCAAGCCCCAACCCGAGGCCTACAGCCGCATCGTCGAGGCCGGCCGCTTCAACCCGCACGCCGCGGCGATGTTCGAGGATATGGCGCACAACCTGGCCCCCGCCTATGCCATAGGGATGACGACGGTGCTGCTGCACAACGGCTCGCGCTGGTCGCTGCAGGCCCCCGACATGCCCCGCAACGCGCATGTGCACGTCCATCACGAGATTGACGATCTGGCCGATTTCCTTCAGACCATCCGCGTCTGAAATCGCCGAAATCAGCCATGTCCGAACAACTTGCCCACACCATCGACGCTGCCTGGGAGAACCGCGATTCCCTGGGCCTTGCCACCAAAGGCGCAATCCGCGACGCCGTCGAGGCGGCGCTCGATGGCCTTGATGCGGGGCGTTTGCGCGTCGCCGAGAAGCGCGACGGCAGCTGGCGGGTCAACCAGTGGCTGAAAAAGGCCGTGCTGCTGTCGTTCCGCCTCAACGACATGAAACTCATCCACGGCGGACCGGGCGGAGCCGCGTGGTGGGACAAAGTCGAATCCAAGTTCGCCGGCTGGGACGAGGCGCATTTCCGCGCCGCGGGCTTTAGAGCCGTTCCCGGCGCCATCGTGCGCAGAAGCGCCTTCATCGCCAAGGGCGTGGTGCTGATGCCGAGTTTCGTCAACATCGGCGCCTATGTCGACGAAGCCACCATGGTGGACACCTGGGCGACCGTCGGCTCCTGCGCCCAGATCGGCAAGCACTGCCACATTTCGGGCGGCGCGGGCATCGGCGGCGTGCTCGAGCCGATGCAGCAAGGCCCCACCATCGTCGAAGACAACTGCTTCATCGGCGCGCGCGCGGAAGTGGCCGAAGGCGTCATCGTGGGTGAAGGCTCGGTGCTGTCGATGGGCGTCTATCTCGGCCAATCGACCAAGATCGTCGACCGCGCGACCGGCGAAATCCTGTATGGACGCGTGCCGCCCTATTCCGTCGTCGTCTCCGGCACGACCGGCGGAGGTGAAGGTAGGCCAGCGCTGTACTGCGCCGTGATCGTCAAACGCGTCGACCAAAAGACCCGCGCCAAGACCTCGATCAACGAGTTGTTGCGGGACTAGCGATTTCGCAAGAATTGACTAATAGGCTAATGGCCGGTGCCCGGGCGTGGCTTCCGCACCGGCAAGGGGATGCTCGATGCGTTGGTTGCTGGCGTTGTGTCTCGTCTTATTCGCAGCTACCGCGCCGGCGGCGCCCGCCGAGCCCAAACCGGTGGCCGCCACGCCCGCGCTCTGGATCGCCCACGGACCCAAGGGCAGCGCCTATATGCTGGGCTCGATCCACGCCCTGCCCAAGAACGTCGCATGGGAGACGCCGCAAATCCTGGACGCGGTCGCGCGCGCCGACACCTTCGTGTTCGAAGTGCCGATGGACGAGGAAACCAGAGCCCAGGCCGCCGACACTTTCCGCCGCAACGCGCTGCTGCCGTCCAGCATGTCGCTGCCCTCGTTCTTCGACGACAAGATGCGGGCGCAGTATCGCGACGTGATCATGATGACGCGGGCCAATCCGGCGCCGATCGTATACCTGCGCCCGTGGCTGGCGGCGCTGGTGCTGCAGGGCGTCGCCTCCGGCGGCACCGGCTTCGTGGCGTCCGAAGGCGTCGACAACAAGATCTATGCGCTGGCCAAGAAGAAGCGCCACGCGAAATTCCGCGCGCTCGAAACCGACGAGGTGCAGTTCCGCCTTCTGATGGGCAACGGCAAGATGGATGACGAGCTGGCGCTGCTGCGCGCCACCTTCGCGGAGATCCTCGAGAAGCACGGCACCAAGGCCGACGCGCTGCTGGCGGCCTGGAGCAAGGGGGACGCCAAGGCGCTGGCCGCGCTCGGACCCGACAGCCCCGGCTGGACGCCTGCGGCCAAGAAGACGCTGCTCGACGACCGCAACCGCGCCTGGTTGCCGCAGATCGAGGCGATGCTGAACGAGCCGCACGTTTACTTCATCACGGTGGGCGCCGCCCATCTGGTGGGCAAGAACGGCGTGCCGTCGCTGCTTCGCGCCGCCGGATACAAGGTCGACGGGCCGTAAAACATCGCGCCCGACTCACACGGTCTGACCGATTGTGCGATACTGCCCTCAGTTTCGGGGGAGGGCTTCATGTTCACCTACCTATTCAGTTTCCAGGGGCGCATCAATCGCGCCAAATTGTGGGCGTTCATCCTGGTCGGAATTGCGTGGGAGATCGTCGTTTTCGCGATCGCAGCCGCCGGGCTCAATTTGGCGGCCTTGAGCGTGCCGGCCGGTCAGCATCCCGATCCCGCCGCGCTGTTCGCCGGACCAGCTGCGCTGGCCGCGGGCGCCGCGATTTGCATCCTGGTCGTCGCCTATTTTTGGGCGGCGCTCGCGGTCAACATCAAACGCCTGCACGACCGCGAAAAGGGCGGCGCATGGCTTCTGGTGTTCTGGGTGCTGCCGATCGTGCTCGAAGTCGTCGGGCTTGGCATGGGCGGAGTCGGGCCGTGGACCAGGGGCGTCACCATGGCGCCGCTCGGCATGGCGCTATTTCTGGGCGCCTTCGCGATCGGGATCTGGGCGTTTGTCGAACTCTACTGCCTGCGCGGGACTTACGGACAGAACCGCTTCGGTCCCGATCCTCTGGGCGGCCCCGTCATCGACCATTTTCGGGTGGTGCGAGTTGATTGACCGGCGCGCGGTCCAGGCCTAAACCCGCGCCATGATCGATCCCGTCGCCCTTACCCAGGCGTTGATCCGTTGTCCGTCGGTGACGCCGAAGGACGCCGGCGCGCTCGGCCTGATCGAGGACGCACTGAAGCCCTTGGGTTTTGCCTGTCACAGGCTGGCATTCCAGGAGCAGGGAACCGAGCGGGTGGAAAACCTCTACGCCCAGGCGGGCCACGGCGCGCCGCTGTTCCTGTTTGCCGGCCACACCGACGTGGTTCCGCCCGGCGAGGCGCCGCTGTGGCGCCACGATCCGTTCGGCGCCGAGATCGACGGCGGAATGCTCTACGGCCGCGGCGCCGCCGACATGAAATCCGCCATCGCCGCCTTCGTGGCCGCGGTCGAGCGCCATTTCGCCAAAGGCGCCCCCAAGGGCTCGATCGCGCTGTTGATCACGGGCGACGAAGAGGCCGACGCCGTCAACGGCACCTCGAAGGTGCTGGACTGGCTCAAGCAGAGGAAGATCAAGCTCGACCATTGCGTCGTGGGCGAGCCGTCGTCGATCGCTTCCGTGGGCGACCACATCAAGATCGGGCGGCGCGGCTCGCTCAACGTGCGCGCCACGGTGGAAGGCACGCAGGGCCACGTCGCCTATCCGGTCAAGGCGCTCAATCCCATCCCGGCGCTGGCCGAGCTGGTGACGCGGCTTTCCAATCTGAAGCTGGACGACGGCACCGAACACTTCGAGCCTTCCACGTTGGCGTTCACCAGCATCGACGTCGGCAATCCCGCGACCAACGTCATCCCCGCGGCGGCGCGCGGCCTGTTCAACATCCGCTTCAACGACCGCCACACGCCCGAAAGCCTGATGCGCCTGTTGGACAGGATCGCCGCCGACGTGGCGATGGACAGCGCCTGCACCATCGGCCTCGAATTCGCCCTCAGCGGCGTGGCGTTCGCCACCGAGCCGGGAGCGTTCACCGCCATGATGGCCAGGGCGATCCGTTCCGTCACCGGACTGACGCCGGAGTTCTCCACCGGGGGCGGCACGTCCGACGCCCGCTTCATCAAGGATCATTGTCCGGTCGCCGAGCTCGGACTCGTCAACGCCACCATGCACAAGGCCGACGAGTGCGCGGCGATGGACGACATCCGCACGCTGGCCGACATCTACGCCGCCCTGCTCGACGCCTATTTCGCGAATCCGCCGACGAGCGATTGCCGCTGATGCTTTCGATTGTGCCGCTCCGTTCTTTGTTGGTCGCGTACCCTGGCGGCAAACCGCTTCACACCTTGCCGGATCGCGCTCCATGAATGATTCCCCCATCGGCATCTTCGATTCCGGCATGGGCGGGCTGACCGTCATGCGCGCCCTGATGCAGCGGCTGCCCGGCGAGCAGTTCCTTTATCTGGGCGACACCGCGCGGCTGCCTTACGGCACCAAGAGCGGCGACACCGTGCGCCGCTATGCGCTGCAAGCGGCACGAACCCTGACGCGTTCCAACGTCAAGCTGGTGGTGATCGCCTGCAATACCGCCTCGGTGCAGCTGCCGGCGCTGATCCAGGCGCTGAGGCCGCTGCCGGTGATCGGGGTGATCGAGCCGGGCGCGCGCGCCGCGCTGAAGGCGGCCCCCGACGGCCCCATCGCGGTCATCGCCACCGAAGGCACGGTCAAAGGCGGCGCCTATGTCGAGGCGATCCACGCCGTCAGCCAGGCGCCCGTGGTGCAGCAGGCCTGTCCACTGTTCGTGCCCATGGCCGAGGAAGGCTTGACCAAAGGCCCGATCGCCGAAGCGGTGGCGCATCGCTATCTCGATCCGTTGATGGCACGGCTGCCCAAGCCCAAGGCGCTGGTCCTGGGCTGCACGCATTTCCCGGTACTGAAAGACACAATCGCGCATGTGGTGGGACCCGACGTCATTCTGGTGGACAGCGCGGCGACGACGGCGGAAGCGGTGGCGAAGCTCTTGAAAGAACTGGGGCGGGCGGCGGGGGCAAGGCCGGGCGAGCACCACTTCTTCGCCACCGACGCGCCCGACCGCTTTGCCCGCGTCGGCGAGATCTTCCTGGAAAGCGCGATCGATCCGGGATCGGTCGAGCAGATCGACCTTCAGTAATCCACCCGCACCAGATGCAACCCATCCGGCGGTGCGACGGGGCCGCAACGCGAACGGTCGCAGGCCACAAGCGCGTTCGCCACATCGCGCACCCGCCACTTGCCTTCGCCCACCAGCTTCAGCGTGCCCACCATCGAACGCACCTGATGATGCAGGAAGGAGCGGGCCGAAGCTTCCACGTCGATCTCGTCCAGCGCGCGGCGCACGGTAAGCCTGTCCAACGTCTTGACCGGCGACTGCGCCTGGCATTCGGCGGCGCGGAAGGTCGTGAAGTCGTGGCGGCCGATCAGCGACTGCGCGGCGGCGTGCATCGCCTCGGCATCGAGGTCGTGCACCACATGCCAGGCGCGGCCGGCCTCCAGCGCCAGGGGGCTACGGCGGCAGACGATGCGGTAAAGATAATGGCGCGCCAGGGCCGAGAAACGGGCATGGAAATCCGACGCGGCGAGCGCGCAATCGAGCACGGCGATCGGCGCGGGACGGACGAAGTGATTGAGCGCATCGCGGATCTTGTCGGGATGTGGTTCCTTGGCGAGATCGAAATGGGCCACCTGGCCGAACGCGTGCACGCCGGCATCGGTGCGGCCTGCGCCGGTGACGGTGACGGATTCCCCCGTCATCTTGAAGATCGCTTCTTCGAGCGCGCCCTGCACCGAAGGGCCGTTGTCCTGCCGCTGCCAGCCGACGAACGGGCCGCCGTCATATTCGATGGTGAGGCGATAGCGGGGCACTAAAGCACCGTACCGGACTTGAGCGACCAGCCGCGCAACAGATCGGATGCGCTCATGGCGGCCTTGCCGGCGCGCTGGACGCGCACGAGACGCACCGCGCCCTCGCCGCAGGCGATGGTGAGCCGGTCGTCGAGCACTTCGCCGGCCTTGCCGTGGCCATTCTCCGGTTCGGCGTAGAGGATTTTCAGGCGTTCGCCATTCGCCTCTGTCCATGCGCCCGGCGAGGGCGACAGGCCGCGGATGAGGCAATCGACTTCGCGCGCCGGCTTCGTCCAGTCGATGCGGGCTTCTTCCTTCAGCACCTTCTTGGCGTAGGTCGCGCCCTCGCTCGCTTGCGGCGTTTCCGCGGCGTTGCCGGCCTCAAGGGCTGCGAGCGCATGGGCCATCAGCGGGGCGCCGAGCCGGGCCAATTCGTTCGTCAGCTCACCCGCCGTACGCCGGCCGATCGCGACGCGCCGCGTCATCAGCACCGGACCGGTATCAAGACCCTCTTCCATGCGCATCACCATGACGCCGGTTTCCGCGTCGCCCGCCAGGATGGCGCGCTGGATCGGCGCCGCCCCGCGCCAGCGCGGCAACAGCGAGGCATGCAGGTTGAAGCATCCCAGCCGCGGCGCATCGAGTACGGGCTTGGGCAGGATCAAGCCGTAGGCGGCCACCACCGCGGCCTCGAGGTGGAGCGCGAAGAAGCCGCTTTGCGCTTCGGCGTCGCGCAAGGTGACAGGCGTGCGGACTTCAAGTCCGCGCGAGAGCGCCAACTTGGCGACCGGCGAAGGCTCTTCGGCAAGCCCACGGCCCCTGGGGCGGGCCGGCTGCGAATAGACGGCGGCGATATCGTGGCCTTGCGCAATCAGCTCCGCCAGCAGCGGAACCGAGAATTCGGGAGTGCCCATGAAGGCAATGCGCATGGCTCGGCCCCCGCTACTGCTTTACCTCCCGCCGCCGGGAGGCGGTTGGGGGGCGGTTCTCATCACGCCATTTCCTTCTGCTTCTTGGCCTTGGCCAGCTTGCGCAGGGCGATCGAGCGCTTGAGCCGCGACAGATGATCGATGAACAGCGTGCCTTTCAAGTGGTCGATCTCGTGCTGCAGACAGTCGGCGAACAGACCTTCGGCCTCCAGTTCCTGTTTCTTGCCGTCGCGATCGAGATATTCGGCGCGGATCCTGGCCGGGCGCTCCACGTCTTCCCAGATGTCGGGCACCGACAGGCAGCCCTCCTCGAACACGGCCGTCTCCTGCGAGGCCCAGGTGATGCTGGGATTGATGAAGACGCGCGGATCGTTCTTGCCTTGCTTCTGCGCCAGATCCATCACGATCACATTGAGCGCCACGCCGACTTGCACCGCGGCCAGCCCGATGCCTTCGTTGGCGTACATGGTTTCGAACATGTCGTCGACCAGCTTGCGAACTTCGCCGTCGACCTTGGCGACGTCCTTGCCCACCGCCTTCAGGCGGGGATCGGGGGCGACGAGAATGGTGCGTTTGGCCATGGGGCTGAGATAAGCGCGGGCCGCGCAGGGGTCAAGCTGCGGGGATTTCGCAGGTCCCTTCGCCCGGCTCCGGTCCGCCGCGCCCGACCCTTCCCCCGCTGAAGGGGGGGGCGAAAGAACGCGGCCAAAGCCTTAACATCACGTCCGGAGAATCGCTCATGGACACCGCCCTTCTTATCCTCGCCGCCGCCGTGGTCATCGCGGCGGCGATCGTGGCGCTCGCATTCCGCCGTCCGCCCGCGCCGCCGGCGGCGGTGCCCGACAGCCGGCTCGACGCCGTGATCGCCGAGCAGGGCAAGATCGCCGGCCAGTTCCAGCAGACGGTGGCCGCCCAGGCCGCGCTGCAGAAGGTCATTTCCGATCGGCTGGACGCGCTCAACAAGCAGCTTTCCGACAGCCTGACAAACTCGGCCACGACGACCGCGGCTTCGCTGTCGGCCATCGGCGAACGGCTGACGGTGATCGACCAGGCACAGAAGAACATAGTGGCGCTGTCGGACCGCGTGGTGAGCCTCAAGGACATCCTGTCGGACAAGCAGGCGCGCGGGGCCTGGGGCCAGGACCGCATGGAAGACATCGTGCGCGACCAACTTCCGCCCGACATGTTCGAATTCCAGGGCCGGCTCTCCAACAACAGCGCGCCCGACTGCGTCATCCGCATTCCCGGCATGGCCGCCGCCATCGTGATCGACGCCAAGTTCCCGCTGGAAGCCTTTGAGGCGCTGAAGGCGGCGGGCGACGATCCGGCGCGCAAGGCGGCAACGGCGCAACTGAAGGCCGACGTGCAGAAGCATATCGCCGACATCGCACGCAAATACCTCATCCCGGGCGAGGTGCAGAGCCCGGCGCTGATGTTCGTGCCTTCGGAATCGATCTATGCCGAGCTGCACGATGCTTTCTCCGACATCATCCAGCGGGCGCGCCGCGCCCAGGTCGTGATCGTGTCGCCGCACATCCTGTGGCTGGCCGTGAACACCATCCGCGCTCTGATGCGCGACGCCAGGATGCGCGAGCAGGCAAGCCGCATCCAGAAGGAGGTGGGCGAGCTTCTGCTCGACGTGAAGCGGCTGGCCGAGCGCACGGGCGACCTGCGGCGGCACTTCGAGGCCGCCAACAAGGACCTCGGGCTGATCGAAACCTCGGCGGGCAAGATCGTCTCGCGCGGAGAGAAGATCGAGGCGGTGAAGCTTTCCCCACCCGAAGAACAGACAAAAATCTCCGGACCCGCGTAAACGGCGGGGCGCATGCCGTTCCAGACGAGGTGCAAGCGGACGCCGGCTCAGCCGCCCGGCACGGTCAGGGCGCTCAGCACGAGCTGAGGTTCTTCAGGCACTGGCTGAAGGTGTTGAACACGTTTTCCAGCGTCTGCCCGAGGATGAACGCAGAGGCGCCGATGCTGGCGCCGATGATCGCCAGGATCAGCGCGTATTCGAACGCCGCCGCGCCAGTTTCATCCGCCACATACGCTCCGAACAAGCTGCGCATCCTTCACCCCATCGGTGCCGCCGAAAATCGCGAAACCGATCCGTACGAAAGCGTAACCGACCACGGAACATCCTGCAAAGGTGAAGTTCCGTGGTCGGAGCGATTCCGATCTCGAAAGGCGCGCCACCGCTGCGTCACGCCGGCGATGGCGGTGCGTTCCGATTCGATTGCGTGACTGCAACGCCATGCGCGGCGCAGCGCCCCGCCGGGCAGAGGTCGCGAGGAAGGAATGCAGTTCGATTGATGCACAGCCGCGGCCGCCGATACCTCACGCTGGGTTAGCAACTGATCGCGATTCACCATACAATGGTGTCGTTCTCCGGATGCGTCGTTCAGTCGGCCGAAGGCGGCCGCGAAGTCCGGCAATCGTTGCGATGGAGACTTCCGATGGCACTGACGCTGCACAAAATCGGTTATTTCACGGTCGAGACTCCGAACACGGCGGGGCAGGGATTTCGCATCCTGGCCGCGCTGCGTGCGGCCGGGGTCAATCTCATCGCCTATTCGGGTTTTCCCGAAGGGCGCAGGGCCCAGCTCGATTTCGTTCCCGACAATCCCGCCAAGCTGAGAGCGGTGGCCAGGAAACTGAAGCTGCGGCTCTCGGCCAAGAAGGTCGCCTTCCTGCTGCAGGGCGATGATTCGGTGGGTGCGCTGACCGGCGTGTTGTCCAAGCTCGCCAAGGCCAGGATCAACATCACGGCGATGACCGCGGTTGGTGCGGGCAAGCGGCGGTTCGGGGCGGTGTTCTGGGTCAAGCGCAAGGCCGTCGCCAAGACCGCGAAGCTGCTGCACGCAAGGTAAACGCCCCGCTTCGCACGATGCGACAATCGCTGCGTGTGCGCACGATTTTTCCATGCGTGCGGCAAGACGCTTTGCCGCAGCCGCTTCCATGAAAAGGCGCAGGTCGCTCCAATTCCGGGCGCAATTTGCGCCTATTGCGCGCCTCCGGCAAAAAACCGGGCGGACGGCCAAAGTGCCCGCGCCGCAACGAAACCGTCGGGACAGGAACGCAGATGAAGATGGATTTCGGTTGCGGCGTGGGCTGCGAGCGCGTTTCGCTGCGCCAACCGCATCCGCTGGATGTCGCCTTGGGCCGTCAGATCCGCCGCCGGCGCAAGGAGCTCGGCATCTCCCAGCAGGATCTTGCCGGCCGGCTCGGCATCACGTTCCAGCAGGTTCAGAAGTACGAGTGCGGCGCCAATCGCGTCAGCTTCTCGCGGCTGGTCGAGATCGCGCAAGCGCTCAACTGCACCGTGATGTACATCGTCGGCGATCTCGACAAGGCGAAAGTGGTCTGCCGCCCGGCGCGGGTCAATTGACGCCTTTCTGCATTCACAGCGCCCGCCGCGCCTTGAAGGCGGCCGACAGCGTGCCTTCATCGAGGTAATCGAGTTCGCCGCCCACCGGCACGCCATGGGCAAGCCGGGTGATCTTCACGCCCGAAGCCGCCAGCGCGTCGAGCAGGTAATGCGCGGTGGTCTGGCCTTCCACGGTGGCGTTCATGGCGAGGATCACCTCGTCGACGCCCGTCTTCGTGCGTTCGATCAGCGAGGCGACGTTGAGACGCTCCGGCGTTATGCCGTCGAGCGCCGACAGCGCCCCGCCCAGCACGTGATAGCGGCCCTTGAACACGCCGGCGCGCTCCAGCGCCCACAGATCGGCGACGTCTTCCACCGCGCAGATCAGGCCGGTCTCGCGGCGCGGATCGCGGCAGATGGCGCACGGGCTCATGGTGTCGAGGTTGCCGCACACCTCGCAGGTGCGAATCGCCGCCGCCGCGTCCCGCATGGCGGCAAAGAGCGGCTCCAGCAGGCCCTCGCGCTTCTTCAGCAGCGCCAGCGCCGCGCGCCGGGCCGAGCGCGGCCCCAGGCCGGGGAGCTTGGCGAGCAACTGGATTAGGCGTTCGATCTCGGGGCCGGCGCTCATTCTTCGTCGCTGTCCGGCATCGGGGCGGCGACGTCTTCCGCCACCACGTCGCGCACCGCAACGATCTCGGCCCCGGGGAAGCGGTCGAGCACGGCGCGCACCAGCGGCTCCTGCAACACGCGTTCGTGACGGGCGGCCTTGGCGGCCTTCCTCTGCTCGGCGATGGTGGGCGCACCGCCCTCGCGCGCCAGCGTCACCACCCAGCGCGACCCGGTCCAGTCCTTCAGCTTCTGCGCCAGATCGGCGGCCAGCGTGTTGGGCACGTTGCCGATGGGACAGAACTCCAGCCGGCCGGCTTCCATCCGGATCAGGCGCATGTTGTTCTCGATCCAGACGCGCAGTTGGGAACGCGGCTCGGCCAGCGCCACCAGGTCTTCCAACGTGCGCAGCGTGGGGGCGTTGTCGGCGGCGGCGTGCGGAGAAACGGCCAACCTTCCACCCTCCCCTTGAGGGAGGGGCGAAATCTGCGCAGCAGATTTCGGGGACGGGTGCGCCGTGTTCGCGGGAAGAGCCGCGCCGGGCGCGGACACCTCCCCGGCCCGCCCGCTTTGCGCCCTCGCCGCCCCTGCCACAAGGGGAGGATTGGAGGAGTCCATCAGGTCGCGCACCAGCTTATCCGTAGGCGGAAGATCAGCTGCGTAGGCCAGGCGGATCAGCGCCATCTCGCAGGCGGCAAGCGGCCGGGCGGCGTCGCGCACCTCGAACAGGCCCTTCAGCAGCACACTCCAGGCCCGCGTCAGCGACGGCACCGTGAGCCTGGCCGCCATTGCGGCCGCGCGGCTGGCTTCCGAGGACGCCCCGTCGAAGAAGCCTTCGGCGCCGGGCGCGACCTTCACGCGGGTGAGGAAATGCACGATCTCCAACAGGTCTTGCATCACCGCCAGCGGATCGGCGCCGCGCTCGTAAAGCTCGCCCAGCGCGGCGAGCGCCTCGGGCAACGCCCCGCCCATCAGCTTTTCGAACAGGTCGAGCACGCGGCCGCGATCGGCCAAGCCCAGCATGGCGCGGATGGTCTCGGCGGTGACCGTCTTTTCTTCGCCATGGGCGATCGCCTGGTCGAGCAGCGACAGCCCGTCGCGCACCGAGCCTTCCGCGGCGCGCGCGATCAGACCGAGCGCGGCATCCTCGATGTTCACGTGCTCCTTGCCGGCGATGGATTTCAGATGTGCGATCAGCTCGGGCGTCTCGATGCGGCGCAGGTCGAAGCGCTGGCAGCGCGACAGCACCGTCACCGGCACTTTCCGGATCTCGGTGGTGGCGAAGACGAACTTCACATGCGGCGGCGGTTCTTCCAGCGTCTTCAGCAGGCCGTTGAAGGCTTGTTTCGACAGCATGTGCACTTCGTCGATGATGTAGACCTTGGTGCGCGCCGACGCCGGGGCGTAGCGCACGCCCTCGATGATCTCGCGCACGTCGTCGATACCGGTGCGGCTGGCGGCATCCATCTCCTGCACGTCGACGTAGCGGCTTTCCGCGATCGCAACGCACGGCTCGCACACCCCGCAGGGATGGATGGTGGGCGCGCCACGCTTGCCGTCGGGCCCGATGCAGTTGAGCGCTCGAGCGATGATGCGCGCGGTGGTCGTCTTGCCCACGCCGCGCACGCCGGTGAGCATGAAGGCATGGGCGATGCGTCCGGTGGCGAACGCGTTCGACAGCGTCTTGACCAGCGCCTCCTGGCCGATCAGGCCGGTGAAATCGGACGGGCGGTACTTGCGGGCGAGCACCTGGTAGTCGCCGGCCGCGCCTGCTGCCGCAGGAGCGGGGCCAAGGCCGAGGATGGGTTCCTGCGTATCGTCCATTTTCCGCCAGCGTGGAGGTGGGAACCGGCGGCGACCCGGACCGGATTCGTTACGGCTGCTTCCTTCCGGACCTGACCGGGTTGGCGAGCGGTCCGTCCGCCACCGGTTCCCGGGCACGGATATAGAACGGCGTTCTGGGAATTGCGAGTCGCAGATGATCGAGGGGTTGTGGACCGGATGCGGCGCTGAATCTGAAACAGGATTCGTTACGGCGCTCGCACGCTGGCGCTACTCGCCCTTCCGGACCTATACCCGCGTTGGCGAGCGGTCCGTCCGCCACCGGTTCCCGGGCACGGATATAGAACGGCGTTTTGCGGAATGCGAGCCGCTGCAAAGACGAAGCTGTTGACCGGTTATCCGTCCGGTTTCCGCAGCAGCTTGAGGACGGTGAACCCCGCCACGGCCACCAGCAGGATCGCGATGCAGAAAAGGACGGTTGCCACGGTGTTTCTCCCCGGAACGGCCCTATTGAGGTGCTAGGTTCCCCCCGTCTCGTGTCAATTTCAGGGCGTCGCGATGCTGCCGTTCACCGGAAATCCCCTCGATCGTCTGTCGGAGAAGCGGCCCGATGCCGCCTTCATCGCCGGGAAGCTGCCCGGCGCGCGCATGCTGCCGTTGTGGCGGCTTCAGGTGCTGACGACGGGCGAGAAGCTGCTCGACGCTGCGGCGATCCCGCAAGCGGTGGGCGACGGCCTGGCGGCGCCAGATGCGACGCGCGTTTTTCTCGGTCTTGACGGCGAAGTCGCGTTGTTCGCGCTCGACGTCTCGCATGCCGAGAACGCGCCCGCGGCGCTGAAGGCCCATGGCGAATTCCGCGAGCTGCGCCCCGCCGCGCCGTTCCTGCGCCGCAAGGACCTCGCCATCCTGTCGCAAGCCAAAGCGCTGATCGATTGGCACGGCCGCCACGGCTTCTGCGCGTGCTGCGGGACGCCGACGGAAATCGCGGACGCGGGCTGGCGCCGCCACTGCCCGCGCTGCGGGGCCGACCATTTCCCCCGCACCGATCCCGCCGTGATCATGCTGGCCGTGCACGGCGACGAATGCCTGCTAGCCCGCAATGCGAAATGGGAGAAGTTCTATTCGACCATCGCGGGCTTCGTCGAACCGGGCGAGTCGATCGAGGAAGCGGTGCGTCGCGAGAGCTTCGAGGAAGTGGGCCTCAAGGTGGGCAAGGTCGCCTATTTCGCCAGCCAGCCCTGGCCGTTTCCGGCATCGCTGATGATCGGCTGCTACGCGGAATGCGACAGCAAAGCGCTGAAGCTCGACTCCACCGAGATCGCCGAAGCCGAATGGTTCACCAGAGAGCGCGCGCTTGACCTGATCGACGGGCGCATCGAGGGCTGGCGCGGCCCGATGAGCGTGGCGATCGCCTATCACCTGATCAAGGGATGGGCGAAGCGTTAGAACTGCGGCTCAAACCCCACGCCTTCTGCGAATCTCTGCCGGCCCACAAAGCTGACAATCTACTCGGCTTGGGTTTGCAACTTGGTCGGTCTGACCAACCGCCGTTCCTTTCGCCGATAGGTGCGATCGCAAAAGGTCACAAACGCCAAAAAAGAGCTGATTGCGCTGTGCTTGACGACGGCTTGCAACAGCCGTTCGCCATTCACAATCCCGCTTCGATCAACGGCTATTCTCGATGGCAAAAAGCGTCTCGAGCAGCTGCGGGGATGGCTGTGCGGGATTCATTCGGGTTCAAGATTCCCTTTCTTTTCTCAACCGAAGGTGAGGGCCAGCATGGCGCACGGGCAGCCGTCCGCCTCGCATATATCGGAATGGCATTGTTCGCGCTGGCTATCGTCCTTCACTTCCTGCCTTCCCCTTGAGGGAGGGTGGAAGAATGCTCCATCCCCTATTCGTTACTCCCTGTTCGCTGTTCGCGCTTTTCAAGGCATCTCATTGCGATAGGGATGCGCCGGATAGATGCCGAGCATGATGACGCGCGAGGAGAAGAACGACAGCTCCTCCAGCGCCAGGCGCACGTTGCGCGAATCCGGATGGCCCTCGACGTCGGCGTAGAACTCGGTCGCATTGAACGAGCCGCCGAGCTGGTAGCTTTCCAGCTTGGTCATGTTGACGCCGTTGGTGGCGAACCCGCCGAGCGCCTTATAAAGCGCGGCCGGCACGTTGCGCACGCCGAACAGGAAGGTGGTGATCACCGGCCGCCCGTCGTTGGGCGCATCGTCGGCTTCGCTGCCCACGATGAGAAAGCGCGTCATGTTGTTGTGCTCGTCCTCGATGTCGGGCTTCAGGATGTCGAGGCCGTAGATCTCGCCCGCCAGCGACGATGCGATGGCCGCCTTGGCGGGATCGCCCAGCTCGGCCACGTGGCGCGCGGCGCCCGCGGTGTCGGACCATTGCTTGTCGGCAAGCCCGAGTTCCTTGATCACCTTGCGGCATTGGCCGAGCGCGGGGCCCTGGCTGTAGACCGTCTTCACCCTGGCAAGATCGGCGCCCTTCAAGCCCAGGAGCTGGTGGCGCACGCGGTGGAAGTGCTCGCCCAGGATGAAGAGGTTGTGGTCGCCGTCCTTGGCATAGCCCTTGATGGGGCGGCCGAAATGGCGCACCAGGAAATGCACGTCGGCGATCCGTCCGTAGACGGAATTTTCCACCGGGATGATGGCAAGGTCGGTCTCGCCGTTGCGGACCGCATCGAGCGCCGCCTCGAAGGTGGGCCTGGGAGCGGCCTCGGCATGGGGCACGGCCTCGCGCGCAGCCAGGTTGGCATAGGCGCCCGGTTCGCCCTGAAACGCGATTTTCCTGGCCGACGCGATGGTGCTGCTCTGGCTCACTTGCGTTCCTTGGCGACGACGGCGCGCACCTTCTCGAGATCGGCGGGCGTGTCGACGCTCATCGGCATCTCGTCGATCGTATCGACGCCGATCCGCATGCCGGCTTCGAGCGCCCGAAGCTGCTCCAGCTTCTCGCGCAGTTCGAGCGGCGAGGGCTGCAGGCCAACGAAGCGCTGCAGCGCCTCGCGCCGGTAGGCGTAGACACCGACATGGGCAAAATACGGGCCCTTGCCCCACGGCGCCACGGCGCGCGTGAAATAGTGCGCGCGGCCTCGCGTGCCGCCGACGTCGAAGGTGGCGACCACCTTGGTCAGGTTGGGGTTGGAGACGTCATCGCCCTCGTCGATCTCGGCCGCCACGGTGCCGATGTCGAAGCCGGTGGCCGCCATGGCGTCGATGGCGCTCTTGATGGCGGCGGGATCGAGAAGCGGCAGATCGCCCTGCACGTTGACGACGACGTCATGCTCGAATCCGCGATCCACCGCGTTGAACGCCGCCCATACCCGATCCGAACCCGACGGCAGGTTCGCCGCAGTCATCACCGCGCGCCCCCCGGCGGCCTCTACGGCTGCCGCGATTTCCTTGTCGCCCGCCGCAACGACGACCGGCCCGACCTGGGCGGCAACAGCCTGACGCCAGACCCGAACGATCATCGCCACCCCGCCGATGTCGGCGAGCGGCTTGCCGGGCAAGCGGGTGGAGGCCATCCGTGCCGGGATCAGAATGATGGGTTTCATTGGGATTTCCCCTCGTGTAATGCGACGGTTCGCCGCACTGACGCCCCCGGGTGTGCATGTAATGTCGCACCCTGGAGGTCCCATTGCGGGCCTCTTTTTCGTCCTCGTCCCTGACCGGCGCAAGGCCGCAAACATACGCAGCCAGGCGCAGATAACGGAGATCCGACCATATGGATTCCTGGGAGTGGAACAAGATCGCGGGCGCGGTCCTGGGCACATTGATGTTCGTTCTTGTTGTCAGCTTTATCGCCGATAGCGTGTTCGAGACACCCGCGCCCACCAAGCCAGGCTACGTGGTGGAAGTCCCCAAAGAGCAGCAGACCGCGGCCGCCGCCACCCAACCCGCCGCCGAACCCATGCCCGACTGGGGTACGGTGCTGCCCAAGGCCGATCTCGGCCAGGGCAAGCAGGTCTCGACGCGCTGCGAACAGTGCCATGACCTGTCCAAAGGCGGGCCCAACAAGATCGGCCCCAACCTGTGGGGCGTGGTGGGGCGCAATCGCGCGACGCATCCGGGCTTCGACTACTCGAGCGCCATGAGCGCCAACCACGATCCGTGGACCTTCGACAAGCTGTTCGTGTTCCTGAAACAGCCGCAGGCCGACGTGCCGGGCACCAAGATGACTTTCGCCGGCCTCAGATCGGCCAACGACCGCATCAACCTGCTCGCCTATCTGCGCACGCAATCCGACAACCCGCTGCCGATTCCGCCGCCGAAGAAATAGGCGGCACGACCGCTTGAAATCGGGCGCGGACGCGTCATCGTTCCGCCATGAGCAAACCCAAACTCCTTTCGATCGTGCCATCCAAATGGATCGGACTGCGCAGCTCGTCGCTGGCGCAGGCCGCCGACGTCGTGGTCGAGGGCATCGACCACTACCGCCCGGAAGAGATCGACTACGCGCTCAGCTTCTATCCGCCCAAAGGCCTGTTGAAGACACTGCCGAAGCTGAAGGCGGCGTTCTGCCTGGGCGCCGGCGTCGACGGATTCTTGTCGGACCCCGATTATCCCAAGCACGTGCCGCTGGTGCGTTTCGTCGACCGCACGCTGTCCGCCGAGATGGCGCAATACGTGTTGCTGCACGTGCTGATCCGCCACCGCCAGCAGCGTTTCTTCGACGAGGCGCAGCACGAGCGCCAGTGGCGCCAAATGGTGCTGCCACGGCGCACGCAGGATACGCGTGTGGGCTTCATGGGGCTGGGCGAGGTGGGCGGCTTCTGCGCGGCGCGCGTGGCCGAGCTGGGTTTTGCCGTCGCGAGCTGGACGGCGCACAAGAAAGACATTGTGAACATCAGGAGCTTCGCAGGCGATTCCGAGTTGGCGGCGTTCCTGGGCCAGACCGATATTCTCGTCTGCCTGCTGTCGCTGACGCGGCAGACGGCCGGCATCCTCAACGCGCGCAGCTTTGCCGCGCTGCCCGAAGGCGCTTTCGTCATCAACGCGGCGCGCGGCCAGCACCTGATCGAGAAGGACCTGATGCGGGCGCTCGATTCCGGCTGGCTGTCGGGCGCGGCGCTCGACGTGTTTGCGGAAGAACCGCTGCCGGCCACGAGCCCGTTATGGAGCCATCCCAAAGTGACCGTGACCCCGCACGTCGCGGCGATCTCGCAGCCCGAAGCGGTGACGCGATACGTGCTCGGCGGCATCGCCGCCTTCGAGCGCGGCGAGATGCCGAAGGACGTGGTGGACATCGCGACGGCGTATTAGGCGAAGCGCGCCTTCAGCATCTGCCATATGGCGCGCGCCGCCGTCGCCTCCGCGCCGCGCGGACGCCCCGGTTTGGGACGGTCGGTCCAGGCGGCGATGTCGAAATGCACCCAGCTCTTCGCATTCGTCACGAAGCGGTTGAGGAACAACGCCGCGGTGATGGCCCCCGCATAGCCGTAATCCGGCGTGTTGGTGAGATCGGCGACCGAACTCTTGAGCGTCGATTCATACGGCCGCCACAGCGGCAGGCGCCACAACGGATCGTGCGCTTCCGCAGCCGACGCCATCAGCTCGGCGGCAAGCTGCTCGTCGTCGGTGAAGAAAGGCGGCAGTTCCATGCCGGTGGCCACGCGCGCCGCGCCGGTCAGCGTGGCGATATCGATGAGAAGATCGGGGGATTCGCTGTCCGCCTCGGTGAGCGCATCGGCCAGTACCAGGCGGCCTTCGGCGTCGGTGTTGCCGATCTCCACCGTCAGCCCCTTGCGGCTCAAGAACACGTCGAGCGGGCGATAGGCGCTGCCGGAAACCGAATTCTCCACCGCCGGGATCAGCACGCGCAGGCGCACGTCGAGCCCCGCCCCCATGATGATCCGCGCCAGCGCCAGACACACCGCCGCACCGCCCATGTCCTTCTTCATCGTCAGCATGCCCCCGGAGGACTTGAGGTTGTAGCCGCCGGTGTCGAAGCACACGCCCTTGCCCACCAGCGTGAGCTTGGGAGCGGACGTTCTGCCCCACTTGAGGTCGATCAGCCGCGGGGGCCGCGCCGAGCCGCGGCCGACGGCGTGGATGAGCGGGTAATTCTGCTTGACCAGCGCCTCGCCCGCGATTTCGGAAACCTTCGCTCCGAACGGCTTGGCCGCTTCGCGCGCGGCTTGGGCGAGTTCCGCCGGGCCCATGTCGTTGGCGGGCGTGTTGATCAGGTCGCGCGCCAGGAACACGGCCTCGGCGATTCGACTGGCCTCCTCGACGTTCGCCTTGGCAGCGCAGGCCAGCTTCGGCACCGGCTTGGCCCCCTTGCGGTAGCGGCAGAAGCTGTATGTGCCGAGCATCCAGGCGAGCGCGGCAAAGGTCGGAGAAATCGACTCCGGCAGCGCCGCATAGCGATATGTGCCCGCCGGCAGTCTTTCCGCGAATTGCGCCAGCGCCAGCGGGTCGCCAGCGCGGCCAAGACCGAGAAACGCGGATTGAAGCCGGCCGGCCGCGCTCGGCATCGTCACCAGCTCGCCCTCGCGCGCGGAAAATCCGTTCGCCTTGAGGAAGGCGGCTTCGCGCTTCGGACGGCCTTCGAGGAACTTGCGCAGCTCTGAATGCGCAACCGCGTAAAGCGGCACGGCGTTCCTGGCGCTTCGTGCAAGGCTGGAATGCATGGGAGGCCCTTTGCGTCGGAGGAGCTGACGATTAGAAACGCGGATTACACCCGACGCCGGAGAAATGCCATGACCTACACCCTGATCCTGGGCAACAAGAACCTGTCGAGCTGGAGTCTGCGCGCTTACATGGCGATGCGCGCCACCGGTGCGCCGTTCGAGGAAACGATCATCCGCCTCGACCAGCCCGAGACCAGGACGTCGATCGCCGCGCGGACACCCGCGGGCAAGGTGCCCGTGCTCAAGATCGACGAAGGCGGGCGCACGCTTACGGTGTGGGACAGTCTTGCCATCTGCGAGACGCTGGCCGAGCGCCACCCCGACGCCAAGCTGTGGCCGGACGACGCCGCGGCGCGCGCGCTGGCGCGCTCCTATGCCGCCGAGATGCATGCCGGATTCCCCGACCTGCGCGAGCAGCTGCCGATGAATTTTGCGCGCAAGCTCTTAAGGCCTGCCGTGCGCGAAGCGACTGCAAAACAGGTGGAGCGCATCATCGAAGCCTGGCTCTTCGCACTGGAGCAGTACGGCAAGACCGGCGGCTTCCTGTTCGGGCGCTTCTCCATCGCCGACTGCATCTATTCGCCCGTGGTGTCGCGCTTCGTCACCTACGGCATCGAGATGCCGCCGACCGTCAAGGCCTATTGCGAGCGCGTGATGGCGATTGCCGCGATGCAGGATTGGGGCGCGGCGGCCAGGCTCGAGATCGAGGCGGGCTGGAAATAGTCACCGGACAGCATGCGATCCCAGCATGCCGGCCTCGCGGTAGAAGCGCTCCGCACCAGGATGCAGGGGCAGCGCCCCGAAGCCCGGAAAGGCGCCGAGGCGGACGTCGGAGAGCGGGCGCGCGGCCCCGGCCAGCAGCTCGCGATTGGCCGGATTGTAGAGCGCACGAACGATGCCATAGACGGTTGCGGCGGGCGCCGCATCATTGACGATCCAGTACGTGCGGACGCCGACGGTGTCGATCGGTCCGACGCCGCGATAGCTGCCCGCGGCGATCGCATCGGCCTCGAGGCCGGGTACGTTCGCCAGCAGACGCTGGCGCAGCTTGCCGTCGATTGCCGCGAGCTTGGCGGTGTCGCGGGCCAAAAGGTCGGCAATCAGCGGCGACGGCGCCTCGCTCAGGACAAACAGCGCATCGACCTTGCCGTCGCGCAGCAGCCCGGCTCCGGCATCGGCGCTTTGACGCAGCAGGGCGCGCGGGCGCACCCCGCTTGCGGCAAAGATCGCGGTGGCGATCGTCTCGCAGCCCGATCCCGCAACGCCCACCGCCACGCGCCTGCCGCGCAAGGCCCGCACGCCGGCGATTCCGGGGCGGACCACGAGTTGGACGGTTTCAGGAAACAGATCGGCCATCACCCGGATGTGCGTCTGAGGGCCTTGTTTGCGGAACGGTCCGCGCCCCAGGATCGCGTCGGCCACGACTGGGGACTGCGCCAGGCCCGAAGCCGAGACGCCAGCATTGACCGCCGCCACATTGGCCACGGCGCCCTCGCTGGTACGCGCCGAGACGATCATCCCCGCGGGCGCGCAAACCGATGGCTTTTCGCAGCGCCCAAGGCCGGAGGGATGGCTGATGACGCGCGCGATCACCTCGCCGATGGGAAAATGCCCGCCCCCGGCCGCACCCGTGAGGATATCGAACGACTGGCGCACCGGTTGCGACGCACACGGCCGCGCCGCGACGGCGATCACTGCAAGCAGCAAAGCGAATCTGGCTGGGCGATGCATCACTCGATTCCGTCCCACAGCTTTGCGTCAGCAATTGGACGCCGATCCCAATTGTTAAGCAGTTGTTTACGCGCTTTTTCCCCCGCCGTCCGTATGCATTGCCACGGAATCGGGTTTCACACAAAAGCGAAACTTAAGCCTTTGTTGACCGCGGCCGATCATGCTTGCCAGTGCAAATAAAAGGCCCTTGCCCATGTCGCGCGTGACGGATTTGCTCGGCGTTGCAGCGGTTTCGGTCCTGCTTTCCGTCGCGGCCTCGGCCGAGGCGCCGCAGCAGAACGCAGTCGGCGCCACCATGATGCAGAACCTCGACGCCAGCATCCGTGACGCACAGGCCAAGCGCGCCCAGCACGATTATGCCGGCGCCGTGAGCATCCTGAGCCAGCTCATGCTGGTGCTGCCCGACGATGCGCGCGTGGTCGGCGAGTACGGCAAGGTGCTGGTGCAGCAGGGCCGCGCCCGCGAAGCCATCGATTTCCTTACCCGCGCCGTGCAGCTGCAGCCGGGCGACTGGACGCTGTATTCCGCGCTCGGCATCGCCTACGACCAGAACAACGACTTTGCCAGCGCGCGCACCGCCTATGACCGGGCGCTGGCGCTCAAGCCGGGCGAGGCCGTGGTGCTCAACAACTACGCCATGTCGCGCATGCTGGCGGGAGACCCCGCCCAGGCCAGGCGCCTGATCGGCCAAGCCGCAGTCGCCTCCGGGGACGAAACCATCGCCCGCAACGTCAAGCTCGTCGAAAGCCTGCCGGCCCCCGCCGTGGCGACCGCGAGCCCGCCCCGGCCAGCGCCGGTCGCGGCCTCCGCACCCGCTCCCGCCAACGTGGCGCAGCACCCCCCGCGCACGCTGACGACGCCGTCCGTCGCAACCGCGGCGCCGCGCGTGATGATGCAGGCCGTGCCCGCCGATCCGCAGGCTGGCGGCGTCGCAAAACCGAAAGCCAAGGGCGTGGCCGCCGCCAAGCACACCGCCCACCCGCCCGCAGCCAAGACCGCCAAGGCCGCCGCGCCACCGGCCAACAACGGCATTCCGGCGCTGCGGCTGGCCAACGACCGGCCCTGAGCGCAAATCTCCTGGAACACTGACGCGTCCACATGTCGCCGGCCAGGCGGCGCGTGCGTGGCCGGGCTGCGATTTCCCGAACGGCGCGGCTCAGAACATCTTAAGGACGCGCATCACCGCCGGGCCCATGATGACCACGAACAGACACGGCAGGAAGAACAGGATCATCGGCACGGTCAGCTTGGCCGGCAAGGCCGCCGCCTTCTTCTCCGCCTCGCTCATGCGCATCTCGCGGTTTTCCTGGGCGCAGATGCGCAGCGCCTGGCCGAGCGGAGTGCCGTAGCGCTCCGCCTGGTTGAGCGCGGTGGCCACCGCCCTGACGCCCTGATGGCCGCAGCGCCGGGCGAGAT
>Ga0335085_10002377_pt1 | contig 35411 bp, 26 predicted proteins | sample Lox_Sample_45_FD_206712 | JGI IMG/M metagenome (GOLD analysis project Ga0335085, IMG submission 206712) | Soil microbial communities from Loxahatchee National Wildlife Refuge, Florida, United States - Lox_Sample_4.5 | ecosystem: Environmental > Terrestrial > Soil > Wetlands | place: USA... | reverse complement strand
TGCACTGCGGAATGCACCGCCGCGTGCACGGCTTTCGTCGTACCGGCCGCAACGTTGTCCGTGGGAGAAGCATTAGTGCCCAGCACGAGCCCCGCACAAAAGGACACTGCCAGAAAAAAAGTTTTGGCCACAAGGCGGTCGGCGCGTCGTAACGCTTCGATCGTCGAATTGGTCATACGGGAATTCAACTCTTTTCGGATTGCGGCGGTTCGATATGATTCGATGTCGTGTTCCGAAGGGGTCCCCTAACCCCTGCAAGTATCGTCCCCTGTAGTTGCCAGCGAATTACCAACCCGTCAAACAAAAAATCGTATAAACGTGACGCTGCGTCACGTAACGCGTGACGCAGCGTCATAAAATACCAAATTCTCCAGGAAATCCCTGCTTCGTCCGTATAAAGAACATATGCAGCGTACCGATTTGCGACACAAAAAAAGTGCGCAAGTCCCGATCAATCAATCTCGACGGCCGTGGCGAGCGCGGCCTGCGCAGCCGCGAGCCGTGCAATGGGGACACGAAACGGCGAACAGGATACATAATCGAGGCCGGCCGCATGACAGAAACGGATCGAATCCGGATCGCCGCCATGCTCGCCGCAGATTCCCAGCTTGAGCGACGGGCGCGCGTTTCGTCCGCGTTCGGCCGCAATGCGTACAAGCTCGCCCACGCCGTCCACATCGATGCTGACGAATGGATCGCGCAACACGATTCCTTTCGTGAGATATTCCGCAAGGAAGGTCCCGGCGTCGTCGCGGCTGATGCCAAGCGCGGTTTGCGTCAAATCGTTCGTCCCGAAAGAAAAGAACTCAGCGGCCTCGGCAATCTCGCCGGCGCGCAGTGCGGCGCGCGGCAGCTCGATCATCGTACCGATCATGTACACGGGAATGCGTCCGCGCTCGGTCCTCACGGCTTCGGCCGTTTGCACGATACGTGCCTTGAGCATCTCGATCTCAGTCTTGAATCCCACCAGCGGGATCATGATTTCCAACTGAACAGGTTTCTTGCCCGCCGCTTCGACGTTCAACGCGGCCTCGAATATGGCGCGCGCCTGCATCTCGTAGATTTCCGGATATGTGATTCCCAATCGGCAGCCGCGATGGCCCAACATGGGATTTGCCTCATGCAGGGCGATCGCGCGTTGCCGCAGTTTGGCGGGATCGGAACCGGCTGCTTTTGCCACTTCGACGATCTCGGCGTCCTTCTGCGGCAAAAACTCGTGAAGCGGCGGGTCAAGCAGCCGGACGGTGACGGGAAGGCCGTCCATCGCCGTGAAAATGCCTTCGAAATCGCGCCGCTGCATCGGGAGCAGCTTGCCAAGGGCAGCTTCGCGTTCCGCCTTCGCATCCGCGAGGATCATCTGCCGCACGGCAATGATCCGGTCGGGATCGAAAAACATGTGCTCGGTTCTGCATAAGCCGACGCCTTCGGCGCCGAAGCGCCGAGCGGTGGCTGCATCCTCCGGCGTATCGGCATTTGCGCGCACTTTCAGGCGGCGGACTTGGTCGGCCCATTGCATCAGCGTGCCGAAGTCGCCGGTGAGCTCCGGCTGCTTCATCGGAACGCGGCCGTAGAACACCTGCCCCGTTGCGCCGTCGATCGTTATCACGTCGCCGCGCTTCAGCGTGACCGCACCCGCGGTCATGATCCCTTTGGCGGCATCGATCTTGAGCATCGCCGCGCCGGAGACGCATGGCCGGCCCATGCCGCGAGCAACCACCGCAGCATGACTTGTCATCCCTCCGCGCGCCGTCAGGATGCCGCGCGCCGCGTGCATGCCGTGAATATCTTCCGGACTCGTCTCGACCCGCACGAGAATCACGTTGTGGCCGTCTTGCGCGAGCCTTTCGGCGTCGTCCGCACTGAAGCTGATTTCGCCGGTCGCGGCACCTGGCGATGCGGCAAGCCCCGCCGCGATCAACTCCTTCGGTGCGGAAGGATCGAGCGTCGGATGCAGCAGTTGATCGAGCGCCGCGGCATCCACACGCGCGATCGCAAGCGATTTATCGATGAGGCCCTCGTGCTCCATGTCGACTGCGATCTTCAGCGCGGCCTCCGCGGTGCGCTTGCCGGACCGGGTCTGCAGCATGAACAGCGTACCGTCCTGCACGGTGAATTCCACGTCCTGCATGTCGCGATAGTGCCGCTCGAGAGTCTGCGCAATACGCTTCAGCTCGGTGAACGCCTCGGGCATGACTTCTTCCATAGAAGGGGTCTTGCCGCCCGATCGCTCGCGTACGATTCTGGCAATCGGCTGCGGCGTGCGGATTCCCGCCACCACATCTTCGCCTTGCGCATTCACCAGGAATTCGCCGTAGAGCACACGCTCGCCGGTTGAGGGATCGCGGGTAAAGGCCACGCCGGTGGCGCTCGTATTGCCGCGGTTGCCGAACACCATCGCCTGCACGTTTACGGCCGTGCCCCAGTTTTCCGGAATGTTGTGCAGCTTGCGGTACGTCCTGGCGCGCGGGCTCTTCCACGAACCGAAGACGGCACCAATAGCGCCCCATAATTGTGCTTCGACATCGTCCGGAAAAGGCGCCGAAAGCGCCTTGGCGACGTGGGCGCGGTACAATTCTGCGATGTGCCTGAGATCGGCCGCATCGAGCTCGGTATCGAGCTCGACGCCTTTCGTCTCCTTTTCGACCTCGAGGATCTCCTCGAAGTCTGCGTGCTCGAGGCCCAGCACGACGTTGGCGTACATATGCACAAAACGGCGGTAGGAATCGTAAGCCGACCGCGGATCTCCGGTGAGCTTGGCGAGTCCCTCGACAGTCGCAGGGTTGAGACCAAGGTTGAGGACGGTGTCCATCATCCCAGGCATAGACACGCGGGCCCCGGAGCGCACGGAGACGAGCAACGGCGAGTTTGGATCGCCGAGCTTGCCGGCGCAAAGCTTGCCCACGTCTGCCAGAGCTTGCTCAACCGTTGGCTTGAGATCCGCAGGATAGTTCTCGCCATGTTCGTAGAAGTACGTGCAAACTTCGGTCGTGATGGTGAATCCCGGCGGCACCGGCAGGCCCAGATTGCTCATCTCCGCAAGATTGGCGCCCTTGCCGCCCAGGAGATTTTTCATCTCGGCGCGGCCCTCGGCCTTGCCGTTGCCGAACACATAGACCCACTTCGTCATCACTTGCCTTCCGCGTCGTATCCGCTTCAGCCTTCGATCTTCGAAAAATCGGCGACGGCGTGCAGCGTGTCTCTGAGCCGCGAGAGCAGCTTGAGACGGTTTTCCCGTAGGCCGGATTCAGCCACATTGACGGTCACTCTTTCGAAAAATGCATCTACCGGCCCACGCAATCGGGCCATGACGATCATGGCGTCGGCATAGCGCTCACGCTCGATCTCGGCTGCAATAAGGCCCTTTGCAGTCGCCAAATCCATGAACAGACTCTTTTCTTCCGCCGCGCTCAGCTGCCCGGGATCAGGCTCGCCGTCATAGGATCGTCCATCCTTCTTTTCTTCGATCCTGACGATGTTGACGGCACGACGATATCCGGCCAGCAGATTTGCCCCGTCTTCGCTCCTCAGAAAGGCGGCCAGCGCTTTGACGCGCGCTACCAGCCGCGTGAAATCGTCCTCGAGTCCGAGACTGAACACCGCCGCGATAAGATCGTGACGGACGCCGTCCTCGCGCAGCACTACTTCGAGCCTGTCGGCCAGGAACGCGAGCAACTCGCCGATCGTCGCCGTGTCTTCCACGGTCTGGCGGCCGCCGGCGCCCGCTTCTGCAAGATCGCGCGCGAGTCCCTTGAGCAGGGGCTCCTCGAAAGCCGAGTCTTCAAGTCTGTCTTTCCAGCTGCGCGTGAGATCGACGCGCTCCGACTGGATTGCGACGAACATGGCAACCGATAGAGACAACCTCAGACGGTTGTCGAGGACGATACGCAGGATGCCGAGTGCAGACCGGCGTAGCGCGAACGGGTCCTTGGAGCCCGTCGGCTTCTCGCCCGCGCGCCACAGCGTGACGAGACTGTCGATCTTGTCGGCCAAAGCCGCTGTAACCGAAACAGGCGATGTGGGCACGCTGTCGCTCGGCCCCAGCGGCCGATAATGATCCCGGATCGCCTCGCAAACCTCCGCTTCCTCCCCATCGTGCTCGGCATAAAGGCGTCCCATCGCGCCCTGAAGCTCGGGGAATTCTCCCACCACGCCGGTCACGAGGTCCGCTTTCGCAAGCAGCCCGGCACGGGCGGATCGGCGCGTATCGAAACCGAGCATGTCCGCGATCAGCAGAGCCAATAGTCCGATGCGATAGGCCCGATCCTGCATCGTGCCCGCCTTGGCGTGAAACACGATGTCCCTGAGATCGCGGACACGCGATTCCAATCGGCGTTTACGATCCTGATCCCAGAAGAATTGGGCGTCCGAAAGCCTCGCACGCAGGACCCGTTCGTTGCCGGCGACGATCCGGTTTCCGCCGTCCGCAGCCACCATGTTGGACACCACGACGAACCGGTTGGCGAGAGCGCCAGACCCCGCATGCCTGAGCGAAAAGTACTTTTGATGCCGGCGCATCGAGGTTTGGAGGATTTCGCCGGGCAATTCCATGAACTGCCGTTCGATGCAGCCGATCAGCACATTCGGCCATTCGGCAAGGCCGGCAACTTCCTCGAGCAGGCCTTGGTCCTCGACAAGCTCGAGACCCAGTGCAAACGCCTTCTGCTTGGCCTCGTGCAGAATGACGTCCATCCGCTCGGTCCCATCCAATAGCACGTGGGCTTCGCGCAGCTTCTTCTCGTAGTCCTCGAACCGGCGCACCGACACCAGACCTTGCGAGAGAAATCGATGCCCAGATGTGGTCGAGCCGCTCTTTACCCTGGCAAACTCGAACGGAACGATCTCGCCGTCCAGCGTACAGACGATGCCATGCAGCGGGCGCACCCACCGGATCGCTCCCGCCGTCCAGCGCATCGATTTCGGCCAAGTCAGCTCGCCGATGGCGGCAGGGAGACACTCCGCCAGAACGTCCTCGGCGGCGCGGCCCTTGCGGCGTATCACGGCCACATAGAACTCGCCCTTCGCATCGGACTGCCGCGCACATTCATCGCGTGTGACGCCGGCCGAACGAAGGAATCCTTCTATGGCTTTAGCCGGCGCATCGACGCGCGGCCCCTTGCGTTCTTCGCTGATGTCGGGCTGTTGCGCCGGCAGTCCCGTCACAGCCAAAGTCAGGCGGCGCGGACCGGCAAAGGCGCGCGCTGCATCGAAGAGAAGTCCGCGATCGGAGAGTGCGCCCACGACCAGACGTTCCAGATCTTTGGCAGCACCGGCCTGCATGCGCGCCGGTATCTCCTCCGAGAAGAGCTCGAGCAGCAGATCGGCCATGTCACGATTGCCTGGGCGCGTAGGAGCCCTGACCGCTGGCTAGCCATGCCTCGCAGCAGGATTTGGCCAATGCGCGCACGCGCGCGATATAGGCGGCCCGTTCTGTCACGCTGATCACGCCGCGCGCATCGAGCAGATTGAAACAATGGCTGGCCTTGATGCACTGATCGTAGGCCGGCAGGGCCAGACTGGCTGTAACCAGCGACTTGCACTCCTGCTCGGCATCCGCGAAGTGGCGGAACAACAGGGCGGTGTCGGCGTGTTCGAAATCGAACGCGGAAAATTCCCGCTCGGCCTGGTGAAAGACATCGCCGTAGCGAAATTGATCGTTGAAGGCCAAGTCGTAGACGAACTCGACGCCCTGGACGTACATGGCCAGCCGCTCGAGCCCATAGGTGATTTCCGCCGAAACGGGATCGCAATCGAACCCGCCGACCTGCTGGAAGTAGGTGAACTGCGTGATTTCCATGCCGTCGCACCACACTTCCCAGCCCAGACCCCAGGCGCCCAGCGTGGGGCTTTCCCAGTCGTCCTCGACGAAACGGATATCGTGCAGCATGGGATCGATGCCGATCGCCTTCACACTTTCGAGGTACATATCCAGGACATTCGCGGGTGCGGGCTTCAAGATCACCTGAAACTGGTAATAGTGCTGCAGGCGGTTGGGATTTTCGCCATAGCGGCCGTCTTTGGGCCGGCGCGAAGGTTGCACATACGCAGCGCGCCAGGGCCGCGGGCCCAGTGCCCGCAACGTGGTCGCCGGATGAAAGGTTCCTGCGCCCATTTCCAGGTCATAGGGCTGCAGGATAACGCAACTCTGAGCCGCCCAAAATTGCTGCAGCGTAAGAATCAAATCCTGAAATGTGCGCGGGCTGGACAAGCCGTGTCGTCTCCGTTCGATGCGCGGTCACGCTACAAAGTGCTTCCCCCCAGGGCAAGCGAGCCCGCATCTCTGAGGACTGCATCGGCCTCGGGCGTGTAGCGGCCATCGGTCTCATGCAGGACGAGCCCGGGCAGGAGCCCCAAAGGCGCGCGTGAATTCTTGCGGGCTTGCAGGATCACGCGGGCAGCAGGCCTGTCCCGTGACGGCCATAGCGGAAAAATCGTGATGCCCAGGGAGGGCAGAACGGCCAGCGCCTCGCTCAAACGATCGGCGCGAAGAACCACGGACAATGTGCCCTTGCTGCGCACGCGCTTGAGACCACTGACAATCCAACGGCTTAGAAGGCCATCGTCATAGAGGGCGACCGCCCGGGCGGCGGAGCGCGAACGCTGGCCAAGTCCGGCATGAAACGGAGGATTGCAGAAAACATGGTCGTAGGCTTTGCGCAATTCTGGTGGCGGCGACAAGGCGTCCCCCGCCACGAATCTGAAGCGTGACGCCATGGCGTTTAGACTGGCATTTTCGCCCGCGAGCACGACCAGGGAAGCCTCCCTGTCGATGCCCGTGACTGCGCAGCCGGCGACCCGCGCGGCCAGGCAGAGCCCCGCCACTGCCGCACCACAGCCAAGCTCCAGCACGTTGTCTTCTGCACCGGCCGGCACAGCGGCCGCCAGCATGACCGCATCCAATCCGGAGCGAAACCCCTTTGCCGGCTGCCTGGCGACAATCCGCCCGCCCAGGAACCGATCCTCGGTGCACGTGGTCATACGGCAGAGGAGCATTCAGGCAGGGAGGATTTCAAAATGGCGGCTGCAAGCTCGAAATCCCCATCGCAAACCATCAGACGACGCGGCAATATGCCCAGGCTCCCATCCATCACGCTCATGTGACTGTCGAAGATCGCAACCATGATGCCGGCATCCGAAAGCAGCGCCTCCGCAAGGCTGAGCAACACGGGATCGTTGGTCTTCAGGACAGCTCGCATCATGTTCCATCCTCGGAACCGTTGTGGGGAGCCTCGAATTCCGCCGGCTCAGCTTGACCGCACTCGATTGCCATTCCTAAATGGCTATAAGGGCCAAGGCCAGAAGCAAGGCAGCAAATGACGACCGCCTCGGCAACGATAGTTGCGCGACCCGGGCCCTCCCCGGTCGATCGCCTCTACGGTCTTGTCCAATCCGACATGGCCGCAACCGACGCGCTCATTCACGAGCGCATGGGCAGCCCGGTCAATCTGATTCCCGAGCTCGGCAGACACCTTGTCGATTCCGGCGGCAAGCGATTGCGGCCGATGCTCACGCTGGCCGCCGCCCGGATGTGCGGCTACGCCGGATCGCAACACATCAAGCTCGCAGCGGCGGTCGAGTTCATTCATACCGCCACGCTGCTGCACGATGACGTGGTCGATACGAGCACGCTCCGGCGGGGCAAGATCGCAGCCAATATCTTGTGGGGCAACAAGCCCAGCATTCTGGTCGGCGATTTTCTCTTCAGCCGCGCATTCCAGCTGATGGTCGAGGCCGGCAACCTTGCCGTGCTCGACATCCTGGCCAACGCCTCCGCAATCATCGCGGAGGGCGAGGTTATGCAGCTCAAGTCGGCGAACAACCTGTCGATCACCGAGTCGCATTATCTCGACGTCGTGCGCGCAAAAACCGCCGCACTCTTCGCTGCGTCAACCGAGGCGGCCGGCGCAGTGGCGCTGGCCGAGCGCGCCCGCATGTCGGCGTTGCGCGAATACGGCCACAATCTCGGAGTCGCCTTCCAGCTCGTCGACGATGCGCTCGATTATTCCGGGCGACAGGCGCAAATGGGAAAATCCGTCGGCGATGATTTTCGCGAAGGGAAAGTCACCCTGCCCGTCATCCTTGCCTTCGCCCGCGCCGACACCGAGGCACAAGGCTTCTGGCGGCGTGTCATCGAAGACGGAGTGCAGCACGAAGGCGACCTGGACCGCGCAATTGCGTACGTCGAAAGAACCGGTGCCATTCGCGATACGCAGGTCAGGGCCCGCCATTATGCGGCCGAAGCCATTCACGCACTCGGCAGCTTTCCGCCGAGCGAAGTGCGCGAAGTCCTGAACGAAGTGGCGCAGTTCTGCGTCGGGCGCGTATATTAGAGCGGTTTCAGCAAAAGTGTGCGCACTTTTGCGTCCGGAACCGCGCCAAAACAATGACTTGGAGCGAAATGACGATTCGAAGAAAAGTCATTTTGCTCTAAATCTGCGCCGGAACCGCGCGTCTTCAGACCCGCATGGAGACGCGTGGACCCATTGACGCGGTGGCGGGATTCCCGTTCCTGCCTAAGGTGCCGATCGTACAAGCTCCTCCTGGAAGATTTCGAGCTCGAGCCAGCGCTCCTCGGCGCGGCCGAGCTCGGCTTGCGCCGTGCTCAGCTCGTCCGATGCCGCCGCGAAGCCTTTCGGATCGCGCGCATAGAGTGTTGCGTCGGATAGTTTTTCGTGCAGCCGCGCAATGTCCTTCTCGAGTGCCGCAATCCGGCCCGGCAGCGTTTTCAATTCGTGCTGCTCGGTAAAACTGAGGCTGCGCCGCGGCGTGTTCGCCTTACCGACATCCTTCGGGACTGAGGGTTTGCCGGCTTTCGGCTTTGACGGCTTGGGCGCCTCACGCGCCTCGACACCGCAACCCCGCTGAGCGAGCATGTCACTGTAGCCGCCGGCATATTCGATGAAGCGCCCCTCGCCCTCGGCCATGACCACCGATGTGGCCACTCGGTCGAGAAAGTCGCGATCGTGGCTCACTACCAGCACCGTGCCCGGATAGTTCGCGAGCATCTCTTCCAGGAGATCGAGAGTCTCCAGGTCGAGATCGTTTGTGGGCTCGTCGAGCACGAGAAGGTTGGACGGCTCAGCCAGCACTTTCGCCAGCAGAATTCGCGCACGCTCGCCGCCCGAGAGAACCTTCACAGGTGTGCGCGCCTGGGCCGGCGTGAAGAGAAAATCCCTCAGATAGCTCACCACATGGCGCGCCTCGTCGCCGACATGCACGAGATCGCCACTGCCGCCCGTCAGCACTGCGGCGACCATTGTGTCGGGATGTAGCGCCGCGCGATTTTGGTCCAGGAATGCCATACGGACATTGACGCCGATCTTCACTGTGCCGGTGTCGGGTTTGAGCTTGCCGGTCAGGATGTTGAGCAGCGTCGTCTTGCCGGCGCCGTTCGCGCCGACAATGCCGATACGATTGCCGCGCAGAACGCGCAGCGAAAAATCGTTCACGATCGGCCTCTCGCCGTAAAATTTGGAAACCTTGCGCGCTTCAATGACTCGCGTGCCGCCCTCTTCGGCCTCGCTGGCGAGAAGTGTCACATTGCCTGTTACGCGCAGTTGCTCGCGCCGATCGCCCCGCATCTCGCGCAACCGCGCAAGACGACCGACATTGCGCTTGCGCCGCGCACTGACGCCGTAGCGCACCCAATCCTCTTCCATCGCGATTTTGCGATCGAGCTTGTGCCGCTCGATTTCCTCCTGGGCCAGCGTCTCGTCACGCCAGCTCTCGAAGCTCTTGAATCCCCGCTCGAGACGGCGCGTGCGGCCGCGATCGAGCCATACCGTGGCGCGCGACAAATCTTCGAGAAATCGCCGATCGTGACTGATGAGGACCAGCGCACTGCTAAGGCCTGAAAGCTCTTCGTCGAGCCATTCGATCGCCGGCAGATCGAGATGATTGGTTGGCTCATCCAAGAGAAGAATATCGGGCGCAGGCGCCAGCGCGCGCGCAAGGGCGGCACGTCGCGCTTCGCCGCCCGACAATGTCGCCGGCTCCTCGTTCCCTGTCAGCCCCAGCTTGCCGAGAAGATAGAACGTACGATTGGGCTCATACCCCTCGCCCAGACCTGCCTCGACATATTCCCGCGTGGTGGAGAAGCCCGCGAGGCTCGGCTCCTGCGGCAGGTAGCGGATCGAGGCATCGGGTTGCGCAAAGCGGGTTCCGCTATCGGGCTCCATCAGACCGGCGGCGATCTTGAGCAGAGTCGACTTGCCGGAGCCGTTGCGCCCGACAAGGCACAGCCGCTCGCCGTCGCCGACCGACAGATCAGCTCCGTCGAGCAACTGCGTGTCGCCAAATCGGATCGCGATGTCCTTCAGAAGCAGCAGCGGTGCGGCCATGGCCGCTGTGTAGCACTTCCGGTGGAGCGAGACAGGGGCAACTTGCGAATATCGATCCGGCTAATGTCTGTCCGCTCGTTCCTGCACACGAGGCGGCCCCGATGGAGAACGCCGGCTCAAAGTCCATTGAACCGAAATGCACCGCAAGGACACCAATGGCCTTCGATTTGCGATATTATTGGCGGCTTTGCGACTTGGCGGCTCAAGGAGCTGGTGCTGCAGGCGTCCGTGGCTGCCGTGGCCTCTACGTGAGGCTTTCGATTACGCTCGGTGTGACAAAGTCCGTCGCGGCAAGTCCGGCGCCGACTACCCACCACTCCGGATGAGCGCGTGCAACTTGTGTCGCGCAAACATGCGCGTGTTCGCGATGTGCGAAGAGCCCGAAGCACGTCGCGCCGCTGCCGGACATACGCGCAAGCAATATGTTGGGCTGACGGCGAAGCTCGCTCAGCACGTCGGAAATCATCGGCGCGATCTCGATGGCAGGCTGCTCGAGATCGTTGTTCGTCGTGCGCAGATAGCCGATGAGCGCTTCCAAACCTTCGAATTGCTGCGGGCATCGAATGCCGTCGACACCGGTCCGGGACTTTAGCTGCTTGAACGCTTCGGCCGTGGAGACCTCGACCATGGGATTCGCGAGCACCAGCGCAAAATCGGGAAGCTTGCACACCGGCGAGATGCGCTCGCCTCTTCCTTCGACGAATGCCGGTGCGCTTGCTATGCACATCGGCACGTCGGCTCCAAGACCGTCGGCGATCTGGAGCATTTCGTCGTGGCTGACATCGATTTCCCACAGCTGCGCGAGGGCACGCAAAGCCGCAGCCGCATCGGCGGAGCCTCCGCCGATGCCGGATGCGATCGGCAGGCGCTTGGTCAGAAGAATGCGCCCCTGAGCCTGACGCCCCACGCGTTGGGCCAACGCACGTGCCGCCTTGAGCACGAGGTTGTCGTCCGAGACCGGCAAGCCGCGCGAGAACGGCCCTTCGATCGAAAGCGAAAGCGCCGCGGCATGCTCTGCTCTCAGCGTGTCGCCGTAATCTGCGAAGACGACCAGGCTTTTGAGATCGTGGTAGCCATTGGCTTGGCGCTCGCCCACATGCAGAAAAAGGTTGATCTTGGCTAGCGCCCGAACAGTGATTGGACCGTGGGGCTTCAGCCCCGCATGCGCGCCTGAAGGCGCGCGGTCCAATCCCCCGCGATCCGATTTCCCGCGGTCAATGCGTGTTGGCGTCATTGAGCCCGGATTGGAGCTTCTTCTCGACCTCGTTCTTCTGGCTGCCGTCGGGACCGAACGCGAGCGCATGGCTCCATTGAAACCGCGCGTCGAGCTTGCGTCCGGTTCGCCAATACGCATCGCCAAGGTGATCGTTGATGGTTGCGTCGCCGGGCACGAGCAGCACGGCACTTTCCAGCGTCTTGACGGCATCCTGATAGCGGCCCAGCCGATAATAAGCCCAGCCGACGCTGTCGACGATATACCCATCGAAGGGGCTCAAGGCGCGCGCCTTTTCGAGCATCGCCAGCGCCTCGGGCAGACGACGCCCCTTGTCGACCCAGCTGTAACCCAGGAAGTTCAACACCTGCGGCTGATCGGGGCTGAGCTTCAGCGCATGCTGAAGATCCTGCTCCGCGGCATCCCAGCGCTTGGACTGGTCCTCGGCCATGGCGCGCGCGTAGAAAACGGCCCAATCCTTCGACTCTTCCGGCGTCAGCAATTTGATCGCATGGTCGTAGGCGTCGGCCGCCTGCGGATATTGTTCGGCACTGCGATACGCGTCGCCCAGCGCAGTCCACGCGGTCAAATCGTTCGAATCCGATTGGGTGATATCCTTGAGCTGCGCGATGGCTTTGTCATTGTGCTCCAGATGAGTCTCGTCCAACGCGGCCTGCACGGCCGCGGCCGACCAGAACGGCGAGCTCTTGTCGATGCTCTCATAAACCGAAACCGCGTCGGCGAATTTCTCGAGATTCTCGAAGCGGTCTGCGAGCACGATTTTTGCCAGATCGAGATCCGGCTGAAGATACAGCGCCAACCGCAGGTAAAGTGTTGCAACATCGGTGCTCGCTTCGTCCGACAGCGAAGCGGCTATGCCAAACAGCGCCTCGGCCGCACCCGCCTCCGGCGTCCCGATCAACCGATCCGGCGTCTTGCCGGACGAAAGCCGCGCCAGACCTTCTTCCGCGATCGGCTCGATGGCGACATCCGAGAGCATTTTCGTGTAGAAGGCCTGCGCGTCCTTGACGCGACCGGTCCTCTCCAGGAAGCGGCCATAGGCCTCGGCGGTCCGTGGACTGGCCGCGCCTGTACCCATCGCGTCGTGATAGGCGGCATCGGCTTCACTGTCCCGGCCGGCCAAATCCAGAATCAGCGCCTTGTGAAAATTTGCAAGCAGATCGGTGCCACCCACCGTGGTCACATTCTTCAAGTCGGCAAGTGCAGCCTTGGTATCGCCCGCACCTTGAGCCGCCCAAGCGTCGAGCATCAGCAGCGTCAGCGTCGTGAACGGGCCTTTGGCGGACTGGGCGATCTGTGCCCGCGTGCCCGAATAATCGCCGCTCTTGAGCTGTTCGACCGCAATGGCCAAACGCGCCGCCCGGTTTTCCTGCTCTGAAGCCAGGACCCGCTTGGCCAGCGAGGCGGCCTGGGGAATGTCGCCGGCTGCAGCGGTGTAAAGAAAGGCGCGATCGAGCAGATCAGGATTATCCGGTGCGCTGTCGAGACTCGCGCGATAAAGCCGCGCCGCGTCGGCCAAGTTGTGGTCGCTGGCCGCAAGCCGCGCCGACAGGTAGTCGCCGAAGCTTTGCGCCTCGCCCACGCCGGTGCGGCCAACAGTGGTGTTCCCAACTTCCGCGCAAGCGCCGAGCGAAAGGGCAATTGCTACACAGACAACCAGGCCGCGAATGTTACGCACTGAACCTCTCACATGTTCGGATAATTGGGGCCGCCGCCGCCTTCCGGCGTCGTCCAATTGATGTTCTGCGACGGGTCTTTGATATCGCAGGTTTTGCAGTGAACGCAGTTCTGCGCATTGATCTGAAAACGGGCACCTTCCGGCCCGCGCACAACCTCATAAACCCCGGCAGGACAATACCGCTGGGCGGGCTCGTCATATTCCGGCAGATTGACGCGGATCGGCACCGAATCATCCCTTAACTTGAGGTGCACCGGCTGATCCTCCTCGTGATTAGTGTTCGACAGGAACACCGACGACAACCGGTCGAAGCTGATGACACCGTCCGGCTTGGGATAGGCGATCGGCTTGCACTGCGACGCCGGCTTTAGTGTCGCGAAGTCGGGCTTGCCGTGCTTGAGCGTACCGAAGAAGCTGAAGCCGAAAAACTGGTTCATCAGCATATCCACTTCGCCGAAGAACATTCCGAGAAGCGTTCCGAACTTGGACAAAAGGGGCTTGACGTTTCGTACGAGCTTCAAGTCCCGGTAGACATGGCTGGAACGGTAGGCCTCCTCGTAAGCTTCGAGCACGTCGTTCGATCGGCCCTCCCCCAGCGCTGCGAAGGCGGCTTCGGCCGCGAGCATTCCCGTCTTCATCGCGTTGTGGCTGCCTTTGATCCGCGGCACGTTCACGAATCCCGCGGAACATCCGACGAGCGCCCCGCCGGGAAATGCGAGCTTGGGGACGGACTGGAATCCGCCTTCCGTAATCGCGCGAGCGCCGTAGGAGATGCGCTTGCCGCCCTCGAGATACTCGCGGATGCGCGGATGCGTCTTCGCCCGCTGAAACTCGCCGAACGGATCGAGATAAGGGTTGGAATAATTCAGGTGAACGACAAATCCGATCGCGCAGAGATTTTCGCCGAAGTGGTACATGAACAGGCCGCCGCCCGTCCGGTTGTCCAGTGGCCAGCCCAGCGCGTGCACAACCAGGCCGCGCGCATGCTTTTCGGGCTTGAGCTCCCAGAGCTCCTTCAAACCGATGCCGAACTTTTGCGGCTCGCGGCCGGCGCACAAATCGTATTTCGCAAGAAGAACCTTTGCCAGCGAACCGCGCGCGCCCTCGGCAATCAGCGTGTATTTGCCGAGCAAGGCCATCCCCGGCGTGAAGGAATCCTTGTGATGGCCGTCGCGCGCAACACCCATGTCGCCGGTAACGACGCCTCTGATTTCACCGCGCTCGCCGAACACGAGGTCGGCCGCCGCAAAGCCGGGATAGATTTCCACGCCCAGCGCCTCGGCTTGCTGGGCCAGCCAGCGGCACACATTGCCCAGGCTTGCAATGTACTTACCGTGATTGCTCATCAACGGCGGCATGAGGAAATTCGGAATGGGGAAGCTTCCCGCCGGTCCGAACAAGTAAAATCGGTCCTTCGCCACCGGCGTGTCGAGCGGCGCGCCTTGCGCCTTCCAGTCAGGGATCAACTCGTCTAGCGCTATGGGGTCGATGACGGCACCCGAAAGTATGTGGGCGCCGATTTCCGATCCCTTCTCGAGGACACAGACGCTGACATCCCGGCCGGACTGCGCCGCGAGTTGCTTCAATCGAATCGCCGCCGACAATCCGGCCGGCCCGCCTCCGACGATGACCACGTCGTATTCCATGCTTTCGCGTTCGGCGCTTTCGGCCATACCTGTTGTCCTGAAGATTGCGGGCCCGTCGCTGGATATGAAGCAAGGGGCATTGCTGTCGAGTGTCGCCTTGGTCGTGGGATTTCCGTATCATTTGCCCATGCTAGGTTCAAAGCCCGATCTCGCAGCCGTGCTCGGCTGGCTCGTGGAAGCCGGAGCCGAGGAGGCCGTATGCGACTCCGCTATCGATCGCTTTACGGCCGCGCCCGTCGGAGCCTCTGCGGCGCCCGCAACGTTGGCCGCCCCGATGCGCATCGACGGCCGTGGGAGTCCGCCGGCGGCTGGTCCGCCTCCCCTTCCATCCAGCGCGCCGGCTGCGAAGATCGTTTCTGCGCCACCTGCCGATTCGATCGGCAGGGCGATGGAAATCGCCGCGGCCTGCAACTCGCTTGCGGAGCTCAAGGCCGCGGTGGAGGTTTTCGACGGCTGCTCGCTCAAAAAATTTGCGACGAACACCGTCTTCGCCGACGGAACGCCAAGGCACGGCATCATGCTGATCGGCGAGGCACCCGGACGCGACGAAGACCTCGCCGGACTGCCCTTCGTGGGCCGGGCGGGAAAGCTGCTCGACAAGATGCTCGCCGCCATCGGACTGGATCGCAAGAAAAATGCCTACATCACCAATGTCATGAATTGGCGCCCTCCCGACAATCGCGAGCCCTCGCCGGAGGAAGCCGCCAGCTGTCTGCCGTTCCTGCGCCGCCACGTCGAGCTGGCCCGGCCCAAGGTCATCGTGCTGCTCGGCGCGGTCGCCGCCCGCCATGTCATGGGGAAAACCGACGGCATCATGCGTCTGCGCGGCAAATGGCTGGAATATTACGTTAACGGCGCCATGATACCGGTTATGCCCACGCTCCACCCCGCCTATCTTCTGCGGCGGGCGATCGACAAGAGGCTAGCCTGGCGTGACTTGCAGTCGATTGCAGCAAAGGTTAATTCGCTCAAGTTGCTTGAGACAGACGGCGGGCACAGGTAACCTGTCTGCTTCGCGTTGCGTTCGTAAGAGAGGGTTCGTGAAGCTCCCAGTCCTCCTCGCGGCCTCCTGTGCCGTGATCGCGTTGGTGTGCGGTGTCGCCTCCGCCGACTCGGATTTTCAAACCTTCGACGATCATGCAAGCTCCGTCATCCCGCGGGTACTTTCCGCATCGGACGTACGGCTTTATCGCGAGATATTCGCAAACGAGCGCAGCGGGAACTTTTCCGAAGCACGCCAGGAAGTTGAGGAGCTTTCCGACCGTTCCCTGGTGGGCTACGCGGAGGCGGAGCATTTCCTGTCGCCGCGGGCACGGCGCATCCCGCTTGCCCAGCTGGCCGCCTGGCTTGAGAAATACGACGACCTGCCCGTGGCGCCCCGGGTGCGCGAACTGGCCGAGAAGCGCAACCGCCGCCACAAGGTGGAGCTCGCGGCAATCGCGCCCGTTCATATGCGCGGTGGCTGGGGCTACGAAACCGCTGATACCCGTCGGGAGGCTCCGCTGGCCTCGGAAGCCGCCCGGTCCGCAGAGACGCTCATCGATAACGACATCCGCCTCGACCAGCCTGCCCAGGCCGAAACGGCGCTTCAGACATTGACGGCCGCTGGGGTGCCGTCGTCAGACATTGCACAGCTTACCCGCAAGGTGGCAGCCGGCTATCTGGCCGAAGGCCTGGATAACGATGCCTACCGGCTTGCCATGGGCGTCGGCGGAATAGACCGCGAAGCTGTGCCGCAGCTCGACTGGGTTGCGGGATTGGCCGCCTACCGCCTGTCGAATTACGCCGATGCAGCCCAACGCTTCGAAGCGCTGGCGCAGGCAGGCGACGCTACCCAGTGGGCGCGCAGCGCCGGAGCATTCTGGGCGGCCCGTGCGCACCTTGCGGCCGGAGATCCTCTCAATGTCGTAACCCTGCTCACTGCGGCGGCCCACGAACAGCCGACGTTTTACGGCATGCTCGCTGAGCAGCTGCTCGGCCAGGAGGATCACACGCAATTCACCGAGCCCTCGCTCGATACCCCGAGCTTCGAATCGCTTGTACAGAACGAAGCCGCGCACCGTGCCGTCGCTCTTTGGCAGATCGGCGAGACGGACTTTGTTCAGCCCGAAATGATGCGTGCATTAGGGGCGCTCGCGCCGGATCAGACCGCCGCCTTTGCCGCCCTGGCCCATCGCATGGACCTGCCTGACCTCGAACTGCGTGCGAGCGAGACGCAGGCGTCGCGCGGCGTCATGCTGACGGGCCTCTTTCCCATGCCGCGCTATGCGCCGCCTGGAGGTTATCAGGTCGATCCATGCCTGCTGTTCGCGTTCGCACGCGTGGAAAGCCGGTTCGAGGCAAAAGCGGTTTCCAATGCGGGAGCCCGTGGCGTGATGCAGATCATGCCGGGAACCGCCCAGCACGTGGACGGCGCGAAGCCGGAAAAATCGCAGCTCAACAATCCGGCGTACAGCCTTGGACTTGGCCAGAAATACCTTCAGGAGCTGCTCGGCGACGTGAACGGCAATCTCTTCCAGCTGGCTGCCGCCTATAATGCCGGGCCGGCAGCTTTGACGCGGTGGATCGGCACGCGTCCGTCCATCGCCGACGACCCGCTCTTGTTCATCGAGAGCATCCCCGTCGCGGAGACGCGCAATTACGTCAAGCGGGTCATGACGATGTATTGGCTCTATGGCCACCGCGCCGGAAAGAGCACGCCTACGCTCGAGGAGACGGCGGAAGGCAAATGGCCGGTCTATCATTCGCATCAAGCCCCGAGCACCACGCCGGCGCCCGTTACGGGCACGACGCTCATCAGCGATGCCAGCGTCCCCTATTGACGAAGACAAGCCGTTCATTCCGGTCCGCATCGCGGTTCTGACCGTGTCGGACACGCGCGATGCGTCGAACGACACCTCCGGCGACACGCTCGCCCAGCGCATTGCCGAGGCCGGACACATCCTCGCTGCGCGCAACCTCTTGAGAGACGATCAGGTGGCGATCACCGCGCAGCTCAAGGCGTGGATCGGCGATCCGCAAATCGACGTCGTCATTTCGACGGGCGGTACGGGCCTCACCGGCCGCGATGTAACGGTGGAAGCGTTCAAATCGGTTTTCGAAAAAGAGATCGACGGCTTCTCCGTGATCTTCCACCAGATCAGCTACGAGAAGATCGGCACTTCCACGCTGCAGTCGCGCGCCTGCGCCGGTGTCGCCAAGGGCACCTACCTCTTCGCCCTGCCCGGCTCGACCGGAGCCGTGAAAGATGGCTGGGACGGCATTCTCAAATGGCAGCTCGACAACCGCCACCGCCCCTGCAACTTCGTCGAGATCATGCCGAGGCTGGAAGAGCACAGGAATTGACACTGGGAGCGCGCCCGTCCTCGGGCGTCAAGTATGCGCGCGCCTTCCCATTAGCATATGATCCGCTTCTTCTGTTGCGCAGGCATCATCCAAAACAACGAAGGGGCTACGACATGCAAACGACCACAATTCCACAGATGCTTCGCGTGACCACAGCCATGGGCGCGGTGATCGGCTCCGTCGATCTCGGCAAACTGCTCGATGCAAAGACCATCGATTTCATTCGCCGCGCGCTGCTCGACAACGGCGTGATCTTCTTTCGCAATCAGAATGCCGCCGTCGCGGAGTTGTGGGAATTCCTGAGGAATTTCGGCACGCCGCAGAAAGAGGACTCGTTCGGAACCGATGCGGACAAACCGGAAGACGTTGCAGAAGCCGACTTCTCCCGTACGCGCAAGGGAACGGCGGTCTGGCACGCCGATTCGACGTTTCTCGAGAAGCCACCGAAAATCACCCTGCTCAGGATGGTGCGGGGTCCTGTATTCGGCGGCGACACCTGTTGGGCCAGCATGGTCGCCGCCTACGAAGGGCTGTCAGAACCGATTCGCAATATGCTCGATGGATTGACAGCCGTTCATTCGATCTCGCGCGCGGTATCGCCTCTCGGCAGCTATGGCGACGCGTTCAAGGCAGAGTTCGGCAAGCTGCACGCTCCGCAACAGATACATCCTGTCGTTCAGTTACACCCGGAAACGGGCCGCAAGGCGCTCTTCGTGAGCGCTTCTGCCACGACGCGCATCGTCGAGCTCGAGCCGGCGGAGAGCCGCCACATCCTCGACCTGCTATTCGAGCACATCAAATCGCCGGATTTCAGTATGCGCTGGCGCTGGTCGCCGAACGACGTGGCTCTGTGGGACAACCGCAGCGTTCAGCATTACGCAGTCCCGGACTATACGGCCGAGCGCGTCGTGCACCGGATCGTGGTCGCCGGCGAGCGGCCGCGTGGGCCTTGATGCTGGAACCGCGTGCTGCATCACGAGGCAGCTCCACTAGCGCCAAGGCTTCCGCGCTGCCATGGACACGTTCAGCAACTTCGAGGAGCTACACCGATCCATCCGGAGCAGCGTCGCAAATTCGATTAGCGTGTCGCGACGACCTCGTTCGCCGGCGTAGCTTCGGCCTCTTCCCCATCGAGCCGCTCGCCGCGAAACCGGATGCGCCACTTCGCCGTTGCGGTCGCGACCGTTTTCCGCGCTTCGATGACAAAGATCGGCTTAACGGACCGGTAGCCGACGGTCACCCAGCCGAGCGGCGGCTTCTCGCGTCCGAACACAAGTTCCACCGACCAGCCGGACGGCGGAACAATGCGGGCGATGGCCTGGCCCTCCACCCGTGCGCTGAAGCCGTTGGTCTCGGCGCGCACTTCCAGGTCCGGCGCAAAGTGAAGCCGGGAGCACAACTCGGCTTTTTTGCCGTTGTTGACCTCAAGGAAGTCGACGACTTCCAGATCCCGACCCGGACGATATTTCAACCTGCGGAGGTGGCTGAACGCCCGACCGCGGTCCAGAATTTCCCCCGACATTACGATCGCCTTGCGGTCGGCACGCACGGGGTTGAGGCCCGAGCCGTACAAGGGCGTGTCCCTTCGCGACATCGGCGCATCGCCCAGATCGACGGTGTTATGCGATGCGGCTCCGGCGACGTAGAGCTTCATCTCGTCGTATGGCGACAGTGCATATTGTCCGCTGTCCACCAGCACGTGCCGGCCGCCTTCGAATAGTTGAAAACTCAGATCGTCCGCCTGCTTGTGTCCGTAGCCATGGCTCATCGCGGTGAAGAACAGCATGGATTGCCGGTCCAGCGGCGTGCCTGCGGCCGATTTCACGATCACCCATCCGGAACGCGAAAAATCGCCGATCAACAATTCCCGGCCGTCGGAGCGCCAGCTGCGCGCCCCCTCGATCGCAGGAACTTCGGCAGGCGAAACATCGTACTGGCCCAACGTATCGCCGACGCGCGAAACGGTGCCGTCCGGAAAGTATAGCCAGGCGCGATTTCGCTTTGCCAGCTCGATGATCTGCAACACCTCTGCGATCTCGGGGAAGTTCTCCGCGATAGAGCAGCGATCCATCACGTCGGTGACGAAGAAGTGATAGCCGGCCGAGTGTTCCTTCTCGATACCCTCGTCCGTGAACAGCGATTTCAGGCATTTCAGCATCAGTTCGCCGGATGCAGCCATGTAGGGGACATCGTCGGCCAACGCACCCGCCTGCCGATGCATGACCCGATTTCCCATCGCCTGAAACAAGGCGTGATTCGAAGTACCCCAGTTCGCATCGTCCATCAGGTAGGTGGAATGCTGGCGGTAAAGGCTTACGAGCAATTGCCGGTCTTCGTCCGTGAAATCGCCTTCGTCGCAGCGGTCGCGCTCGAAGAAAAACGCGATTCGCAGCGCACGAATACCGGCCGCCATGTCGTACCAGCTGTTTTCGCACACGCGCTCGCAATGAAAAGCGTGCCAGTCCCGGGCGAAGGCCAACATCTCCTGCACCAGGCGCGGCGATGGTTCCCTGAACCATTCCCGCAAAATCGGATCGATCATCCGCCAGCTGTGCAGCTGGATGTTCCAGTTGTTGTCGTTGTGAGGATCGGCGCGCCAGTCCAGCGGAAGCTCCAGCGGCCAAGGCGGACGGTCCTGCCGCTGCTGAAACCCGTTTTCCTTCTGGTTGGCATAGGAATTTGCCGCGACCAGATACAACTCGCCGGGCGCGAGGCGGCGCTCAGGCTCCGACATGGATTCGTTCACCGCGCGCGTATCACCGATAATTTCCCGTAACTGTAACAACCCTCATCTTCAATCTTCCTAAATACGTGGTTTGCATAATGTCAAAGAATATCGCGAAGACCACCGTCGCGAACCAGGGGACAGAGTTGACCGTGCCAAGTCGATAGCCATCACCAAGCCGAATTGGATCGATTCTAGTCCGTGCATTGCTATCTATGGTTGCGTTAATCAATATATAATAACCATAGATTGTACTTATGACTGTTGTCTTCATTGCGACTAACCGCTGGCAGGAAGAGCGAGGTAACGCGTGTCCGGGGGAAACCTGAAGCAGATTGCAACGGAGATTCTGGCGCGGCTGCCAGATCATGGGACCGAGCTTGCAGACGCACTGCATAAACCTACGTCGAAAACGCTGCGGACAATCGCCTCTGATTTGCTTGCTGCGGGTCATGTAGATGCAGTCGAAGCTCTTTATCGCGCGCTGGCCGATCAGCAAGGCATTGGTGCCTGGCCGGTGGTCGGCTTGGCAGAAGTCGTATCCAAGCGAGGCCGCCCTGAACAAGTGGTCGCAGCGTGGACCGATTGCCTGCGGCGATATCCCGAGCACGCCAAGCCTTACTGGTTTCTGGAAATTGCGCGTGCAGAGCGGGCGAGAAAGAAACCTCAGGCCGAGTTGAGCTATTTGCGTCAGGGTAGCGAGCGCTTCCCGCGGCACGTGCCGCTTCTCCTTGCCCAAGCCCGTGCATCATTCGCTTTGGGCCTGAATGAGGAGTCGATCGAAACGACTCGCAACCTGATCCACAATTTTTCTTCCGAGGCCAAGCCCGGATGGTTTGTGATCCTGGTATCGGCACTTCGTGCCGCCGGCCGTTTCGACGACGAAGAGAAAGCGATTGATGAGCTCGGCGCGCGCTTTCCAGACGATCCTACAGCTCTTGCATGCCGGGCGCAGCGCGCAGTCCGCCTGCAAGCCTGGTCGGATGCGTGCGATCTCTGGACGAGGTGTCTCGAAGGCAAACTCGAACCGGCAAAACCGGATTGGCTCAACGGCAGGGCCACGGCCTTGTTCCGTATCTGGCGGGTGGAAGAGGCACTCGAGGCCTGGAGCGATCTCGTCCGCGATTTCCCCGATTTTGTCCCCGCCTACGTCGCAATGGCCGGGGCCAATCAGGAACTTGGCCGCTGGCAACGCGCCTACGATATCTGGAACAGCCTGATCCGCGCGCGGCCCGATCAGTCAACTCGGCATTGGTATGTCCAACGTGCGACATGCACTCTCAACCGGTCGCTCTCGAATTTCACGAACGCAGCCATTGCGGAGCTCGAGGCGAAATTCCCAGAATCTGCTCTCGGGCGCCGCCTTGCGATCGATTTTGCGGTGAGGAGAGACGAAGGAGTATCCGCGTATTCGTCGCTTCTGGATGATGCCATCACGAGGTACCCGACGGATTCCGTGCTCCTGTCACATCGCGTGAACTATCTGCTGGCGGCCGGGCAAAGCTGCGAGGCCGAACGCACCATCACGAATCTGGTCGAGTGTCCGGACGACGACGTTCCGGCGATGCTGTGCCGCTGGCGCGTGCTGCTGGCATCCAACGATGAGGCCAGCGTCAAAAAAACTGCGCAGCGGGTTGTTGCCGGTCGCTTATGGCCGCTCGCCGCGGGCATCAGCATCTGCAGGTGCCTGCACCAGATCGCTTCGCTCTGGGCAATCGAACTTGCGCTCCAGCTGAGCGACGATCTGCACCGGAGATTTCCCAACAGCGTCGAGTGCCACTGCGTCCGTTCCCGCCTGCTGATCGCGCTGCACCGGTACGATGAGGCCTTGGCCGTCATTGCAAATGTGCCTCTCCTGTTCCAGGGAGAGGAGATCGCCGAGCTGAGGGCTTGGGGTGCCAAGCAGCGCGGCGATATCGAGGGCGCACGCAAATCATGGAGCACGATTCTGTGCAACTACCATTATTCCGCCCTGCATGGTCCCGAACCGCATCTGGAGCTGCTGACAGCGCCGCGGGCCTTCGTTCGGAACACCGTAACCTTGTTCACCCCGGTGCACAATGAGCTGACGAACCTGCCGCATTTCTTCCGGCACTATCGCAGGATCGGCGTTCGTCAATTCGTGATGGTCGACAACCTCTCCAGCGATGGCAGCAGCGAATATCTTCGCGAACAGCCCGATGTCATCCTGTATCGCACCGAAGATAATTTTTCGGCGTCATGCTCCGGCATGCGCTGGATGAACGTGCTGATGGATCGTCATGGCGGAGAGTGGTGCCTCTACGCCGACGCCGACGAGGAGTTCATCTATCCCGGCTGCGAAACAGTGTCTGTTGACAGGCTCACCGACTATCTCGAAGCGCAGGACGCCGAAGGCATGACTGGTTTCATGCTCGACGTTTACCCCGAGCGGCTGTTCGACCGCGCAGGGCGGCCGGCGGCACGAACCGATTGCCGCTACTACGATTCCGACTATCGCTGGACAGGACACTCGACCTGCCCCTACTTCAAGCTCGAAGGGGGCGCCCGCTCGCGCTTGTTCGGCACGAAGGAACTGCTCCACAAGGTTCCGCTTATCAAACGCAGCGCGGGAGCATACATTCTCAGTCACGAGACAACGCCGCTAAAGCTGGCGAACGTAACCGCAGTACTTCTGCATTACAGCATGACGGACCTTCCGAGCAGGCTGGCAAGAATGAAGTCCGCGGGCGCTGCCGCCAATCCTGCGTCCGATCGCAAACCGGCCGTCAAGCGCCGCTACGAACAGTACGCAGCGCAGCTCAATTCGATGGTCGGCCGCGACCTCCGCGTCCCAGGGGTATCGCAACAGCTGAACGGCAGCCTCGATCTGGTCGACCATGGCCTGATGAACGCGCCACCGGATTTTCAGCGGTGGCTGACCGAACAGCATCGCGACGAGGATCTTCGCGAATATGCCGCGCATCGTGGTTACCGGCGAGCAGCCGCGTAGGCCTTGATCTCGCCAACGGAAAGTCAGCGGCGCCGCAACCACGGAGCGAGTCTGCAAATCCCTGAAGCAAGGACTTTTGAGCAAGAATATTTCAAGCTGTGGAATCCGGGTGCGCTCAGACATCGCCTGAATTCACGGCAAGAGCGGTTTCAGCAAAAGTGTGCGCACTTTTGCGTCCGGAACCGCGCCAAAAAATCGCCACTTGGTGCGATCGACCGCCTAAGCCATTGTGCTCGTCCTCGCAGCGAACGGAGGAACCATGAGCGTCGCACTCATCGTCGGCACCAAGAAGGGCGCCGCAATTCTCACTTCGGACGAAAGCCGCCGCGAATGGAAGCAAACCTTCGCGATCAAGGGCTGGAGCGTCACGGCGTCGGCGCGTGACGATGGCGGCCGGTACTATGCCGCGATCGCCAGCGACGTGTTCGGACCTGCGATCATGGCGAGCGACGATTTGAATGAATGGCGTCAGCTCGAGAACGCGCCACGTTACCAGCCCGGCGAGAAGGGCAATCCCGATCATATTCGTATCGCGGGCGCCACCGATTTCATGGGCAAATACAAGGACGGCGCGCGGCTGGTCGACCAGATATGGGTGTTGCACGCAGCGCACGGCGCGCTTTACGCGGGTGTTTCGGAGGCAGGATTGTTCGCAAGTCGCGACCGCGGCATGACCTGGGAAGGGGTCAACGGCTTCAACAATCACCCCACGCGCGCGGACTGGATGCCGGGTTTCGGTGGACTTGGCGCGCATACAATACTTTCCGATGCACGCGATCCCGCGCGCATGTGGGTGGGGGTATCGGCGGCCGGTTTCTTTCGCACCGACGATGGCGGCAGGACATGGTCGCGCAAGAATGACGGAGTTCCCGGCCAAACCGGTCTATGCGTGCATCACGTGGCGCATGATCCCGCAAATGCGGATGTCTTGTTTCGACAGGAGCATTCCGGCGTCTATCGCAGCGATGACGGCGGCGACTCCTGGCGGGTGATCGAAGACGGTTTGCCGGTCGCAGAAATGAGCATGGGTTTTCGATGCTCCTTCGGCTTTCCGATCGTCGTCGATCGCAAGTCGGGTAGAGCCTTCGTGGTGCCGCTCGACGGCGACAATTTCCGCATGCCGCGCGACGGACGGCTTGCCGTTTATTCGACGGGCGACGGTGAGCATTGGGAGCCGCAGACGCGAGGACTGCCGTCGAATTGCTACGCGAGCGTGCTGCGCGGCGCTATGGCAGCCGATCAGCTTTCTCCCGGAGGCATCTATTTCGGCACCAGTTCGGGCTCGCTTTACGCAAGCAATGATCTGGGCCAGTCCTGGCAGGAAATCGCCAGCGGCCTGCCGCGCGTCCTGAGCGTCGAGGCTTACGCCACGTGAGCGTGCGCGTGCAGATTCCGCCGGCCTTGCGCAGCGCGACGGGAGGCAGGCGCGCACTGGAGGCAGAAGGAGAAACGCTCGCTGATGTGCTTGCGAATCTGGGAAGAGACAACCCTGCCCTGGCCCTGCATCTGTTCGATGAAAACGGCGTCGTCCGCCGCAATATCGTGTGCATTCACGATGAGCGGGTCGTGAGACCAGCCGATTTTTCAATGCACGCAGTCGGCAATGCCTGCGAAGTCATCATCGCCAATGCGCTGGCGGGAGGATGACTGGGACCGCGGGCTTCCAAGCCCGCTTGCGCGCTCGGTGGCGCGCGGTCCAAACGAACGACTGCTACCCGTAAATCCGTTCGAGCAACGGCGTCGGCACGCGCAACGCGCAGAGCACGAGCATGCCCAGATTATGGCTCAATTCGTGAATGCGCCCACGTGGTTGGAACCGCTCGGCGCGCGTAATGGCGCGTGAGCGCAACATCACGACCCTCTTGCGTCCGAGCCGTCGTGCGAAGTCGATATCCTCCATGGATTCGAGTCGGTTGAACCCCCCGAGTTTGTTGTAGAGCCGCCTCGGAATGAGCAGGCCCTGGTCGCCGCTGGGAGGGCCCCCGAGCCAGCAACGCAGAGCCATCATCGACTCCAGCCGCCGCGAACGCGCCTCGAAATCATCGATGGCGAACCGGAATGCAGCTGCGCGCGGGTTATCGAGGGAGGATCGCTCGACGAATGCGGAGGCCTCGTCTTCCCAGCCGGTCTCGAGAGCGGTGTCCGGCCGGAGGAACAGGATCCAGTCGCCCCGGGCGATTTCCGCGCCCTTCTCCATGAGATGTCCCCGGCATCGCGATGCAGATACGACGTGGGCGCCCGCAGCCTCCGCCAGCATCAAGGTCTCGTCGGCCGAACCGCCATCGGCCACGATCACCTCGCGCACCAGCCCGCGCATGGCCGCCTCGAGCAGGCTGTCGAAACACCGCGGCAGGCCCGCGGCGGCGTTCAATGTCGGGATCACCACACTGATCATGCCGGCGACTATGACCCAAGCGACCGGCGCGTTCAAAAAAATGTTGCACAGCAAAATACAAAAGTTCTTGATTTGTTCTGCAATTGGGCTAATCTGCCGCGATGACCACGGTCCTGGACATCAGCATCGATTCACGCCGGCTCAGGGGCCGCGGCGCGCTGTCAAATGACTCGGGCCGCTTCGAGCCTCACTCGCGCGTGTTGATCGACGATGGGTGGTCGAACGACGAAGGGGTGCCATCGCTCAAGACGCAGGTGCTCAAGGATTCTTCGCGCACGATCATCGCGCGCAACAAGTCGCCGGATATTTCCTTCGATCAGTCGATCAACCCCTACAAAGGCTGCGAGCACGGCTGCATTTACTGTTTCGCGCGGCCCACGCACGCCTGGCTCGGGCTTTCGCCGGGCGCCGATTTCGAGTCTCGTATTTTTGCCAAGCCTAACGCCGCAGAGTTATTGGAGCGCGAGCTTTCGGCGCCGGGGTATGTACCGAAAGTCGTCGCCATGGGGACCAATACCGATCCCTATCAGCCGATCGAGCGCGACATGCGGATCACGCGCTCGATTCTCGAAGTGCTTTTGAAGTTCCGCCATCCCGTGGGCATTGTTACGAAGTCGGCGCTCATCCTGCGCGATCTCGACATTCTGGCGCCCATGGCCGAGATGGGGCTGGCAAAAGTCGCGCTCTCGGTGACGACACTCGACAGAACGCTGGCGCGCGCGATGGAGCCGCGCGCGAGCACGCCGCAGCGGCGCATTGATGCAATCCGCTCTCTGCGGCAGGCCGGCGTTCCTGCGGGCGTAATGTTCGCGCCCGTGATTCCTGCGCTCAACGATGAGGAAATGGAACGCGTGCTCGGCGCTGCCGCCGAGGCAGGCGCGCAGAGCGCGGGCTATGTGCTGCTGCGCCTGCCGCTCGAGATCAAGGACTTGTTTCGCGAATGGCTGGACGCGAACGAACCCGGGCGGGCAGGCCATGTCATGTCGCTCATTCGGCAGATGCGGGGCGGCAAGGATTACGACAGCCAATGGCATGCGCGGATGAAAGGGAGCGGCGTTTACGCCGAAATGATTGCGCAGAGATTCCATCTGGCCGTTAAGCGGCTTGGGCTCAATCGCGAACTTGTTCCGCTGGTTCTCAACAGGTTTAAGAAACCGCCTCGGCTTGGCGAGCAGCTTGACCTCCTCTAACAAGGAGGAATGCCGCATTACATCTTCGAGGCGCGCTACCTGAAATCGGTGTCCGGGCCTATTGCCGGCGTCGACGAGGCGGGGCGTGGTCCGCTCGCCGGCCCGGTCGTGGCAGCGGCAGTGGTTCTCGACCGCAAACGCATTCCGAAGGGGCTGGACGACTCAAAGCAACTGCAGCCCGGCCAACGGGAGGACGCGTACGCACGCATCTTCGATTTGGCGCTGGCAGTGGGCGTGGGAGAGGCGAGTGTCGATGAAATCGATCTCATCAACATCCGCCAGGCGACACACATGGCGATGGCACGCGCAGTGCGCGCATTGCCGGTGGCCGCGCAGTTCGCGCTGGTCGACGGCAACGATGCCCCGGCCCTGCCCTGCCCGTGCGAGACGATCGTGGACGGCGATGCGCGTAGCGTTTCGATCGCCGCCGCTTCTATCGTGGCAAAAGTTACGCGCGACCGCCTGATGATGCTGCTGCACGACGAATGCCCCGGCTATGGCTGGCGGACCAACAAGGGCTACGGTACCGGGGAGCATTTGGCGGCACTCCTCTCGCTGGGACCGAGCCGGCATCACCGCCGCAGCTTCGCCCCAGTTTACAGTCTCCTGCCCGGGCGCACGTCGTGCCAACGGACGCCGTGATCCGCAGCGCCGCATTGTGAAGAGCAAGGACATGTCTCCGTTCCATCCCGAGCTGCGTCGCGCCGCAGCACTGATTCCGCCCATCTCCTTCGGGCCGCGGTTGACCCGCTGGGCGAATACAGCTCAGCGATGGCGCGGAACCCCGCGCCCGCCGGCCGTCGACGGCGTGAATGCGCGGGACGAGTTCATTAAGGGGACCGATGGCACCTCCATTCGGATAAGGTTGTACGTCCCGGCGGCCGATCGGCGCCCGCGCCCAGCCCTGCTGTGGATTCACGGCGGAGGCATGATAATCGGCGTGCCCGAGCAGGATGAGGCGCAGAACATCGAGCTGTGCCGCAGCCTTGGTCTTGTGATTGCCGCCGTCGACTATCGGCTCAGCCCCAAGCACCCTTATCCCACGCCGATCGAGGATTGTTATGCGGCACTCGCCTGGCTTCATTCCCAGGCGGACGAACTGAACATCCTGCGAAATCGAGTTGCGGTCGGCGGCGCCAGCGCCGGCGGAGGGCTGGCCGCCGGCCTTGCGCTCCTGGCGCTTGACCGAGGCGAATATGCGCTTGCCTTTCAGCTGCTGATCTATCCCATGCTGGACGATCGCACGACGCTTCGCACCGATGTCGATGAGCGCCGGTTGCGGCTCTGGACGACGACGAGCAACCGTTTCGGCTGGACCTCTTATCTCGGCCGCACGCCGGGAGCGGACGGCATCTCCGAATATGCTGCGCCGGCTCGGCGCAAAGCCCTCAACGGACTGCCTGCAGCCTGGATCGGCGTCGGGACCTGCGACCTGTTTCACGACGAGGCCACGACATACGCCCGACGCCTTAACGGTGCGGACGTGCCTTGTATGCTGGAGATTGTGGAGGGCGCCTTTCATGGCTTCGAGATCGCCGGCGCGAAGACCGGCGTCGTGCGCCGGTTCCGGCAAACCTACATGGATGCGTTGAGACACTCACTCTGCGACCAGTGAGGACTCGGGCGGCCCCTACAACATCTGGTATGGTGGACGACTCGAAGACTCAATTGTAACTCCCTGATTCATCAAGACTCTTGACCTGTGGATTCCGACGAATCACTGTGGATGCGCGGTGAACAAGCCGGTAGCGGGGGCATGAGCAACTCACTCGAATTGAACGGCGCGCTCGACAGCGTGCTGGAAGGCGACTGCGTCGCGACCATGCGCGCACTACCGGAAGGTTGTGCAGACCTCGTGTTTGCCGACCCGCCTTACAATCTCCAGCTCGAAGGCGACCTGCGGCGTCCGGACAATTCCAAGGTCGATGCCGTGGACGACGGTTGGGATCAGTTTGCGAGCTTCGCCGACTACGACCGCTTCACCCGCGATTGGCTGGCGGCAGCCAGGCACGTTCTGAAGGACACCGGCGCGTTGTGGGTCATCGGCTCCTACCACAACATTTTCCGTGTCGGCACCATCCTGCAGGACCTCGGCTTCTGGATCCTGAACGACGTGATCTGGCGCAAGACCAACCCGATGCCGAACTTCCGCGGCCGCCGCTTCACCAATGCGCACGAGACGCTGATCTGGGCTGCGAAGTGTCGCGACCAGAAGAGCTACACCTTCAATTACGACGCCATGAAATCGCTGAACGACGAGCTGCAGATGCGTTCGGATTGGGTCATTCCGATCTGTTCGGGCGGTGAACGGCTCAAGCAAGCCAACGGCGAGAAGGCGCACTCCACGCAGAAACCCGAGGCGCTTCTCCACCGCGTCGTTCTTGCGTCCACGCGGCCGGGAGACGTCATTCTCGACCCGTTCCTGGGTTCCGGCACGACGGCAAGCGTTGCCAGGAAGCTGGGCCGGCGGTTCATCGGCATCGAGCGCGACAAGACCTATGCGCGGGTCGCGCGCGAACGCATCGCCAATACCGTCCCGCTGTCTGCCGACGCGGTCGAAACCATGCGGTCCAAACGCACGGAAGCACGCGTGCCGTTCGGATGGGTCGTCGAGCGCGGGCTGCTTGCGCCAGGGACCACGCTGCACGGCCCGACGCGACGACATCACGCCAAGGTGCGGGCCGACGGTTCGCTTGCCTGCAACGACGCCACCGGCTCGATCCACCGCATCGCAGCACATGTCCAGGGGCTCGAGGCGTGCAACGGCTGGACGTTCTGGCATTTCGAATCGAACGGCAGCCTGGTCCCGATCGACCTCTTGCGTCAGCGCTTGCGCGCCGATCTCGCCTGAACCTGGCTTGGGGCGGCGCCGAGCACTTTGCGCATGACCGTCGGTAACGCTGCACCCTCGAGCTCGTCCGGTTTGAACCACCGCCCCGCGGCCTGGGGACGTGCGTCCACGTCGGCGCAATAGACGTGAAGTTCGAGCTCGAAATGCGTGAATACATGCCGCACCATCGCGGTGCTCCGCGCCCACCGCGCGCCGAACGGCGCTTGGCGCAAGGCTTCCGAAGCGGTGGGAAATCTCTCGCTCCATGGGCCAAGCGGCGGTTGGAGCATCCCGCCAAGCAGTCCGGCTTCCGGCCGCCTCTCGAGGAGTACCGCCCCCCCGCCGTCGCGAGCGACAAACGCCGCGCCCCGCTTGACCGGCCGGCTCGCCTTGCCGGCCTTGCGAGGCAATTGAGCAGCGATGCCCAGAGCAAATCCACGGCACTCACTCGACCACGGACACTTCTCGCATAGAGGTGTCCTCGGCGAGCAAATCAGCGCGCCCAAATCCATCAAGGCCTGGGCAAAATCGCCGGACCTGCTTTCGGGCAAGATCGAGAGCGCCAGTTCGCGCAGGCGCGTCTTGGCAGCCGGCAACGGCTCCTCGATGGCGATATAGCGCGCCAGCACCCGTTCCGCATTGGCGTCCAAGGCGACTGTCGGCCTGCCAAACGCAATGGCCGCAATCGCGCCCGCCGTGTAGGCGCCGATCCCCGGCAGTTCGCGCAAGCCTTCGACGTCGTCGGGAAAACGGCCGCCGAGATCGCGCGCCACCACACGTGCCGCGCGATGCATGTTCCGCGCGCGCGCGTAATATCCCAGCCCGGCCCATGCGCCGAGAATGTCGTCGAGTTCGGCCGCGGCCAGATCCTGAACGGTGGGCCAGCGCCCGAGAAACCGCGCATAATATGGGCCGACCGCTGCCACCGTGGTCTGCTGCAGCATGATTTCGCTCAGCCAGACGCGGTAAGGGTCGGGCTTGGTGCCGCGTTGCGCCCGCCACGGCAGCTTTCGGGCGTGCCTGTCGTACCAGCGCAGCAGTGCAATGCCGGGCGTCGGATTTGCGCGCGGCCTTTTCCTGACCACCTCTTTCATGGTGGGATGATCAGCATGGCGCCCAAACGCGAACAAGATGCAGAACCCTTGGCCGAACGGCGCAATCGCGTCGGAGCTGTGGGCAACGATGTGCGCTTTGTTGCGCAGCGTGCATTCGTCCGCGCCGGGTTCGGCGACAACACGCTCGTGCTGCGGTGGCCCGAGATCGTCGGTCCCGAGGTCGCGGAGCTGGCGCGCCCCGTGAAGCTGACCGAGGCCGCGTCAGGAGGCGTTTTGACCCTCAGGGCCGAACCGGCGGCGTCGGTTTTCCTTCAGCACGAGACCCGGAGTCTTTGTGAAAGGATCAACGCCTATCTCGGCCGGCCGGCAGTACATCGGCTGCGCTTCGTCTTCGGCCCTCTGCAGGCGCCAGAGCCGAAACCCGTTCCGCCGACAGCCTCGAAGGAAGCCCCCGCCCAGGACGCGGCCAGGCGTTTCGAGGGTCCTGAAGCATTGAAGACGGCGCTTCTCGACTTGGCGCGAATGCGTGCCAATCGTCCGCCCTGCGATTGAACCGAGCGCTGCGCTCTGCCAAAAGCATGACCGAACAATGTCGAGAGGGCCCGCGGTGACACGGAAGCAGCTTCTTCTGGCAGTGGTGTGCGTGGCGTTGGTGGCTATGGCCGCAGCCGGCTACTTTGTCCTGGCCAGCAACACTTCGGACTCCGTCAACCTGCCACAACCCGGCGAGCGGTATGGCGTGCAGGTTAACCCCTCCTACGACAGGACGCTTGGCTCACCCAAAGCCCCCGTCGTCATGCTCGAGTATGCGGCCCCTTCCTGTCCGCATTGTGCCCATTTCGATATGGATTTCTTCCCGCTGCTCAAGCAGCAATATATCGAGACCGGGAAGATCTACTATATTTTCCGGGTCTTCCCGCTGAGCGCCGCGGATGTAGCCGCCGAAAACATCGCGCGCTGCTTGCCTGCGGATAACTATTTTCAGTTCATTGACCTCCTGTTCCGGAATCAGGCGAAGTGGGATCCGGAATTCCGCGTGGCCGATGTGCATGCGGGACTGGTGGAGATGGGCCGAATCGCGGGATTAAGTCAGTCACAAGTGGACGGCTGCATCGGTAACCAGACCGAGGCGCAGAAGATCTCGCAGATCGGGCAGGATGCAACGGCGAAATACGGCGTCAATGGCACACCGACCTTCATCGTCAATGGACAGGTGCATGGGCCCTTCATGGATTTCGACGAGCTCAAGGGCTTCCTCGACCCCATGCTTGCCAAGAAATAGTGCAACACCGCCTGCTTCTGCGTCGAGAAGACGGCGTCCGGGTGCTTCACAGGAACGAACTGCCGTGCCGCACGGGGTGGTAGCGCGATGAGATTCACGCGGCTCAGATTGTCCGGCTTCAAGTCCTTCGTCGAACCGACGGAGCTTCATCTCGAGCCTGGGCTGACGGCGATTGTCGGGCCGAACGGTTGTGGCAAGTCCAACCTGTTCGATGCCCTGCGCTGGGTGATGGGCGAAGCGCGCCCTACCTCGGTGCGCGGCACCGAGATGGACGATGTCATCTTCGCGGGCAGTGCGGGACGGCCCGCACGCAACACCGCCGAAGTCACTCTTCTGGTCGACAATTCCGACCGTACGGCCGTGGCGCCGTACCATGAGTTCGACGCGATCGAAGTTTCCCGGCGCATCGAGCGCGAGGCTGGTTCGGTTTACCGGATCAACGGCCGCGACGTCCGTCAGCGCGACGTCCAGATATTCTTCGCCGATGCCTCGTCGGGCGCCGCTTCAACGGCTTTCGTGCGCCAAGGACAGATCGGCACGCTGGTGAGTCAAAAGCCGTTGGCCCGGCGTGCCATTCTCGAGGAGGCAGCCGGGATTTCCGGACTGCATCAGCGCCGCCATGAAGCGGAGCTGCGCCTGCGCGCCGCCGAAACGAACATGTCGCGGGTCGACGACATGATCCGGGAGCTCGAGGGGCAGCTGCAAAATCTGAAGCGCCAGGCTCGCCAGGCCGCGCGCTACCGCAATATCTCGGGCCTCATCCGCAAGACCGAGGCCCTGTGCATGTATCTGCGGTGGAACGCTGCCCAAGCCCAGTCGCATGTTGCGGAGCAGACCCTTCAGCAAGCCATCGAGCTGGTGGCGGAATGCACGGAACGGGCTGCAGTGGCGGCCACCATGCAAGCTGACTGCGCGAGCCTCCTGCCGCCGTTGCGGCAGACAGAGGCCGAAAAAGGCGCCGCACTCCACCGGCTCATCGTCGAGCGCGAAGCACTGGATGCAGAAGAGCTGCGGGCACGCGAACAGGCGCAGCAACTCCGCGCGCGTATCGCGCAAGCCAGTCAGGATTTTGCGCGGGAACAAGCGCTGGACGCCGACGCACAAGCCGCCATCGCAAAGCTGAATGAGGAAAACGACGCGCTCGCCGCTGCGTCGGCGACCGCCGATGCCGAGCTCTCGGCGGCGGAGGAGCGCAATGTCGAACTGAACGATCTGCTGGCCGCTGCGGAGCGGACACTCGAGCGGACGACAGCCGACCTCGCCGAGTGGAACGCGAAGAAGCAAAGCCAGACGCGCGCCCACCAGGTCGCAGTTGCCTTGTGGGAGACAAGCAGCCAGCAGCTAGAAGAAGCGCAAGCGCGTCTGGATGGCGCCAGCGCCAGCGCCAAGGAAACGCCGGACGTTCTGGCGTCGGAAGCACAGGCGGAAGCTGCGCAACGCTCTGCATTGTCGGCACGAGCCGGGCTCGCCGAGAAGACCGAACTGCTGGCGGCGGCCCAGAATGGCGAGATCGAAGCGCGCGCTCCGCTTGAAGCGGCCGAGCGCACCGTCCATTCCCTCTCGGCGGAGGCCAAGGCGCTTGCCGACCTGCTGCGGCCGGAAGGTCCCGACCTCTGGCCGCACTTGATCGATTCGGTCCGCGTCAGTGCCGGCTACGAGGCCGCCCTCGCCGCGGCGCTCGGCGACGAGCTCGAAGCGCCCCTGGACGAGGCATCGCCGCGCCATTGGCGAGACATGGGCGCACTGCGCTCGTTCCAATCGCTTCCCGGCGCCGCACGCCCGCTGTCGGAGCTTGTGGATGCCCCGCCGGCTCTGGCTCGCCGTCTTGCGATGACCGGCCTCGTGGCACCGGAGGATGGCAAAGCACTGCAAGCCCACTTGATGCCCGGGCAAAGGCTCGTCTCGCAGCGGGGCGATCTCTGGCGATGGGACGGCTACTCGGCTTCGGCGGATGCGCCCACCGCTGCCGCTGTCCGCCTTGCGCAACGCAACCGGCTCGAGACTCTTGAGCGTGAGATTGACGACGCCAAGCAGGTCCGCGCGGCTGCATTCGAGCGCTTCTCGGCGGCGAGGCAGGCCAGTGATTCGGCACGCGTAGACGTGCGGCAAGCCGAACAAGAAACCAGGGGCGCCGAACAGGCCGCAATGGCGGCCCAGGAATTTGCGGCAAAGACGGCCCGGGCCGCCGCGGAACGTATTGCGCAGCTCGCCGCCTTCGAGTCCGAAATTCGCCGGCTGACCGCTGCGCGTGAAGCGGCGCGCGAAGCGCAGCAGGCAGCCGAATTCGCCCTGGCAGAGCTGGGCGATGGCGTCTCCCGCCAGGAAGCTTTCGCGACGGCGCGCGAAGGTGCCGCCGATACCCGCTCTGCGCACGCCCAGGCGCGCGCGGCGCTGGAAACTCTCAAACGGGAATATCAGGCGCGCCAAAACCGCATTGCCGTGATCGTGGAAGAGATATTGCGCTGGCAGTCACGGCGAGAAGCTGCGGCACGTCAGATCGAAGAGCTCAATCGCCGCCGCGAGATCATGGGCGAGGAGCTGATCACGCTGGAAGCCGTTCCGCAGGCCGTTGCGGTCAAGCGCGACGCGCTGTTGAGCGCGATTCAGGACGCGGAAGCGGCGCGCAACCAGGCGGCGGACGCCCGCACCGAGGCCGAAAACCGCCTGGCCGAGGCCGACAAGGAAGCAAAATCTGCCGACGCGACGCTTGCCGCCGCCCGGGA
>Ga0335085_10002375_pt1 | contig 35439 bp, 27 predicted proteins | sample Lox_Sample_45_FD_206712 | JGI IMG/M metagenome (GOLD analysis project Ga0335085, IMG submission 206712) | Soil microbial communities from Loxahatchee National Wildlife Refuge, Florida, United States - Lox_Sample_4.5 | ecosystem: Environmental > Terrestrial > Soil > Wetlands | place: USA... | reverse complement strand
GCGTATTTCCACCTGATGGTTGCGGCCGTGATCGGAGTGGTTTTCGGGCTGCTGTTCCAGCAGGACATCTATGGATATGGATCGAGCATGGGGTGGGGCGCGGGATTCGGGATTTTCTGGTGGTTCCTGGGACCGATGACACTGAATCCCTTGCTGAGCGGCGCTTCGGTGGATTGGTCCGCAGACCATGCCAGCGAAGTATTCGGGTCCTTGGTGGCACATATCCTGCTTGGGCTGATCGTCGGGGTGGTATACGCGACAGTGGACCGGCTGTGGGTCCGGCTGTTTGTGGATTCAGACCCCATCCGGCGCGAGGCTGAGGGGCCTGGAGTGCGCACGCTCCATTCGCTGGGCTGGGGCGCCATTGCCGGGTTGGTGGGAGGAGCGGTGTCAGGGCCGGTGATGGTGGCGACAGGAGTTATCTCGAAGCTGGCCGGATTGGAGAATGACATTTCGTTGCTGCCGGCGCTTGGGCTGCATCTGTTGGTGAGCGTGTGTATCGGGATGACCTACGGCCTCTTGTTCCGGGAGGAGGGGCTGAGCATCGGGCGGGGTATTTCGTGGGGCTGGGTATTCGGTTTGATCTGGTGGTACGTGGGACCGATGACGCTTCTGCCCCTGCTCCGGACCGGGGAGGCGGATTGGCGGCCCGAGGCGGCCGCGGCGCTGCTGCCGTCGCTGATCGCGCACCTCGTGTTCGGTGCAGCGACGGCGTTAACGTTCCTTTTACTTGAGCGGAGGTACGCTCGCTGGCTGCTGCTGGACCCTCGGCACGTGGCGAGAGATGAGAGACGGACGCGTCCCGTGGGCACGCCCGCTCCCGCGCTGTGGCTCTTCCTGCTCGGGATGGGAGTTCTGCTGCCGATTCTGCTGGGCTAGGGCCCGGCTCGACCTTACGCTCCGCGGCCGGTCGTCAGGTAAGGCCGGGAGCGGGGATGGCACCCCGGCTCAGACAGCGGAAGCCGACTGGCTGTTTTTCAACAGGCCGGCAGTATCTTCGGCCGGGCAGCCCTTTATCATTCTTGCGTACGCTTAACCGGTTTCGGAGTACTCTATAGCCCCACTCGACCGGGCTTGGGAGACGATTCTAAAGGAGGGCAGACCTTTGGACGACGGGAAGCTCGATCAGCTTGCGATCAATACAATCCGCACCCTTTCGATGGACGCGGTGCAGAAAGCGAACTCGGGCCATCCGGGGACCCCGATGGCGCTGGCGCCGGTAGCCTACTGCTTGTGGCAGCGATTTCTGCGATTTGATCCCACGGATCCGATCTGGCCGAATCGCGACCGCTTCGTGCTTTCCGCCGGACATGCGTCGATGTTGCTCTACTCGCTGCTGCACCTGGCCGGGGTGCGCGCAGTGAATCCGACGTACGAGCGGCTAGGCGAGCTGAGCGTGAAGCTGGAAGACATCATGAACTTCCGCCAGCTCGACAGCAAATGCCCGGGGCACCCGGAGTACCGCTGGACGAGCGGAATCGAAACGACGACGGGCCCGCTGGGACACGGCGTGGCCACATCAGTGGGCATGGCGATCGCGGGACAGTGGATGGCGAGTCATTTCAACCGGCCCGGATTCGACATGATCGGATACCGGGTGTATGCGATCGGCGGCGACGGCTGCATGATGGAAGGTATCTCGTCGGAAGCGGCCTCGCTGGCGGGGCATCTGCGGCTGGGGAACCTCTGCTGGATCTACGACAACAACCACATCACGATTGAAGGGAACACGGCACTGGCGTTCAGCGAAGACGTGGCCACGCGATTCATGGCATACGGCTGGAACGTGCAGCGTGTGGGCGACGCGAACGATGTAGCGATGCTGGAACGCGCGTTTCGGACTGCGGAGAACACCACGGACCGCCCGTCAATGATCATCGTAGACAGCCACATCGCCTACGGCGCCCCGAATAAACAGGACACCAGTGGAGCGCACGGCGAGCCGCTGGGGGAAAACGAGATCCGGCTGACGAAGAAGAATTACGGCTGGCCGGAGGATGCACACTTCCTGGTGCCGGACGGAGTGCGAGAGCACTTCGCCAACGGCATGGGCGCCCGAGGCCACAAACTCCGCGAGGAGTGGATGGCTAAATTCGAGGAGTACAAGAAGAAGTATCCGGATCTGGCCGATCACCTCTACAAAATGCAGCACCGGCAGCTACCGGCCGGATGGGACAAGGATTTGCCCGTATTTCCGACGGACGCGAAAGGGATGGCGGGGCGCGATTCGTCCGGCAAGGTGCTGAACGCGGCGGCAAAAAATATTCCGTGGCTAATCGGCGGGGCGGCGGACCTGGCTCCCTCGACAAAGACACGGCTGACGTTTGAAGGCGCGGGCGATTTCCTGCCGGAAAGCCGGGGCCGCAACTTGCACTTCGGCATTCGCGAGCACGAGATGGGAGCGGTCCTGAACGGACTATCGCTTTCAAAGGTGCGGCCGTTCGGGTCCGGGTTCCTGATTTTCAGCGACTTTTCGCGGCCGGCGATACGGCTGGCGGCGATTATGGAAATCCCGGTCATCTATATCTTCACGCACGATTCCATCGGGGTGGGCGAAGACGGGCCAACGCACCAGCCGATTGAGCAGCTCGCTTCTCTGCGTTCGATTCCCGGCGTGTTGACGATACGCCCCGCGGATGCGAATGAGGTGACGGAGGCGTGGCGACTCGTCCTGCAGTTGCGGCATGAGCCCGCGGTCCTGATTCTTTCGAGGCAAAACGCGCCGACGGTCGATCGCACGAAGTACGCGCCGGCATCCGGGCTGGCGAAAGGCGGCTACGTGCTGGCGGACGCTCCGGGCGGGAAGCCTTCGGTAATCCTGATCGGGACAGGCACGGAGGTGCAACTCTGCCTGGACGCGCACGAGCAATTGAAATCGGAAGGGATCGCGTCGCGAGTGGTGAGCCTGCCCTGCTGGGAACTGTTCGAGCACCAGCCGGAGAGCTACCAGGACTCGGTGCTCCCGCCGGATGTGAAGGCGCGCGTGTCTGTGGAGCAGGCGTCCACGTTCGGGTGGTCGCGATACGTGGGGGAGAACGGGAACAGCATCGGAATGCGGACGTTCGGCGCATCGGCGCCGCTGAAGGAACTGCAGAAGAAGTTTGGCTTTACGCTGGAGAATGTGATTGCCGCGGCGCGGGAGCAGTTGCAGCGGCACGGCAAGAAGAGCGGATAACGGCCCGGCTCGCGCGGGAGCGCGGCGGACCGCTCCGGCCATGCGGTGCGGAACCACGGAAACTGGGATAATGAAGACCGGATTTGAGAGCCGCTCGCGCCTGGCGGTGGCGAGCGAGGGAGGGAACCATGAGTGACGTGAAACAGCAGAGCGGCGGCCAGACCGCGGTGGCGAATCCGCTGAAGGGGCTGAATGAGTTCGGCCAGTCGGTGTGGTTCGACTACATCCGGCGAAGCATGCTGACCAGCGGGGAGCTGGACCGGTTGATCGACGAGGACGGCCTGCGCGGAGTGACCTCAAACCCGGCAATTTTTGAGAAGGCCATCACCGGCAGCAAGGATTATTCGGACCAGGTGGCGGCGCTTGAGAAGCAGGAAGTGGACCCGATGTTCCTGTACGAACAGCTTGCGATCCAGGACATCCAGGGAGCAGCGGACCGGCTGTTGCGCGTGTACGAGAAGACGAAGCGGCGCGACGGGTACGTGAGCCTGGAAGTTTCGCCGTACCTGGCGCGGGACACCAAGGCAACGATGAGCGAGGCGCGGCGGCTGTGGAAGGCCGTGGGCCGGCCCAACGTGATGATCAAGGTGCCCGCCACCCCGGAGGGCATCCCGGCCATCGAGCAACTGCTGAGCGAGGGAATCAACATCAACGTGACGTTGTTGTTCGCGATGTCGGCCTGGGAGGCGGTGGCGAAGGCGTACATCCGCGGGCTGGAGAAATATGCGGCGAGCGGAGGCGACGTGGCGCATGTGGCCAGCGTGGCCAGCTTCTTCATCAGCCGCATCGATTCGCTGGTGGACTCGCAGCTGGAAGCGAAGATGAAGGCCGCGGTGGGCGCGGAGAGGTACAACGTAGAGGACCTGCTGGGCAAGACGGCCATTGCCAACGCCAAGCTGACCTACGCACGGTACAAGGAGATTTTCTCCGGACCCAAATGGCAGGCGCTGGTAGCCAAAGGCGCGCAGACGCAGCGGCTGCTGTGGGCCAGCACGGGAACCAAGAATCCGGCATACAGCGACGTGCTGTACGTGGAAGAGCTGATCGGAGCGGACACGGTAAATACCATGCCGCCGGCCACCTATGATGCGTTCCGCGCGCACGGCGTTCCGAAGGCGTCGCTCGAAAGCGATTTAGCGGGAGCCAAGGCCACGATGGAAGCGATCGCGCGGCTGGGCGTGAATATGGAGCAGGTGACTGCAAAGCTGCTGGACGACGGCGTGAAGCTGTTCGCCGAAGCGTTCGACAAGCTGCTGGCCAGCGTGGATAAGACCTGCAAGTTTTTCTCGAAGGAAAAGCTGAACCGGCAAACATACTCGCTGCCCGAACCTATCGGCAAGGAAGTGGCCAAGACGCTGGAAGATTGGCGGCTGACGGGCAAGGTGCGGCGGCTGTGGGGACGCGACGCGACGCTGTGGACGGGCTCGGACGAGGCCCATTGGCTGGGCTGGCTGGGAATCTCCGACGATCAGCTCGCGCACCTGGACAAGCTGACCAGCTTCGGCGCGGCAGTGAAGAAGGAAGGATTCACGCAAGTGCTGCTGCTGGGCATGGGCGGATCCAGCCTGTGTCCGGAAGTGCTGAAGATGACGTACGGAAAGCTAGCGGGAGCGCCGGAACTGTTCGTACTGGATTCGACGGACCCGGAGCAGATTCGCACGATGGAGTCGAAGATCGACTACCCACACTGTCTGTTCATCGTGTCGAGCAAATCGGGATCGACGCTCGAGCCGAACATCTTCAAGGCCTACTTCTTCGAACGGGCGAAGCAAGTCCTGGGGCCAGAGCTGGCGCCGAAGCATTTCGTGGCCATCACAGATCCGGGCTCGCAGATGCAGCGCGTGGCGGAGGCGGACAAGTTCCGCTGGATTTTTTACGGGCTGCCGAGTATCGGAGGACGATTCTCGGCGCTCTCGAACTTCGGCATGGTGCCGGCGGCGGCGATGGGCCTCGACGTTCCGAACTTCCTGGACCGCGCCGAGGAAATGGTGCACGCGTGCGCGGCGTGCGTGAAGGCTGAAGACAATCCGGGCGTGTCGCTGGGCGTGGTGATGGGGGTGTCCGCGAAGCATGGGCGCGACAAGGTGACGATCATCGCCTCGCCGGGGATTTTCGACCTGGGCGCGTGGCTGGAACAGTTGCTGGCCGAATCCAGCGGGAAAGAGGGCAAGGGCTTGATCCCCGTGGACCGCGAGCCGCTCCTTTCGCCCGACAACTACGGCAACGACCGCGTGTTTGCGTATCTGCGGCTGGAGACGGCGCCGGATGCGGGGCAGGACAAGGCCGTGGAGGCGCTGGAGAAGGCGGGTCACCCCGTGGTGCGCATCGCGGTGAAGGACATCTACGACCTGGGGCAGGAATTCTTCCGCTGGGAGATTGCCATTGCCACGGCGGGAGCGGTGATCGGCATCAACGCGTTCAATCAGCCGGACGTGGAGGCGAGCAAGATCGAAACTCGCAAGCTGACGGCGGAGTACGAAGAGAAGGGCAAGCTGCCTCCGGAAACAGCGATTCTTGAAGAATCGGGCGTGAAGCTGTTCACCGACCCGAAAAACGCCGCGGAGCTGGCAAAAGCCGCGGGCGGGGAGAAATCGCTGGTCGCCTACCTGCGAGCGCACTTCAACCGTATCAAGCCGGGAGACTACTTCGCCCTGCTGGGATACATTGACATGAACGAAAACAACGAACGGGAGCTTGGCGCGCTGCGCAAGGAAGTGATGACCAAGAAGAAGGTGGCCACCTGTCTCGGGTTCGGCCCGCGCTTCCTGCATTCCACCGGACAGGCGTATAAGGGTGGACCGAATACGGGAGTGTTCTTGCAATTGACGTGCGACGACGCGAACGATCTGCCGGTTCCAGGGCAGAAGTACACGTTCGGCGTGGTGAAGGCGGCGCAGGCGCGCGGCGACTTTGAGGTGCTGGCGGAACGCGGGCGCCGCGCGTTGCGCGTGCATCTGGGCGGCGGAGTGGCGGCGTGCCTGAGGTGCCTGCGCAGCGCGGTCAGCGAGGCTTTGAGCAAGTAAGGGAACGAGTCAGAAAGAAAACAAACGAGGGGAGCGCAAACGATGCAAATCGGAATCGTGGGACTCGGCCGTATGGGCGGCAACATGGCCCGGCGCCTGATGAGGAACAAGCATCAGGTGGTGGGGTTCGCGCAGGACAAGGCCGCTGTCGAAAGCCTGAAGAAGGATGGCGGCGCCGCCGCGGATTCGCTGGAATCGATGGTGAAGCAACTGAGCAAGCCGCGTGTGGTGTGGCTGATGGTGCCGGCCGGCGACCCGACGGAGCAGAGCGTGATCACGCTGAGCAAGATGATGGAGCCGGGCGACATCATCATTGACGGCGGTAACTCGTATTACAAGGACGACATCCGCCGTTCGAAGATGATCGAGCCCAAGGGGCTCAAGTACGTGGACGTGGGCACGAGCGGCGGCGTGTGGGGCCTGGAACGCGGATACTGCCTGATGATTGGCGGCCCCACGGACACGGTGAAGTACCTCGACCCGATCTTCAAGGCGCTGGCTCCCGGCGCCGGGGACATCGGACGGACACCGGGCCGGCCGGCGAACAAGGGAACGGCCGAGAACGGCTACCTGCATTGCGGCCCGGTGGGCGCGGGCCACTTTGTGAAGATGGTCCACAACGGGATTGAGTACGGCATCATGCAGGCGTACGCCGAGGGATTCGATCTGTTCCGCAGCTTCAACAGCGAGCAGATTCCGGCGGAGCGCCGCTACAATTTCGACCTGGCGGAAATTTCGGAAGTATGGCGGCGGGGGAGCGTGGTGGGCTCGTGGCTGCTGGACCTTACGGCTCAGGCGTTTATCGAAAACCCGACGCTGTCGAGCTTCTCGGGCTTCGTGCAGGATTCGGGCGAGGGCCGCTGGACGATCGAGGCGGCGATCGAGGCGGCCGTGCCGGTGGAAGTGCTGGCGTCGTCGCTGTTCACGCGGTTCCGTTCGCGGCAGGAGCATACATTTGCGGAGAAGGTGCTCTCGGCGATGCGGCACAAATTCGGCGGGCACGTGGAACGGCCGACGGGCGGATGAACCCGGGTAACTAGCAAGACCTGGGGAGGGGAGACCGTGGCGACCGAAAGACTGGACATGCCCGAAGGGCGCGCGGTGGCGGCGACCAGCGGCGGCGTGGGCCAGCAAAAGAAAACGCCGTGCATCATGGTCATCTTCGGGGCCATGGGCGACCTGACGAAACGCAAGCTGTTACCTTCTCTCTACAATCTGGCAAAACACGAACTGATGGCGGAAAACTTCGCCGTTGTCGGTGTGTCGCGGGCGCAGATGAGCCATGAAGAGTTCCGCGAGAAGCAGCGCGCCGTGATGGACCAGTTTGCCACCGACAAATTCGATCCCGCGCTGGGAAAGTGGCTGGTGGACCGTCTTTATTACGCCTGCGTGAATTTCGACGACCGCGAGGCGTACAAGGATTTGGCCACGTTGCTGGCCCAGCTCGACAAGGACTGCAAGACCGGTGGCAATATTTTTTTCTATCTCGCGACAGCTCCCGAATTCTTCGGGGAGGTGTCCCGAAACTTGAAGGCTGTGGGCCTGCTGGATGAGGACAACGGATGCTTCCGCCGGGTAATCGTGGAAAAGCCCTTCGGCACAGATCTGGAATCGGCCAGGGCGCTGAACCGGGAACTGCGGAAGGTGATGGAGGAGAAGCAGATCTACCGGATCGACCACTACCTGGGCAAAGAAACAGTCCAGAACATCATGGTGTTCCGCTTTTCGAATGGCATCTTCGAGCCCATCTGGAACCGGCGGTACATCAAGTACGTGGAGATCACGGTGGCGGAGACGGTGGGAGTGGAGACGCGCGGAGGCTACTATGAGACTTCCGGCGCACTTCGCGACATGGTGCCGAATCACATTTTTCAGCTGGTCACACTGATCGCCATGGAGCCGCCCATCAGCTTCGATGCGGATGCGGTGCGGGACGAGCAGGTGAAAATCCTTCGCGCCATTCCCCCGTTTCCGCCGGAGGAAGTGCTGAGCCGCACCGCGCGCGGGCAGTATGGCGAAGGCGTGGTGGAGGGGAAACATCTGGCCGCGTACCGGAGCGAGCAGAAGGTATCACCCACCTCGAACCAGCAGACGTATGTAGCCATGAGACTGCTCATCGACAACTGGCGGTGGGCGGATGTGCCGATTTACCTGCGGACGGGGAAAGCACTGCCGAAGCGGGTAACGGAGATTGTGATTCATTTCCGGCGCGCGCCGTTTGTGCTGTTCCGGCACACGGCCATCGATCAACTCATGCAGAACCGGTTGATCCTGTACATCCAGCCCGACGAAGGCATTTCGCTTCGGTTCGGTGCGAAAATACCCGGTCCGACGATGAAACTGGGTACCGTGGACATGGATTTTTCATACGCAAAGCAGTTCGGCAGCACACACTCCACGGGTTACGAGCGGCTGATTTACGACTGCATGGCGGGCGACGCCACGCTGTTCCAGCGCGCGGACATGGTGGAAGCGGCCTGGGGCGTGGTGCAGCCGGTGCTGGACGTGTGGCAGGCGCTGCCGCCGCGCAACTTTCCGAACTACGCGGCCGGCTCGTGGGGCCCGCGCGAAGCGGACGACCTGCTGGCCCGCGACGACCGGCACTGGACCAACGAGTAGCCCACGATGACGGCGTCCTTTCCCGGCGTTGTCGTACTCGAAGATGCAGCCGGCGTGGCCCGCGAGGGCGCGGCGCGCTTCGTGAAGTTGGCGCGGGAGGCGATCAGCTCGCGCGGCGCGTTTCATGTGGCGCTCTCCGGCGGAAAGACTCCCGCAGCACTCTTCCGGGTTCTTGCCGCGAACGCCGGCAGCGTGGACTGGAACCGCACGCACTTGTACTGGTCAGACGAACGCTCCGTGCCTACGTCGCATCCCGACAGCAATTTTGGGATGGCCGACCGTGAACTCATCGGAAAAATTCAGATTTCGCCGGGCAATGTCCACCGCATGCAGGCGGAGCGCACCGATGCGGACCGCGCAGCGCAGGAATACGAGGAACTGTTGCGCAAGAAGCTGCCGGCGGGGCCTGGAGGTTTTCCCTGCTTCGATTTGATCTACCTGGGCATGGGGCCGGACGGGCATACAGCGTCGCTATTCCCGGGCAGTGCGGGCCTGGACGAAAAAACGCGTGGAGTGATTTTCCAGCCGGTGATCATCGCGGATGGCTCGCCGGCCAAACGGATGACGTTCACCTTTCCTCTCCTCAATGCGGCGCGCGTGGTGATCTTCCTCGTAACCGGCGCAGACAAGACGCAAAGACTGCGCGAAGTGCTGGAGGGTACGCACACGCCGCCCTATCCCTCGCAATGCGTGCGTCCCACCGCGGGTGAGCGCGTGTTTTTGACGGACCGCGCCGCTGCAGCCGGCCTGGACGCGGCAGGGGCAGGGCCGAAGACGTGATATTGGGCGGAGACGTCGGAGGCACGAAGTGCAACCTGGCGCTGTTCGATGAGCGTTCCCTGGGGCTTGTCGAACAGACAGCGAAACGTTTCCCGAGCCACGAGTATTCCAAATTCGAAGATGTCGTGAGCGAATTCGTGCGGACAGTGGCCGAGCCGGCGGGCGCCAAGGTGACGGCCGCAGGATTCGGCGTGGCGGGCCCGGTGGTGGATGGAGCTGTCACGGCCACGAACCTGCCGTGGCGTGTGGATTCGCGCTCGCTGGCCGCGCTGCTGGGCCTGCCGCGCATTTCACTTGTGAACGATTTGGAGGCCAATGCGTACGGCATCCATTCGCTCGGCCCGTCGGATTTCGAGGTGTTGAATGCCGGCGCGCCGGGTGCGCGTGGCATGCAGGCCGTGATTGCCGCGGGCACCGGGCTGGGAGAGGCCGGGCTGTTCTGGGATGGGAAATCGCACCAGCCATTTTCGAGTGAAGGAGGCCATGCGGACATGGCCGCGAGCAACGAACTGGAAGACGCGCTGGTGGTGTATTTGCGCAAGCGCTACGGCGGGCACGCGAGCTGGGAGCGGGTGCTCTCCGGGCCGGGGATTCGCAATGTGTTCGAGTTCCTGCGCGACACGGGCCGCGGCACGGTGGAACCCTGGCTGGAAGAGGCGATGAAGAGGGAGGACCCGGCTGCGGTCTTTTCGCGCGCCGCCCTGGAAGGGAAGAGCCCGATCTGCGTGCAGACGCTGGACATGTTCGTATCGCTGTACGGGTCCGAAGCAGGGAACCTGACGCTGCGGTACCTCGCAATTGGAGGAATCTTCGTCGGCGGAGGGATCGCCCCGAAAATTCTGCAGAAGATGCGAAGCCCTATTTTCATGGAGTCGTTTCTTGCGAAAGGACGGCTGCGGCCGCTGCTTGAACGTGTGCCGGTGCGCGTGATTCTGAACGACAGCACGGCGCTCTTCGGGGCCGCGCGCTGCGCGGTGATCGGCGTCTAGATTTCGGTGTGGCGCTACCAGACCGGGGCGCCGGGAGGAGAGAAACAATGAGCCCGTTTCCAGTCACGCTAAGCCGTCACATCCTGGAGGAAGGGCAGCGGCGCGCGGACATCGCCGGCGAGCTCTCCACGCTGATTGCGCAGCTTGGGTTTACGGCGAAGACGCTGTCGCGGGAAATGAGGAGGGCGGCCCTGATTGGGGAGCTGGGCCTGGTGGGCGAGCGCAACGCCACGGGCGACGCGCAGAAAAAACTGGACGTCTACTCCAACGAGACGGTGGTGGACGCGTTTACGGCCACCGGGCTGGTGGCGGCCATCGCGTCCGAAGAGCTGGAAGAAATTCAGCAGATAAAATGCGGTGGCGAGGGCCACTATATTCTCTGCACGGACCCGCTGGACGGCTCGTCAAACACCGATATCAATGGCGCGCTGGGAACGATATTCGGGTTTTACCGCCGGAAGCATCCGACCGGGGATCCCAGGCCGGAGGAGGTCTTGCGGCCGGGATCGGAGCTGGTGCTGGCGGGGTACGTGCTGTACAGCACGAGCACGATGTTGGTGTACACCGCGGGACATGGCGTGCACGGCTTCACTCTGGACGCGGATATCGGCGAATTTCTGCTGTCGCATCGCGACATGCGATGCCCGAAGCGGGGGAAAAGCTACAGCGCAAACGTGGGACGCGTGCGCGACTGGCCGAAGGGCATCCAGGATTACTGCAACCACGTGACGCAAATCGACAAGGCCACCAACCGGCCCTATTCGAACCGGTATTCCGGTGCCTTCGTAGGTGACGTCCACCGGATTCTGCTCGAGGGCGGAATCTATTTCTACCCGCAGGATTCAGGGCACAAGGATGGGAAGTTGCGGCTGGTGTACGAATGCGCCCCACTGGCGTTTGTGGCGGAGCAAGCGGGCGGGCTGGCTACGAGCAATGGCGAACGGGTGATGGATCTTCAGCCGAAAGAGGTGCATCACCGCTGCCCGCTGGCCATTGGAAGCGCGGATGAGGTGGCGTTGTTCGACCGGTTCGTGGCGGGGAAGGGCGCGCCACCCGCGGATTGATCCGCGGTAGCGCACAACGGCCCTTCTCTCTTGCGCGGTTTCAGTGCCGCGACCTCGTGTCGCGATAAGCCGCCAGCATAGTGTGTGCAATCCCGGCAGCGTCCACGGGCCCGTTGCCGTTTTCCACATAAATAACGAACGCGATTTCCGGCGCATCTGCGGGAGCGTATCCCGCAAACCAGCCGTGGCTGCCGTGGCCGCCTTCCGCCATCGCCGTGCCCGTCTTCCCAGCCACGCTTAGGCGATCCGTATGCGCGGCCGAGGCCATGCCGTAACGCACACCAGCTTCCAGGCCGTCGAATACTACGTCGAGCGCAGGACCGTGGGATGCGGGATCGCGCCGTCGAAGCGCCAGGCGGCGATAGGCCTGCAGCAATTCGAGCGGCGTCACGTGAATTCCAAATTCGCCGAGGGCTTGGAGTTGGAGCTCGGATTGCGAGCGAGCGGTGGCGATTTCTCCAATCCGTTCGTCGCTCGCCGTCCGTGTGGCTGAAGTAAATCCCCATCGCGCGAGGCTGCGCGCCAGTTCGGCAGGTGCAAGCCGGGTTGCCATTCTGGCGAAAAAATTGTTGCAGGACCAGGCCAGCGCCGAGGCCGGAAACATCGAGCCGGTCTTCACCGGATGCGGACAATCCATTCGCAAGCCGGCGATGGTGAGGTGGTAGGGGCAGACATAGGATTCGACCGGGCGCAGTTTGCCGGACTCGAGCAGGGCGAAGAGCACAAAGGTTTTGAGCGTCGAACCCGGGAGCACCAGGGTCCGCGCCGCAGTGGTCATGTCGCGCGCGGCCAGGACGGCTCCGCTCTTCACGTCCACCACGACACCGGCGCCGGCGCGCTTGCCGAATCCCCGTGCCAACGCGCGGTAGAGCGCTGCGGAGGGGGGAACACCCGATGCAGCGGGAGCATTGTGTTTCGCTCCGGCCGGCGGCACGGAGAGGGCGCACCAGAAAAGGCATGCGCCGAGCAGAAACTGCCGCGGCATCCGCCAGAGGCGGGGATCGCGCGCGGCCCCAGCGAGTGCGCGGAGGGAACTGCTGGTTTTTGTTCCTGCCGGATGGCTCATGTCGTTTGCAATTGTATGATGCGCCGGTGCGTCCGCGGCTCGCGGGTTTTGTCCGTAGCGTGTAAGCTGATGCGCAGGAGGGGTGTGGAGATGGCCACAGACCCGAAACGGATTCCCCTGCTTCTGGGCGGAACGGAGACGCAGGCCGCCCGGCAGGAAACCCCCGAAGTGTTCGAGCGCAACATCAACGTAAAGGTGATCCAGCGGGGCGAAGGCCGGGTGCAGGTGCTAGCGTCGTTCCTGGACCTGGACCACAGTTTCGACGCGGAGATGATCGTGGAAGTGGCCACGGGAAGGATCGAACACGCGAAGGCGCATATGGCCAAACGGCCCTTCCAGAATCTGTGCCTGCGCGCCTTGGAGAACATACCGAGGCTGGAGGGCGAGACAATTGGCCGTGGGATCTACCGCCGCATCACGGATCTCATCGGAAAGAGCCAGGGATGCGTGCACCTGGCGGAGATTTTTCAGGCTGCCGTGGGGTTTACGGCCACGACTTTGATCGGCCTGCGATCCGGGCTTGAGGAAGATCCGCGCCTGAGCGAAGAAGAGAACCGCAAGCGATTGCTGCCCATCCTGCAGAACTCCTGCCAAGTATTCCGCGTGGAGGAGCCGGCGCGGAAATAGTTAGAAGACCGTGTCGTCGAGCTTGCTGGGCGAAGGTTCGGCTTTGGGGGCGGGCGCGCCGGGCGTTTCGATACGCCATTCTTCGGGGCGCGTTCTGATGCCGCTCCAGTATGCGTGGAGGCGGCCGAACCCCGTTTGGTTTTCCATCTGGTACTCCGCGGCGCACAAAAACCGGAAACCCTGCAGGCTGCGCTCCTGATAGGAATGATTGAACGCGCTCAACACGCGCATCACTGCCGAAAGCCGCTCGCCTCCCGCCGTGACGATCTCCAGGTTGCCGCCGGAAGGAGCGCCGTTCCTCAACGAGTAGCTCGCGGCGAGGCGCGAGCTGACCAGGGCTTCGTTGCGCGAGCCGCGGAATACGTAGCCGAACAGCAGATCCCTGCCGTCTGCGAGCGTCATTTGGAGAACCTGGAATGCCAGCTTCTCCGAGAATTGCGCCGAAGCGGCTAGCCATCGCCGCATGCCGGGACGGGCGTCGGGGCCCCATCCGTGGTCCCTCGAACCGAGGCCCTGCACGGGAATGGAGTCTTTTCCGACGCGAACAACTCCGCGGTAGCGTCCCTGCTGCTGGTAGTGCCGGCTGGCGGAGGTCCCGGTTCCGTCGCCGCCCCGCTCCCAGCAATAGGGAGCATGGATGGAGTCGAAGGTGAGATCCACCCGGCAATAGCCGTCGTCGTAAAAAATTTCCCAGGATTTAAACGGTGCGATGGGACGAAACGCGAGCGGCCCGAATTGCTGGCGTTCGTCACCGATGTCCTGTGGAATGCTGTAGTCCCACTTCGCGGATTTGGCCAGCAGAATGTCGTCGCGCCATAGGGCGAAAACGCAGTCGCCGGTCTGCAGATTGGGATGAACGCCCAGAATTCCGAATGCAGACAGGCGAGAGGCCGAATCGAAGAAATCGAACGAGTAAGCTTCGCGCCAGGAGGTCTCGCCGCCAGTCGCGTGGGGGTAGTCGTCCTGCGGTATCAGGTCGAACATGCAGCCTCCCGAAGGGAAAGAATGAAAGACCCGGGGGCGACAGTCAACAGGCGCGCGTGCGCTGCCTGGATGGTGGTCTTGCGACGGCCGGAGGCCCATAGGATACTCACGCCTGCATGGATACGAAGACTGTAGCGGTGATCGGTGGAACGGGCGACCAGGGGCTGGGGCTGGCCCTGCGCTGGGCTGTGGCCGGGCGAAACGTGATCATAGGCTCGCGCGACGTTGCGCGCGCTGCCGCAGCAGCACTTCATGTGCGGGAGCGTGCGGGAGGCTCTGCGCAGGTGGAGGGACGCGCGAATGCAGAGGCAGCGGCTGGTGCGCCACTGGTGGCACTCGCTGTGCCGTTCGCCGCGCAAATGGAAATCCTGAAATCCATTGCCCCATCGCTGCGGCCGGGGAAGATCCTGGTGGACGTGACGGTGCCGCTGGAAGCAGCGGTCGGAGGCGCAGCTACGAAGGTGCTTGGCGTGTGGGCTGGGTCGGCAGCGGAGCAGGCGGCCCGCAATGTGCCCGAGGGAGTCGAAGTGGCCGGAGCATTCCATAATGTTTCGGCGTACGCGCTGCAACACCTGGAGTCTCCGGTAGATTGCGACGTGCTGGTGTGCGCCGATCGGGCGGAAATACGTGGGGCAGTCCGTCCGTGGGTCGAAGCGATTGCGGGGTGCCGTTACGTGGACGGCGGGCGGCTGGAAAACGCGCGCACGATGGAAGCGCTGACCGCTCTGCTTATTGGCATCAACATTCGGCACAAAGTTCACGCCGCTGGAATTCGGATCACCGGCCTCCCCGAGGCGCCCCCCGCACCCAGCGGCCATCGGACAGAAAAACAATGAAAAGCCGCCGCGTGCGGCGAGTGGGCCCGCCACAGTGGGCAGGCCTGCCGCGGAAGGCAGGCACGGACTCATCCCGCCCGGATGAGCTCCGGCTGATTCCGCTTCGCACACTCCCTGAGGTGGGGCGCGGTGCGGATCTGGCCGCGCTGCTCGCGCGCGCTGCGGCACGCGAGTCTGTGGAGTTCGAACGCGGAGACGTGCTCGTGTTGGCGCAGAAAATCGTGTCAAAGGCGGAAGGGCGTACGGTACGGCTCGCCTCCGTCGTTCCCTCGGCGCTGGCGCGCGAATGGGCCGTGCGCCTGGGGCAGGACCCACGGCTGACTGAAGTTGTGCTGCGCGAGTCGCGCCGGGTGGTACGCATGTCGGAGCGCGTTCTGATCGTCGAGACTCGCCACGGATTCGTGTGCGCGAATGCCGGAGTCGACCAGTCGAATGTGCCGGGTGCGAACCTCACATGCCTGCCGCAAGATTCGGACGCATCGGCGCGCCGGATCGCGGAGAAGTTAAGACGGAAAACCGGGATATCAATTCCGGTGGTGATCAGCGATACGTTCGGTCGGCCGTGGAGACTGGGACTGGTGAATGTGGCCATCGGCAGCCATGGGCTGCGCGTATTGGAAGACCTGCGCGGCACGCGCGATGCGCATGGCCGTCGGCTGCACGCCACAATCCTGGCGGTGGCCGATGAACTCGCCGCGGCGGCAGGACTGCTGATGCAGAAATCTGGAGCCGTGCCGGCGGTGATTGTGCGCGGATTCCGGTACAGGCCGGCGCGCGATTCGGCACAGAAGCTGTTGCGTCCTCCGCAGGAAGATCTGTTCCGTTGAAACCGGCCCGGCGGACTATACGGGCGCGACGGCCCCTCGCGCGTCATCCGGTGCACGCGTATCATGGAAACTCCCAATGAGCACAGGCGACCAACCTGGCCGCGTCGAAGCTTTGCTACTGCAGTCGCGGGGCGTGACGCCGCTCTCGATTGAAGATGCGCTCCTGCTGGCTGAGCATGCCGCCACCCCTGAACTTCTTTGTGCGGCGCGTGTTGTACGCGAGCGGGCGAAGGGAATTACCGTCAGCTATTCCCGCAAGGTGTTTATCCCGCTCACGACACTGTGCCGCGATTATTGCGGGTACTGCACGTTCCGGAAGGATCCGGGGGAGCCAGGCGCGCATTTCATGACTCCGGACGAGGTCCTGGCGCTGGCGCAGACCGGCCGGGCAGCGGCCTGCAAAGAAGCGTTGTTCAGCCTGGGCGACCAGCCGGAATCCGTGTTTCCGGAGGCGCGCGAGTTTTTGCGGCGGCTGGGCTTCGCGCGCACGCTCGAGTATCTGGCCGCCATGTGCGAGCTGGTGGCGGAGCGTACGGGCCTGCTGCCGCATGCGAATCCTGGCCTGATGCCTGCAGAAGATCTGGAGCGGCTGAAAGAATCGAACGCCAGCCTAGGGATCATGCTGGAAAACGTGTCTCCCCGACTGATGCGCAATGGACATGCGCATTGGCGCGCTCCGGACAAAGTGCCTGCGCTGCGGCTGCGCACCATCGAGGATGCCGGCCGCCTGAAAATCCCGTTTACCACCGGCATTCTCATCGGGATTGGAGAGACGCAGGCAGAACGGATCGATTCGCTCGCGGCCATTCGCGCGACGCATGAGCGCTACGGCCACATCCAGGAAGTAATCGTGCAGAATTTCCGGGCCAAACCTGGGACACGCATGGCGGGACACGCGGACGCAGAGTTGGAAGATCTGCTGCGCACTCTGGCGATTGCGCGGTTGATGCTGCCCGCGGACATGAATCTACAGGCGCCGCCCAATCTGAGCTATCGTGAGTTTCCGCGGCTTCTCGATGCGGGAATTAATGATTGGGGCGGCATTTCGCCGGTCACACTCGATTTCATCAATCCGGAAGCGGCGTGGCCCCAGATTCCCGTACTGGCGGATGCGGCGCACGCGGCGGGGCTGGAATTGCGCGAGCGACTGGCCATTTACCCGGAATTCATCGGGAGGGACGGATTCGTTCACGCGCGGATGGCCGGCCGCATTGACCGTTTGCGGGATGCCCGGGGTTATGCGAGAGTCGGTGAGATTCCCCATGCAGGAAACACAAACAGCGCGGCCTGCGTCCATTTCTGCTGAGGCCGCCCTGCGAGGCGCCGCACCAAACGTTGCGCGCATCCTCGCAGGAGCGCTCGAAGGACGCGAATTGCGGTTTGCCGATGCACTCGCTTTGTGCCACCTGGAAAGCGCGGATCTAGCCGCGCTCCTGGCCACGGCGGACGAAGTGCGCCTGCGCACCGTGGGCGACCGCATCACCTATGTTGTCAACCGCAACATAAACTTTACCAACGTATGCACGGTGGGCTGTTCGTTCTGCGGATTCAGCCGCGGTCCTCGAGCCTCGGATGCCTACTATCTCTCCCTCGATGAAATCGTGGCGAAGGCCGTGGAGGCCTGGGAACGCGGTGCCACGGAGGTGTGTATCCAGGGGGGACTGCCCCGGGAGATGGACGGGTGGTTCTATCGCGACATCCTGCGAGCCATAAAGGGCGCGGTTCCGGAATTGCACATCCACGCGTTTTCGCCCATGGAAATCGCCAATGGCGTGGACCGCACCGGCCTTCCGCTCGGGGAGTATCTGGCGATGCTGAAATCGGAAGGGCTGGGCAGCATCCCGGGCACGGCTGCGGAAATCCTGGACGATTCGGTACGGGCGCGGCTGAGCCCGAACAAATTGCCGGTGACGCGCTGGGTTGAGATCGTCCGCGCCGCGCACGAACTGGGAATTCCCACTACTTCCACCATGATGTACGGGCACGTGGAAATGGCTGAGCATCGCGTGCGCCACATGCTGCTTCTCCGCGACATCCAGAAGGACACGGGTGGATTTACCGAATTCGTGCCGCTGGGCTTCATTCATTCCCAGACGCGCCTCTACCACGATGGGGCAGCCCAGGCGGGAGCGACACGCAGCGAGCATTTGCAAGTGCACGCGATCGCCCGGCTCTTGCTCGGCGGCGTGATTCCCAATCTTCAGGTTTCCTGGGTAAAGATGGGCTTTGAGCTCTCGCTCGCATGCCTCGAGGCGGGCGCCAACGACTTCAGCGGAACGCTGATGGAGGAGAATATTTCGAAATCCGCCGGAGCCACGTTTGGCGAATACGCGGCGCCGGAGGAATTTCGCGCTCACATCCGCAGCATCGGCCGAGTCCCGGCTGAGCGGACCACTACATACCAAATTCGCCGCACCTTTTCGGCCGGGGAGTCCGCGGAGTCCGTCCCCGGCCGCTTGCGGCTGGCGGGCCAGCCTTCCGCGCATACGCCTGTAACGGGATATTGATTCGCAGGACGATATCAGGATGAAGATCGCAGCACTCGCGGGCGGGGTGGGGGCGTCAAAGCTCCTTTGGGGGCTGACGCGCGCAATGGATCCGCGCGATCTGACCATCATCGTCAACACGGGCGACGACATCGTACTCCACGGTCTCTACATCTGCCCGGATCTGGACATCGTGACGTACACGCTGGCTGGCAGCGTGAATCCAGAGACCGGGTGGGGGCTCGCGGGCGACAGCTTTCACTCATTGAAGGCACTCGCGCGGTACGGACGCGCCCAGTGGTTCAATCTGGGCGACCGGGACCTCGCAACACATATCCATCGCACCGCGCTGCTCGCCCAGGGCCGGTCACTCACGCAAGTGACGGATTCCATCCGCCGCGACTGGGGCGTGGCCGCGACCATCCTGCCGATGAGCGATCATCCGGTGCCCACTACCATCGTGAGCGAACTTGGAGAACAGCATTTCCAGGAATATCTGGTGCAGCATCGCGCGGAACCATCCATCGTGGATATCCGATTTGAAGGCGTGGAGGCGGCGCGCCCCGCGCCGGGCGTGCTGGAGGCGCTCTGGGAAGCGGATGGCGTTCTTATCTGTCCCAGCAATCCCCTCATCAGCATCGGGCCGATTCTCGGCATTCCCGGGGTGCGCGAGGCGCTGTGGGAGCGCCGCAACGGGTGCATTGCCGTGAGCCCGCTGGTGGGCGGAAAATCGCTGAAGGGCCCATCGGACAAAATGCTTACCGAATGTTTGGTGGACGCCACCTCCTGCGGCGTGGCGCTGCTCTATGAAGATATCGCTTCGGTTCTGGTGATCGATCCGGCTGACTCGCCGCTCTGTCCGGACATCATGGCGCGCGGTGTGCGTCCCGCGCTGCTGCCTTCCGTGATGCGCACGGACGCAGACAAGGAGCGGCTGGCACGCGGTGTGCTTTCCCTGTTCGAGGAAATTGCAGCCGCCCGCGTGTAGGGAACCGCAGTGCACGCGATCCTCATTCCTGTGAAAGACCTTTCGCGGGCCAAGCAGCGCCTGGCTGGAACCATGCCGCAGGCGGAGCGTACACGGCTGGCCCGAGCGATGTTGAACGACGTCTTCGCGGCGGTGGCCCGCATGCGCTCCGGCATCGCGGTGTATGTGGTCTCCTCGGACGCGCAGGTGCTCGCAGAAGCGCGCGCCAGAGGTTGGGAGTGCCTTTCGGAAACAGCGCAGCATTCGGAGAGTCGTTCGGTGGACGATGCCTCGCGCATCTGTGCCGCCCGGGGCGTGACGGCCCTCCTTCGCCTGCCGATCGATATTCCCCTGGTGCGTGCAGCGGACATCGAGGCGGTGTGGGCGGCGTGTCCTGCGGCCCCGGGCAGCGTGCTGGTACCGTCGCGCAGCGGCAGTGGCACGAACGCGCTGCTGCGCACGCCGCCGGATCTGTTCCCTTCGCATTTCGGACCCGGCAGCTTGGGCAAACATCTCGACGAAGCAGGACGGCGGCGGGCCTACGCGCGTGTGCTACGGAATGCGCGCATCGCGCTGGATGTGGACGATGAGGGCGACCTGCGAGCATTGGCCTCGCGCCGCGATCTTGGAGATCACACTGCGGCGGTGCTCCGCGATCTGCGAATCCGCAGGCGGAGCGCCTCGGCCTCTTCCTAGAAGGATTTCCCGTTCAGCAGCGGTTTCGCCGGCCGGCCCATCCGAGGCCGGGATGGCCATGCCGCACTTTCAGCGCGACCGCGTCCCCGGTAAAATCGAAACATGCGGGAAAAGGTCTACCCGAGCGCGGATGCCGCTGTGGCCGATATTCGCCCCGGCGCGCGCATCTTTTTTGGAGGATTCGGAGGCGCTGGATTTCCGAACAACCTCATCCAGGCGCTCGACCGCCAGGGAGCGGGCGAACTGACGGCGATTACGAATAATTGCGGCTCTGCCGACGGTGAACTCGGCATTCTCTTCAAACACGACCGCATACGGAATGTGATCGCGTCGTTCCCCGGCCCGCACGCGCGGCATTTCCAGGAGCGGTTCGCCGAAGGGAAAATCCGGCTCGAGCTGGTTCCGCAGGGAATTCTGTGCGAGCGCATGCGCGCGGCGGGAGCGGGAATCCAGGGCTTTTACAGCGCCGTGGGCGCCGGCACGCCGGTGGCGGAGGGGCGCGAGGAACGCGTGATCAACGGCCGCCGCACCGTGCTCTACGAGCCGCTTGCCGCGCAGTACGCGATGATCAAAGCGTGGAAGGCGGATGAACTCGGCAACCTGATCTACCGGAAGACGGCGCGGAATTTTAATCCTCTGATGGCCGTCGCCGCGGAGACCACCATCGTTGAGGTGGACGAAGTCGTGCCGGTGGGCGCCCTCGACCCGGAAGCCGTGGTCACTCCGTTCGTGTTTGTTCACCGCATCGTGCAGGCGAAGGGAATTCACAATGTCGTCCGCGCCTAAGCTTACGCGCGAGCAGGTGGCCGCGCGCGCGGCGCTCGAACTGCGCGACGGCGACTGCGTCAACCTGGGCTGGGGAATCCCCAACCTCATCTCCGACTTCGTGCCCGCGGGAATCACGGTCTACTTCCACAGCGAGAACGGGATTCTGGGAATGGGCCCGCGCGCCCGGCCGGGAGAAGAGGATTACGACGTGGTGGACGCGATGAAGGTGCCCGTTACCGTCATTCCCGGCGCCTCCTACTTTGACCAGGGAATGGCGCACCTGATGGCACGGGGAGGCCACCTGAACGTCAGCATTCTCGGCGGCCTTCAGGTGGCGGAAAACGGCGACTTCGCCAACTGGAAGATTCCCGGATCGAAGGGATCCGGCGGGATCGGCGGCGCCATGGACATCGCCACGGGAGCGCGCCGTTTGATCGTGTGCATGGAACATACGTCAAAGGACGGGGCGCCAAAACTCGTCCGCCGTTGCACCTACCCGCTGACAGCCGTTGCCTGCGTGCATCGCGTGGTGACGGACCTGGCCGTGGTCGATGTGACCCCCGAAGGCTTTCTTCTGGCTGAGGTGGCTCCGGGTTGGACGCCGGAAGAGGTGCAGAAGCACACCGAAGCGCGGCTCATCGTGCGCGGGCGGGTGCCTGAGATATCTCCGGCCGCACGGTGAGCACCCGACGCAGCGGAACAGGGAGGCGAGCCGCACGCAAAACGACTCCGGCCGGTCCCCCAACCGCCCAGTCTGCGGTTTCCCTGCGCGTCCTCAACGAGCAAATCATCGAGTGCCGAAAGTGTCCGCGGCTGGTGGCATACCGCGAGGCGGTGGCGCGGACCAAGCGCCGCGCGTTCCGCGATGAAGACTATTGGGGCCGGCCGTTGCCGGGTTTCGGCGATCCGCACGCGCGTCTGCTGATCATCGGTCTTGCCCCTGCGGCACATGGCGGTAATCGCACAGGGCGCATGTTCACGGGAGACCGCTCCGGCGATTTCCTGTACGCGCGCCTGCACGAGGCCGGCTTCGCAAATCAGGCCAGCTCAAAGCATCGCGGCGACGGGCTCAAGCTTTCCGGCGTGTACATCACGGCGACAGCGCGGTGCGCTCCACCGGATAATCACCCGTCGCTGCATGAAATCGCGAATTGCCGGCCGTATTTGGAGGCGGAACTGGATTTGCTGCGTCCGCGCGCCGTTCTGGCGCTCGGCAAAATCGCGTTCGATGGATACTTGAAGCTGCTGCGTGACCGCGGCGCGCTGGAGCGCGCCCCGCGATTCGTGTTTCGCCACGGCGCCAGCCATTTCCTTGCGCCATCGAGCGGCGGACCGCCTGTGCGTTTGTTCGCCGCGTATCATCCCAGCCAGCAGAACACGCAGACGGGAAGGGTAACGGCTTCCATGTATCGCCGCCTGCTCCGCAAAATCCGCCGATTTCTGGAATCCTGAAGGGGACTTCAGGAGACTGACTTGCGAGTTTCCTCGCCTCGTGGAACGAAAATCTAAACTTTAGATTCCGAATCCGGAATTTAGCTCCCGCGAAACAGATGATGAAACCATTCCACGAGGCGTTACGTCACCAGCAACGGCGCTCGGCCGGGATTTTTGCGTTTCGCACAAGATTTTCGGAAGGATTCTCTTGACTCGGTGCGGGCGCAAGCGTAGAAAATTTTGCAACTCGTCCACGGGGATGGACGACGGGGGGCACTTCCATGAGGAAAGCTATCTGGTCTGCTGGACTCGTTGCGGCTTTGTGTCTGTCCGGGCTGCCTGCCTATGGCCAGGCGATCTATGGAGAAATTACGGGCACAATCTCGGATCCGTCGGGGGCGGCGTTGCCGAATGCGTCGGTAACGGCGACCTGCACCACCACCAAGCAGACGCGCAGCGCGCAGAGCGGCAGTGCCGGCGGATACCGCCTGGCGAGCTTGCCTCCCTGTACTTACAACGTCACCGTCACCGCGCAGGGGTTTAAGACCGCCATCGCTAATGTGGACGTGGAAGTCGGAATCACTATCAAACAGGACTTTGCGCTCCAGGTGGGTCAGAAGGCTGAGACGGTTACTGTTGAAGCGGCGACTCCTCTGGTCGATTACTCCCCGGGCGTGAACAATGAGGTGGATACGAAGTCCATCGTGGACCTGCCCACCGAGGGCCGCGACTTCAAATCCATTCTCGCGCTTACGCCCGGCGTGCAGCGTTCCCCGGGCGGCGGCTTCCTGGACGTCAGCGTGAGCGGCCAGCGGACCACATCGAACAATTACATGATCGATGGCATGCCGAATAACGACCGGTTCTATGGCAGCGAAGTCGTGGGCCAGCCGGGCGTGCTCGGCATCCCCGCTTCCGTGCTGGGCAACGACTCCATCGCGGAATACACCGTGCAGCAATTACCCACGGCTGAGAACGGCGTGAAGGGTGGCGCGGCAATTAACGTGACTCTCAAGTCCGGAACCAACGATTTTCACGGGAACGCGTTCTATTTCGGCGACTACGACTGGCTGAATGCAAAGAACTACTTCTCCTCAACGACGCTGCCCTACCACAATCACAATTACGGCGGCACGATCGGCGGACCGATCATCAAGAATCGCACGTTCTTCTTCTTCGCCTACGAGGGGCAGCGCAACAAGTCCCTCGAGCCCTATGACCTGAACATCCCCACCCAGGGCGACCTCGCCGCGGCCCTCGCCGACTTTGCGAACCCCGCGGTAAATCCGAACAACCTCCCGATCAATCCCGCGGGCTTGAACCTCCTGAAATACTATCCTTGCTCGAACGGTGCCGGTGGCTTCGTATCCTGCACGCCGGCCGCCGCCGATGCCGCGGTCGCGCCCGGTGGCTACTTCCAGTCCATTTCGAGCCCCAACACGGACAAGATGGGCAGCTTCATCATCAAGATTGATCACAAGATAAACGAAAAGATGAATTTCTCTGCCCGGTACATGTTCGCCGATAGTACCCAATCCGCTCCCCTCGGAGGTTACACGCTTCCGCCCGCGCCCGGCAGCGGACTGAACTCGGACGCGTTTAACTCCTTCGCTCCCACCCGCACTCAATTGGCCGGAGCGTCTTTTACGGACACGATTGCTCCCAATAAGATCCTGGACATCCGCTTCAATTGGTCGCGGTATTCCCAGATACTGGAACCGAATAACAAAGTTGACCCCTTGAGCCTGGGCATTGATACCGGACCGCTGAACCCCGCGGATTTCGGCGTTCCCCCCGTCTACGCCAGTTCCGTGACCTCCGGAAATCCGGGCGGCATCCAAGGTTACCCGCTGAGTACGCGTCCCACGCAGAATTACGATGCTTCGGCCCACCTGACGTGGATTCACGGGGCGCACACCTTTAAGTTCGGCGGGAATTTCCAATACGCCTGGACGTACAGCCTGCGCAACCGCGCGCGCGCGGACCTGTACAGTTCCGCCACCGATTTCGAAACCTTGTTCGACGAGCTGCTACTTGGGCGTATCGATGAATCCTCACGTTCATTCGGCGGCACCTCGCGCCATCTGTATCAGCCCTCGATGGGGCTGTTCTTCCAGGACGAATGGAAACTCACTCCCCGCGTCACTGTCAGTTACGGCCTCCGGTGGGATCTCAACGGAGCATTGGGCGAGGACGGCAACCAGGGCTCGAATTTCTTCCCGTGCGCGGCTCCGGAACCCAAAGTCTGCCCGCCCAATGGGCGACCGCCTGGCTTGGTGACGCTCGGGCAGGGGCTAGATAGGCTGTATAACCTCGACTACAAGGACTTCGGTCCCCGTGCCGGTGTGGCCTGGGACGTGTTCGGCAACGGCAAGACGGCGCTGCGCGTGGGCTATGCGATGGCCTATGACGTGGCGAACTTCTCGGCCATTAGCGCGCCATATATCTTTCAGGGAGCGCGAGCCGGTGCCTTCACCAATCCTGCTGAGGGAGTTTTCTCGGTCACGGCCGACGGAGGGTTCTGTCCATCAGGCATGTTCGATCCGGTGACGGGGAACTGCCTGCCGGGCTATACAGCGCTGTTCGAGGCGTTTGGCCCCAATACGTGTTACAACCCCGGAGTCAATACCACGAGTCCTGATTGGGTGTGCTTCGGTCCCCAACCCGGAAGTGGCCTCGCGGGAACCTGCGCTGGCGGTGGAGCACTCGCCTGCTTCCCGACCTTCGGCCCCAATCCCACGGCCACCCCGCCGTTCAACATCTTCGGCACAGTCCCTAATCTGAAGACTCCTCGAATACAGTACTACAACTTAACGATCCAGCAGGAGCTCTTCAGGGGTAACGTCCTGACCATCAGCTACCTCGGTGCGCATGGTACAGACATGCTCCTAATGCGCAGCCTGAATAACCGTCCGATAGGCTGCTACGACAGCACTGGGCAACTCTCAGGACCGCCGATGAGCGCGAACAATCCCACCAGTCTCAATTGCGACCGGCCCTTGGCTGCGCAGTTCCCGAATTACAAGTACATCATGCAGTTGACCAACGACGGCTACTCCCGCTACAACGCGTTGCAGGTCACCTACCGGCAGCGCGACTGGCACGGGCTCAATACCATCGTCAATTTCACCTGGTCGAATTGCATTGACACCAATTCCGTGAACCGCGGTGGCGGCTCCACGGTTCCGATTGAAGAAAATCCGTATAACCCCTCCAGCAACCAGGGTCCGTGCGACACGGACGTCCGGCTGAATTTCAATGCAGGCGTGACCTACGACTTCCCGAAGTGGAGTGCTGCAGGCCGGTTTGGAGAGGGGTGGCAAATCGGCTCGGTTGTCTCCGCGTTTACGGGGCGCCCCTGGACTGCACTGCTCAGCTCGACGGCGGACAATTCCGGACAGGATCGCGTCTACCAAAGGCCGGACTGCACAGGTGTGGCGCCGCACTACCAATACAGCGACCCAACGCAATCCATGATTACAAACGCGGACGCTGTTTTTGCGATGGATGCGGATCATAACTTTGTTGCAACTCCTGGAGCCGTTGGCACGTGCGGCCGAAACGCCTTCCGCGGGCCGCATTTTGTCCAGTGGGACTTCAACCTCAACAAGACCACAAAGATCACGGAGAGAATCAGTCTTCAGCTCCGCATGGAGATCTTCAATCTCCTCAACCATCCGAACTTTAACCCCTTTCCCGCCAGCGGGAATCCGAACAGCAGCGCGTTCGGTACAATATCGCAGACACCGGACATCGCCGCGGGGAATCCATTTCTTTCCCAAGGCGGTCCGCGAGCTGCGCAGATTGGCGCTAAAGTGATCTTCTAGGCCGCGTAACCGGTTCTCGCTTCGAAAAGGGAGTCTGCTACAATTGAGACTCCCTTTTTTCTTATGCGGCGGCTCGCAAGTTTATTCCTCTTTCTCGCGCTCGCTTTCAGCGGCTCCGGCGCCGGCAAGCCCAACGTCATCTTGATCACGCTGGACACCGTGCGTGCCGATCGCATGGACTTCCTCGGCTCAAAGAAACAACTGACTCCGCATCTGGACACCCTGGCCCGGCAGGGCATTGTCTTTGAGCACGCATACTCCCAGGCGCCCATAACTCCCGTTTCGCACGCCACAATCCTCACCGGCACGTTTCCGCAGTTCCACGGCGTGCGAAACTTCGGGGACCGGCTTCCCGCCAGCGTCCCTTTGCTCTCGGACCTCCTCCACGTCCAGGGCTACCGCACGGGCGCGTTCGTCAGCTCCATCATCCTCGACCCGAAGAACGGATTCGCATCCGGCTTCGAGCGCGGCTTCGACCGCTACGACGCCGGCTTTCACCGGCAGAAGACGGGAGAGAAACGCGAAGCCTCCATGCAGCGGCGCGGCGAGGCAACCCTGGATCACGCGCTCCAGTGGCTCGGCGAAAAAAAAGGCGCTCCATTTTTCCTGTGGCTGCATTTGTGGGACGCGCACGATCCCTACAATCCGCCCGAACCGTACCGCACGAAGTTCGCCGGAGCTCCTTATAACGGATGCATCGCCTATCTGGACGCGACGGTGGAAAAACTGTTCGAATATCTGCGCCAGCAGGGGGTCTACGACAATTCGCTCATCGCCCTGGCCGCAGACCACGGAGAATCGCTGGGAGAACATGGAGAGCAGACCCACAGCATTTTCCTGTACGACTCCACGATTCATGTCCCGCTGGTCATCAAACTGCCGGGGAATCGTCAGGCCGGCCAGCGAGTCTCCGCCACCGCGAGTCTGGTGGACCTTGCGCCGACCATACTGGAAGCCTTGGGCGTATCGCCTCCTGCTGCCATGCAGGGCCGCTCGCTTCTCCCTCTCGTCGGAAATCCGAATCCGCCGGACCGCCCCTCGATGGCTGTGGGCGATCATTCCGAGCGCTCATTCGGCTGGAGCGCGCTGATTGCCCTGCGCGCCGGCCATCACCTCTATGTCCGTGCGCCCCGGCCCGAACTGTACGATCTGGCGGCTGACCCCGGCGAACTCAAGAACGTGTACGCCTCGAGTCGTCCCGCGGCAGCCCGGCTCGATTCACAGCTCGAAAATTTCATCGGGCGCATCAGCGCGGGCGCACCCCAGTCCCTGACGGGCGGGCTCGACCAGAAAAGCATGGAAAAGCTTTCCGCGCTTGGTTATGTGGCCGGCAAGCGCGACAGCACGATAAGCGGAGTGGACCCGAAGGACCGTATTGGCGTCGCGAATGACATGCATGATGCCAGCCTCGCCATCGAAGAAGGGAGGGGAACCAGTGTCATTCCTCTCCTCAGGCGCGTGACTATCACGGATCCCCAAATTCAGGCCGCTCAGTATTACCTGGGAATTGCCTATTCGCGTCTCGGCGAGTACGCCAAGGCCATCGCGCCGCTGCGGAAGGCCATCGAGCTGCGGCCGGATGCGCTGATGGCTCAATACGAGCTGGCCATCTGCCTGTACGAAACCGGGGACCTGAAAACCGCGGCCGCTCACTTTGAAATCCTGGTGGACAACCGGCCGGACTGGAGCGACGCCCGTTATTCGCTGGCCTCGATCCAGGCCCGCAACGGGCAGCCTCAGGAGGCGGCCAAGAATCTGCTGATCGTACTCCAGCAGGAGCCGGATCATTACCGCGCCAACCTGCTACTGGGCCGCATGCTGTTTCTGAACGGCAATTATTCCGACGCGCGCCCCTACCTCGAAAAGGCCGCGGAGGTGCAAGCCGATTCCTCGGAAGCGCATGCCTTCCTTTCCGAGGACTACACGAAGCTCGGCCGTGCCGGCGATGCCGCCCGCGAGCGCGCGGCCGCAGCCGAACTCAAATCCAGCCGGAAGCCCTGACGCTGTGCGCTGCAGATCGAAGTCACTTGCCGCAGGCAACGCCCTCATCCGGGCACGATCCCGTAACTGCAGGGTGCTCCTGTTTCTCGCCACCGTGGTCGTGCTGGGGCTGGCTTCCTGTTCCCGTTCCTTCGATCCGGAGATTGCGGCACAGGCCCCCAGGGTAATCGTCCTGGGCATCGACGGCATGGATCCGCTGCTTCTGGAGCGGATGATTCTTGCCGGAACCATGCCGAATTTCGCGAAGCTCGCTGCCATCAATGGAGGCGTGCGCCGCCTGGCCACGAGCATTCCGCCGCAAAGTCCGGTGGCCTGGTCAAATCTGATCACCGGACTCGATCCGGGCGGCCACGATATTTTCGATTTCATCCATCGCGATCCGAAAACCATGGAGCTGTACCTCTCCACATCGCGCGTCGAGCCGCCTCAACACACGCTGCGGCTCGGACAGTGGACTCTCCCGCTTTCCGGCGGTCACACCGAACTGCTCCGCCGGGGAAAGGCTTTCTGGGAGTACCTGGACGCCGCAAGCATTCCCACGCTCGTCTACCATATGCCCGCAAATTTTCCGCCCGTGCCGATGCATGGCCGGTCGCTCTCCGGAATGGGCACGCCGGACGTGCTGGGCACTTATGGAACGTTTTCGTTCTACACGGACGATCCGTATTCCGCGGTGGGCGCCGTGAATGGCGGCCGGGTGTATACGGTCAAAGTCGAAAATGGAATTGTGAATGCCTTCCTCTACGGCCCGTACAACACGTTTCGCAAGGGCGAACCGGAGTCCTCGCTGCCGCTGCGCGTGGCACTCGACGCGCGAAACGCCACGGCGGATTTTCAGGTGGCGGGACGCGAATTCGTGCTCCACCAGGGAGAGTGGAGCCCCTGGATTCCGGTGCGCTTCGAACTGGTTCCGCATGCGGCGGCCGTGGACGGCATCTGCCGGTTTTTCATGAAGCAGGTGGGCCCAGTGTTCCAGCTCTACGTCTCGCCGGTCAACATGAATCCCGCGAACCCGGCCCTGCCCATTTCCACCCCGATGGATTTTTCTCACGAGCTGTGGGAAGAGTTCGGTTATTTCTACACGCAGGGGATTGCGGAAGACACGAAGGCGCTTTCCGGCGGCTACTTGGACGACGGGCAATACCTGGCTCAGGCGCATATGGTTCTGGATGAAAATCTCCGGGCGTTCCGCAAGGAGCTGGCGCGATACCGCAGGGGCCTGTTCTTCTTCTATTTCTCGAGCCTGGATCTGAACAGCCATATGTTCTGGCGCGCCATGGATCCGGATCATCCCGGCTACACTGCGGACATCGCGGCGAAATTCGGCGATGCGGTTCCCGCGCTCTACCGCCAGATGGACACCGTGCTCGGCCAAGTGCTGGAAAAGGCCGGCGACGACGCTACGGTACTCGTCGTGTCCGATCACGGCTTCGCGCCTTTCCGGCGTGCATTCAACCTGAATGGCTGGCTCCGCGACCACGGCTACCTGGTGCTGGCGGGAGGAGCAGCCACCGGCGGGAACAGCTTCCAGGGAGTGGACTGGGGCCGCACGCGCGCATACGGCCTCGGCTTGAACGGTCTCTATTTGAATTTGCGCGGCCGCGAGGTTCGCGGCATCGTGGAGCCTGGCGCGGCCGCGGACGCCCTCCGCCAGGAACTCGCTCGCGAGCTCCTCGCCGTTCAGGATCCCGCCAACGGTCAGCCGGTCATTACACGCGTGGATCTGGCCGGCGCCGCCTACTCGGGGCCTTACGTCGCTGACGCGCCTGACCTCGTGATTGGATACAATCGCGGATACCGGTCCGGTTGGGGGACGGTGCTGGGGGGCGTTCCCGCCGGTGAGCTGGAAGATAATCTGGATCCTTGGAGCGGCGACCATTGTATGGATTTCCGGCAGGTTCCCGGTGTGCTGCTCAGCAACCGGCGAATCGCGGCGGATTCACCCGCGCTCACGGATATTGCCCCCACGCTGCTGGCGCTCTATGGACTGCCACAGCCAGTGGAGATGAAAGGAAAGCCGCTGCTCGTCGCGCCGGGCAGCGATTCCGGCTCGCAGCCGCGCTGATCGGACTGCGGGCCGCCGGATGGTAAAGATTCGGGACGCGGGCCGGATGGAATCCTGCGGAGCAGCGAAGGAGGCGGAAGTGTTTGGCAGAAAACTCGCCATCGAGAATGAACTCTTCGAGAAGCTGAAAAAATGCGCCGAATCTGGGGGATACTCTTCGACGGAAGAGTTCGCGCTACACGTTCTCGAAAAGGAAGTGGACCGGATTCTCGGCGGTGGCGGCGAATCCGACGAGGAGATCATCAAGAAGCGTCTCCAGGGCCTGGGCTACATTGATTAGTACGAACCAGATCCAATTCGCGCTCCCGGCGAACCCGTCACGCTGTTGCGTCGAGTCTTGCTGCGGGCGCGGTGCGCGCGTCGTCAGGGAGCGGGCCGCGTGAGCGTGATCAATTCCGTCTTCGATTCCGTTTTCCAGCCCTTCGTGGATCGGCCACCGCTCCTGTGTCTTGCTGTTTTCGCCGCTCTTTCCGGTCTGCTGCTGTTAATCAACTACCGCTTCGTGTCTAACCAGCGTGCTATCCGCCAGGTGAAGAATCTCGTGCAGGCCCATCTGTTGGAGGTCCGTCTGTTCCAGGATCAGCTCGGAGTGGTCTGGCACGCATACGGAAAGCTGCTCCGCGCCACGTTTGCGTACCTGGGCTGGTCGCTCATGCCTCTTGCGGTCGCAGCGCTGCCCATCACCATCGTCCTTGCGCAGCTGGATCTGCGTTTCGGCGCGCGACCGCTGTTGCCCGGCGAGTCCACGCTCCTGGTGGTTCATGTGGACGATGCCGCGGCGGTGGACCGCGTGGCGCTCCAGCTGCCTGACGGTGTCGTGCAGACAGCCCCGTTGGTGCGCATACCTGCGGAGCGTCGCGTCGTAGCCCGCATCCAATCGCAACTCCCCGGCCGGGCGGAGATTCTCGTCGGCGACGGCGTCACGCAAGCCTCCAAGGAAATTGTCACGGCTACCGGCCTGGAGCGCGTTTCGGCCGAACGCCTCCGCCGCGGGTGGTTCGAGCGCCTGCTCGAACCGGGAGAAGGCGCGCTGCCCGTTTCGGGAGACATCGCATCCATCGCAGTCCAATATCCCGGGCGTTCGCTTTCGCTCGGTCCCGTTTCTCTCAACTGGCTGGTGGCCTATTTCGTGCTGACGCTCATCTCTGCATTTGCCCTGAAGCCATTGCTGGGCGCGGAGTTTTGACGGTGGTGCGCCATGCCTCTCTGCGGACCGTCGCTTGCCGCGCGCTTCTTGTCGCGCTTGGTGCTCTGCTCCTGCCCGCTGCCGCTGCCGCCTACGTGGGTCCGGGTGCGGGCTTCGCGATCCTTTCGTCGTTTCTTACGTTGCTGCTCGCGTTCTTCTATGCGTTCGTCGCGGTGCTCACATGGCCGGCGCGGCAGCTGTGGCGTCTTCTCCGCGGGCGCAATGCATTTCGAAATGCGAAGGTCGAGCGCGTGGTCATCGTTGGTTTCGACGGAATGGATCCGGAACTCGCTGCGCGCTGGATGCGTCAGGGCAAGCTGCCTCATCTCGCTCGCATGGCGAAAATGGGCACGTTTCGCCCTCTCGCCACCACCCATCCCCCCATTTCGCCCGTAGCCTGGTCCACGTTCCTCACCGGTGTGAATCCCGGGAAGCACAACATCTACGACTTCCTTAACCGCGACCGGCAGACTTACCTCCCTTTTCTTTCTTCCGCCCAGGTGCTCGGGCCGCGCCGAAGGCTGGGCTTCGGCCGGCGTGCCATTCCTTTGGGCAGGCCGCGCGTCAAGGCCCTGCGTAAGAGCAAACCGTTCTGGCAATACCTGGGCGAGGCCGGAATATTTTCGTCCATTATCCGTGTGCCCGTGACATTTCCTCCCGAGCCGTTTTCCGGCGTTCTCCTTTCCGGCATGTGCGTTCCGGATTTGCGAGGAAGTCAGGGAACGTTTTCGTTTTTCTCTTCGCGGGAAGGCCCGGGCGGTCAGCAGGAGGGCGGTGTGCTCCTGCCGCTCGTGCAGGAAGGCGACGCCTGGCTCGGGGAGCTGCAGGGCCCCGAAGATCCCTTTCCCCAGGAAGGCCGGCTCGACCTGACGCTTCCTCTGCGGATCCGTCCCGACGCGGTCCGGCGCTGCGCGGAAGTGGAGATCGACGGCCAGCGCATTACCCTGCGCCAGGGGGAATATTCGGAATGGATCGCTGTGCGCTTCCGCGCCGGATTTGGAATCAGCTCTACGGGTATCTGCCGTATGTACCTGAAATCGGTTCAGCCGGATCTGGAACTTTACGTCACTCCCGTGCAAATCGATCCTCGGCGGCCCGCTCTGCCGATTTCGCATCCGTTCGCCTATTCCGTCTATCTCGGAAAGGTGCAAGGGCCGTTCTCTACCCTGGGCCTGGCGGAGGACACCTGGGCATTGAACAACGGTGCGCTCGACGATCCCGCGTTCCTCGACCAGTGCTACCAGATTCACGCCGAGCGCGAACGGATGTTCTTTGACGCGCTTGAGAAGACCAGACGCGGCGCCTGCATTTGCGTCTTTGACATCACGGACCGCGTCCAGCACATGTTCTGGCGCCACATGGAGCCCGGCCATCCGGCCGCGCCGAAGCACGAACCGCCGGACTCCGGCGTCATCGAAAAGCTCTACCAGCGGATGGATGCGCTGGTTGGCCGTGTGCTCGACCGCGCCGGACCGGATGCCCTTGTGATGGTCGTCTCCGACCATGGCTTTAAATCCTTCCGCCGCGGCTTCAATCTGAACGCCTGGCTGCATCGCCAAGGATATCTCTCGCTCGTTTCCGGCAGCACGGTCAGCGAGCCGTGGTTCCGTCACGTGGATTGGCAGCGAACGCGCGCTTACGGAATGGGCCTGAATGGCCTGTATCTGAATCTGGCCGGGCGCGAGCGGTTCGGCATCGTCCAGCCAGGGGATGAGGCGGATGCGCTGCTCGCCGAACTGCGCGAAAAGCTGCGCGGCATTACCGATCCCGCAGACGGCCAGGTGGCCATCCGCGATGTGTTCGACACGCGTGAGGTTTACGACGGCCCCTATCGCGAAAATGCTCCCGATCTGCTGCTGGGCTACGCATCGGGCTTCCGCGCTGCCTGGGAGTCGGTGAACGGTTCCGTGATGGGTGACGTGTTCCTGGACAACACGCGTCCATGGAGCGGCGACCACTGCATTGATCCCCATGACGTGCCCGGCGTGCTTTTCGCGAACCGGCCCATCTCCGGCGACAGCTATTCCATCGCCGACGTCGCCCCGACAGTCCTCCAGCTTTTCGGCCTGCCCGTGCCACGCTACATGGACGGAAAACCTTGGACCGTGCGCACGGAACCGACTCCAGCTTCCACAGGGCCTGTGGCGGCTGCGGCGCCGACGGGCTTCTGAACCATGGCCGTGGCAGAGCCGAGCGTCCCCGCCATTGCCCTCCGAGGCACGTCCTACCATTTGCCTGGCCGCCCCGCTCTGCTCGAATCCCTGTCTCTCGAAATCCGCGCAGGCGTCACTCTGGTGCTGCTGGGCCGCAGTGGTTCCGGGAAAACCACCACGTTAAAAATGATGAATCGCCTGCTGGAGCCCACTGCGGGCGAACTATTGGTGGAAGGCAGGCCCGCTAGAGACTGGGACCCAATTCAATTGCGCCGCCGCATGGGCTACGCGATTCAGGACGTCGGCCTCTTCCCGCACTACACCATCGAGCGGAATATCGGATTGCTGCCCGCCGTTGAAGGTTGGCCGGCGGCGCGCATTCGTCAGCGCGTGAGCGAACTGATGGCGCTGGTGGGCCTCGAACCCTCGCTAGCCGCGCGTTTCCCGCGCGAACTCTCCGGCGGGCAACGCCAGCGGGTGGGCGTGGCGCGCGCGTTGGCTCTCGATCCGCCCATTCTGCTGATGGACGAGCCGTTCGGCGCGCTCGATCCGCTCACCCGGGCGGAGATTCAGGGCGAATTCGCCCGGCTGCAGCGGCGGCTGGGAAAAACCATCGTCCTCGTCACACACGATTTGCGCGAAGCATTGCTCCTGGGCACGGAGATCGCCCTGCTGGATGGCGGCCGCCTGGCCGGACTCTACACTCCAGTGGAATTCCTCCGCACGCCCGATGCTCTCGCCTCCGCATTCCGCAAAGCGTTCTCGGCGGATAGCGTTCACGCTGGTACGGCGCCGGCATCCCACCCGGGGAATTCGCGGTGAATCTGTTCGCATACATCCTGGCCCACCCGCACGAGGTGCTCCGTCTCACCTTCGAGCATGTTTCGTTGGCCGGCATTTCCGTCGGACTTGCGACTCTCGTGGGTCTTCCGCTCGGCGTTGCCATTGCGCGCCGCCCGGCGCTGGCTCGTACGGTTCTCGGCGCGGTCAACTCGATCCACGTCGTTCCCAGCCTCGCTCTGTTCGGGTTTTTATTCGCTGTTCCCTGGATTGGAGCGCGCGCTCCACGCATGGCTATCCTGGCCCTTACTCTCTACGCCCTTCTTCCCATTCTGCGCAATGTTTGCGCGGGGATTCTGGGTGTGGATCCCGCGGTCGTCGAAGCGGGGCGCGGGCTGGGCCTCACGAATGGCCAGCTCCTCCGCCGCGTCGAACTGCCGTTGGCTCTCGGCGTCATCGTCGCGGGCATTCGAGTGGCTGTGGTGCTCGCCATCGGGATTGCCACCATCGCCGCAGCCATAGGCGCCGGCGGCCTGGGCGAATTGATTTTCCGTGGACTGGCCATGGTCAATGATTCCCTGATATTCGCCGGCGCGCTACCGGCCGCTCTTCTCGCGCTGTTCGCCGATCTCTCGCTCGGCTGGCTCGAAGGCCGCCTGCGGGAGCGTGTCTGATGCCCCGTCTGCTCGTTGTTGGCGCCTTCCTTGCTGTTTGCGCAACGGCTTCCTGCAGCGGGCAGCGTCCCCGGGCCGTGGTCGTGGCCTCAAAGAATTTCACTGAGCAAGCCGTGCTCGGCGAGCTTCTCGCCCAGCGCATTGAAGCGTCTGGCCATCTTCCCGTCGAGCGCCGCTTCTATCTTGCCGGCACGTTCATCTGCCATCAGGCGCTTCTTGCCGGGCGTGCCGACCTCTATGTCGAATACACGGGCACGGCTCTCACCGCGGTACTGAAGGAACAGCCTGCCGGCGGCGCTGCGGCCGTGCTCGCGCGCGTGCGCTCCGAATACGCACGTCGCTGGCAGCTCGCGGTGATGCCGCCGCTCGGTTTCGACAATAGTTTTGCCGTGGTAATCCGCGGCGATGACGC
>Ga0335085_10002374_pt1 | contig 35443 bp, 24 predicted proteins | sample Lox_Sample_45_FD_206712 | JGI IMG/M metagenome (GOLD analysis project Ga0335085, IMG submission 206712) | Soil microbial communities from Loxahatchee National Wildlife Refuge, Florida, United States - Lox_Sample_4.5 | ecosystem: Environmental > Terrestrial > Soil > Wetlands | place: USA... | reverse complement strand
CCGGCCCGGTCGTTGACGGCGATGAGCCCGTGCACGCCGCCCTCCAGCGCCTTGAGCGCCCACTTCCGCTCGGTGACGTCGTGGTAGACCACGCCGCCCGCGCCCGACACGCGGTCCACCACCCAGCGCGGCTTGCCCAGGGAGGTGACGAAGAAGCGGACGCCCTCCTCGAGCGCCACGTCGAGCCAGCGCCGCATCCGCTCTTCGTAGGTGCGCGAGGAGCGCTCGATCAGGACGTTCATGCCGATGGGCTTGTCCGTCAGGCGGCGGATCAGCCGCAGCCCCGAGCGCAGGTCGTGGCCGTGCACGTAGACCATCGAGAGGGGCTGCACGATCCCGATGCCCCCGGCCGCCGACACGGCGGCCACCAGCTCCGGGTTGGTGCACGGGTACATCGCGCCGCAGATGAGCGGCACCTCGACGCCGGCCTGGCGGGTGAAGGGCGTGGACAGGGCGACCACAGGGCAGCAACGTTAACCCGGCTGCGGCGATCCGGCACGGCGGCGGTGCGCGGGCCCAGTGCCGGTGCACGGCGGCGGTGCGCGGTTGCCCGGTTCAGGGGCGTGCGGCTAACTTTTGTAGCTGCCGGGAATCGCCGGCGCCGCGGTGGCTGTAGCTCAATTGGTCAGAGCGCTGGACTGTGGCTCCAGAGGTTGGGGGTTCAATTCCCCTCAGCCACCCTTAGGTCCGTAGCTCAATTGGTAGAGCACCGGTCTCCAAAACCGGGGGTTGCAGGTTCAAGTCCTGCCGGGCCTGTGTGCGGGAGTTTCGGACGGGGCGGTATCGTCTAGGGGTCTAGGACATGGCCCTCTCAAGGCCAAGACACGGGTTCGAATCCCGTTACCGCTACTCGGCCCTATCGTCTAACGGCTAGGACACCACCCTTTCAAGGTGGGAATAGGGGTTCGATTCCCCTTAGGGCTACTCCGCCCCTAGCGTCTCGCCGCTCGACTCAGGGGTTCGTCACGGCCACCGGCATGTGACTGTCGAGCGTCGTGCCGCTGCCGAGTTGGCCGTTGGCGTTCCAGCCCCAGCAGTAAGCCGCCCCATCAGTCGTCCGCCCGCAGGTGTGTAGGCCGCCCGCCGCCAGGCTCGAGAACGTGAGTGCGCCTGCCACGGGCGTCGGCGTCGCGCGCTGGGCGATCGATCCGTCGCCCAGGCCTCCGACCGTATTCTCACCCCAGCAGTACGCGGCCCCGGTGCTCGTGACGCCGCATGTGTGGAGGCCGTCCGCCGTCAAGCTCGCGAACGTGAGCCCGCCCGCCACGGGCGTCGGCGTCAGCCGCGGGGCCGTATCGGCCGTGCCCAGCTGGCCTGCGCCGTTCGAGCCCCAGCAGTAGGCAACTCCGCCGCTCGTCAGGCCGCACGCGTAGGAACCGGCCGCGATGATGCTCGCGAACGCGAGCCCACCCGCCACGGGCGTCGGCGCGAACCTGGTGACGGTATCGCCCGTGCCCAACTGGCCGTCGCCATTCGCGCCCCAGCAGTACGCGGCTCCGCCACCCGTCACGCCGCAGGTCTCCGCTCGGCCGGCGCTCAGGCCGACGAACGTGAGCCCGCCCGCCACGGCCACCGGCGTGAAGCGCCCGTAAGGCGCCGAGGAGTCCGGAGAGCCGACACCGAGCTCACCATCGACGTTCGAACCCCAGCAGTACGCGGCCCCGGCGATCGTCAGGCCACAGGTGTGCTCCCCGCCCGCCGTCAGCTTCCCGAAGGTGAGCCCGCCTGCCACGGCCGCCGGTGTGAGGCGGGGAGTGGCGTCGGCCGTGCCAAGCTCGCCTTCGCCGTTCCAGCCCCAGCAGTAAGCGACTCCGCCACTCGTCAGGCCGCACGTGTGGTACCAGCTCGTGGTCAGGCTGGCGAACGAGATCCCTCCCGACACGGGCAGCGGCGAGGGGCTATGATCGTTCGTCGCCCCGTTGCCGAGCTGGCCCTCGTAGCCCCCGCCCCAGCAATACGCGATGCCGCCGGTGGTGAGGCCGCAGGCGTGAATCTGGCCCGCGGTCAGGCTGGCCCACGTCACCGTCGGTGTCGGTGTCGGATTGGGATTGGTCGGGCCGGACGATTCGGAGCACGCCGTCGCGAGGCCGCCGCACAGCAGCGCGCCGAGCAGGCGAGTGATGAGGTGCTGGTTCAAGTGACCGCGACTGCGGGGTCCGATGCCGTTCGTCGCCATTGTGCGCTCCAGTGACCGGGGACAGCGGCCGATTTAATCCGGCGGCTGCGCACCAGACTGGCGAGGCGGCGTCAGGCGAACGTCAAGCGGAATTCGATGGAGATCGTCGGGATGGAGATCGAAGGGTGCGGAAGGCCCTCGGCTACCACGCGCGTCCGGCCGCCAGCAGCCGGTCGGCGTCCGCCTCGTCCAGCGGCTTCGCGAACAGGTAGCCCTGGACCAGCTGGCAGCCCACCTCGCGCAGCAGCGCCAGCTGGTCCGCCGTCTCTACGCCCTCGGCTACCGCGTCCATGCCCAGGTGATGGGCCAGCGTCACGATCGTGCGGACGATCTCCGCGTTCTCGCCCTGGTCCGTGCCGATGTTGCTGACGAAGGAGCGGTCGATCTTCAGGTGGTCGAGCGAGAAGCGCTGCAGGTAGCTCAGCGACGAGTAGCCGGTGCCGAAGTCGTCCACGTCGATCTTCACCTTGAGCGCGCGCAGCTGGTCGATCATCGCCATCGCCTGGGCCGCGTTCTCCATGACCACGCTCTCGGTGATCTCGATCCGGAGCCGCCGGGGCTCGAGGCCCGTCTCCTTCAGCGCCGCGTCGATCTCCTCCACCAGGCCGGGCTGGGCGAACTGCTTGCCCGACAGGTTCACGCTCACCGTGAGGTCGAGCGACGGGTAGCGGTCCTGCCAGACGCGCATCTGCCGGCACGCCTCGCGCAGCACCCACTTGCCGATCGGGATGATGAGCCCCGTCTCCTCGGCGATGGGGATGAAGGCGGCCGGGCCGATGAGCCCGTGCACCGGGTGCTGCCAGCGCACCACCGCCTCGAAGCCGGTGATGCGCCCCGTCTCGAGCGTCACCAGCGGCTGGTAGTGCAGCCGGAACTCGCCGCGCTCGGCCGCGCGCCTGAGGTCGGTCTCCAGCTCCAGCAGCGCGCGGGCGCGGGCGTGCATCTGCGTGTCGAACACCTCGTAGCGCGCCTTGCCCAGCGCCTTGGCGCGGTACATCGCGATGTCGGCGTCGCGGAGCAGGTCGTCGGCGGCCTGGTAGCCGCTCGCCGAGAGCGCGATGCCGATGCTGGCCGAGGTGAAGACCTCGTGCCCGCTCAGGTTGAACGGCTGCGCCAGCTCGTGCTGGATCCTGTCGGCCACGCGGGTGGCGTCGCTGGCGTCGCCGATGTCGTCCACGAGGATGGTGAACTCGTCGCCGCCGAGGCGGGCCACGGTGTCGCCGGGCCGCACGCAGCGCTCGATGCGGCGCGTCAGGGCCTTCAGCAGCTCGTCGCCGATGGAGTGGCCGAGGCTGTCGTTCACCACCTTGAAGCGGTCGAGGTCGATGAACAGCACCGCGAACCGGTAGTCGATGCGGCGCCGCGCGCGGCCCAGCGAGCGCGTCAGCAGGTCGGTGAACAGCGCGCGGTTGGGGAGGTTCGTCAGCGCGTCGTGGAAGGCGTCGTGCAGCAGCTGCTGCTCGGTGTTCTTGCGGTCCGTGACGTCGGTCATCGAGCCCGCCATCCGGTACGGCTTCCCGGCGGCGTCGCGCACCGCCACGCCACGGCACAGCACCCACACGTAGTGCCCGTCGCGGTGCCGGATGCGGTGCTCGCTCTCGAGGTGCGGCGCGTAGCCCGCGACGTGCCCGGCGACGTCGTTCCGCACGCGCTCCACGTCCTCGGCGTGCACGCGGCCGAGCCAGTCGTCCGGGGTGCTGCCGACCTCCGTGTCGGTCCAGCCGAGCATGCTCTTCCAGCGCGGCGAGTAGTAGACCTCGTTGGTGGCGAGGTTCCAGTCCCACAGCCCGTCGTTGGCGCCGCGCGCCGCCAGCGCGTAGCGCTCCTCGCTCTCGCGCAGCGCCGCGCCGGCGCGCTCGCGCTGGGTGACGTCGCGGAAGCTCCACACGCGCCCCACGCTCGCGCCGCCGATGCGCTGCGGCTGCGAGAACCGCTCGAACACCCGGCCGTCCTTGAACTCCACCACGTCGAAGCTCGTGGCCTCGGGGTCGGCGTACAGCTCGTCCACCTTCTGCATGAAGGCCAGCGGGTGCTTCAGCTGGGCCTGGACGTGCGCCAGCACCCGGCGGTCGTCGCCGGCGGCCAGCAGGTCGCTCGGGACGTGCCACATCTCGGCGAACTTGCGGTTGAAGCTGACGATCTTGCCGCCGTGGTCCACGACGAGGATGCCGTCGGCCGTGGATTCCAGCGTGGCGCGGAGCAGCGAGAACCAGCGCTCCAGCCGCCCCTCGTCCGCCTTGCGGTCGCTGATGTCCACCAGAATGCCGTGGAACAGCCGCTCGCCCGTGGCGGGGTCGGTCACCGCGTGGCACGCGTCGAGGACCGTGCGCACCTGCCCGTCGGGGCGGCGGATCAGGAACTCGAACTCGCGCACCGCGCCGTCGCGGTCGAGGAGCTCGAGCTCCGACGCGCGCTGCGCGGGGTCCACGAGCAGGTCGTAGACCGAGTAGCGCGACAGCGCCTCGATGCTCGGCACGCCGACGATCTCGAGGAACGCCGGGTTGGCGTCCACGAGCCTGCCCTCGCGCGTCGAGATGTAGACGCCCTCGCGCAGGTTGCCCACGAGGTCCCGCAGCGTGTCGGGATCGCGCAGGCTCTGGGCCCTGGGCTGGTCGCCCGACGTGCGGGCGGACCGGCTCGGCGTGGGTGAAGCGGCTTTGGACACGGTCCGCACAATATGGGAGCGGCGCGCGAAACCGCCAGAGATGGCGTCACAGACAGGCCTGCGGGGCCGTCCGGTCGTGGAGTTCCCGCCCGGGCCGCGCCGGGCTCCGGGCGGGCCTTGGTGATTCCAGGTGTTTCCCCTACTGTTGTGCGACCGTTTCGCCGGGAGATGAGACGATGCGCTACGCGATGATCGTGCTGTGCCTGGCCGCGGCGGCGTGCGGGCGGGGGAAGCCCGCGCGGGCGGCGGGCGACACGCTGACGACGCGGCAGCGGGACAGCGTGATCGGGGCGTCCCGGATCCCGGGTGCGAGCGGGATCACGCGCGCGATGCAGGCGCAGGACTCGTTGAACGCGCGAACCGCGAGGACGGATTCGGTACAGTGAGACGAGGGTGAAGGGTGTAGGGTTTGGGGTGTAGGGTCGCGCACCGTCGTTCTACACCCTACACCCTACACCCTGTCTCATTCGTATCTCAGCGCCTCGACCGGATCCACCCGGCTCGCGCGCACGACCGGCACGTAGCTGGCGGCGAGGGCGACGCCCGCGAGCACGACGAGCGAGGCGGCGAACACCACGGGATCGTGCGCCTCGAGCCCGAAGAGCAGCGATCGCAGCACGCGGCCGAGACCCAGGGCGAGGCCGATGCCCACCGCGCCGCCCCACAGCGCCATCACGCCCACCTGCCGCACGACGAGCGCCCGCACCTTTCCGGCGTCCGCGCCGAGGGCCATCCGGACGCCGATCTCCCGCGTGCGCTGCTGGACCGTGTAGGCGAGCACGCCGTAGAGCCCGACCGCGGCGAGGACCGTGGCCAGGCCGGCGAAGATCGCGGACAGGATGCTGATGAGTCGGTCGAGGAACACGTTGTCGCGGATCTGCTGCGGCATCGTCTTGATGTCGTTGATCGGGACCGTCGGGGCCAGGCGCTTGAGCAGGGCCGGGATGGCGTGGAGCTGCTGCGCCGGCGGCACGGCGCTGCGCGCGTAGAAGTTGAGCGACCCCACGCCGGCGTCCTGGCGCCAGGGCGTGTAGAAGAGCGGCGGCACCGAGTCCTTCACGTTGTTGTACTTCGCGTCCTTCACGAGGCCGACGATCTCGATGTTGAGCGAGTCGGCGCCGCGGTCCGACATGAACTTGTGGATCACGTCGCCGCCGAGGTGGAACTTCTTCGCGAACGTCCGGTTCACCACGGCGACGCGGTGCGTGCCCGTGACGTCCGACGCCGTGAACTCGCGACCCGCGAGCACCGGGATCCCGAGCGTGCGGAAGTAGCCGGGGCCGACCTCGTTGAAGCGGCTGTTGTTGTCGATGTCCGGTCCGGTCTTGAACCCCTCCACCCACACGTCGGTGCCCCAGCTGTTGTCCTGGAGGAGTCCCACCATGTCGGAGGTGACCCCGGTGACGCCCGGCAGACGCGCCAGCTCGTCCTCCACCTGCTGGAACAGCAGGCCGGCGCGCGTCGAGTCGTAGCCGCTCCGCGACGGCGAGATCGAGAAGGTCACGACGTCGTCCACGCGGACGCCGAGGTCCACGCGGGTGACGTTCACGAGGCTCTTGAGGAACAGGCCGGCGCAGATCAGCAGGCCGGTGGCGAGCGCGATCTGCGCCGTCACCAGGCCCGCGCGGAACCGGGCGGCGCCGCGGTGGCCGGCGATCTGGCCCGTGTTCCCGCGGATGGCGTCGATCAGGTTGGTGCGTGTGTTGTGCAGGGCAGGGAACAGGCCGAACAGGACGCCCGTCGCGACGGCCAGCGCCGCCGCGAAGAGCAGCACCGCGGGCTGCAGCGAGAACTGCATGAAGCTCGACGAATCGGCCGGCATCAGGCTCGCCAGCAGCTTGAGCGTGAGGGCGGCCACCACGAGGCTGACGGCGCCGCCCATCAGCGCGAGGATGACGGACTCGGTCAGGAGCTGCGTCACGAGGTGGTGCCGGCCCGCGCCGATGGCGAGGCGCACGCCCATCTCCTTGGCGCGACTCGCGCCGCGCGCCAGCAGGAGGTTGGCGATGTTGGCGCACGCGATGAGGAGCACGACGCCCGTGACGCCGAACAGCATGGTGAGCGGGGTCTTGGCCTGGCGGTGGATGTTGCTCTGCCCCCGGTAGCCCGGGAGCACGCCGATCTCCTTCGTCTTGAACTTCGCCATCGTCTTCTCGCTCATCCCCTGCTGGAGCGGCGCCTCGACGTCGTTCAGGATCGGGCGGTAGATGCCGTTGAGCGCGCTCCGGGCCTGGTCGATCGTGACGCCGGGCTTCAAGCGCCCGAACAGGTAGACCCAGTAGGCGCGGCGGTCCTCGAAGCGGCCCCAGGTGCCGAGCTTCGCGCCCATCGTGAGCGGCACGAACACCAGCGGGTGGTTCCCGAAGGTGGTGCCCTCGAAGCCGCGGGGCGCGACGCCGACGACGGTCATCAGCTGGCCGTTGATGACGATGCTCTTGCCCACGACCGAGCGGTCGGCGCCGAGACGGCCGGCCCAGAACGGGTAGCTGAGGACCGCGACGAACTCGGATCCGATGGTGGCATCGTCGTCCGGCCCCAGGAGCCGGCCGAGGGCCGGGGTGAGGCCGAGGGTGGGGAAGTAGGAGCCCGAGACCTGGGCGGCCTCGCCGGTCAGGGGCTCGCCGTTGATGGCGAGGTTGGCGTGGAAGATGCGATGCCCCGCGAGTCCGGTCAGCACGCTCTGGCCGCGCTCGAGGTCCTTGAACATCGGGTAGCTGAACACCTCGTTGCAGCTGCCCGCCAGGTTGCACGACTGCGAGCCGGGGTTCGGGCCCGGCGCCGTGAGGTCGACGAGCCGGTCCGGCTCGGGCACGGGCAGCGGCCGGAGCAGGATCTGGTCGGTGAGCGAGAAGATGGCGGCGTTGGCGCCGATGCCGAGGGCCAGGGAGATGACGGCGACGCCCGTGACGAACGGCGTGCGGAACAGCGTGCGGAGGGCCAGCTTCACGTGGCGCATCGGCAACTCGCGGTGAAGGCGGGGGCGTTACCGGCTTGGCGTTAGACCACCGTACGGGGGAATTGGTTGGCAGGTTGCGGCCGCTTGCGGAACCCGTGGGCCCTGGCGAGTTTTGTCGCCGACGCGCCGCTAGCTCAACTGGCAGAGCAACTGACTCTTAATCAGTAGGTTCCGTGTTCGATTCACGGGCGGCGCACTTCTGAAGAGCCCAACCCACAACGACTTCCGCTGACCCATCGGGCCGCCACGTGGCGGCCCGTGTGCCGCGCGTGTGCTGCAGAACAGCCATAATCAAGCACTCCGCACCTTTCGTGCTCGTCGACAACGGCCTTTACGGCCTCGGGGGCCGGTCGTGCGTTGAGGGGGCAAAGCCAGGCTTGCGGAGTTGTCTGCCGTTGGTAGGTTCAGCAAGCGCGGCACGCCGCGGGGTGATGGAGTTCACCCAGAACTGCGATTGACTCGCTGATGACTCCTACCTGAGACCAACTTGGGTGGGAGTCTTCTTGTGCTTCTCGGCCATGTGGCGCCTCGCGTTAGTGCACAAGGCGGAGCAATCCCCGTCGTCGGCCACGCGCCTCCATCTGTAGTTGGCCGTTGGACGTTTGCCCTCCTGGGTCTCCTCTCGAGTTCCTCCGTCGACCCCAAGCGGAGACTGCGACCATGACGCAAGAAGCGTCAGACAGACACATGCACGGCTTCAAGGGCGAGCAAGTGCTCGTCCGCATCCACGTGGGCGAGCGGGACCAGTATCGGGGGAAGCTGCTGTACGAGGCCATCGTCGAGCGGCTTCACGCTCGGCACTATGCCGGGGTCACGGTTCTCCGTGCGATGATGGGGTTCGGGGCGACGGCCCGCCTCCGAACGGACCACTCCCATCGGCTTTCGCTGGACCTGCCTGTGGTGATCGAAGTCGTGGAGACCGAGGAGAGGATCGCGGCCATCCTGCCCGAAATCGATGAGATGATCGCGGGAGGCCTCATCACGCTCGAGCGGGCGAAAGTGATCATGTATCGCCCGAATGTGCCGCCCGAGAGGCGCACCGCGAGTTGGAAGATGGACATGAGCGGGCGGTGGGATGCCGACGATCTCCCGGAAAGGTGACCCCGCCCCATCACCAAGGGACAATCATTCCATGCGGTGTTTCGAGTGTGGCAAGCCTGCCGTTGCCATTTCCCGATGGTGCCACCTCGCGCTATGATCGGCCGCCCGTTGACCGGGGGCCGGCCGCCCACTATCGTGAACGACAATTCATTGGGCGATGGAGTTCGCCCCTAAGCACTGCGCAGCCTTCCGCGCGGTTGATGACTCCTGTTCGGCTCACGCCGGGCGGGAGTCTTTGCATACCGAAGCGGCGCACTGCAGGTGGCCAGGCGGGGTGACACAACGATGTTCGACCGGATCCTCTTCAACCTGATCCAAGTGCTGACGGTGCTCCTGTTCGCCCCCCTTGTCTCCGGGGTGCTGAACCGGCTCAAGGAGGTCGTGCAGTCCAAGCGCGGCCCCAGCATCCTCCAGCCGTACCGCGACCTGTGGAAGCTGTTCCACAAGGACGAAGTCGTCTCCGAGCAGGCGTCGTGGATCTTCCGGTTCACCCCGTACGTGGTGTTCGTCACCCCGATCTTCGTGACGCTTCTGATCCCCGTGCTGACCGACTACCCGCTGTTCTTCGCGTTCATGGGGGACATGCTCGGGGGCGGGTTCGTCCTGGCCCTCGGGGGCTTCTTCGCCACGCTGGCGGCGGTGGACACCGGCAACCCGTTCGGGCCCGTGGGGGCCAGCCGAACCCGCATGGTGGGGTTCCTCGCCGAGCCGGTGTTCATGATCGTGTTCTTCACCGTGTCGTTCGTGGCGGGCTCGACGATCCCCTACATCGTGCAGCAGCGCTGGGTGACGCCGCTCGCCAGTTTCTTCGAGCCGTCCCACGTCCTGCTCCTGATCGCATTCCTGATGCTGATCATTGCCGAGACGGGGCGAATCCCGGTGGACAACCCCTCGGGCCATTTCGAGCTGGCGATGATTGACGAATCCAAGTCACTGGAGTACTCGGGACGGGGCTTCGCCCTGGTGAAGTGGGGCGGGCAGATGAAGTTCTTCGTGCTGGCCTGCATCTACCTCAACGTCCTCGTCGCGCCCTGGGGTCTGGCCCACACGCAGACGCTCGGCGCCGTGGTGGGCGCGATCCCGCTGGTGCTGCTCAAGATCCTCGGCCTGGTACTCGTCCTGGTGGCGATCGAGTCGTCGCTCGCCAAGCTGCGGCTGTTCCGGATCGCGGAGTTCCTGGGCGCCGCGTTCATCACCTCGGTGGCTGCGATGCTGAGCAGCCTGTTCGCATTCTGATGGCCCAGCCCCTCTCGGCCCCTGGCGCGCAGCTGTGGCTGGCGAACCTCAACGCCCTGGTGGGTGGGTTGTTTCTTCTCGTGACATTCGCGCTGGTGTCGCTCCGGCAGGTGTATGCCTGCGTCCGCGGGTTCGTGGCGCAGGCGGTCCTGCTCGCGGCGTCGGCGTTCCTGTTGGCCGCCCTGTACGGAAACTGGGACCTCATGGTGATCGGCGTCGTGGACCTCGTCGCCAAGGCCATCGTCGTCCCCGGAGTCCTGCGCCAGACCCTGCACGACGAGGTGCAGACGCGGCGTGAGATCACCCAGGTGCTGAACATCCCGACGGCGCTGCTGGCGGCGCTGGCGCTCACCATCCTGGCCTACTTCCTCGCGCAGCCGATGCTCGCAGCGGCAAGTGGCCCGGCGATCGCCGTCAACCTGCCCATCGGGCTCGCGGGTCTGCTGGTCGGGGCCTTCACCGCGGCCGTCCGGCGCGAAGCGGTGCCGCTGTTCCTGGGGCTCCTGGCGATGGAGAACTCCGCGCTGTTCGCCGGCGTCGCGATCGCGCCCGAGATGCCCCTCATCGCGGAGGTCTCGATCGCGTTCGACGTCCTGATGATGGTGTTCGTCGTGGGGATCCTGACCCGCGCGGTGCACGAGCGCATCGGCACGACCGAGGTGGGGGCGCTGCGGACCCTGCGCGAGGAGAGCCGCCGGTGAGCCTCCTCCTCGTTCCGCTGCTCCCGCTCGCGGCCGCGCTGCTCTCCTTGCTGCCCGCCGGCCGGCGGCTCGCGTCCGCGGCGACACTGCTTGCCGACCTCACCGCCCTCGCGCTCGCCGGCCGGGCCGCCCTCGCCGTCGCGGCGGCCGGCCGGCTCATCGCCGTCCCCGGCTGGGTGGAGCTGGACGGTCTCGGCGCGCTGCTGCTCGCCCTGAGCACGTTCGTGGCCGTGACGGCGGCGCTGTTCTCGTGGGGCTACGTCGGACGCCACGACCACCGGGACGCGCGGGCGCGCCTCTACTACTTCCACTTCAACCTGTTCACGTTCGCGCTGCTGCTCGTGCCGGTCCTGGCCGAGCCCGCGCTGACGTGGATCGCGATCGAGTTCACGGCGGTCTTCTCCGTGCTGCTGGTCGCATTCGACGACACGCACGAGTCGCTCGAGGCCGCGTGGAAGTACATCGCGTTGATGTTCATGGGTGCGGCCATCGCGCTGCTCGGGTTCTTCATCCTCTTCTGGGCCCAGCAGACCGTGGGCGGCGGCGAGTACAGCTGGGCCGGTCTCCGGCTCATGGCGGCCCGGCTGCCGCTGCCGATGGTGACCGCGGCCTTCGTGCTGGTTCTCATCGGCTTCGGGACCAAGGCGGGCATCGTGCCGCTGCACACGTGGCTGCCCGACGCCCACAGCCAGGCCCCGTCGCCCGTGTGCGCGCTGCTCTCCGGCGTGAAGACCACCACCGCGCTGTACGCGCTCCTGCGCCTGGTGCCGCTGCTGCCCGTGGCCAGCGTGGACGCGTGGCTCCGCATTGCCGGCCTGGTCTCGGTCGGCGTCGCGGCGTTCCTCCTGATCCAGGTCCGGGACTACAAGCGCCTGTTCGCCTACTCCACGGTGGAGCACATGGGCATCGTCCTGGTGGGCGTGGGGCTGGGCGGTCCCGCGGCGACCTACGCCGCGATGCTCCAGCTGGTGAACCACGGCCTCACCAAGGCGTTCTGCTTTCTGGCCGCCGGGGCGGTGCTGCTCGCGCTCGGGACGCGGGAGATCGCCTCCGTGCGCGGCCTGATCCGCTCGTCGCCTTCGGCCGGGGCCGCGCTGCTCTTCGGAGCGTTGGCCATCGGCGGCGCGCCGCCCTTCGCGCTGTTCCTGAGTGAGTTCTCCATCTTCCGGGCCGGCCTGGAACAGCGCCAGTACGTGGTGACCGCGCTGCTGGTCGCGTTCATCACGATCGCGTTCTTCGCCATCCTGCTGCACGTCAATCGCATGGTGTTCGGCCCCGCGGCCGAGCCGGCAGAGCGCCCGACCGCCGGGGCGAAGCTCCCGGCCAGCGCCCTGGCCGCGCTCGCCGTCGCGGCCGTGCCGGTGGCGGTGCTCGGGCTCTATCAACCGGGCTCGCTCCACGCGCTGGCGACGCTGGCGGCGTCCAGCCTGCTCCCGGTGAGCCCGTGACGTCGGCCGAGCTGGTCCAGGCCGCCCTGCGCCAGTGGCCGGGCGAGGTCACCTGCCGCGTGGACGACGCGACGGCGACGACCGAGTTGCGCTGCGCCCCAGCGCGGGCGGCGGACGTCTGCGGGCAGCTGGCAGGCCCGTGGTCCTACGCCTTCGCCGGGCTGGTCGTCGAAGAGCAGGATGCCGCGTTCCAGCTCCGCTACGTGCTGTACGGCGAGGCGCCGGGCTGGGTGCACGTGCTCGTCGAGGCGCCGCTGGCCGAGGCCAGCGTGCCGACCATCACGCCGGTCGTGCACGCCGCCGACTGGCACGAGCGCGAGGCCGAGGACCACTTCGGCCTGGCCTTCGAGGGCCATCCGCGTCTCGGTGACTTCGTGCTGCACGACGACGCTTGGGAAGAGGGCGTGCAGCCGATGCGGCGCCGGTTCCGCAGGCGCATCACCATGGCCGACCGGCGGCCGAACGTGGATTGGCGGCCCCGGCGTATCGTCGAGGCCCCCGGCGCGTTCGTCATGCCGCTGGGGCCGGTGTTCGCGGGCCCGACCGAGGCCGTGCACCTCCAGCTCGAGACCGTGGGCGAGGACGTGATCCGCGCCTTCCCGCGGCTGTTCTACAAGTACCGGGGCATCGAGAAGCTCGCGGAGGGGCGCACCCGCGACGACGCGCTGCTGCTGGCGGAACGGTTCGCGGCGACCACCGCCTTCGCGCACGCGCTCGCCTACTCCCGGGCTGCGGAGGCCATCGGCGGGGTCGAGGCGCCTGAGAGGGCGCAGGTGCTGCGCGTCTTCCTCGCGGAGCTGGAGCGGTTGCGGCACCACGTGGGCGCGATTGCCGGCATCTGCGAGTCCACCGGACTGGCGGTGGCGGCGAGCCAGGCGGGGATTCTGGAGGAAGACCTGCTGCGCGTGAGCGGCGCGCTGGCGGGACACCGCTACCTGTTCGGCCTGGCGGTGCCCGGGGGCCTGGCAACGGACCTGTCCGACGAGGCCTGTGGCGACGCGCTGCTCCGGTGCCAGGCGACACTGCGGGAGCTGGATCGCCTGTGGGGCATGCTGCGGCTGTCCAGTGGCTTCGTGGACCGCCTCGAAGAGGTCGGCTTCATCTCCGAGCGCGACGCCCGCGAGCACGCCCTGGTGGGACCGGTGGCGCGGGCGTCGGGCATCGCGCGGGACCTGCGTGCCGTGCAGCCGTACGGGGCGTACCGGCGCCTCGCCTTCTTCCCCGTGCGCGAGCAGGAGGGCGACGGCTACGCCCGCATGCGGGTGCTGTTCGCCGAAGCGCGGCAGGCCGTGCGGCTCCTGGAGCAGGCGCTGGCGGCGCTGGAGCCGGGACCGGTGACGGTCGCGGTCCCGGCGCGGAGCGGGGCCGCGCTTGGCGCGGTGGAGGCGCCCCGCGGCGCGGCGTTCCACTGGCTGCGCCTCGACGACGACGGCAAGGTGCGACGCTACCGCATCATGCCGCCGTCCTTCGCCAATTGGCACGGGTTCCACCTGGCCGTGGAGGATTTCGCCTTCCAGGATCTGCCGATCATCCTTGCGACCCTGGATCTCTCGGTCGCGGAAAACGACCGGTAGCGCCCATGCGGGGGACGCGATGAGCAACTGGGTGTGGAGGGGCCTGCGCTCCGGCGTCCGGACAACGGGATACCCGTCGGCTCCGGAGGCGGCCGCGGGTGTGTCCCCGGGCTTTCCCCTCGGCGCGACGATGGAGCCCGGACCCGCGGCGGCGCTGGTCGCCGCGTGCCCGACCGGAGCGCTGAGCGAGCGCGCGGGTCGCGTCGAGGTGGATCCGCGCCGATGCGTGCACTGCTACCGCTGCGCGCGCGCAGCCGGGGGCCCGCTGCCGTGGTCCAACGACTACGAGCGGGCCGGCGTTCCGGACGGGGGGCAGGGCGCGCCGCTCGGGGCGGCGTTCGGCCGCTCGCTGCACATCGTCGTCGTGGACGCCGGTGACTGCGGGGCCTGCCTGCACGAGGTGAAACAGCTCGCCAGCCCCTACTACAACCTGCACCGCCTGGGGTTCTTCTTCACGCCAACGCCGCGCCACGCGGACGTGCTGGTCGTGGTCGGCCCTGTCGCGGATCAGATGCGCGTGGCGCTCGAGAAGACCTACGCCGCGATGCCCGATCCCAAGCGGGTCGTCGCAGTGGGCACGTGCGCGCTCTCCGGCGGGGTCTTCGGGCCGAGCTACTTCAGCGGGGCGGGAGCCGCGGGCGTCGTCCCGGTGGACGTCGAGGTGCCCGGCCAGCCGCCGCCACCCCTGGCGATCCTGCACGGCCTGCTCGTGGCCGTCGGCCGCAAGGCGCCGGCCCGGCTCGCCGCGCCCGCGGAGGGGGCAGGCGCTTCGTGACCGCCACCGCCCTGATCGGCGTGTTCGCGACGGTCTGCGCGGCCGGGATCGTGCTGTCGTTGATCCTGCCGTCCCGCTACGCCCCGAAGCTGGTCGCCTGGGCCGGCTCGCTGGCGTCGCTCGCGCTCATGGCGTTGGGCGCGGGCGCCCTCCTGCAGGCGCAACCGCTGACGATCCCGCTGTGGAGCGTGCCGGCGGTAGGCCGCATCCTGCTCACGGCGGATCCCGTGGCCGGAGTGTTCCTGCTCGTGACGGGGCTCGTCTTTCTCGCGGGCTCCACTTACGCCGCGTCGGGCCTTGGTGCCGTGCTGGCGGGCTACAGCGGACGCGTCTACGCCGTGCTCTACCTGGGCCTGGAAGCCGCGGTCGGCTGGGTTTTGCTGGCCGGCGACGTGTTCTCCTTCCTGGTGGCCTGGGAGATCATGTCCATCCTCTCGTACCTGCTCGTCACCTTCGAGCATCGGGAAGAGGACCGCCCGCGGGCCGCGTACGTGATGCTGGCGGCGAGCGAAGCGGGCGCCCTGGCCGCGGCCCTCGGCCTGCTGCTCCTGGCCGTGAGCGCAGGCTCCACCGCCTTCGCGGACCTGCGCGCGGCCGGCGCGGGGCTGGGCGCAGGGCTGCGCCTGGCGACCTTCCTTCTCACGTTCTTCGGGTTCGGCGTCAAGGCCGGCCTGGTGCCGGTGAACGTGTGGCTCAAGGACGCTTACCGCGCGGCCCCGGGGCCGTTCGTGCCGATCCTGGCGGGCGCGACGCTCAACCTCGGCCTGTACGGGATCTTCCGCGTGAACGCCGACCTCGCGCCGGCCACGTCGGTCGCCCCGGGACTCGTGGCGGTCGGCGTCGGCACCGTGTCGGCCCTGGTCGGGATCCTGTACGCGACCACCGAGAACGACCTCAAGGCGCTGCTCGCGCACAGCTCGATCGAGAACGCCGGCATCGTGACGGCCGCCATGGGTGCCGGCTTCGTGTTCACGGCCGCGGGAGCGCCGGTGCCGGCCGCGATCGCCTTCGTGGTGGCGCTCTACCACGGGGTGAATCACGCGCTCTACAAGACGCTGCTGTTCATCGGCGCCGACACGGTCGCCGGCCGTGCGGGCACGCGGGACCTCGACCGGCTCGGCGGCCTGATCCGCCGCATGCCCTGGACGGCGGCCGCTATGCTGGCGGGCGTGCTGTCCATCGCGGCGCTCCCTCCCTTCAACGGATTCGTGAGCGAGTGGCTCACGCTGCAGACATTCCTGCGGAGCGCCGAGCTGCCCTCGCTCGGCGTGAAGGTCGCATTCGCGCTGTGCGGCGCGGGCCTCGCGCTCACCGCCGCGCTGGCGGTGACGTGCTTCGCCAAGCTGTTCGCGATGGGGTTCCTGGGTCACGCGCGCTCGCCGGAGGCGGAGAGCGCGACCGAAGGCTCCGGCTCCGCCCTGGCGCCGATGGCGCTGCTCGCGGCGGCGTGTCTCGCCCTGGGCGTGCTGCCGACGTACGTGATCGGGGCGCTGGACCACGCGGTCGCACCCCTCGCCCGCGCCAGCGCCGCCGACGCCCTCGTGCCCCCCTTCTTCGCCGGCGCCGCGGGCCACGCCGCCCTGCCGCCCGCCTTCGTTAGCGACTTCCACGCCCTCGGCGCCCAGGTCGGCCAGCAGGTGCTGCCCGGCCCCGGCCTCGTGCTCTTGCACCGCGGCGGCGCCAGCAACCCCGTCGTCTTCGCCGCCGCCCCGAGCTACCTCGTTCTCGTGCTCCTCGGCCTGCTCGGCCTCGCCTTCCTGCTCACCCGCCTGGCGCCCCGCCGCGCCGTGGCCCGCCGGCCGGCTTGGGACGGCGGCATCCGCCGGCTGCTCCCCGAGATGACGTACACCGCCACCGGCTTCTCCAACCCGGTGCGGGTGATCTTCGACGCGATCTTCCAGCCCACGACAGTCGAAGACACGCGCGCCACCGTCAATGAGCACTTCCGCACCGCCATCCGGCGCGAAGTGGAGGCGGTGCACATCGTGGACCGGCTCGTGCTGATACCGGGCCGCCGCGCGGCGTTCGGCGCCGCCCGGGCGCTCGCGCGCCTCCACCACGGCAAGCTGAACGCCTATATGGCTTATGCGCTGCTCAGCCTCCTGGCGCTGCTCGCCGTGTCCACTCTGCTGTAGGTCCGGATGAACGCGCAACGGGCCGCCGCCGACGGCACCCGCGCCGCCATCGGGGCCCCGCGCGCGACGACGATGCTCGATCGGCCGCAGCACGGACTCCTGGGCCGCGACGAACTGCTCGCGCAGGTCGCAGGCCTGCTCCGCGAGGGAAAGAACGTCGCCCTGGTCCCGTTGTTGACTCGGGAGGCTCTGTGACCGGCGGCGTGGCGGGGGCCGCCGGGCGGTTCGAAAGCATCCTGTATCCGCTCGGCGCGGCGCCCGGCGCGGCGCCGGCCGACAGCGACGTGCTGCGGGACCTGAACCTCGACCAGGTCTTCACGGCGGCGGCGGCCGAGTCCGAAGATCACGACGTTGCCGCGTACTTCGGCGCTCCGGTGGTGGACCTCGACGCCGTCACCTACCGGCAGGAGGTGCTGCGCGACCTCGAGGAACCGGCGGCCATGGAGGCGGTCGACGGCTTCGCCGAAGGCATGCACCGCATGCGGGCCCTCAGGGACCTGGCAGCGAAACTCGAGTGTCCGCCGGAGCAGGAGCGCCGTCTGCTCGGCGCCGCGCACGCATACTGCGAGGCCGTGCGCGGCCTGGCGGGCGGACTCGCGAACCTGGAACTGCGCTCGCGTGGCATGCTGGCGCTGCGGGCATGCCTCGTGGAGTACCTCAGTAGCCCGGCGTTCCGCGACCTCGCGTCCGAGCTGGGCGCTGTCCTGGCCGCCCTGGACACAGTCCGCTACAGCGTCATGATCGACGGCCTCACCGTCGCGGTTCGCCCTTACGCCGGCGAGCCGGACTACAGCGCTGAGGTCGAGGCGACCTTCGCGAAGTTCCGGCGAGCCCCCGCCCGGGACTACCGGGTCAAGCTCGTGGACGCCGGCCGCCTGAACCACGTGGAGACGCAGATCCTCGAGCGCGTGGCCCGCCTCAACCCGGAGCCCTTCTCAGCGCTCACGGCCTTCTGCGCGGCGCATGAGGCCTACCTCGACGAACGTGTGGTCCGGTTCGACCGGGAAGTGCAGTTCTACGTCGCCTACCTCCGCGTCATCGCTCCTCTCCGGGCGGCCGGATTGCCCTTCTGCTATCCCCTGGTGTCTCCGGGCCCGCGGGCGACCGCAGTACGCGACGCCTTCGACCTCGCGCTCGCCGTCGCCCACTTGGCCCGGAACGAGACGCCGGTACGCAACGACCTGACCCTGGGCACCGGCGAACGAATCGTTGTCGTGACCGGTCCAAACCACGGAGGGAAGACCACGTTCGCCCGGATGATCGGACAACTGCACTACCTCGCCGGGCTCGGCCTTTCCGTCCCCGGGACCGAGGCGCGGCTCGGCCTCGTCGACCGTGTGTTCGTGCATTTCGAGCGCGTCGAAGATATCCGCAACCTCCGGGGCAAGCTCTACGACGACCTCGTCAGGATCCGGCGGATTCTCGACACCGCAACGGAAGACAGCCTCGTCATCCTGAACGAGGTTTTCGCGTCCACGACGGTCGCCGACGCGATCGAACTCAGCCGCAAAGTGCTGGCCCGGATTTCAAGGCGGGGCTGTCTCGCCTTCTGCGTCACCTTCCTCGACGAGCTGGCGAGCTTCGACCCGAAGACCGTCAGCGTGGTGGGGAGCGTCGATACGGCGGACCCGTCCAGGCGGACGTTCAAGTTCGAGCGCCGGCCCGCAGACGGATTGGCCTATGCCCTCGCCATCGCGGAGAAGTACCGTGTGACGCAGGACTGGCTGCTGCGGAGGATCCGACCGTGAGGGCCAGGCTCATGGCCCCGGACAGGGATTTCGATCCCGGCGGCGACCCGCCCGCCCACGCGACCGACCTCATTCAAGACCTCGAGCTCGAGACCGTCCTGGCCGCGATGGCCGCGGGCGACCGCTACCTCTGGGATGTCGCCCGAGCGGCACTGGTGCGGGGCCCAGAAAGCGGCAGCGCGGCCGTCATCCACCGCCAGGATGTTCTCAAGGACAGCCTGGCCAACGCCGGAGTGGTGCGAGCGCTCTACGGACTGGCCGCCGACACCGTCGAGCGGGAGCGGCGGCTATTCTGGGCGTTCAACAGCCGCCAGGCCAGCACCATCTTGTACGGGGCGGTGGAGCAACTGGACATGCTGCGCGACGCCCTGAAGCGGTTGCGCGACCTCGCCGACCAGCACGGTCATGCGTTCTCGTCGCAGGGCTTCACGGCACTGTTCCGGACCCTGAAGCGCGAGTTGGACGACGAGTACCTGGCCCTCCTGCGGAATCACTTGGCCCGGCTCCGGTTTCGATCGGGCGTGCTCCTCGGGGCAGGGCTTGGGGACGGCAACCAGGGGACGGACTACAGCCTGCTCCGGTCGACCGGCGCAAGCCCCACCTGGCTCCAGCGCCTTCTCCGCAAGTTTCCAGTTGGCCTCACGTTCGCCATCGCGGATCGGGACGAGGCCGGTGCGCGTGCTCTCTCCGCCCTGCGAGACCGGGGGCTCAACCTGGTGGCGAACGCCGCCGCCCAGTCGGCAGAGCACTTGCTCGGCTTCTTCAGGCTGCTGCGCGCCGAGTTGGCCTTCTACGTAGGCTGTCTCAATCTGCACGACGCCCTGTCGCGCGTGGGCGCGCCGACGACGTTCCCCGTCCCGGGGCCTCCGGACGCGCGCGCCCTCCGGTTCACGGAGCTGTACGACGTCGCCCTGGCGCTCACCACCGGACGGCGGCCCGTGGGCAACACCCTGGACGCTGGAGGCGCGAGGCTGGTCGTCATCACCGGCGCCAACCAGGGCGGCAAGTCCACGTTTCTGCGCAGCCTGGGCCTGGCCCAGCTCATGATGCAGGCCGGAATGTTCGTCGGAGCCGAGTCCTTCGTCGGCGCGCTTTCGACGGGCCTGTTCACGCACTACCGGCGCGAGGAGGACCCGTCTATGCAGCAGGGCAAGCTGGACGAGGAACTCGGCCGGATGAGCGCCATCGCCGAGGACGTGCGCGCCGACGCGGTGATCTTGTTCAGCGAGTCCTTCGCGGCGACGAACGACCGCGAAGGATCGGAGATCGCGCGCCAGGTCGTCGCGGCGCTTCTGGCCAGGCGGGTCCGTGTCTTGATGGTGACGCACCTGTTCGAGTTCGCCCAGCGGCTCGCCCCGCGCGCTGAAGGCGACACCATCTTCCTGCGCGCTGAGCGGCTTGAGGACGGGACACGGACGTTCAGGATGATTCCGGGCGCGCCGCTCGAGACGAGCTTCGCGGAGGACGTGTACCGCGAGGTGTTCGGCGATGATTGAGGAGTACGCCGCACTGAAGCTGGAGGTGGCCCAGGCCGTGCGGACGCTCATGGATCTCGCGCGCCGGGCCGCGGACGAGCCGACAGAGCAGAGAGCGCGAGCCCTTCTCGCCCGACTCGCAGAGGATCGCTTCAACCTCGCCGTGGTCGGCCTGTTCAATCGCGGCAAGAGCTCCCTGATCAACGCCCTGCTGGGCACGGATCGCCTGCCGACGGGAGTGCTGCCCGTCACGTCCGCCATCACGACCGTGGGCTACGGGGATCGGGAGGAGCTGCTGGTCCGTGTTCGGGGCTCGCCCTTCCCAAAGCAGGCGCGCTTCGAAGACCTCGCCGGCTACGTCAGCGAACTTCACAACCCCGGAAACCGACTGGGGGTCGAGCGCGCCGAGATCCGCCTGCCGTCGCCGTTGCTGCGGCTCGGGTTTTTCTTCGTGGACACTCCAGGCGTCGGATCGGCGATCGCGGCGAACACCGAGACGACGCGCCGGTTCCTTCCGGAGATTGACGCGGCAGTGTTCGTCACCAGCTTCGAAGCACCGCTCGGCCAGGCGGACGTCGCCTTGCTCTCGGACCTGCGTGAACGGGTGCGTACGGTCTTCGTGGTGGCGAACAAGGCGGATGTCGTGAGCGAGGAGGAACGCGAGGACGCGCTCCGCTTCATGCGTGAGCGGCTGGCCGCGATACCCGACAGTGCCGAGGCGCCGATCCTCGCGGTCTCGGCTCGAACGGGCGCGGGCATTCCCGAGCTGCACGCCGCCCTCTCGAGGTTCCTCTCGAACAAGAAGATGCCGGAACTGCTGATCGCGCTCATCCGGCGCGCCCTGGCGATCGGCGATGGCCAGGCCGTGCGGCTGGCCAAGGGCGCCACGGGCCTCGCGGCGACCGATCGGGCGCTCGCGGCCATGCCCGATGAGTTGGCGCGACGCGAGTTGGAGGGCGCGCGAGCGCTTCTGGTCTCGCTTCACGAGCGGCTCACCGCGATGCCGACCCGCGAGAGCGGGGGCGCGCCCCGGACGGGGGGCCTCGAGCACGCACCGCGCCGCTGCCCGTTCTGTGCGGCGGTGCGCCGAGCGGTTTTCGACTTCATGTGCGAGGAGCAGTACGGACTCGCCGTCAGCGAGCGGCGCCGGCGCGAGCACCTGACGCACGCATTCTGTCCCCAGCACCTCTGGGAGTTCGAGCGGTTGGGGTCGCCACAAGGCGTCTGCATCGCCTATGCGCCCGTTCTCGGCCACCTCACAACACGGCTGTCGGCGCTGAGCGAGGCCGCGTCGGGCGACGCGATCCGCAGCGGTGCCCACGAGCTCCTTCCCGCGGCGCAGGACTGCCCCGCGTGCCGGGTCGCGCGTCGCGCCGAGGATGCCGCGTTGCGCTCCGACCGCCCGTCCGGTTCGCTCCTGTGCCTGGCGCATCTGTCGTACGTGCTCCAGCGCACGTCCAAGGACGAAGCCGCCCGCGCCCTGGTGGCTGCCCAGGCGCACCTCGTGCAACGTGTCGCCGAGGACATGCAGAACTACGCCTTGAAGTTCGACGCGCTACGACGCGACCTCCTGACGGAGAGCGAGTCCGCGGCGCACGTGCGAGGGGTGTCCCTGGTCGCGGGGGAGCCAGGCGTCTACTCGACGCTCCCGCCTGCGTAACGGTCGTGACCGGCGTTCAGAACCACCAGAGGCGACGCCCCCGGCGTGCCTTCTCCGAGGAAGCCGGGACCCTCGGTGGCGCCGTCCACCCCGTGCGAAGCCAGTGCCACCAGGTCTCCAGGTTGGGCCAGCGCCCGAGCGAACTCGCGATTTGATCGCGCAGGACCTGGTCAGCAGGGTCCGAGCCGATCGGCTGGGCGAGACGGCGTTGCAGGATGGCACGCCACAGCGAGGAGCCGGGCACCGGACGCTCGAACGAGTCGGGCGTCCACCGGACGAGGACGGAGACTGGATCTTCGGCGCGGTCGGTCGGCGAGATCACGACGAGCTGCGCGTACGACAGCAGAGGGATGCGCTCGGCGCCGTCGTAGCGGCGCACAAGATCGTCCAGCTGAGCCGCAGCTCGTACCTCAGCTTCGCCGTCCACCATAGCCAAACGGCCTTCGCTCTTCACGCGTTCGCAAAAACCAGCGGGAAGGCGGTGTAGAACTGGGTCGCCGTCACGAGGTGTGTGATCGGCACGCGTTCCAGGGCGCTGTGTGCGTTGTCCTCCTCACCCGGCCCGAAGCCGATCGTCGGGACGTTCATAATCCCCATGGTGGCCACGCCGTTGGTGCTGAAGGTCCACTTGTCCACGACCGGGGCCTCGCCGTAGAGCGCTCGGTACGTCTCGATGCCCGAGCGCACCAGCGGGTGGCTCTCCTCCAGCTTCCACGTGGGGTAGTACTTCTCCATCCCATATTCGAGCCCGGTCCAGCTCTTCACCTTGTACTGCAGCACCTCGACCTCGGCGTCCCGAAGGGCCGGCAGCGCCTTGATCTCTGCGACCGCGCTTTCCTTGGTTTCCCCCGCCGTCAGCCGCCGGTCGAGGTGGAAGGTCGCCGATGACGGCACCGCGCACTGGGACGGGGTTGCCGCCCGGATGTCGGTCACGGCCACCGTGCCCTTGCCGAGGAACGGGTCGCGCCTGAGGCGCCCGTTCAACTCCTCGATCTCCTGGATGATGTGCGTGGCCTTGTAGATCGGGTTGACGCCCCGCTCGGGTGCGGCGGCATGGCAGGAAACTCCGGGCACCCGGACTTCGATCTCCATCCGGCCCCGATGACCCCTATACAAACGAAGGTTCGTCGGCTCGGTGATGACGATCCCGTCGGGCCGGAACCCACCCTCGCGCAGGATGTAGAGCCACGCGATCCCGTCGCTGTCCTCTTCCTCGACGCTGCCGACCATCCACACCGTGAAGTCGTCCGTAAGACCCAGGTCCTTGATCAGCTTTCCCGCGTAGACGAGGCAGGCGATCCCTGCACGCTGGTCGCTGGCGCCGCGGCCCCAGACACAGCCGTCCTCGACCTTCCCCTGGTACGGATCGAAGGTCCATTCCTTGCGGTCGCCCACGCCGACCGTATCGATGTGCGAGTCCATCATGATCACGCGGCGGCCCGAGCCGACGCGCCCGAGCACGTTTCCCATCTTGTCCACGCGGATCTCGTCGAAGCCGACCTCCTTCATTTCCTGCTCGATCCGCCGGATGACCGGGCCCTCCTGGCAGCTGGTAGCCGGAATGGCGATCAGGTCCCTGAGGAAACGGACGATGTCGTCCCGGTGCGCTGCCGCGCCCATCAGAATCGCGTCGCGCTTCGCCCGAAGTGTCGGTGGCAGTGTCACTGGCATCTCCCGTCAAACGGTCCGTCTTGCTTGCCAAGGACTATGCTCCCCCAGATACGCAAAGCTCCTGCAGCGCTCAGCACGCTACAGGAGTCATTGGCCCCAAGGGCGGTTGCGGCGGACTCCACCGCCGACGCCTAACCTAGGCTCCGGCTGCGGACTGTCAAGCGGCCGCGAGGCAGCACGCCATCAACTGCTACGGCGCGCCGCAAGAAAGAACGGGATCGCGGCCAGCTGGAGCGCCACGCAGAAGGCGATGGTCGCGGGGATCGAGACGTCGTAGAGGATCCCGATCGCCGCGCTGCCCAGGAACCAGAAGAGGCCGTAGCCGGCGGTGAAGAGCCCGTACGCGGAGGCCCGTCGCTCCGGCGGGACCATCGGCGCCACCGCCGCGGGCACGATCGATTCGTGCACGCCGATGCCGAGGCCCCACACGGCGGACCCGGCGAGCGCGGCCCAGAAGCCGCCGAGGAACACCAAGGGCGCGAACAGCGCCGAGACGAGCGTCAGCGGGACGAGCACGCCGAGGCCCCGCCGGTCGAAGAGCCGGCCGAACAGCAGCGAACCGGTGCCGCTCACACCCATCGCCACCCCGTAGAAGACCGGCACCCAGCCCCCCGAGACCGTCGACGCCTTCTGGAAGTGGAACGCGATGAGGGGGAAATCGGCGAACCCGGCCCCCACGAGCGCCGCGCCCGCGAGGTAGACCCAGAAGACGCGCGGCAGTCCCTTCCCGTGCACGTCGGGGGGATGCGTTTCCATCTCCTCCGGCCGCGGGTAGAGCACGCGAGCGACCGCGAGGACCGCAAGCGTCATGACGGCCGGAGCGGCCAGGATCGCGAATGAGCTCCGGTAGTCGCCACGGCGCGCCAGAACCAGCGCCACGACCAGTGGGCCCACGAGCGCGCCGAACTGATCGAGGGCCTCGTGCATGCCGAAGACCCAGCCATAGCCGCCGAGCTGCTTGCCGGCGTGGGAGAGCATGACGTCGCGCGGCGGATTGCGGGTCGCCTTGCCCGCGCGCTCGAGGATGAGAAGCCCCGCGGCGACGGGCCAACTCCCGGCGAGCGCGAGGGCGGGCACGGCGACCATCTGCACGACGTAGCCGAAGATGGTGATGGGCCAGAACTGCCGCGTCCGGTCGGCGGCGCGACCGGAGACCAAGCGCAACCCGTAGCCGACTAGCTCGCCGAAGCCCGTGACGATGCCAACCGCCGCGCCGCTCGCCCCGAGCAGGGCCAGATAGGGCCCGAGAATGCCTCGAGAGCCTTCGTAGGTCGCGTCAGCGAAGAAACTCATGACGCCGACCAGGAGGACGAACCGCAGCGCCCGCCGCCTGGTGTCGGACGCCGCCGGCTCGAGTGCCGCGCCGCTTGCCTGGCTCATCCCCTCACTCCCGTCGCTGGGAGAGGCACCGCGGCATTCCCTTGGAGGAGGAACTCCCACGGTGGCCTCCCGGCCGTCCGCAGGAGTCATTGGCGTTGCCGCCTGACGGCGACACCGCGATTGCAGTGGACTCCACCACTCACGACCGCCGGCGCCGCGTGACGTCGGCGGTTCGGGTGGAATTATCGAACGACTCGCGGAGCGCTGACAAGAGGGCCGCGTCGCGCGCTTGACACGTCCGAGGCGCTCGGTACGTTTCTCGCAGGCGGTGGAGTCCGCCGCAATTGCCCGTATTCCTTGGGCCGATGACTCCTACGGTACGCAGTGGTGCCGTGGGAGTTCGTTGTTTCTCCCTCCGGCGACGAGTGCACACGGTGGGGGAGAGCGGGCGATGGGCGATGAGGATGAGGTGGTCGAGCCGGTGCGTCGCTCCGTGGGCGGGTCGACCGTGGCCGGCACGACCAGCCCGGCGCAGACGGCGTTCGCGCTGCGCCTCCTCGCCGAGGAAGCCGGCTACGGGCCTATCGCTCTCGAGCTCGAGGCCCTCGAGCGTCGGACCCGCGAGGGACGCTTCTACGTCGCGGTCATCGGCCAGTTCAAGCGCGGCAAGTCCACACTGATCAACGCACTCCTGGAAACTCGTCTCCTGCCGACCGGCGTCCCGCCGGTCACGTCGGTGGTCACGTTGCTGAGGGGCGGAGTCGAGCGCCGGGTCACGGTGCACTTCCGCCACACTCCCAGCGCCGAAGTGCCGGAGTCGCAGCTATCCGAGTACGTCTCCGAGGCAAGCAACCCGGGTAACGCCCGTGGCGTCGCGGTCGTCGAGGTCGAGTGGCCTTCGCCGCTGCTCGAATCCGGGCTCTGCCTCGTGGACACGCCGGGCGTGGGGTCCATCCTGGAGGCCAACGCGCACGAGACCCACGCCTTCGTACCGCATGTGGATGCCGCCCTGCTCGTGCTCGGCGTGGATCCGCCGATCTCGGCCGCCGAGATGGAGTTGGTGCGCGCCCTCCTCACGGAGCGGCCGCCGGTGATCGTCGTGGTGAACAAGGCCGACCTCATGAACCAGGCCGATCTCGATGCCGGTGTCGCGTTCACGCGCCGTGCGTTGAAGGACGTGCTCGGCCAGGATCCCCTCCTGCTGCTGGTCTCCGCCCGCCGCTCGCTGGAGCGCCGCGCCCTCGCGGACGGCCGGCCGGAGGGCGGGCTTCCGGACCTGCGAGCTTCCCTGGACGCCCTGGCGCGGAGTTCCGGCGCCGCGCTGGCGCAGGGCGCGCTGGCGCGCGGCACATCTCGGGTGCGCTGTGCGCTGGTCCAGGCGCTTCAGCTCGAGCGCAGGGCCCTCATCGAGCCGGTGCAGGATCTCGCGCGCCTTGAGGGGATCCTGGCCACTGAGGCTGAGCGGATCACCGACTTTCTGGCGGACTTCGCCTACCGGCTGCGCGGCGAGCTGGACCGATTCGGCACCGCGCTGCAGGAACGCCGGGACACGTTCATCACCGCGGCGGCCGGCGACGCAGAGCGCATTGCCAGCGACGCCGTATCGGTTTGGGACGCCTCACCGAGCGCGCAGGCCGAGCGAGAGGCAGACGCGGCAGCGTGGGAGGGGCTCCTCGAGCGGCTGAAGCAATGGGAGAGGCAACTCCTGCCGTGGGTGGATGCTCAACAGCATGCCCTCGCCGAGCGGTTTACGGTCGAGGCCCAGCGCCTCCTCGTGGGACTGCGGCGTGAGGCGGCGAGTCTGCTGCGCGAGATGCTCCCGCCCGATATTCCCGGCCCACGCTTCGCGCCAACGGCCCGCTACTATCTGGCGGCAGATGCCGCCGTCGGGGCCATCGACGTGTCCGGCGTTGCCCAGCGTCTGCTGTACGCGCTGCTGCTGTACGACGTACTGCGCCAGCGCCTCGAGCGGCGGCTCGTCGAGCGGGTCGAGACGTGGGCGCGACACAACGCCACCCGGGTCGCGAGCGAGATATGGCAGGCGGCTGAGGATGCGCGCCGCGTGTTCCAGCACGACCTGGAGCGGTCGGTCCAGGACGCGGCGCAGGTCGCGCAGACCGCCCTGCATCGCGCCCGCGAGCAACGGGCACGGGGTGAGGCTGCGGTGGCGGCCGATCTCGCGCGTCTCGACAACCTGCTGCGGCGTTGTGAAGCCATCGGGGTGCCTGGCGCGCCGGCCAGGGAGGCGCAGGGAGATCCTTGACCCACCCCACCGGGTTGAACGGGCCGCAGGCGCTCCACGTGGTCTCGACGTTTCGCTACGTGGACCAGCTGCTCGCGTCCGTCGAGCGAGCGGCGCGAGGCGACCTGTCGCCGCTCGCGCCCGAGCACGCCGACGTCGCACCCCACGAGGGGCGGCTCGTGATGGCGTCGGTCGCGGCGGCGCGTCGACGGATGCTCGATGCGCTCGATCGTTTGAAGATCCCGCGACCGCAGCAGCGGGTCTCCGCCCGGTGGAGCATTCATACCGCGCTCAAGTTCGCCGAGGCATCCCTGTCGGAGCTGGATGAGAGGAAGCTGCGCGCTTACGGCGCCACGGATCCGGCCACCGCCCGCGAGCTCGAAGCGCTGGCCGCGGACCTGACGGCGATCCTGCAGCGGGCCCTCGCGCTCCTCCACGAGCGTGAGGCCGGTGGGCTGGCAGCACAGTTGGCCCGGGTGCGCGGGCCCGCGGCCAGGGTGCTCATGGCGCTGGAGAGATTGAGCACCGAGCACGGGCTGGCGGAGGTACGGCCGCTCATCGCCGCCGCGGCGGAGCGGGCTTTGGCCAGCACCCTCGACGTCGGCGTGTTCGGCCGCGTCAGCTCCGGTAAGTCCTCACTCATCAACGCCCTCGCCGGTACGTCGGTATTGCCGGTGGGTGCGACGCCAGCCACGGCGGTCCCTCTCCGTGTGGGTCGAGGGACTCTGGGCGCGGAGATCCACCTGCTCGACGACACGCACCGGCAGCTCGCGATCGAGGAGATCGCCACCTACGCCACCGAGGAGCAGAACCCCGAGAACCGGCGCGGGGTGCGCGCCATCGAGATCACGGCACCCACGGTGCCCGAGGGCCTGCGATTCCTCGACACGCCCGGCGTCGGATCGCTCACGACCAGCGGTCCTGCCCAGGCGTTCGCGTGGCTGCCGCGGTGTGATCTGGGTCTCGTTCTCGTGGCGGCCGGCGGCCCGGTCGGTCCTGACGACGTCGCGCTCGTGGCAGGTCTGACTCACGCGGGTATCGCCAGCCGCGTGCTGCTGAGCAAGAGCGACCTGCTCGCCCCGGACGAACGCGACCACGCGGTCAGCTACGTGGCGAGGGAGCTCCTGGCCGCCCTCGGTCCGGCCGTTCAGCCCGTCATCTACGCGGTTTCAACCCTCCCGGCGTACCGGCACGAACTCGAGGTGATACGGCGGGACGTGCTGGAGCCGCTCGCCGCAGACCACGTGCGCGCCGCGCATGACGCGCTGCGTACCCGTCTGCACCGGCTCGTAGCGGCCACGTCCGCCTCCCTGCAGGGCCGGCGGCTCGAGCCAGACCACAGCCAACTCGTCTCACTGCACTCGGCCCGGGTCGCGGCGACCGACCGCATCGAGCAGGAGGTTCAACGACTTTCCGGAGAGTCGGCGCGCACCCTGGAGCAGGCCTCCGACGTCTTGGCGGGCGCGTGGGCGCGAGGCGAAAATGGCGCGGCGCACCTGCAGGCAGTGATACAACAGGTCGCCAGCCGTGCGCTCGTGGCTGTTCGTGAGGCGGCCGACTCCGGCAGGGCACCTGGCGCTCCCGCCGGTGACTCCCACAGGGTTCCGCCGATCTTCGATCCCGAGTTTCTCAGCGCACTGCCCAACCTCGCGGCGCCTCGCCTGGGCAGGCGGCTTGCCGGGCGCCTGCTGGCCGGGCGCCGCCTGCAGCCCGTCGCCCCTGCACTCCGGGAGGCCCTCGACCGGTACGCGATGCGTTTGCGCGCCTGGGGAATCGCTCGGTTGATGGACTCCCCCGACGCCCTGTGGCCTGACGACCAGACAGCCGCTCAGCCGGAGAATGGTGCGCTGGCCGAGTTGGACGCCTTGATTGACACGGAGCAGACACCGGAGGGCGGGCCCTGAGGGTGCTGGCGCGTCCTTCCGACGTTCCGCTGCTCTGGCTGCTCGCGGAATCCGGCTGCGCCGAGCGACTGGGCCCGCTGGCCTCCGTTTTGCGTACTCGACTCGGGGCGTTGAGTTGGGAGGTGGAGGCGACGTGGCGGAAGTCGAGCTGGTCGGCGCGCCGGGATCGAGGCGGTCCCGAAACTGACGCCCGGCTCCGCGCCCCAGGCCACTTCGACGGGCGCGTGTTCCTCAGCAAACCTGGACCCAAGGGAGAATAGCAATGCCGGCCATCGCATCGATTCGTGCGCGGGAGATTCTGGACTCGCGAGGGAATCCCACTCTCGAGGTGGACGTCCTGCTCAAAGACGGGACCATGGGTCGAGCCAGCGTCCCCTCGGGAGCGTCGACGGGGACCAAGGAGGCCGTCGAGTTGCGGGACGGCGATCGCCGTCGGTTCGGCGGCAAGGGCGTGACGATCGCAATCCAGAACGTGACCGGTCACATCGCGCCCAAGCTCGCTGGCGCGGACGCGGCCGATCAGAAGCGCATCGACGAGACGCTGATCGCGCTCGACGGCACCGAGAACAAGCGTAAGCTGGGCGCGAACGCGATCCTGGGCGTCTCGGTGGCCGCGGCTCGTGCGACCGCCGCGGCGGCGCGCCAGCCGCTCTACCGGGTCCTGTCGCGCGGTGCAATGCTGCGCCTCCCCGTCCCGATGTTCAACGTGCTGAACGGAGGGGCCCACGCCGACAACAGCGTGGACTTCCAGGAGTTCATGATCGCCCCTGTCGGAGCACCGAACTTCCGCGAGGCGCTTCGGATGGGGGCTGAGACCTACCATGCTTTGAAGGGCCTCCTGAAGAAGGCCGGCTACGGCACCGCCGTCGGCGACGAGGGCGGGTTCGCACCGAACCTCAAGGCCGATGTGGAGGCCATCGAACAGATCCTCCGCGCGATCGAGCACGCGGGTTTCCGCCCCGGAAGGGACATCGTGCTGGCACTCGATCCCGCGGCCAGCGGGCTCTTCGCCGACGGCGCATACACCTTCCGCAAGTCCGGCGCGCCGCGCCGCACGTCCGCGGAGATGGTCGAGCTCTACGCCGAGTGGGTCCGCCAGTACCCGATCTGGAGCATCGAGGACGGCCTCGCGGAGGACGACTGGGACGGCTGGCGCGTGCTCACTGCGCGGCTAGGCGGCAAGGTGCAGATCGTCGGCGACGACATCTTCGTCACCAACCCGGCGATCATCCGGCGGGCGATCCAGGAGAAGGTGGCCAATGCCGCGCTCATCAAGCTGAACCAGATCGGCACGGTCACCGAGACCCTGGAGGCCATCGCCACCGCGAAGGCTGCCGGCTACGGCACCGTGATCAGCCACCGCTCGGGCGAGACGGCCGACGATGCCATTGCGGATCTCGCCGTCGCCACCGACGCCGGCCAGATCAAGACGGGGGCTCCGGCGCGTGGGGAGCGCGCGGCCAAGTACAATCAATTGCTCCGCATCGAAGAGGAGCTTGGCGCCGAGGCGCCATATTCTGGTGTCGCGTTCGTGAAAGCGGGCGGGTTCCGAAATGCCTGAGCGGGAGGCCGTCCCGCGCGGTATCACGGTGTCCATCCCTGGGCGGAGACGGCAGCTACGGCTCGACTGTGTCGTCCTCGACTTCAACGGGACGATCGCCGCTGATGGGAAGCTCGTGCCCGGCGTCGCATCACGCCTCGTTCGCCTCGCCAAGTCGGTGGAGGTCGTCGTCATCACGGCTGACACCTTCGGCACAGCGCGTCGCACTATGCGCGACCTGCCCGTCGCGGTGCGCGTCATCCGCGCCGGGGCCGAGAAGGGTCGTTTCGCGGTGGCACACGGGGGCGGGCGCGTCGTTGCCGTCGGCAACGGTGTCAACGACATCCCCCTGTTCAAAGCCGCGGCACTCGGAATCGGTGTGTGCGGGGTGGAGGGAGCATCGGCCGAGCTGTTACGGGTCAGCACTGTCGTAGTGCGGAACGTGATCGATGCACTCGACCTGATCCTGCAGCCCAAGCGATTGGTCGCCACGCTGCGGAAATGACGGGCGCGACCCAACCGGTGCCAACGGTCGGACCAAGCGCGCTTGTCGTGTGCCGCACGTGTGCCGCAAAACCCCGATTTCCTGCCGTTGGGCTGGAAGGGAAGTCCGACATGGTGGCGAGGGTGCCGACGCGCGAACCTGCGACCGTCTATAGAGTTCGCTGATTTCCTGCCCTCGCTATGCCGACATCCTGCCGCCCCTGTAAACCCCAGTCGGGCGGCTCTTAATCAGTAGGTTCCGTGTTCGATTCACGGGCGGCGCACTAGAGGCAAATCGAAACCCCGCTTGAGCATGTGACCTCAGGCGGGGTTTGCCTTTCTGTCCTTGACCCGCAGTTGCTCGCTGTTCTGCTCGCTGTTCGCTAACCTCCGGCTGCCTCGAGCCGCTCTCGGTGCCGAAGGGCTGCCCGCATCGTGACCGGGTCCGCCCGCCGCTACACCGACACCACGAGTTGCGGGCTGCGCCACTTGAGTTGACGTACTGCGCCGATGCGGTGGCCAGTTTCGTGAACGACCGTCAGAGCCACGGCGCGAATGTGAAGTAGAACCGTCCGTTTTGGCGCCTCGCGTGCTTGACACTTCCTCGGCCAATCCCTACTTGAGAACTGACGCGTCCGGCACGTGACGCTGGAGGTCGCCGTGCGCGGCAGACTGACCGGCCGCGAGCCTCGCTCGCGGTCGTCATCTCACGCTGGTTCAGCGGCGCAGCAGGCCTCACCCGATGTCGCGTCCTTCCCGCCGGGGACGACCTGCGGCTGCGGAGTCGAGGAGTCTCCATGAAGACGACGCTGGGCATCGCGGTCCTGACGGTCCTCATCGCCGGGTGCAAGAGCGACAAGAGCACCGGCCCCAACCAGACCATCACCCAGATCAATCAGTACCTGGACGGTCTCCCGACCTGGGCGCAGTTCTCGCCGCCCCTGCCGGACCAGGACCCGGCGCCGACGGGCGCCGCGTCGTCGCTGTCGTACGACACGGTGGCGACGGTCACGACCATCGACAGCGCGGGCAACACGGCCAGCCACTCCAAGGTGCCGTACGTGTGCGAGGCGACGCCCTACAGCGTGCAGAAGACGCCGCAGGACATCGTGATGTACAGTCCCAATGCGGCGATCCTCTATCCGGGGGCGTTCATCCAGGGCAAGTCGTACAAGAACGGGATCGGCTCGCTGCTGCCGCTCAACTTCACCAAGCGCGCGCCGATCAACGTGTCGATTCCGGCGATCCAGACGGGCACGAACTACCGGACGGTGGACACGGTGGACCAGGCGCACGTGGCCAGCGCGGTGGGGAGCATCATCGGGAACGCGGTGCAGAACAACCTGCAGGCGTCGAGCAGCATCTTCTGGCACATGGACACGTACTACAGTGACGACCAGTTCGCGCTGACGTTCAACGCTTCGGGTCACTACCTCGGCTTTTCGGCCTCGGTGGGGGGCAGCGTCCAGACGGACGCGTCGCAGAACACCGTGGTGGCGCAGTTCTACGAGAAAATGTTCACGGTCGTGGTGTCGCCGCCGTCCACGCCGGCTGGGTGGTTCAGCACCGATTTCACGGCGGCGGACCTGCAGCAGCAGGTGAGCCTGGGGAACGTCGGGCCGGACAACCTGCCGGTGTACATCGGGGAGATCGTGTACGGGCGGATGATGATGTTCTCCGTGACCTCCTCGGCCAGCGTCAGCGACATCCAGGCGTCCATCAGCGCCTCGTACAGCGGCCTGGCCGGCGGGGGCTCGGCGAACCTGAGCGCGGAGCAGAAGAAGATCCTGCAGACGGCGACGATCGAGATGGCGTCGGTCGGGGGGAACGACTCGGCGACGATCGCGATGATCCGGACCGGCAACTGGGCGTCGTACTTCACCGCTTCGGCGCCGCTCTCGACGGCGGAGCCGCTGTCGTACGACTTCTACAACCTGGCGGACAACACGCTGGCGCAGGTGACCGAGGCGACGAGCTACAACGTGACCACCTGCTCGCCGGCCAGCGCGGGGCAGTTCGACTTCCTGCCGGCGCAGTCGTTCTCGCCGCCGGTGCCGACGCCCTTCGAGACGCGGCTGGTGGACGTGAACGGCGACGGCCGGCTCGATCTCGTCTTCAACCACCGGGACGCCAGCAGCAACGTCCTTTCGGTGGCGCTGGCGCAGGCGAGCGGGACGTTCGCGGCGCCGACGGCCGCGGTCGCCGAGACGGCGACGCCCCTCACGGGATGGGCACCGTACGACCTGCACACCGGCGACTTCAACGGCGACGGAAAGGCTGACCTGCTCTGGAACGAGCGGGATTCGGTCAACACGATCTACGTGGCCCTGGCGAACGGTTCCGGGGGCTGGACGTTCGAGCCGATGCAGCAGGAGACGCCGCGCGGTTGGACCGGATACGGCCTCTACGTGGGCGATCTCAACCGCGATGGCAGCGCCGACCTGATTTGGAACCGGACCAGCGACGGCAACAACAATGTCTACACTGCGCTGTCGAACGGCGACGGCACCTTCGCGCTGGACAGCACCGGGCAGCGCCTGGGGACCGGGGGGTGGGCGCCGTTCACTACGGCGGTGGCGGACTTCAACAGCGACGGCCGGACCGACCTGATCTGGGGCTACAACGGTTCTCCCAGCGGGGAGATTGAAGCCGCGACGTCTCAGGGCGACGGCACGCTCACCATGGCCAATGTGGTTTTCAAGGGTGGTTGGGTCTCGGTCAGCGGCTCCTCCAACCTTCAGCCGGTGGTCGCTGACTTCAATGGCGACCAGAAGCCGGACTGGCTGTGGGTTGGGAGACTCGGCGCCGGTATCGTCCTCGATATGGTCACCCTGGACCTGATGTCCTTCCCGGGCGCAGATACGACCATGAGCTACACCCCGGTGGCGGGGGACGTGAACGGCGACGGCACCGCTGACCTCATCCTGAACAACCTCACGAGCACCACGAACACCGTTGCGGCGCTGCTCGGCACGGCCAGCGGGACACTGAACGCCGGGCCGACGCCGCTCCAGGTCCATCCCGTCTCCACGAACTGGAACAATGCCCTCCGCGTGATGGTGGGCGACGTGAACGGCGACGGGCGCGCGGACATGGTGTGGGTGATCCCCGGCTCGCCGACGCGGGTGTTCGTGGCGCAGTCCCGCGGCGTGGGCGTCGGTCTCGCGCGCACGGGGCGGGGACACTAGCACAGCGCCGCGGAGGGGGCGCCTCGCGGGTCGGAGGCGCTCCCGCCCGGCGTCTTCCTAGTCCGCTCGCGCGCTGTCGAGGATCGCGCCGGCCATCACCCAGTGTTCCGTGTTCGATTCACGGGCGGCGCACTGAAAAGTCACAGGGCGGCTTGGCCACGGCTGAGCCGCCTTTGTGCTGCCAGTCCGGCCCGTGCCCGTTTGTGAGCCGGTTTCCGGTCCCCGGGGTACACTCGGCCATGGCATCGCGCCATGAAAGGAGCGAGCCCCGTGGCAGCCGACAAAGAGATGATCTCAGGGCCGTTCTACCATGGCACCAAGGCTGACCTGAAGCCGGGGGACTTGATCTCGCCCGGCTATCGCTCCAACTACGGCCACGGCAAGCGCAGGAGCCCCTGGGTCTACATGAGCGCCACGTTGTCGGCGTGGGGCGCCGAACTCGCGCTGGGCGACGGACCCGGCAGAATCTACATCGTCGAGCCCACCGGTCCGTTCGTGGACGACCCGGATCTCACGGACAAGAAGTTCCCGGGTAACCCCACCAAGTCGTACCGCTCGCGCGAACCGCTCCGGGTCGTCGGTGAGGTCACGGGCTGGCAGGGGCATTCACCAGAGCAGATCAAGGCGATGACCGACGCGCGCGACCGGCGACTCGCCGCGCAAGCCGCGCAGGTCGCCCACATTCCCGGTGAGGCTGACTTCGATCGGATTCACGCGCGAGCAGGTGAATTGGCGCGTGAATGGGCGCCCGATCCCGAGTACCTCGGCTGCGTGCTGATGATGCGCATCCGGGCGGCGGACGTGGAGGTCTTCTCGGCGATGGCGTACCGCTCGGAGGCGCGAGGCGAGACTCGCACGATAGAGCTTCCTCGCCCGAGCGAAGCGAAGCCCAGCTGGCAGGAGGGTGAGGTCTCTCGTTCCGGTCGCATCACGGACATCACCGCGTGGCGCGAAGGCTGGGTGGCAGTCATCGAGTCGTGCGTGACGGAGATCGGGTTGAGTCTTGAGGCAAGGGCGTGGATCGCAGTCGACGCGACTCACAATCGGCTGACCTTCCGCGTCGATGCCGACGGGCCCGAGCGGTCGTGGCAGCGCAATCTGCAACTCGCGCGCGGAGTGCTCGCCGACCTCGAATACGGGGAGATTTGGGACTTCGAGGCGGGCCATTCCGCTAGCTGAGCCTCGCCTCGAATTCACGCGCGGCGCACTGCGGAATCAGGAGCGGCCTCGCGCTACGCGGGGCCGCTTATTCGTGCCCGCCCCCCGGGGCGTCACGCTCGGCGCGACCGCCGTGTTGTGGCAGGCCGCGATCCACCAGCGGCGGCCGCGGCGCACGAAGACCTCCAGCATCCGCGTCCGCAGGCGGCCGTCGCCGGAGGCCCGGATGCCGGCCGGCAGCGCCCGGAAGCCGGAGAGCGTCGTCAGCAGCTCCGCGAGCATCGCGT
>Ga0335085_10002373_pt1 | contig 35448 bp, 35 predicted proteins | sample Lox_Sample_45_FD_206712 | JGI IMG/M metagenome (GOLD analysis project Ga0335085, IMG submission 206712) | Soil microbial communities from Loxahatchee National Wildlife Refuge, Florida, United States - Lox_Sample_4.5 | ecosystem: Environmental > Terrestrial > Soil > Wetlands | place: USA... | reverse complement strand
GCCCAAGTGACAGGCGCGCAACCATCCGGGCGGCCACGAGGGCCGCCCCTACCTCGAAATCGAAAACGCGTTTATAGAGTTTTTACAGATCCTTTATGCCTCGTTTATGCCGGCGGTTCTAAGATTCGAATTGAAGGTGAGCAGGAGCGGGCGGGCCATTGGACTCGAAAAGAATCCTGGAGGTGCGACGGCGGTGGCTGCGGGATTGGACGCCGGAATCGAACCTGCATTTGAACGTGATCTTCACCACTGCACCCGGCACGAGGGCTGCCTTGGAAGCGGCAAGCAGACTGGCGAAAGGTCTCAAGGCCCAGCTCACGATTGTCGCGCCCCTGGCGGTGCCTCATCGCCTTCCGCTGGATCAACCGATGATCAGTCCGGACCATGTCCGCCGACAGATTCTGTCGATACTCCCCGGCCTGGCGGCGGAGAACTACATTCGGATCGACATCTGTGTGTGCCGCGATGAGCTCGACTGTTTAAAGCAATTCCTTCCGGCTGGCTCGCTGGTTTTTCTGGGCGGCCGTGCTTCTTTGCTGGCCAGGCAACGCCACCTGGAAAAGGCGTTGCGCGGCCTCGGGCATGAGGTGATTTTTGTGAAGCAGGGTGGGAGGTAGAAATGTTGGATCTGTTCTACATCTTCGTTGTCGTGATCTTTTTCGTAGGCTGCTGGGCGTTCACGAAAGCATGTGATCGCCTCTAGGAGGTCGTATGGATTACATCATCGCAGGAATTGCAGCTCTGTTCCTGTTCGCTTACCTGACTTACGCGCTGCTGCGTCCCGAGCGCTTTTAAGGAGTGGTCATGACCGCTAATGGCTTGCTTCAGATTGCCGTCTACTTTGCGCTGCTTCTGCTGCTGACGAAGCCGCTCGGAAAATTCATGGCCAAGGTGTTCGAGGGCCAGAGGACGTTCCTGCATCCCTTGCTCCGGCCCCTAGAGAGGCTGATCTACCGGCTGGCCGGCGTCCGCGAGGATACCGAGCAGCGATGGACCCAATACACGGCCTCCCTTATCGTCTTCAGCATCGTCTCGTTTCTCTTCGTTTACCTGATTCAGCGCCTGCAGGGCGTGCTGCCTTTCAACCCCATGCACTTCAGCACCGCGCACGCGCCGTCGAACGCGACGCCCTTGACGCCCGACTTGGCCTTCAACACCGCGGTCAGCTTTATGACCAATACCAACTGGCAGGCCTACGGCGGGGAGACGACCCTGAGCTACCTGGTGCAGATGGCCGCGTTGACCGTGCAGAATTTCCTCTCGGCGGCCGCCGGAATCGCGATTGCCATCGCCCTGGTGCGAGGGTTTGCCCGGCGGCAAGCAAACAGCATCGGCAATTTCTGGGTCGATCTTACGCGCGCCACGGTGTACGTGTTGCTTCCGCTCTCGTTCATCCTGGCGCTGGCGCTCGCCGCGCGCGGCGTGCCGCAGACCCTGAAAGCATATCAGACAGCGAAGACCGTGGAAGGCCCCACTCAGACGATTGCCGTCGGACCCGTTGCATCCCAGATTGCCATCAAGCAGTTGGGCACCAACGGCGGCGGATTCTACAACACGAATTCGGCTCACCCCCTTGAGAATCCCACACCCTGGACGAACTTCCTGGAGTGCTTCGCCATTCTCCTGATCTCGTCGGGGTTGACGTACACGTTTGGAGTCATGGTGAAAGATACGCGCCAAGGTTGGGCGCTCTTCGCGGCCATGGCCATCATGTTCCTGGCCGGAGTCTTCGTCTGTTACCCAGCGGAGCAAAAGGGGAATCCGATTCTGTCCCGCCTGGGCATCGAGCGTCATGCGACGGCTACCCAGCCGGGCGGCAACATGGAAGGCAAAGAGGTGAGATTCGGAATTGCGGATTCCGCTCTTTGGGCTGTGGCCACCACCGATGCGAGCAATGGCAGTGTCAACAGCATGCACGATAGCTTCACCGCGATCGGAGGCCTGGTGCCGCTGTTCAACATCGAGACCGGCGAGGTCATTTTTGGCGGCACGGGCGCAGGGCTCTACGGAATGCTGCTGTTCGTTGTCCTGGCGGTTTTTATCGCCGGACTGATGGTGGGCCGCACGCCGGAGTATCTGGGAAAGAAAATCGAGAGTAAAGAAGTGAAGATGGCGATGCTGGCCCTGCTCGCCGCCGCCGCCAGCATTCTGGTGTTTTCCGCGGCTAGTTCGCAAGCTCATTTCGCAAAGAACGGCTATTGGAATCCGCAAGGCGATGCAATCGCCAACACGAATAATGGCGGTCCCCACGGCCTCTCCGAGATCCTTTACGCCTATTCGAGCGGCACCGGAAACAACGGCAGCGCTTTTGCGGGAATCACGGCCAACACGCCATGGTATGACCTGACGATTGGCTTGGCCATGCTGATTGGCCGCTTCATGTTCATCATTCCCATGCTGGCGGTCGCCGGAAGCCTGGCGGCAAAGAAGTACATACCTCCCACGCCTGGCACCCTGCCGACACACGGTGGGCTTTTCGTCGGCTTGTTGGTGGGCACGGTCATTATCGTGGGGGCCCTGACTTTCCTTCCAGCTCTGTCGCTGGGGCCGATTGTAGAACACCTCCTGATGCTACAGGGGAAGCTGTTTTAACGTCATTTTCGTTTTGGAGCTAAAAGACTATGGCAACGATATCAGCACCGCCGCCCATCAAGGACGAGATCAGGGATGTTCTCCCCACGGATGTTCTCCCCACGAAGCTGGTGCGCGCGCGACCACTGTTTGATCCGCCGATTCTCAGGCGCGCCATTCGCGAGTCGTTCGTCAAGCTGAACCCGGTCACGCTCACCAAGAATCCCGTAATGTTTGTGGTGGAAGTGGGAGCGCTCCTCACCACCGTCTTCCTCATTCGCGATCTTTTCGCGGGCGTGTCCGGCACCGGCTTTGGCCTGCAGATTGCGATTTGGCTGTGGTTCACCGTCCTGTTTGCCAACTTCGCCGAAGCCATGGCCGAGGCGCGCGGCAAAGCCCAAGCGGATACGCTGCGCAAGGCCAAGACCGATACCATGGCCAAGAGGCTGCTCAATGGGGCCGGCAAGAGGGAGGAAGTCCCAGCCTCGCGCCTACGCGCCGGTGACCTGGTGCTCTGCGAGGCGGGTGACAACATCCCGGGCGACGGCGAAGTGGTCGAGGGCATCGCCACAGTCGACGAGTCCGTCATCACCGGCGAAAGTGCTCCGGTGATCCGGGAATCCGGCGGTGATCGCAGCGCGGTCACGGGAGGAACCAAGGTCCTCTCTGACTGGATCAAGGTCCGTATCACTTCGAATCCCGGAGAGACTTTTCTTGATCGCATGATCGCGCTGGTCGAAGGCGCGGAGCGTCAGAAGACGCCCAATGAGATTGCCCTTAACGTGCTGATCGCCGGACTCACCCTGATCTTCCTGCTGGCCGTCGTCACTCTTCATCCCTTCGCCGTGTACAGCGTACAGGCGGTGGGGTTCGGAACCACTCCAACCGTCGCCGTGCTGGTCTCGTTGCTGGTCTGCCTGATTCCGACCACCATCGGCGGACTGCTTTCGGCCATCGGAATTGCAGGCATGGACCGGGTGATGCAGCACAACGTGCTGGCCATGAGCGGCAAGGCCGTGGAAGCGTCCGGCGACGTGAACACGCTGCTGCTCGACAAGACCGGGACCATCACGCTCGGCAACCGGCAGGCGGTCGAGTTTATTCCGGTGGACGGCGTCGAGCCCGCAGTGCTGGCCGACGCTGCGCAGCTCTCGAGTCTCGCTGACGAGACGCCCGAAGGGCGTTCGATCGCCGTGCTCGCCAAAGAGCAGTTCAATCTGCGCGGCCGCGAGGTCCACGACCTCGACGCGCACTTCATTCCCTTCTCCGCTTACACCCGGATGAGCGGCGTGGACTTTGACGGACGCCAGCTTCGCAAGGGCGCGACGGAAGCCATCATGCGCTTCGTGCGCGAGCAGGGCGGATCGGTGCCGCCGAACTTCATGGAAGTTTCGGACCGCATCTCGCGTACCGGCGGGACACCGCTCGCCGTCAGCGACGGCGGCCGGCTGCTTGGCACCATCCACCTCAAAGACGTGGTGAAGGGCGGCATGAAGGAGCGCCTGGGCCAACTGCGCAACATGGGGATCCGATCGGTGATGATCACCGGCGACAATCCTCTGACTGCCGCCGCTATCGCCTCGGAAGCCGGCGTGGACGATTTTCTGGCCCAGGCGACGCCCGAGCAGAAGCTGCAGTACATCAAGAAGGAGCAGACCGAAGGCCGGTTGGTCGCGATGACCGGCGACGGCACCAACGACGCGCCGGCGCTCGCCCAGGCGGATGTCGGCGTAGCCATGAACACCGGAACCATGGCGGCCAAGGAAGCCGGAAACATGGTGGACCTGGACAGCAATCCCACCAAGCTCATTGAAATCGTGGCCATCGGCAAGCAGTTGCTGATTACACGCGGAGCGCTGACCACCTTCTCCATTGCCAACGATGTGGCCAAGTACTTCGCGATCATTCCGGCGATGTTCATGGCCACGTACCCCGCGCTCGGCGCCCTGAACGTCATGCATTTGCATTCCCCGCAGAGCGCGGTACTTTCGGCGGTGATTTTCAACGCGCTCATCATCATCGTGCTCGTTCCGCTGGCCCTGCGGGGTGTGCGGTATCGGCCCCAGGGTGCCGCCAGCCTGCTATGGCGCAACTTGATGATCTATGGCGTGGGCGGGATCATCGCCCCGTTTCCAGGCATTTGGGCTGTCGACCAGGTCCTGCACTGGCTCAGGCTGGCCTGAAGGAGATCGAAGAAGACCGTAAGGAGAATAAGCGATGTGGAGACAGATCGGACCGGCATTTCGAATCATGGTCGTATTCACCATACTGACGGGATTGATCTATCCCGGTGTCATCACCGGCCTAGCCCGGGTGTTGTTCCCGAATCAGGCAGACGGCAGCCTGATCAATCTGAACGGGCAAGTGGTAGGGTCATCGCTGGTCGGCCAGAACTTCTCGAAGCCACAGTATTTCCAGCCGCGGCCTTCCGCCGCCGGCAACGGTTATGACGCCAGCGCGTCCTTGGGGTCAAATTACGGTCCTACCAGCCAGAAGTTGATCGATCGCGTCAAAGCTTCGGTCGGTCAGTTCCGGAAGGACAATCCCGATTACACGGGTCCCATTCCTGCTGACGCGGTGACCGCTTCCGCGAGCGGCCTCGATCCCGACATCAGTCCCGCTTCTGCCGCTGCCCAGGCCGACCGCATTGCCAAGGCCCGGCACGCCAGCGTCGAGCAGGTGCAGCAACTCATCGCCGAGTATACCGAAGGACGGACGCTCGGGCTTTTCGGCGATCCCCACGTCAACGTGTTGCGGTTGAATCTCGCTTTAGACCAGCGGTTTCCGTAGAGTAGAGGCACGTCCTCGCCAGCACTCTCTCAGTTAGCCGACGATGATCGGGTTCCGGCAAAAGGGTAGCTTTGCCGAGCGGGCGAGCGTGTCTGCTTCAACGGGACTGAAGCCAGAAGTTCACCAGCAAAAACCATCCGAAACCGTACGGGCGGGCCGCGCTCGGCCGGTCCTGGCGGAAGATCGGGCGAAGCGTGGGCGAGGCAGGTATCAGGGTCCAGCCCAATCGTTCTGGTCGCAGTCGAAGGAGAACAAGAATGAGAAGAGCGCCGCTCCATAGTGTCGCAAAGGCAGTTGGAATCTTCGATGTGAGAGTGCCAGGAGGCCGCCCTGCGACCGGGAGCACGACAGGCGTGCAGGCCCTGCCCATGCCGCAGTTGCCGGTGAGCGCTCTGCCGGGGAAGTTTCTTCTTGTTCTCGCTTCGATCACCGTGCTCCTGGTCGTCCGCCATGCGGGAGCGCAGGCGCTGCCCACGCCCACGATGTCCGGTCCTCTGCAGACCGCCGCGCCTCACACGTTCGACGCCGGGCCGTTTGGGCAGCTGGATGTAACAGGTGTTCTGAGCGGAATGGGGATGGTTCAGGGGAACTGGTTCCCCGGCGATCGGCCGAGCCACTGGGACCTGAGCAACGGCCAGGTGTTCGTCCAGAAAACGACAGGCTGGTGGCAGTTTTACGTGCAAGCGGGCGCTTACAACATTCCGGCGCTCGGCGCGCCCTTCCTTTCGACGGCGGACGCGGTGAGCGAATTGTATGGCCCGGTGCCGGTGGCGTATCTGAAATTAGCGCCCGGGAAGAACACGTCTATTCTGATCGGCGCTCTGCCCACCCTAATGGGAGCCGAGTACACCTTCGACTTTGAAAACATGAACATTGAGCGCGGTCTATTGTGGAACCAGGAGAACGCTGTGAATCGCGGGATCCAGGTGAATCAAATCCTCGGAAAATTCACGGCCTCATTGAGCTGGAACGACGGCTACTATTCCAACCGCTATTCGTGGCTGAGCGGCTCTTTAACCTACGCCAACGGTCCGCACAGCCTGGCATTCTCTGCCATGGGGAACCTGGGAGAAACGGCCTTCCGGACGGCGGCCACACCGGTGCAGAACAACGGCAGCATGTACGCCGTCATCTACACCTACACCAAAGGAAACTGGGTTCTCCAGCCTTATTTTCAATATGGCGATGTGCCTACCAACTTGAAAATCGGGGTGGCGCAAGGGGCCTCCACCCGAGGCGCGGCGGTGTTACTCAATCGCAATTTCAAGCACGGCTTCTCGCTCGCGGGACGCACCGAATACATCTCAAGCACGGGGAGCCTGGCCGAGGGCTCCGTCAATTTGCTGTACGGCCCCGGCAGTTCCGCCTGGTCGGTTACGCTGACGCCCACCTTCGTCGATCACGCGTTTTTTATTCGAGGCGAGTTCTCACTGGTAGGTGCTGAGGATTCAACGCCAGGTGACGCGTTTGGCCCAGCGGGCCTCGACCGGAAACAGCCCCGCGGCGTGATAGAGGCCGGCTTCATGTTTTGATACATATTGCAGGGACAACGGACCGCTGGAGCGCCGGTGTCCTCACCGGCGATTTCCGGCGCTGGGGACAGCGGCGCTACAGCGCTCAGCGTTACAATATTTTGTGATCCTCAAATAGAATGAAGTGTCCCGGTTCCTGGACAAAACCGTCCTTGAATGCTCGTGGGGGCCCGCCGCACGGATGGCCCATCCTCAGAAGACCATGAGAACCCCTCCGAATTCGCCTCAAGGTTGCCTTTGAGAGGCCTCAGGTGTATGTTGTCGAACTCAAGTGAGGACCTGCATTGGGAGGGAACATGGCAAAGACACGTGGGCTGGTGCTCGGCCTTTGGATCCTCGCAGCGATGCCGATGACAGCGGGGGCGCCTGATGTTTCAGCCGTCTACGCCCAGATTCGGACCGAAGAGACCGGCAACTCGAAAATCATGTGGATCATTCACGAAGTGGCGGACGTCTACGGGCCGCGCGTGACCGGATCGCCGAATCTGAAAGCCGCCGACGACTGGGCGGTAAAGACCATGGCCTCGTGGGGTCTTACCAACACGCATCTCGAGCCGTGGACCTTTCAGCCCTCGGGCGCAGCCACGCCCGTCCCCGGCTGGGAGAACATGGAACTGACGGCAGACGCGGTGGCGCCCTTTCACGGCCAGTTGACGGTGAAGCCGCTTGCCTGGACGCCAAGCACGAAAGGCACAGTGATCGCTCGTGTGGTGAAGATCGATCCGCCGGGCATGGCTCCGCCGCGCGGCGGAGGATTCAACTTCGGCGGAGGCGAACCGCCGCCTCCGGAGCCCAAGTGGGCTGCTCCACCCATGCCGCCCGCCTCAAAACCCGCCGACCCGAAACACCCCACCCAAGCCGAGCTTGACGCCTATTTGAATTCGGTGAAGGCGAAGCTGCGCGGACGGATCGTCTTCGTGGGCGAGCACGTCGACGTGCCAGAAGATATGCATCCCGAGCCGATGCGGCGTTCCGAGGACCAGTGGAAGTCGCGCTTCGGCCCGAATCCGCGTCCGTTCAATTTTCCCGAGCAGCCGAAATTGCCGGCAGGACAGTTGACCCGGCAGGAAGTGTCCCGTCAGGTCGATCAGTTCCTGGTGGATAACGGCGCGCTGGTGCGCGTGAACGACGCCGGGCGCGCGCATGGAGTGATCACCGCGCAACAGAACGGCACCTACGACTGGACGCGCGCGGTGCCGACGCTCGTCATGCGGAACGAAGACTACGGGCGCATCACCCGGATCATCGCCGACGGGACTCCGGTCACGCTGAAGATCAACATTCAGAACCGCGAGTATCCCGGCGGGACGACCGTTTATAACGCGATCGGCGAAATTCCGGGGACTGCCAAGAAGGACGAAATTGTGATGCTCGGCGGCCACTATGACTCGTGGCACGACGCCACGGGCGCGACCGACAACGGAATCGGATCCTCGATGATGCTCGAAGCGGTCCGGCTTCTGGCCGCAACCCACGTGCAGCCGCGTCGAACCATTCGCATCGCGCTGTGGAGCGGCGAAGAAGAAGGGCTGCTTGGGTCGCTCGCCTATGTCCGCCAGCACTTCGGCAGCTTCGAGAATCAGAAACCGGAGTACGCGAAGCTCGATGCCTACTTCAACATCGATTCGGGCACCGGGAAGCCGCGCGGCGCCATGGTGTTCGGACCGGCGGGCGCCGCAGACATGGTCCGCGACGCCATGAAGCCCTTCGCAGATTGGGGATTCGAAGGCGCCGTTGCTACCGACAGCCGCCGGACCGGCGGAACCGACAGCACCTCGTTCAACAATGCCGGGCTGCCGGGCATTGGACTGGCGCAGGATCCCTTCGACTATGGGTCGTTCACACATCACACCAATCTCGACACCTACGAGCGCATTTACGAGGAGGACGTGCGGGAAGGCGCGGTCGAAATCGCGTCCGCAGTATATGCGGTCGCCATGGCGGATGACATGGTGACGCGCTTCAAGAGTTCCGACATGCCCAAGCCGGTGCCGGAACCGGGACCGGGATCGCAGGCGACGAAAGTGCGCCACGTGCCGGCGATGTAGGCGCTGGGAAAACGGGCAGCCGGTACGAGCATTGGAGCCCCTCGGTCGTGGGGGTGGCATGGTCAGGAGACCTCGCCACAACGGGGAGTCACAATTCCTGCCTCCGATCCGTTGACGTCACATAGCAGGGTTTTTCGAGTATGTGGATTCCACAGCGGTATTCTAGCTCTTGGGTTGCGCTGGCGACGACATACAAACCAATGTCGCCGCCACCCGCGATTCTGAAAATGCATCCGGTGCGGTGAGGCTGCGTCGTCGAGAACGCGGTGGAGTGCAACAGAGATATTCTGAAGTTGAGCGCGGTGGCCACGACATAAAATCCGATGTCGTGGCCACCCGCGCGATCAGACACTATGAGAACCCACCGGGCAAGTCGCGACCGCGCTGTAGACTCTGAGAGAACCGAAGGGCTAGCTCGCGAGGTGAGGACTAGGCTTTCTGCCTTGGGGATCACCGACCGGCGTGAGCTAGTTACGCTGAAGAATCACAGTCTAAATCATCCCGTGCCCGACATCCGCCCGCCGGTCTACGCTGATTCGAGCGGTCGGTTCTCCGTCCAGTTGCCTCCCGACGTGTACGATGTCTTCGTTGCGTATCCTACCTTTGCCCCATACGCGAAGAGAGTAAGGGTTGAGGCAGGCAAGAATGTTGTGCTGGACTGCGAACTGCCGTTCGACCGTTTAACCAAGTGGGTCGAATAATCGCTGGAATGAGGACTCGTTCTGGCATGGTCTCCTGACCCCACCATCCCGACCGAAGGCCTCAAGTCAGGGGCCAGGATTCAGGGGTGAGGGTCTTGCTCACACCCGTCGCACCGGCCCGCCGTAGCGCGCGAGCAGTGGGTCAGCGGTCAGCAGAATCAATCCCTCGACCGTTGCCTGGGCCACCAGAATGCGGTCGAACGGGTCCCGGTGGAGGGAAGGCAGGACATCCAGAGCAAGAGCATGTTCACTCGTGATGGGTAGCTCAGAGTAGCGGTTGTCCAACAAACCGCGCCGGAGCAATCTTACGTCAACCTGGAAATCTTCTCGTCCAAGTCCCCTCTTGATGGCAATCTCCCACAAGCTGGCAGCACTGAAGATCGGCTCATGGGCAGGGTTGGCGATCAGCTTTCGCGCCGGCGAAGGTATCCGGACGGGTTCGGCCGCAGCCCAGAGCAGAAGATGAGTGTCAAGCAGCAGCTTCACTTGCCGCCACCGAACAGTTGCTCAATTTCGGCCCGGCCCATCTGATCAAAATCGTCGGGCACCGAAAAGTGACCCTTCAGAAAGCCGAGCCGTCGGATCTGGGCTCGCGCGGGCGTGTCGAGCGGGACCACTTTGGCCATGGGCTTCCCTGCCTTGGCGATGATGAACGGTTTGCCTTTCGCGGCCTCGTCCACGAGACGGGACAGGTGAGTCTTCGCCTCATGCATGTTGACGGTGCGCATCACAGATCCTCCGAACTTAGTCTACTTAGTTTAGTCTGATTTCGGCCTAAGTCGCAAGGCCCGGTCTGCGGTCAGGGATAGGGGGTTAGGGGTCGGGGTTCAGGGACCGGCGCAGGTATATTAACGGTACTCAAAATCGAAAATCGCCTCCGGCAGGCTGGCGCAGGGCCTCTTCTCCGGGCCTGTGCCCGACGCCCCTTTTCGGCTGTCCCACATTCCTTTCCGCCTGCCACCTGCGGTCGAGACGCCTCTCTTCGAATGTAGCCTACATAAAAGGGCTTAGAATTCACTTGACAAACGCCGGATGTCATGCTAATTTGTGAGGAGTCCGAGGATGCGCGTGATGCTTCTGCGCCGCTCTTTGCCCCAATTTGCCGATCCCCGAGTGACGACTGATCGCCACTGCGGGAGACTTCCCTTATCTGTAATCGACGCTATATCGCCAGTCCGTACAAAGCCAGCAAACCCATGGGGCCTAAATCATTCGGGCTCAAATAAATACGTCAGAATTGAGGCTCTCCAAACCCACTGCGCTTATCTTAATTGTTTTCAGTGCCTCATCGGTCGAAAGGAGGCCTTTTTTTGGAAAAGAGGAGTGGTCCTCCGCACGCTCGTCGTGTCCAACCAGTCAGAGGCCGGAGGTTACATGAGAAGCGGCCGTCAGAGATCGCGGTCGGGATGCACGCCCCGTGCGGAAAAAACATGCCCACGAACGAAGCTGGAAGGTCATCTGGAATCAGCGGCTTATCGGGAAAGATCGAAGCGGCTGTTCTCAGGCATCGGAGAAATTCGGAAACGCAGCCATGTTACACGTTACACTTCCGGCGAGTAACCCCAGCATTTTCGCCCCTCGAACCCATCGCCCCGGGGAACACCTCGGGGCAAAGCTGAAAACTCCTGTGGAATCAAGAAGAAAAACCGCGAGAGTAACGAACCGAATCCGGATTGGGAGCCGGTCGGCAAAAATCGGACAGCGACGGCGATCAGCCGGACTTTCACTCCGGCCGCACCTCAAGGATAATGGGCAGGAGAGGTGATCCATGGCTCAGAACCTGGTTTTGCGTCCAGAAAGGCCTGACCCGGACGAGTTGCTGCGGAAGGTTATGGCCGAAGAGGCTCGCGAGCGTCGCGGAAAGCTCAAGGTGTTTCTCGGATACGCTTCCGGCGTGGGCAAATCGCTTCGCATGCTCAATGAGGGCGTGCGGCGGCGGGAGCGCAACTGCGAAGACGTGGTGGTCGGCGCCACCCAGCTTGAGTCCACGCCGGAGGTCAAGGCCCTGCTCGACCGTCTCGAGGTGATCGCTTTGCGGATGGTGGAAGGCGTCCCGGTCATGGACGTCGAGGCCATCCTGAAACGTAAGCCCCAGGTGTGCCTGGTCGATGGCCTGGCGCACGACAATCCGCCCTCATGCCGGAATCGGTTTCGCTGGCAGGATGTCGACGAATTGCTGGAAGCAGGCATTTCCGTGGTCACGTCGGTCAATCTGCAGTACATCGAGGAGCAGCGGGACCAGGTGGCGCAGATCCGGGGCCGCGAGGTACAGGAGAGCGTCCCGCAGGCTTTTCTGGGCCGTGCAACGGAAATCGAGGTCGTGGATGCGCCACCGGGAGCCTGCCTCGGAAACGAGGGGCCAGGCGGAGAAACGGACCGGCTGCGGCGCGAGCAGCAGCTCGCCCAATTGCGCGAGATCGCTCTGCTGCTGGCCGCCGACGTGGTGGATCATCAACTGGAGCGTTACCTTCTCGAACATGGCATGGGACAGATCTGGAGCGCGAACGAGCGCTTTCTGGTCTGGATAACGCCTTTCGCCGATGCCGCTCCCATGCTCCAGAGCGGCAGCCGTAATGCCCGGCGCTTTCACGGCGAGCTGCTGGCCGCTTATGTCGCCCGGCCGGACCTCACGCCCTCGGAGCGCACCGCTCTCGATCGCAACCTGAAGCTGGCGCGGGAGGCGGGCGCCGAGGTCCACGCCCTGGACGGCGACGACCCCGCCGAGGCCCTTCTCGCCTTCGCCCGCTGCCGCGGTGTCACGCAGATCTTTGCCGCGCACGGCACCCACCAGAACTGGCTGGAGCGCGCCATGGGCGGGCCCGTCGATCGCCTCATCCGCGACGCCGAAGGCATCGACGTGCGCGTATTCCCGGAATAGACTCAGCCCGGCCTGCGGCGGTGCAGTTATCCTGCCTGTCGTGAGAGGGGACGCAGCCGGGCGGCCGCACACCAAGGTCCACGGAGAATCCCGAGATGGCGGAATCGGTTGCGAGGGGGCGCCTGAAAATCCTTCTAGGCTATGCGGCTGGTGTCGGTAAAACCTACAAGATGCTGGAAGAGGCGCACGATCTGAAGCGCCAGGGCGTGGACGTGGTGGTGGGCTACTTCGAGCCGCACGGCCGCAAAGACACCATCGCGCGCCTGGAGGGCCTGGAGGTCATCCCCCGCCGCCGCATCGAGTATCGCGGCGTGACTTTCGAGGAGATGGATACGGACGCGATCCTGAGCCGCAATCCGCAGTCCTGCGCCGTCGACGAATTTGCCCACACCAACGTCCCCGGATCGGAGCGCGCCAAGCGCTGGGAGGACGTCCAGGTTCTCCTCCATGCCGGAATCGACGTGGTCACCACCATGAACGTCCAGCACCTGGAGAGTCTGAACGACCAGGTGTGGCAGTTCAGCGGCGTGCGCGTGCGCGAGACGATTCCCGATTGGGTGGTGCAGCAGGCCGATGACGTGGTTTTTGTGGACCTGCCGCCCGACGCGCTGCTGAACCGCCTGAAGCGCGGCGCCGTTTACTCGCCGGAGAAGGCCCGCCTTGCCGCCCAGAACTTTTTCCAGGAGTCCACGCTGGCGGCGCTGCGCGAACTGGCCCTGCGTCAGACCGCGCACGAGGTCGAGGGCCGCTTCATCATCGATTCGGACCAGCCTGTCTTTGCCGAATCCGACCCGCGGGGCGAAGCCGAGCCGCCGGCCACCGGTACACACGATCGCATCCTGATCGCGGTCACGTCAGATCCCGCCAGCGCCGCCCTCATTCGTCGCGGAAAACGGGTGGCCGATTATCTGCGCGCCGACTGCTTCGTGGCGTTCGTGCACGCGCACGGCGACCTGGCAGACCTGTCCGCCGAGGATCGCAAGGCGGTCGAGAGGCATTTGAATTTCGCCCGCAGCCTGCGCATCGAGACCCGCGTCCTGGAGGGCGACGATGTCGCGCAAACGTTGGTCGACTTCGCCCGTCTCAACCGGATTACGCAGATCCTGCTCGCGCGTCCGCGCAAACAGTCGCGACTAGGTTTGCTTCGGCCGAGCCTGGTCCAGCAGGTGGTGCGCCTGGCGCGCGACATGCAAGTCACCGTGGTCGCCGAACGCCATCGGTCGGCGTCCGCCGCCCCCGCGCCGCCGGGATGAGGGGATCAGATCTGGGAGTATCCGGCCGGACTCAGGATGACGTTGGTGATGCTGCTCACGATCTCCTCGAACGCGAACCGCGCATCGCTCGAAAGCTTCTTCCATTCGGGCGATCCGCCGAAGGCCGACCACAGCTTGTCGCGGCTGGCGAGGTCGTCGAAGGCGAGCATATAGGTGAGATTGGGGAGCCGCGAACCAATCAGCGTGTCACCGTAGAACACGGACTGGAACCCCGAGTGACGGAAGACGTCGAATTCACCGCTGTTGAACATTTCCACCTTGCGGATGTGATCGCGATCGCTGGGACTCTCGTAGGTCCGCAGCTCGAAAGTCCGCGCGCCGTGCGTGGCGGTGGCGGACGGGACTTGCAACTTGGGCCAGCCTTCGAACGCGATCATCAGCGAACTTTCCATGCGCTCGTAGGCGCGGGCGGTCGCCGGAGCCTCGAGGAACGCGGTCCCCGCTTTGAGGTATTCGGGGTCGGAAGCCAGCCGGGCGTCGAGATGGACCAGCGTCTCGATCGAGGTCGAGGGAATCAGCACGCGAAGCGACGGACTGCGCTCGCCGGCGACGACGTTGAACACGCCCACGGGACGGACGCCGAGCCGGTTGGCCGCCGGAATGAACGCCTGCTCGAAGTAGCTGTTCGCGAGCTTTACCTCAGGTCCGGAACGAAGCTCGTACCGGCGGAGCTCATAGTATTCGCGGACGGATGTGTCCCGGCCGGTACCCGGATTTCCGGCGTCTTGCGGCATGGCCGCGCGCCCGGCTGCCGTCTTTCCCGCGGCGAGAGCCGAAGCCGCAAGCGATGCTGCCATGAATCTGCGTCGCTGCATAAGATCACCCCGATGAACTAGTTTTTGCCACGCTACCGAGTATTGCACAATGTGCGCTGCGGGCGCGCCGGGACAGACTCCCAACCCTTCTTCAGATTGAGCTGTGCCGAACAGGGGCCTCCTGCGAATCGCTGAAGGAAGTCACGCGATCAGGGCACATCGACGGTGACTTCCGCCGCCGGCGAGCTCTCGTTGCCGTTTTTGTCGACGGCTGTGACGCGATAGGTATAGCGAAGCCCGGAGGTCACGGCGGTATCACGATAGAGAGGCGAGAGCAGCAATTCGGGATTCAACTTCGTCGGCCGCCCGCCGCTGCCGATGCGGTAGATGTTATAACCCGCAAGATCAGGCTCCGGGTTGGGACTCCAGATCAGCTCCACGCCGTTCGCCGTGTACAGCCCCGTGAGGCCCGCCGGCGCTGCGGGAGGAAATACATCGCGTGGAATGATCTGCACGCTGGCAGAGTCCGCGCTCTCGGCGGTCTCGCCTGCCTCAGACACGAGGGCTCGCACGCGATAGGAGTACAAGTGGCCGAATTCGAAACTCGCGTCGGAAAAGGTGGCTTCCGGGGACTCGCCAATGGGTTGGTAGGATTCCGGCTTGCCGGTTTCGCTGCGGTAGATGCGGTATCGAGTCACGGAACTGACGGCCGTCCCGATCACGGTCTCCGTGGGCGCGGACCAGCGAAGCTGAAGCGCTGACGCCGAAGGTTCCACCGCCAGCCCGGAGGGCGGCCGAGGAACGTCGAGGAGCCGGACCGTGGCTGGTTTCGAAGGAGCGCTTTCGAGGGGCCGGCCGCGGAACCCGCGCGTGACTCCGCGCACCTGGTACGTCAGCGTACTGCCGGCCAGGCGCTGGAACTCGGTGCGATCGGACGAATCGCGGTACCCCAGCTTTCCGGCAGAGATGTGTTGAGCGAGGTCTGCGCCTTGCAGAGTTACAATTGGCGTCGAGGTCATCGCGGGCGCAGGATTTTCGCCAGCACGAGTCACGGTGCGCAGGATGACGATCTCCAGCGGCTTGGTGAGGCCCTGACCGTCTGTCGCTGTGTCAGGAACGGTGAAGCGCAGATCGACGCTGGTTCCGACTTGAGTGGCGGACAAATCCCTGACGGCTTCCGGCCGTTGCACGCGCGGCGGGCGCGGCGGCGACTGGGCTGCGCATCCCAGCCACAGTCCGCAGATTACGCAGATCACGCAGATCCGAGAGACAGAAGAAAAGGAACAGAACCGTCCAGCGACGCGTCCAATGCCGGCGCGACCGCAGTCCTCGCACGCACCCCCGTGCGAAGTTCCACACTGTCGGGGCTCGCGCTTGCGCAGGGTGGGAACCGGCCGCCGCCACTTTCGCATGAAATCTGTGTAATCAGCGTAATCTGTGGATTAGAGAATATACCGGCTCAGGTCCTGATTCTTTACGATGTCCGCAAGCCGCTCCTTCACATAAGGAGCGTCCACCTTCACATTCTTCTTCTTGAGGTCCGGCCCCTCAAAGGAGACTTCGTCCAGCAGTTTTTCCATGATCGTGTGCAGGCGTCGCGCGCCTATGTTCTCCGTCTGCTCATTCACGGTTGCAGCGAACCGCGCCAGTTCTTCGAGGGCGTCCTCGGTGAAGCTCAGCTTAATGCCTTCCGTTTCCAGCAACGCCGTGTACTGCTTCACCAGTGCGCTCTTGGGCTCTTTCAGGATGCGAATGAAGTCCTCGACGCTCAGGGATTGCAACTCGACACGTATGGGGAAGCGACCCTGGAGCTCGGGAATCAGATCGGAAGGCTTCGAGACGTGAAATGCCCCGGCCGCAATGAACAGGATGTGATCGGTGCGGACCATGCCGTAGCGCGTATTGACGGTCGTGCCCTCGACGATCGGCAGAATGTCCCTTTGCACGCCTTCGCGGCTGACGTCGGGCCCGTGACCACGCTCGCGGCCGGCGATCTTGTCCACCTCGTCCAGAAAAATGATGCCGTTCTGCTCCACGCGCTCGACGGCGGCACGCGTTACCTGGTCCATGTCAATGAGGCGGTTCTCCTCTTCCTGGATCAGGTAGTCCATGGCCTCAGCAACCCGCATGCGGCGCTTCTTGGTGCGCTGGCCGAAAAGCCCAGGCAGGATGTCCTTGATGTTGATGTCCATTTCCTCGATTCCCTGTGAGGAAATGACTTCGAAGGCGGGAAAGCTGCGCTCGCGGACGTCGACTTCCACCTGCCGCTCATCCAGCTTACCCTCCCGCAGCTGGGCGCGCAGCTTCTCGCGGGTACGCTCCAGGTTCTCGGCCGTGCCGTCGCCCCCAGCCGTCGCCCCGATTTCCTCAACGCCGGGCGTGCGGCTCTTGGCAACGGGCGGCGGCAGGAGCAGATCAAGAATCCGCTCCTCAGCGTTCTGTTCGGCCTTGTCGGCGACCTCGTTGACCTTCTCCTCCCGCACCATGTCGATGGAGATTTCGACAAGGTCACGCACCATCGATTCCACGTCGCGGCCCACGTAACCCACTTCCGTGAACCGCGAAGCCTCGACCTTGAGGAAGGGTGAATTGGTCAGCCGCGCCAGACGCCGCGCGATCTCGGTTTTGCCGACACCCGTTGGCCCGATCATGATGATGTTCTTGGGCAGGACCTCTTCGGCCAGCTCTTCGGAGAGCTTCTGGCGCCGCACACGATTGCGAAGGGCGATGGCCACGGCGCGCTTAGCCTCGGCCTGGCCCACGACGTGTTTGTCCAACTCGGCCACAATCTGGCGGGGCGTCATCTCGTCGAGAGTGGAGGCGCCTTCGAGCGTTTCGGGTAGATAAAAGACCATCACAAAAGCAGAAGGCAGAAGTCAGAACTCAGAAGGCGGAAGTAAAAAGTCAGAAGCATAATGAGTGCGCGCGCAAGCTGGCGTGACCGACTCTGGCTCCTGACTCGTGCTGGTTTCCGACTTCTGGCTTCTGACTTCCGGCTTCTGACTCCTTTCTTTTCACAGCTCCTCGATCGTCACTTGATCGTTGGTGAAGATACAGATTTCGCCTGCAATCTGCATCGACTCTTTCACAATCTCCTGGGCGCTGAGCGAGGTCTTCTTCATCAGGGCACGAGCGGCAGCCATCGCATACGGGCCGCCCGAGCCGATCGCGACGATGCCGTCGTCCGGCTCGATCACATCTCCGTTCCCGCTCACCAGGTACGTATTCCTGGGATCTGCCACCAGCAGCAACGCCTCCAGGTGGCGCAAAGCGCGATCAGTCCGCCAGTCCTTGGCCAGCTCCACGACGGCCCGGCTCAAATTCCCGTGATATTCCTCGAGCTTTTGCTCGAACCGCGCGAATAGCGAAAGGGCGTCCGCCGTGCTGCCCGCAAATCCGGCCAGAATCTTGTCGTTGTACAAGCGCCGGATTTTCTTGGCCTTGGACTTGAACACGCCCTCGCCCATGGTGACCTGACCGTCACCGCCCATCGCCAGCTTGTTGTCGCGCCGGACACTCAGGATTGTGGTGGAACGTACCTTAGGGGACTTGCTCACCAGACCTCCATCCCAGAAGTATAGCAGATCGACAGCAGCCGACAGTCAACCGTCGACAGCGTGGCACGGTCTTTAGACTGGCCGTTAGTCGAACACCAACCCTGTTGCCTCCGTCCCGACATTCACCATAGAATGACAAGTGCCGTTTTCCGGAGCCCATGCACTCATTCCAAGTCTTTGCCGCACATTTAGGCCATGCTCTCGCGCACTACGGAGTTTGGGGCCTCTTCCTGATCAACGCGCTGGACTCCTCAATTTTGGCCTTTCCCCTCATCAATGACCTGCTGCTGATTCACATGTCGGCACGGCAACCCGGAATGGCGCCGATTTATGCAGCCTACTGCACCGCCGGGTCAATTGCGGGCTCGTTTGGGATCTACTATCTCGGTAAAGGGGGCGGGCGTATTTTCAAGCGCAATCCCGAAATGCGCGAGGCCGGGCGCGCCCGACGCTGGCTGAAGCGCAATGACTTTGCGACCGTACTCGTGGCCGCACTACTCCCCCCTCCCACACCCTTTAAGGTGGTGCCGATTGTCGCCGGCGCCATGGGGATGAGACCCTCGCGGTTGCTGTCCGCGCTGGTGATCGGACGCGGTCTCCGCTTTGCCGTCGAAGCGTGGATCGGGATGCGTTATGGCGCCGAAGCCGAGAGTTTCCTCAAGCTCCACCTGATTTTCCTGACGATTCTCACCGTGGCCAGCGTGCTCGTGCTGATCGTGATCTATCGTTACCTGCAGCAGACCGCTCCCGCCGAGTAGCAGGTACGATCATCGCGGCGCTTGGCCCGTGAAGCTGAAGCTTTGATCGCGCACGGCCAGACTGCGGTCAAGATCGATGGTGGCCTCGAATCGCCCCAGCGGCGCACCCCCGAAGCGCAGATCGCGAACGCGGACCTCGTATCCATCCTGATCCTCCTCGACCTGCGCCCAGGGAAATCGGGCGAAGTTCATGAACACGCGACCGACGTGCGACTTCATGGCCGCCTCGAGCGCCGGCGAGGGTTCGGGCTTGTGAAGCGACTCCGCGTCGGCTGCATCGACGTCGGTATCGAGCGCGCTGGCGGAAAGTAGATAATAGGTGCTATCCGTCTCGGCGACGCACGACCAATCGACCGGATTCAGGGTTGGGAACGCCCCGAGATGCAACGCCGGCTCCTGGCCGTAATTGTTGGAGGCGAGTTCAGTGAGCACCCGGCGATGATTGAAATCCCTCAGGCCCCAAAGCGCCAACATTCCAATCAGCGCCAGCAGGGCGCCGCGCCGGTATCCCGGCCTTCCGGCACCGACCTCTTCCGACACCATTCGCAGCAGAGAAGGCAGGCCCAGCCCCAGCGCGAAGATCAGCCAGAGAATGGGATCGAAGATCGGCATGATGTCCCAGGCATACCAGCGCCCGCTGAAAGGCAGGAATGGACGGACGCCATACTGGTTGGTGAAGTCAAGGAGCAGATGCCCAAGGGTTGCGATCCAGCAAACCGCCAAGAGCCATCGGGCGTCCAGCGGCGGGCCAGAAGGCTTGGGCTTGAGCTGGCGCCCGGCCAGGTAGATCCCAAGCGCAAGAATCAGCGCCAGGGCCGTAACTCCGAAGAAGGAATGGGTGATGCCGCGATGGTATTCGAGATAGGTGGTGCTGCCCCGGATGCCGCTGACCAGATCGATGTCGGGCACGTTCGACCCCAGGATAAGCGCCAGTGTGGCGAAGCGCGTCTTGCGATTCAGCCCGGCTTGGCTCAGCGCGATTCCGGTCAGCGTGTGGGTCAGATTATCCATAAGCGCGTGCCCCGCCGACGGCGAGCCCGGTCAGCGGCCGGTGGCGGTGGGAAGCAGAAGAGTCAGTGCGTCAGGCACGAGTTCGAACGTGGCAGGCAACTCTCCCGCCAGTTCTCCGTCCAGCTCCACATATATGGGGCGGCGTGGGTTCTCCGCGGCGCAAGCCAGGTGCGAACCTTCGACAAGATGGACGTCTCCAAGCCCGAGGTGCTGGCGCAATGCCAGAGCGCCGGTGTAAAGGACGTAGCGCCACGGGCTGGAACTCTCGAAGACGCACACCTGCATGCGGCGGTTCAGCAGGCTTCCTCCGGGCGCGAGATGAAACCAGCCCGCGTAGCGCTCGGTCCGCTGGAAAAGGGCCTGCGTCCCCCGCCATTCACCCTGACTGTTCCGGCAGGCGAAACGCGGAAACTCATAACGGCAGACCTGGTGAATCGCTTCCCACGCGTAGGCCGCCACACCGAGCGCGGTCTTGAAGCTCCAGGTAAGGCGATGGACCACGTAGGCGTCGAAACCCACACCCGCGACGCTGAGGAAATAGCGCCCGGACGAATCGGCGTGCCGGGCACCTGCGGGTTCGGACGCTTGCCAGGTCACCCGGCCGAGCGCGATGCGGTGGGGCGCTGCATGGGTGAGAGCGCGGGCCGCTGCCACCGGATGGTGCGGCAGGCCAAGGTCTTTTGCTGCGACGTTGGCGGTGCCGCCCGGCAGGATTCCCAGGGCGCATTCGCCCGGCGCCATGCCGTTCACGACCTCGTTGATCGTGCCGTCACCGCCGCAGACGAAGATCGCCTGATGACCCTGCCGTGCCGCTTCCTGCGCCAACTCTCGCGCACTCCCGGCACATACCGTCGGCACGATATCAAGTTTGTATCCCGCCCGCCGCAGGACGTCAGCCGCTGCCCGGATTTCACCGGCTCGCCGGGCCGGGCGGCGCCCGGCGACAGGATTATAGATGAGTGTCGCGTGATTCGACAGGAAGAGGCGCCCTCACTTGGTGAGCGAGGCGTTAAAGACTCCGCTGATCACCCTCAAGGCTGTCATTTCGCCCGTCCGTTTGTCCGTTCGGATCTTTACCCAGACTTTGTCACCTTGCTTGAGGTCGGCAGCAGCGGAAGGCCGCCCGTCATGGGCGAACTTCGTTCTCCTGTCGATTTTGAAGGGCTGATCGTCGCCGAACTCAGTCTTGTCGCAGACCATGCTCGTCTCGCTCATGCTCTTGACTACACCATAGTGGTAATCCTGGTAATTGGGGGCCGTGACACTGGGATCGCCGAAGCGCGCATTGGAGGGCGGAGCTGGTGCGGAGTCCGCGCGTTGCGCCCAGCCTGCCACACCCCAGCCGAACAGGAGCACAACCGCTGCCAGAATCGTCCTTGCCTTCATGGGCCCCCTCCTCACTCGGGGCTTGCCGCCCTTCGCGCAAAGCACTCCGCTTTGACGTTAGCGCCAGCCGCGGATAGTGTCAAGCTGGTTAGAACTCGGTAGGGCCTCAGCTTGTGATGCACGCTTCCCAGCGAGTGACCGAAGCCTTGCTGCGGGCCATCATCCGCTCCACTTTCGATTCCGGTGGACAGTCCACTGAGACGCCATCCAGCGTCGCATCGCCGATTCCCGGTGGGTTCGGTGGGTTTGCTTTGTCAAACCAACCTCTGTAAGCTACTGAATCTACTAGCCTTTTGGGTTTGCTTTCCTTAAAATTTTGAAAATTTCTTAGGTGGGCTTTTTGGCCGTCCAGTGGAAGGACTGCTGCACGAAGTAATCCTTATTCTAGCCTATCTCAGAAGCGTTGTCAAGATGGACGAAGGTCGGGTAGTCCTCTAATTGTGTGTTGATGAAACTCATCCTTGACGTTTTTTCTCGTGATGATCAAAGCAAGCTTGGCAAATCCCGAGCACAGGGCCGAGTTCTTCTGGTCCATCGTTGAATTTCCAAAACAGTCGCGTGGGCTTTACCGCCAGATTCTCACACTGTCCAGAATCACCGTGATGCGGGCAGTCGCTGCAACAGATGCACTGGGTCTTGTTGTTCATTTCGCCCCTCCGAGCAATTCTCCAATCGTCCAGATGTGATCCGTGATCCCCGATTCCATCGCCGGAGTAACCCGAAGGGTCTGATGCCGCCGACAGAAGTTGTACCAGCCGAAGTGTAGCGCAATCGCGGCCTTGAGGTTCTGACGTTTTTTCGAAAATGCATTGGTCAACCGCGTGAGTCTGCGGATGCACATCCTCATCGTTAAATTCTGCCTCTCGACGTGCGACGTGCAAATCCTCTCGGGATCGGGCTGGCCCCATACTGGCTGACTTCGACCACTCTGGCTGGCGAATAGCGGGTTTCGTCCTCTGCCGGTGCCGCGTAGACCTTGATGAGTTGCGCGAAGTCCACACGGGTTCCCAAGCTGTAATTGATTGCTTCAGGATAAGCGCCAAAGTCGTCTGTGGTGATATGAAACCGGCCAGTGGTGGCTTCGTTCAACTTTTCCGTGAAAGCCTCCGTATCTTGGGCTGTGCGCCGTCCGAGGTGCCACGTCAAAACTAGTTTCGTGTTGCGTTCGATGGCGACGAAGCAATAGGCATCCCCGCGTTCGGGGTCGGCGGTGTGGTTATGCTTTTCCTTGCAGAAAACGAAACCCCACATTTCGTCGCATTGAACATCCGAAACCGGCAAGTGGTGAATCGTGGACTCAAGGAGCCTCTCGCAACGAGCGCCCGCAATGGCCAAAACTTTGAGGATCGTTGCTTGATGGAGGCCGGTAATCCGTGCGATGGAGCGAATCGAGCATCCCTCAACAAACATGCTTACCACGACGTTGACCGTATCGGGATCGGTGTACATGCCGTCCAAATGCTCGTTGCGAGGATCGGAGAACGTCTTACGACAATCAGCACAGCGATACCGTTGCTGACCCTTCCGAGTTTTGCCGAACCTCTTGCACTCCCTTTTGCAGTTGTGGCAGGTCATTTGGCCCTTGCTTTCTTCGGGACTCAGAGCCAAAATGACAGCGGGTTCCACAACCCTGTCCTTGGCTCATACCCGAGGACATTCCCCGTGGGCGGTTGCACCCGCCTGCGGGGAGAGTTTTCGACGTGGACCTGGAGGGGATCGGACCCTCTGTCGCCTTGCCTCCAGTCGGCAAGGGCAGCGCCAAGCCAGGCCCACAAAAGCAAAAGGCCAGCACTCGTGATTCAACAGATCGCGCTTGCTGGCCCTTTGTTTTCTTAATCATGAGATCATCATATGTCAAAATTGTAGTAATGTCAAGAGGCCCAGAAAATAAATTTGGCCTCATGTCATTTTTGTGGTAGCCTGTGAGCGATAAATGGCAGTGGGAGTTTCTCGGCTTCGAGTCGGCGGCTGAGGGTCGCCCAGTGCAGGCGTGGTATGACAGCCTCGACGAAGATCAAAGGCTCGATATCATTTTGCTGTGCGAATATCTCGCTGAGATGACTAACAAACGCTGGAAACTTCCCGAATACGATCCATTACGCGGCGAAGGCGGAATATCGGAAATCAGGGCTTCAGACGCAAGGAGCGGTGAGGGTATCCTCTACGGAAGAATCTACGGTGTCCGAAGCTGGAGGCAGTATCAGGGGTCGTACATATTTCTTCATGGAACGAACAAGGAAGTGAAAAATGACAGAGATGGAAAAGCAATCGCAAGAGAGCGGCTCGAACAACTTGAGCGTGGGGAAGCAAAGGTCCACGAGTTTGATTTCTCAACAAGCTTTGGTGCGAACGCTCATGAGAAGTCCGGCGGCAAGGGCTCAATTCGTTGAGTCCAACATCAGCAAGGGCATTGCTCTCCAAACGCGTGGTCTCAGAGTCAGGAAGGCAATGACTCAAGGGGAGCTGGCAGAGAAGATTGATTCGGATCAAAATGCAGTCTCAAGGATAGAAAACCCGCGTTATGGAAAACAAACCCTCACGACCTTGAAGAAAGTGGCGGCGGCTTTCGATGTTGCTCTGGTGGTTCGATTCGTCCCCTTCAGTCAACTGATCGATTGGGTGCGGCGAGTACCTCGCATCGACCCTGGCCTTGCGCATGACACTTTGGATATCCCTAGCTTTCAGGATGAGCTTGAGGCTGGAGTATTTGAGGAGCGGAAGGAGGAACAGGCGAACGAAGCGTTCGACGACAAGACCCAACGCAAAGATGATCTTGATGTTGCGGCGATACCGAAGAGCCAGCCGAACACTGAGCCCGAAGTTGCTGTTCCTATGATTGAGCAAAAGGAAGCCCAGGGAAGCAATGCGCCAATTCCGATTACGCAAGGCTTTCAAAGGAAACAGTCGGACCGGCCGCCGAGCATGTCACCTGCTCGGACCGGGCTGAAAAGTCAAGATTCGAGAGTGAGGGCGACTGGATGAAGATAATCGCTATCGCGATGGCAAGAGCAATATGTTTCGTCAGCCTAGAGGATCTGAACCCTAGGGGTCGCATCTTTTACCCAGATCTGTCTAAGGGGCTTGTTGAGGAGTTCAGATTCCAAAAAGCTCCGACGGGCCTGTGGGAACTCGACCTCCAGAGTGGCATCTCATTCGAGGACGGCAAGGTCGGCGATATTGTCGTCCAAAAATTAAGCATCTATAGAACGGGATTCGTCATTGACACCATATCGTCAACGAGCGACTCCGAAAAGGCATTAGAGGATATCTTGGGGTGGGGAGTGAAAAACTTTGGCGTTAACTATCACCCGAGCATGATCACAAGAACCGGATACTACAGCCAGATTGTTGCACACCTCGACCTCCCCTTGGATCGTCTTAATCCGGTGTTGGCTTCGACCAGCAAGATTGTCTCGGAAATGGTGGCGAGAAACTTCAACATGTCGATTCCGTATGAAACGTCCGCAGTCCATCTCTCATTTGATCCCAGCCGCACCACGCTCACCCCTGGTGGCTTCAGTATTGAAAAACGAGCTGGCCACCCATTCTCTGAAAACCGATACTTTTGTGGCGCTCCGCTCAGAACCGAAGAGCACATTGATGTTCTCCAAAGATTTGAGGACGAGGCAGCGGGAAGAGAGCCTTCAAAACTGGAAATCGAATCTGTTCTGTCCGACGCTTCAAAGAGCGTCTCATTCTGGATGGAGCACGCAGACGCAAACGAGATGCGTGACCTTCAAAGGGCCGTCGATACCATCCGAAACGTGAAAGAATTCGCCCTAAAAAGGCAGCAGTCGAAGATATCTTGAGATGAGACAATCATTTACATCTCCATACAACTCCCTCCGCCTTTCATCAACACACAATTAGAGCACTACCCAAGGTCGCATGTGAGCTTCTACTTTGCAATACAAAGTACTTGACAAACGCGAAATCTAAGGTACCATTTCCTTGATGGCTCAGCTCCACCACTTTCGCTCGCCTGCTCGGCAGCAGCCTGCGCCCGGCATTCACGAGCACGCCATTGAGAATCTGCGCTTCATCCGCGAGACCATGGAGCGTTCCGGCTCGTTCACGGCTGTGCCGGGCTGGGGCGGTGTGGCCATGGGCGCCACCGCGATCGCGGCCGCGGCGCTGGCGGAGCGCGCCGCCACTCCGCGAGCATGGCTCGTCACCTGGGGGAGCGCGGCGGCCCTGGCTGTGGCCATCGGATTGTGGACGATCTGGCGCAAAACTCGCGCCGCGCGCGTTCCCGTCCTGGGCGGGCCGGTGCAGAAGTTCGCCGTCAGCCTGACGCCGCCGATCCTGGCGGGCGGAGTTCTCACCATCGTGCTGTATCGCGAAGGAATAGTGCGCGACTTGCCCGGCCTGTGGCTGATGTGCTACGGCGCGGGCGTGATCACGGGCGGCGCGTTCTCGGTTCGAGTGGTGCCGGTGATGGGCGCTTGCCTGATGGCGTTCGGAGCGGCGGCGCTGTTCGCGCCCGCGACCTGGGGCGATGCTTTCATGGCCCTGGGATTCGGGGGGCTGCAGATCGTTTTCGGAATCATCATTGCAAGGAGGTACGGTGGGTAGACAAGGTAATCTCGCGCAAAAGCGTGAGGCTGACATCCGACAGGATTTCCGCTTCCGCGGGAATGACAAGGGTACGGCAGCAGAGGAGGCGCTCCCTGCGCTGAGACGAGCGGCATCAGCGCAGGGGCGCCCGCTGGAGTTCGACCGGCTGATTCATGAGCGCATTCGCCTCGGCATTGTGAGCGCGCTGACGGTGAACGAGTCGCTGAGTTTCAACGATCTCAAAAGGCTTTTGGCGACGACCGACGGCAACCTGAGTGTCCACGCGCGCAAGCTGGAAGAAGCCGGGTACGTGACATGCAGCAAATTCTTCGATAAACGCGTCCCCAAGACCGAATACCGTCTCACCGCGTCAGGCCGCAACGCCCTCGATCGTTATCTCAACCACATGGAAGCGCTGATTCGCGCCATGCGGGAGCGGTAAAAAAATTTGGAGATGAACTTTATGATACAAAGTAGTCTATTAAAATCTTCGGTAAGATTGCCCGGAACCGGCCTGCACGTGGCGATCATCATGGATGGCAGTGGACGTTGGGCGGAGCGTCGCGGCTGGCCTCGTTCGGCCGGCCATCGCGCCGGCGAACGCGCCGTCCGTACCGTCGTGGAGGCCGCCGCCGAAGCCGGTATCGGCACGCTCACCCTCTTTGCGTTCTCGGGCGCCAACTGGCGTCGTCCACCGGCAGAAGCGGCCCGCCTGATGGAGATCTTCCGCGGCTTTTTCGACGGTCAGGCCGACGCCCACCGCGAACAGGGCGTACGGGTGAACGTTATCGGCCGTCGCGACCGCTTGCCGGGCGCTTTGCTGGCGGCCATCGAGCGCGCGGAGCGGACGGCGGCTGCCGGTTCGAAGCTGCATCTGCGCCTGGCCATCGACTATTCGGCGCGCGAAGCCGTGCTCGAAGCCGTCGCTCGCCTTGCGTCGTCCTCCAATCTCGGTCCACGCGCTTTCACCCAAGCGCTCGCCGAGGCAATCCACGAGGCCGCACCCGCGCCCGAAATCGATCTGCTGATCCGCACGGGCGGGGAGCAGCGGTTGAGCGATTGCCTGCTGTGGGAAGGCGCATTCGCCGAGCTCATCTTCAGCGATTGCCTGTGGCCCGATTTCGGCAAGCCGGAACTGGCGGCCGCGCTCGCGGAATTCCATCGGCGCGAGCGGCGCTTCGGAGGGATTTCAGAGGCGATCGCCGGATGAAGGTGCGCTGTAGCGGCGGCCTCCTCACCGCGGCACCTGGAATCCGGCTGCGAGTTTCTGAGTTTGCGGCTTTGCCGCTTGCCTTGCGGAAAGCCTGTGGCTTTCCGGGCCGACGGCAAATCCTGTTTTGTTCTTTTTTTTCCTGGTTGCCCGGACAGGCTGAGCCTTACCGCAAGGCGGGCGGCAAAGCCGCAGGGCCATCAGTCCGGCAGTGAGGACACCGCCGCTACGATGTTCGAAGCCGCTCAAAAACCGATGACCGGAAAAGGCAGAATCAGTCTGGCGATCCTGGGTGCGGCGGGAGTGCTTGGCATTCTGGGGGATGCGCTATTGCGGTCCACCCCGTGGGGCTTGAATCTCCTTCTTTGGATGATTCCGTTTGCAGTCGCCGTGCTCCTGCTTTCACCCGTGCGACCCGCCGCGCTCCAGGGCGGCGGATGGTGGCTGCTCGTACTTTTTCTGGCGCTCACGGCCGCACTCATCTGGCGCGACTCCCCTGTCCTTAAAGCGCTGAGCGTCCTGGGCGTCATGATTGCCCTCGCGCTTCTGCTGCTTCGCTCGCAAGGGGGACAAGTGCGGACGGCTGGTGTCGTCGAGTATCTCGTCGTCGGCGCCCTGACGGGACTCAACATTGTGGCAGGCGCGCTGCATCTGATGCTCAGCGATTTTCCGTGGAGCCAGCTCCTCAACAGGCAGACGGCGAGTCGGCCGTTGGCCCTGGCGCGAGGCTTGGTTCTAGCGCTTCCCCTGTTGCTGCTCTTTGGCGGGCTGCTGGTAGCAGGTGACCCGATCTTTGCCGCCATCGTGCAACGCGTGCTGTTTCCCGACTTTTCGGTAGTGCTCACGGTCATCACGCACTGCGCGGTGATCGGGGTTGTGACGTGGATCGTTACCGGGTACCTTCGCGGCCTGCTGGTGGGTGACGAGCGCGCCCGGCTGTTGCGCCTGAACATGCCCGCACCGCGCCTCGGTAGCACGGAGATCTCAACCGTGCTCGGTCTGCTGGACGTCCTGTTTCTGCTATTCGTTCTGGTCCAAGTCCGTTATCTCTTTGGCGGCGCCTCGCTGGTCGGAATCAAACCCGGCCTCACGTACGCCGAGTACGCCCGCCAGGGATTTTTCGAACTGGTCGCCGTGGCGGCCCTCGCCCTGCCGATCCTGCTCGCGGCGCACTGGCTGTTGCGCAAGGAAGTGGAAGAGGACGAGCGGCGCTTCCGGCTGCTGGCGCTGGCCCAGGTGTTGCTGCTTTTCGTGATCATGGCCTCGGCCATCGACCGGATGGTGCTTTATCAGCGTGAGTACGGCCAGACGGAGCTACGGCTGTACACCAGCGCCTTCATGGGCTGGCTGGGGTTGGTGTTTCTCTGGTTTCTGCTGACCGTGTTGCGCGGACGACGCCGTTACTTCATGTTTGGCGCGATGCTGGCCGGGTTCGCCGTGCTCGGAGGCCTGTACGTCTTGAATCCAGATGCCACCATCGGTCGCGTGAATGTGGCCCGCGCCGCCGCCGGACACGGGTTCGATTCGTCCTACGCAGCCTCACTCAGCGCGGACGCGATTCCGGTGCTGGTGGCCGGGTTGCCATCACTCACCCCGAACGACCGGTCCAGCCTGGCGCGAGATCTTCTGCAGAAATGGCGGGCCGCTGGCAGCGGAGATTGGCGCGTTTGGAGCTTATCACGCAGGGAGGGGCAACGTTGGATGAGCAAGTACGGGCCGCTGCTGACGTCGCTCGCCGGCGAGGGAGCGAGCAAGCGCCTGTCATCTCCATAAATTCAGTATAGGAGTCGACATGATCGATCTCGAACAGGACCAACTGCGGGCGCACCGCGAATCCATTTGCGTCGACTCGCGCGAACGCCTGGAATTCATTGACATCACCGAGCGCGTGGCGCGGGTCGTCGAAAGTTCCGGCGTACGCGAAGGCTTCGTGAACGTCCAGACGCGGCACACCACCACGGCCATCCTGGTGAGCGAGCACGAGCCGCTGCTGATGGAAGACTTGAAGCGAACGCTGGAGCGCGTGGCGCCCTGCCAAATCGATTATCGGCATGACGATTTCAGCGTGCGCACCGTCAACATGTGCCCGGATGAGGAGCGCAACGGACAGGCGCACTGCAAGGCTCTGTTCCTGCGCAGCTCGGAGTGTCTCAATATTGTCGAGGGCCGCGTGGACCTGGGGCAATGGCAGAGAATTTTCCTGCTGGAACTCGATCGCGCCCGCTCGCGGAAGGTATCGATCATGATTCTTGGTCATAGACTGTCGTAGACCGACGCTACAGCAACGGTATTAATTCGGCGCTGGGACAGCGCCGCTACACCTTCACCTCGGAGGTCACGAATGCAATCGAAAGGCACAGTGGTGACGATTCTTCTCGCGATTCCGGCCCTGGCCGGCGGCATCTTCATGGGCTACGCGGACTCGCACAGCGACGATCCCGCGATCACGCTGCTGATCCTGGCCGCCTTCTCGTTCTTGCTGGGTGCGCTCGGACCAGGCCGGCCGTGGCTCTGGCCATTGCTTGTGGGCATCTGGGTACCCGTGCTCGACACGGTCCTGCCGCGCCTCGGCCTCGCCCCCTGGGATACCGCTTCGCCGCCCACGTTCCTCTCCGGGCTGGCGGTTCTGGGCGTCGTCATGGCCGCGTGCTTCGCCGGATCCTATGCGGGCGCACTCATGGTCCGGGCCGCGCGGCAGGCGATGAGTCCAAATCACTCCTGACGGCGGAGCTGGGCTTTTCAGCCTGGCATGCCGGCCTGAAGGCCGGTTCTACGACCTGTCACATTTTCAATTCGAGAGACGTTTAAGTTTTGAAAGTGGACGGGAGGTCCTTCTTGGCGGCAGGATGGGTGGAAGGTCTGGGTCGCGCGATGACGGAATCTCGGGAGCTGGCGGAGTCGTGGGACTCGCAGTTCGAAAAGTTCTATCTCGAGCATTACGCGCGCGTGGTCGGCGTGCTGTTTCGCCTGACGGCGAGCCGCGGCGATGCGGAAGAGCTGGCGAACGAAGTATTCGCGAACGTCTATCGCAGGCAGTCGCTGCCCAGCCCCGAGGGCAACGTGGCGGGGTGGCTGTATCGCACCGCCACCAACCTCGGCATCGACGCGCTGCGCAAAGAGGCGCGAAGACGACGGCATGAGGGCGCGGCGGCACACGAGGCTCTGGCATCGCGAGTCGCCGACGGACCGCTGGCGACGGTGCTGAACGACGAACGGCGCCGGCGGGTTCGCGAGGTGCTGGCCCAGCTCAAGCCGGTGCAGGCCCAGGCGCTCATCCTGCGCGCGGGCGGATTCTCCTACCAGGAAGTGGCGGATGCTCTGGACGTGAAGCGCGTCTCTGTGGGGACGCTTCTGCTGCGCGCCGAAGAAGTCTTCCGCAAAACCTACCGCGCTACCGCCGGTGAAGAGGAGGAATTATGAACTGCATCGAAAAGGGTCTTCTGCGGGCAAAAGTGGATGGTGAACTTTATGGGTCAGAGCTCGAACAGGTGGACCGGCATCTGGCGACTTGCGCCGACTGCCGCCGGGTCATAGATGAGATGGACGCCGCGGCGGGACGCATGCAGCGGACGCTCGCACCGCTGGCTCCGCTTCCGGGCGAAATCGACGAGGACGCGCGGCTGGCGCTCGCCCGGTTCCGCGCCCGCGAGGCTCCGGCGGAATCAGCGGCGGAGCCTGCTTCGGGCTGGTTCGGACGTGTCTTCGGCCAGCGTTGGGCGCTTGCCTGCGCGGCGCTCGCTGTCTGCGCGCTTGCGGTCTCGTTCAGTTTTGCGCCGGTGCGCGGCTGGGCCGAGCATGTCCTGTCGATGTTGCGCGTGGAGAAGGTCGAGGTGGTCCCGATCAGCGCCGCGCTGCCTGATGTCCAGACGCAAGAGCGCGCTTCGAAAATGCTGGGCCAACTGATCTCCGACAACGTGGTCGTAACCATGCCTGCGGGCAAACCACAGGACGTCTCCAGCGCCGAGCAAGCGAGCCGCCTGGCCGGCTTCCAGGTCCGCGTGCCCAGTGCGCGATCCGACACGCCGCACTTAACGGTACAGGGCGAACAGGCGTTTCACCTGACGCTGAATCGCGACCGCCTGCAGAGCATCTTCAATGAGCTTGGCCGCTCCGATATCCAGCTGCCGAGTTCCGTCGATGGCGCAGAGGTGGCCGTCCACATTCCCAAGGGAGTCCTCGTACGCTACGGCATTACCTCGGACAAGCAGCTGCTGGACGGCGCCGATCAGGCCGCGCATGCCGCGGCGAACGGCGATGTCAGCAAAGCTTCGGAGATCGTCCCCAAGAACTTCGTCGTGCTCGCGGAAATTCCCAGCCCCACGGTCAGCGTTCCGCCCAGCCTGAACGTTGCGCAGGTGGCGGAGGCGGGCCTGGAATTGGCGGGTCTCGGCCCGGCCGAAGCTCACGATTTTGTGCAGAGCGTGGACTGGACCTCGACACTGGTGATCCCGGTGCCGCGACAGGACGGCTCGTTCCAGAAGGAGCCGGTGGACGGCGTGGAGGGGACGCTGATCTCGATGCCTCCGACGGGCAAGCGTCCAGCGGCGTACTCGCTGATCTGGATCAAGAACGGTATCATCTACTCGCTGTCAGGGTCGGGCGACGCCGGCGAGGCGGTGACGCTGGCAGATTCGCTGGAATAATCGGGTGATCGGGTCATCGGCTCATCGGGTCATTGACGATTGCGTGATCGGTTGATGATCCGATGACCCGATGAAAAGATGATCCGAGCCGATGACTGATCTTGCAATTGAAACGAAGCGTCTGCGCAAGGTCTTTGGCCACAAGGTCGCGGTCGAGGGCCTGACGCTCGAGGTACATCGCGGGGAGATCTTTGGGTTCCTCGGTCCGAATGGCGCCGGCAAAAGCACGTCGGTGAAGATGCTGCTCGGGCTGGTGGCGCCGACCGCCGGAGAAGCGATCGTGCTGGGCGCTCCGGTCGGCGACGTTGAGAGCCGGCGCCGCATCGGTTTCCTTCCCGAACACTTCCGCTTCTACGACTGGCTCACCGCCGAGGAACTGCTCCGTGTTCACGGCCGGCTTTATGGCATGGCGCGGGCGAGGCTCGCGGAACGCACCTCGACGCTGCTGGAACTCGTCGGATTGAGCGAGCATCGGCGGCAGCGAGTGCGGGAATTCTCCAAGGGAATGCTGCAGCGCATCGGTCTCGCGCAGGCGTTGCTCAACGAGCCGGAGCTTGTCATTCTCGACGAGCCTACGTCGGGACTTGATCCCGGCGGACGGCGCCTGGTGCGCGACATCATCAAGGCGCAGCGCGAGCGCGGCGCGGCGGTGCTGCTGAACTCACATCTGCTGGGCGAGGTCGAGGTCACCTGCGACCGCGTGGCCTTCATCAAGCATGGCCGCGTGCTCGACTCGCGGCGCCTGGACGCGCTTGCCGCCGGGGAGACGCGGGTGCGTCTGCGCGCAGGTAATGTGAATAGTGAGATCCTGAACGGCCTGGCGCGCTGGACGTCCGCCGTGAGTCCCAACGGGCATCGATACACGCTGACGGTGACCTCGCCTGACGTGCTGCCGGAGATCACACGCTATCTCGTCGCGCAAGGTGTAGATGTCTACGAGCTGACGCTGGAGCGGAAATCGCTCGAAGACATTTTCCTGGAGATCGTCGGCTCCGAAGGAGGCCTCTGAGGTGGGCGCCTGGGTCATGGCCGGAGTCACGTTTCGCGAGGCGGCGCGCAAGAAGCTGCTGCTGATGGCGCTGCTCGCAGGCGTGGCCTTCATCGCGCTCTTCAGTACGGGTATGCATTTTCAGGTCAAAGACATTCACGCCAGGCACGTTGCACCGTTGATCGCCCGAGAGGCGTCGCGGACCTTCATCATGGTGGGACTCTACACCATCGACCTGCTGGCGGTCGTGCTGACGGCGCTCACATCAGTGGACACGCTGTCAGGCGAGATCAGCTCCGGGACGATTCAAGCCGTGGCCACCAAGCCGGTCAGCCGGCGTCAGATTTTCCTGGGGAAATGGCTGGGTTTCGCGGCGATGATCACGGTGTATGTGGCCCTAATGGTCGGCGGGCTCGTTGCCATGGCGCGCTGGCTGAGCGGCGTCGGTCCGCGCAATCTGATACTGGGCGCGAGCCTGATCTGGTTCGAGTGCCTGCTGATTCTGAGCCTGACGCTTTTGTTCGGCACCGCCTTCTCAACCTTGACCAATGGAGTGCTGGTGCTGGGTCTGCACGGTCTCGCGTTTCTCGGAGGCTGGATCGAGCAGATTGGAGCCATTGCACATTCGCCGCGAACGGTGATGCTCGGGATCGTCTCCAGTGTCATTATGCCGAGCGAATCGCTGTGGCGCCGCGCCGCGTTCGAGATGCAGTCGCCGCTCGTCGGTTCGCTCAACATCTCGCCGTTCAGCAATGCGTCGGTGCCGAGCAAGGCCATGATCGGCTATGCGGCCATCTACCTGGGATTGGCGATGGCGTTCGCGGTGAGGCGATTCGGACGGCGAGATTTGTAACCGAGGCTGTAGATTCTCTCTTGAGTGTGAAGGATGAAGTCGGTTCATGCGACCTCACTGGCCCAGGAAACGAACAAGTGGTTCTCCGCTGCCGGGGTTTCGAGCAATACATAGACTTTGCGGCCGTCGAAGAGCTGGTCATGTTTGAACGTGCCGTAGATGGCGTGCAGCAATTTGCGCATGGTGGCGACCAGGGCTTGGAGTTTAGTTTTGCCGCGCGCTGCCAGGTCTTCAGTAGAAGGCCCGCGGATGGGCTTGGTGTTGGACGGCAACCAGGGCCGGCATGTAGAGAGAGCGACGCAGGTGCGCGTTGCCGGCCTTGCTGATACGGACCTTCTTGTGAACGGAGGTTCCCGAGGTGCACTCGCGCGGATCCAGACCGGCATAGCGACTACTAGTGTAGTGTCCACGAATTAGCTGGACAATCTTTTCTGCCTCCGCCTACTGCGAGGTTGAGTGCAACCGGGTTGAATCTGTTCCAGAGTCTGGCGGCAGCGGGAGAGTTTTTCCTGAATCGATTCGACCGTTGCCGTCCAGACGAAAGGTCGGGGATGTTCGTTCCAGGCTGCCAAAAATTCCGCGATCGCCTTCTGCAGGTCTTCCACACTGTGGAAGGAACCCCGACGCACCCGCTTGGTGGTCAATTCGCCAAACCAGCGCTCAATGAGGTTGAGCCAACTGGAACTGGTGGGCACAGAGTGAGGGACGAAGCGCGGATGCCGTTGAAGCCAGGCTCGCACCTTGGCTCGCACCTTGGAATGTTGGTGGGTGCCGTAGTTATCCATGACCAAGTGCAAAGGCACGGGGCCGGGAAATTCCTGATCCAGCTGTTGCAGGTCCCGGACGGTAAAAACGTGATAGCATGCCCGGATTATGCCATCAAATTCGGAGTTTCCGTCGTCACCTTTGCCCATACCCGCAGCGGAAACTCTGCAAAACCCAAGGAGAAAGCCCGTGATTCGAAAATTCAGTGCAAGTCTGCTCACGATTGGAATCGCGGCCGGCATGAGCGTCATTTGCCAAGCCACAGTCCCTCATGACGCGTCATACGCGTACCGCCGTCGTAAGCGGTCAGGCGCATTTCATCAGCCGGATGCCCGCGAATCAGTCCATGCGCATCGATGTTGTTCTGCCGGTGCGCGATCAGGGAGGATTGGACAGTTTCCTGGGCCAAGTCTACGACCCTTCCAGCCCGATCTACCGGCAGTTCCTTACGGTGCAAGATTTCACCAACATGTTCGGCCCCACCCAGGAGAACTACGACGCCGTCGTTCGTTTCGCGAAAGCGAACGGCTTTGAGGTCGCAGGTGGCTCCCGCGACGCCATGGACGTGCAGCTCAAGGGCTCCGTCGCGGCCATTGAGTCCGCCTTCCACGTGACCATGGGTGTTTACCAGCACCCCGCGGAAAACCGCACCTTCTATGCACCGGACCGGGAGCCCACGGTGGACCTGCCTTTCCAGCTTACCGCCGACGCAGATGACTTGCGCATCCTCCATTGGGATCCAGGTTTCTGTACGGACCTGACCACCACCGGCCCCGGGGGCGCCTGGGCTTCAGAAACCGTTTGGGTCGACGGCGGCGGCGGGATTTCTCCAGACCACATTAAGATCCCGCGCTGGCAGACGCTCAAGGGCGTGATCACGACGGCCAACAAGGGATCGACTGTCTACCGCAACGGCCCAGACGTCTCGGCGAACTCGAATTTTACCTTTTATGTCTGCGCCGACCAGACCACCTGCACTGCCAATCTCTACGGCGGTACCAGCTTCGCAGCACCGATGTGGGCCGGCTACCTGGCTCTGACCAATGAGCAAGCGGCAACCAACGGCGATAAGCCGCCTGGGCTCATTACCCCGATCATTTATCAGCTGGGCTTGAAGTCAGGATATACCACCGAGTTCCATGACATCACCAGCGGCAGTAACGGCTTTCCA
>Ga0335085_10002371_pt1 | contig 35462 bp, 38 predicted proteins | sample Lox_Sample_45_FD_206712 | JGI IMG/M metagenome (GOLD analysis project Ga0335085, IMG submission 206712) | Soil microbial communities from Loxahatchee National Wildlife Refuge, Florida, United States - Lox_Sample_4.5 | ecosystem: Environmental > Terrestrial > Soil > Wetlands | place: USA... | reverse complement strand
ACGCCGAGATGCTCCGGCGCCGATGGCGTGTCGGACATGGGGGCTCCTGTCGTTGGCTGAAAGCTGACAGCGCCCGGCCGTCGGCTATCGAAGGGGTTACGGGACGAGGATCTCGATCGGCACGATGGCGACGGCCTGGCCGCCGAGCACGCCCTCGTCGGTCTCGACCTTGCCGGCGATCCAGCAATGCCCGACGCGGCCGCCGAGGGTCTGCAGGTTGGTGACGGGATCGGGAGCGAGCGCCGCTTCGATCGCGTCGAGCACCGGGTTCAGCACCGCGGTCGGCGGCGAGAGATCGTCCGCCGCCCGCGCATAGACGAAGAGATCGACCGAGAGCGTCCAGCGCGGCGGGAGACCCGCCTCGCGCCGCGCGCTCTCGCCCTTCTGCACCTGGAAGAGCGCGGGCTGCTCCGCCGCCGAGACGTCGCTCCAGTGACGAAGCCGCCGGCTCGCGGTCGCGAAGCCCGCGGCGCCGGAGACGGTGGCGAAGAGGGTTTGATAGACGAGCTCGCGGTTCACGACGCGACCGCCGCGACGACGGCCTCCTCGAGCCCCGCGCGGATCTCCGGCTCCATCTCCGTGAGCGCCGAGCGCAGGAAGGAGTGCGCGGGATAATCGACCTTGCGGCTATGAGCGCGAACGGCGATCTCGCGCGCGCCGCCGCGGAGCGGCCGGCCGAAGGCTTCGCGTATCGTGCGAAGCTGCGCGCGCACGCTCTCGACGCCATCGAAGCCGTATTCCTGGAACCCCGCATAGGGGAGATCGCTGCCGAGCGAGAGGCTGAGCGCGTCGCCGCTCACGTCGAGACTGGCTTCGATGCTCGCGCGGAGCGCGCCGTTGCGGCTTTGCAGCACCTCGCCCGAGAGCTTCCCCTGGACGCGCGCCTGAAGCTCCAGCGAAAGCCGCGCGAGCGCGCGAGCGAGCCCTTCCTCGACCGCTCCGGGGACCGCTTCGAGCCGTTCCCGCACCGCCTCGGCGCCGAGGATCTCCACAGCGATCACGGCAGCACCACGCTCTTGTAGGCGAGGAGCGCGGTCTTGATGTCTTCGCTCATGTCCTTCTGGCTGAAGGCGACGGTCTCGCCCGCGAGCGATTTCGAGACATGGCCGATGCGCTCGCGCTCCCTGTAGCGGAGCGCCACCAGCTCGATGCAGGCCTGCTCGATCTCCGCGGGGATCGCGGCATAGCCCGCCGTGTAGGCAAGGCTCACGTTCCGGCTCCCGCGCGCGAAGACGCGTCCACGCAGATAAAGCTGCGTCGGGCTGAAGACGTAGCCGGGCTTGAGCGCGTCGGGCGCCGGCGGCACCTCGACCCCGTCGATCGCGAGCGAGGCGACCGATGTCACGGGCGTGTTCGCGAAAGCGAGACGCACGCCGCCGGTCCCGTCGCGCGTCTCCGTGTAGTCGCGCGCGGCGAGGTCGCGGCCGAGCCAGCTCAGGATGAACCCGCTCGCGGCCGTGACGAGCCGATCGAGGAGCGCGTCGTCCGCCGTCGCCGTCAAGGGCGGCGCGAACCACGCCTTGACGTTCGCGAGCGTCGTGAGATCGCCTGCGGGCATCGCCTATTCCTTGCCCTTCGCTGGGCGCGCGCCCCTGCGCCTCGGTGCCTCACGCACGCGCGCGAACCCGTGCGCCTCGAGCGCCGCCCCCGCGCTCTCCGGCACCTCGACGATCCCGTCCGCATCGACCGCGTAGTCGCGGCCGTCATGCGACACCTGCCGGCATCCCGCCGGAGCTTTCATCTTCATGGGGTGATCCCGATCCTAAATGTGAAAAGTCGGCGAGCTCGGCGGATGGCTCTGAGCCCTGCTCCGTCCAAGCCGGTAGCGTCTCGATTCAGTCTGGGCCCCTAGTTACCGTGATCGCTGGGTTCGGTTGCAAGCGTCGTTTCCGCTACGGCTTCGGCGCTTTAGGCCGCTTCGTCCCGAGAAGGCGGCTCGGATACCCAAGATCCCAGAGTTGAATATCCGCCAGAATGCGATACGGGATGCCCCCGTGAGCGCTGATGTCGGCGAGCACCTGCCGCGACCGTTCGGGCACGATCGCATGACAATGGGCCGCGGCCGCCATGCGGATCGATTCGTTTTCGTGATCCAGCAATGGCAGCAAGGCAGCAGTCGCCTCCGGTCCGCGCGATGCGAGTTCCCGCGCGATAGCATTGGTATCCCGGATCAAGTTGTTCGATCGCGGGGTGTCCATTGCTTCCGTGGCACCGAATTCTGCCAAGCCCTTCTCAATGAACAAATCCACTAGATCAGAAACCGTCAGACTCGAAAGTGCCTCCCGCGTCATTTGATCCCCCAAGGTGCCTGAATCTCACCAAAGCGATTGCCGTTGAGCGCCGAATTCTGCCGAGAAATTGGCGACAGAGAAAGTCCGGGAGCGGGCGGAGGGGGCGCCCGCTCCCGGTGCCACGCGGGGGACGCGCGGCACTGGCCGAGCGCGCGCTCAGCCGTTGGCGATGTTGCGGATGATGCCGAAGGCCGGCGGGAAGTAGTTCTGGAGGACGCCGTCGGCGTAGACGCCGTACTGGTACTGGCGCGTCTGCATCGGCCATTCGAGCTGGTAGTAGTCCTGCCGGAGCTTCATCTGCAGGATGTTCGCGACGTTCGAGAGCGGATAGGGGATCGCGCGGCTGAAGAAGACGATCGTGCCCGGCGGCACGTTCGGGTGCAGCATGATCTGCACGAGCTGCCCGCCGCTCATGGTGTACTTGTTGAGATAGCTCCCGACGATCGCCCCCGCGGTCGCCGTCACCGTCGCGGGCGAGCCCTGCTGCCCGTCGAGGTTGAAGCGGAAGAGCGGCGCGCCGCCGCCGGCGATCACCTTGCGCGTGATGTTGAGGAGCTCCTGCGAGCTCACCAGCAGCAGGTCCGGCGAGAGGCGGAAATTGTCCCAGAAGGACTTGAGTGCCACGTCGATCTCGACGATGCCGCCGGCGCCGTCCGCCGTGAGCGGCGTCCCCAGCCCCGGCGTTCCCGTGGGCATGGTGAAGACGTAGCTGTTGGAGCCCGGAAGCTGGATCTGCGTTAGAAGCCCGTCGAAGACGAGGCCGTTGGTGCTGAAGTCGGCGGCGGGGAGCGAGGCCGCGGTCTGCGTCCCCGCGGGAGGCGCCGCGATCAGCACGGAGTTGATGGTGGTGATGGCGCCCAGCGTCTCGGCGCCGGAGGCGCCCCAGAACCAGGCATAGGCGCTGGCACCGTTGACCGCGGCGACGCTCGCGCGCACCGCGTGCGTGGCGCTCGCGTCGTTCGCGGTGGTGACGGCGGCGGCAGCGGACTTCCGCGCGGAGCCGCCGCCGTAGCTGTCGGTGGTGCCGTCTGCATTCGGGCGCGAGACCTGCGCGGGCACGCCCGCCGCGACCGAGCCGTTTAGATAGCCTTCGAAGCTGAGCGCGACGCAGAGGACGCTCACGGTGGTATTGGCGGCGAGGCCGCCGCCGGTCGCGACGTCGCTCAAGGTCGGCGTCGGAGTGGTGCCGAGCGCGAGGCTCTGGTTGCCGCCGACGATGAGCTTCTCCTCGCCGATCATCACGGAGCGGAGCAGCCCCTCGGTCGCGCGCATGCGGAGGTCGTCGAAGCCCTGCGCGGCGTAATCCGCCTCGAAGGTCACGGAATCCTCGAGCCCGTAGCCGCGGTAGGCCGCGGTGAAGTTCTGCACGGATGTGGCGACGATGCCGCCGCGGCGCCCCTCGGAGACGCCGAGCGAGAGGCCGTTGATGTTGATGCCGGTGATCGCCTTCCAATTGGTCGCGGTGCCGCCGCGGCCGGGGACGCGCGGGATCTGGTTGCGGAGCGGCGTGATCACGGGATAGAGCGTCTTCGCCGTGGGCTCCAAGTCGATGAAGACGAGGCCGCTCGCCTGCGTGAAGGACTTGCCCAGGAGGTCGCGCGTGAGGGTCGCGTTCTGCTGCGCCTGCTTGATGCTGTCGAGGGTGTCGTTGGTGGTGCTCATGCTATCTCCAAAAAAGAACCCCTCTCCCGCGAAGCGGGAGAGGGTTGGGGCCCGGCACAGGGTGCCGGGAGGATGAGGGTACCGGCGCTTAGCCGATGAAGCGCACGAGCCGCGCGCCCTCGTAGGCGCGGCGGATTGCGGCCTGCGTGTCCGTGGACGCCTCGACCTTGCGCGCGGGATAGTCGTCGCTCTTTTCGAAGCTCCGAAGCGCCGCCTTCGCCGGCGACGGCCGCCTCTCGAGCTCCTCGATGCGCTTCAGCAGCGACGCAAGCGCCGCCTTTACGTCGCCGGCATCGCCGTCGTGGCTGCCGGAACAATCGGCGCCGAGCGCCGCCGCCATGTCGTGAATGCCCTGGACGCGCTGCAAATCCTCGCGCGAGTGCCGCGCGCCGGCCTTGCCGAGCGCCGCCGCCTTGTAGAGCGCGAAGAGCGTCTCGGGATTGGCGGGCCGGTCGACGAGGCTGATCTCCGCGAGCGAGAGGCCCGTGATGATCCGGGGATCGCTCGCGTCGCGCCTGGTGACGACGCCTCCGATCGAGAAGCCCTTGTAGACGCGCGCCTGCACCTTATTCCAGGCCTCGTCGTCGACGACCTTGACGCGGATCCAGAGCCCTTTCTCGTCGACCGAGGCCTCCTCGGCGACGCCGACGGCCGAAGGCTGGTGCATCTCGCGGACGTTGGCGAAGCGCATGTAGTCCGGGAGCGCCGCCGCGAGCGCCTCCTTGCGCACGACCTCGCCCTGGCTGTCCACGGCCTCGGTCGAGGCATAGCCGTAGACCATGCGCTCCTCCCGATCGACCTTCGCGATCGGGGCGTAGATTGTCTTCTCGGTCATGAGAAATTGTCCTTGGTTGGGAATGGGCTTGGGAATTGCCAGAGGGAGAGAGAGGTCGCGGAGCTTTCTTGTCGCGGCACCCACCGCGAGCTGCTCCCGTCGCCGTCAATCTGCCTCGGTGACGCGCTAGTCCTGACGTAAGGCCGGAGGGCTCGCGAAAGCGAGCACGCCTGCGACGTAAGCTCTCACTGCTTGGGCGGCGTCGGCTGCAGGAAGCCGTCCGCCCACATCACCTCGTCGACGGTCACGGCCTGAATCTGAAAGCAATCCGGCCAATCGCAGAATCCCGGCTTCTCGCGTAGGCTCGCCAACACGGCTTCCCCCGTGGTCGCCTCGCCAGCGGCGCGCCTCTCAAAGGTGAATTCCGGAGATGAATTCGCCGGTCCTGCGGTCGAAGAACATGCAACCCAGCAACCCTTCGCCCGGTGTGCCCGGGGCTCCTGAAATCGGGTCTCGACGGTGTAGTGGGGGGCGCCCCGTCAACTCTCAGGCAAGACCCCTGAGATAGGCCGCGCGCTGCGGAAACTCGCGATCAAGGTATTCCAAGTAGTCAGCGGTCAGCAGCTCTAGGAAACATTCACTCTCCGGCTGATCGGACGCCTTCACCTCAAAGGTGGCTCCGGCCGCCTCCAGCTCTCTCGTGACGCCGCGGTCGGCGTTCCCAGTAGAGAACGTAGCCCATCGATTTCCGCACATGGGCGTCAGGCATCGCGCCCGTTACTGCGCCGCGTAGCCTTTTGCCATCTCCAATTGCTGACAATCCGCAAGTTTCTGGGAGGCGAGGTGAGTCTTCTCGTCCAATTTCTTGCGAGCTTCCGCGAAGCACTGCGACAGCTCGCGATCGACCGGCAGTCCGTGCCAGCCCCATTTGTATGTCGACGCCATGTAATTCATCGCACCCGACACTTCGAGATATGCAGCACGTCGTACCCATTCGATACCGACCCGGTCTCGCTCGGACCTCGGAATTGTTGCCATGAGATCACTGCGATACCATTTGTCCGACGAGGGATCGTGCTCGCGCTCCATCTCGAGAGCGCCGAGCAGCAGCAATCCCGTCCATTGGATCGCATCGCGATCCTCATCGCTGTGGGCATGGAGGATCCGATAGGCTCGCTGATAATCTCGATCGGCGTAGGCCTGAATTATGTCGCGCAGGATCTGCCGGCTCTCTTCCTCGGGGTCCGTGGCGCCGGCGATGGTCGACGATGACGACTCTGCCGCCGCTCCCTGGCGCGGCACGAACAAGAATCCAATCACGGTAATCAGGAAGAGCAAACGGAAGACCACCCACATCGGCATCCCTCCGGGTTCCCAGCTACTGACCGCGCCCGGGCGTGGGATCGCTCGAGTGGGAAACCTCAGCCAAAGTACGGAACCACCCTTGCCACAGGATACCTCAACTGTGCGGTGTCCGTCTGCCGCAATCAATGACCGGTTTCCCTCGACGAATCCTCGATCCTCCGCGTCGCCGCATGAATTGCGCCGTCGTTGCCGATTTCAAGCACTCTCTCATAGATTGAAAGGGCGTACCGGGCCTGCGTGCGGTCTCGCGGCCCGAGCCCGCGCTTCAGAAGACAATAATCTTGGACGATCCGCGCTTGCTGCTCGATCCCGAGATCTCCGAACCTCGGTGATTTTCCTCCGCTGTCCAGCAGCTCATATCGATATCCCGAGACCAAATGGCTTATTGCACCGACGGTGATGCCCTCCCCTCGCTGCAGAATGTGTGTCAACTCGTGTAGAAATGCTGCCTGATCCTCGATCGAGGAGGAGGAGAAGTCGTCCCGATAGGAGCCGCCTCGCCGCGGATAGTAAATCTCACCGTCCGGGGCCATGGTTCTGTCCGATCCGAGCGGATACTTTTCGTAGTTATGGATTTTTACGTTGTCGTAGTCGATTCGATCTCCGAATATCGAGCGGGCTAGCGCGATCTCGCCTGGCGTGAGATGCCGATCGATACGCGCAGGATTTGCCCCTGCGATCGCGTCATTCATGGCCCCGATATTTTCGGCTTACGCGACTGAATTTCGCGGGAGCGGACCGATGCCGAGGCGGGTTCAGTGTCATCCCTCGGCGCAAAGCGGCCACCCTCGTGTGTGCCCGCGGGCTCGCGCGGTTGATCGCGGTCATATTTTGCGACCCCCTCCGCCCCCTTCCCCACCGGCGCGAGCCCGAGCTCCTGGCGGACCTCGTCGACGGACTTGATCCCCGCGCTGACGTAGGCGGTCGCGATCTGCGCCGCCGTCGCGGGGTCTTGCGCGTCCTCCTCGCTCCAGGCGAATTCGAGATCGGGGTAACCCAGGTGCCGCTCGATCACCTCGTCGAGGAGGCCCTTGACCCAGCGCAAGAGCGGCGCCAAGCCCTCCGAGCGCGCCGCCGCCTGCGTCGTCTGCGCGGTCGCGCGGTTGGCGTCGCGGACGAACGGCGTGGGCGCGATCGAGAAGGCGAAGCAGACGACGCGCGCGAGCCACTCGTCGTACTCGTCCTTCAGCATCGGCTCGCGCGTGAAGGTCGGCTTCATGCCGCCGGGCACGAACTTCGCGTGCCGCCGCGCCGCGACGTTCCCCTCGAGAAGGCTGTCCCAATACTCCTGGAAGCGCCGGATCTGGTCGGGGCTCCAGCTCTCGGGCACTCCGATCATCGCCTCCGGCACATTGCCCTCGGTGTAGTAGGCGAGCTGCGCCGCCTGGCGCCGCAGCGCCACGTTCACGGTCATCAAGACCTGCTCGACCGGCGAGTAGCCGTAGATCTTGTGCGGCCGCGGATTGCGCGGGCGGTAGATCAGCTCCTCCACCGTGTAGTCGACCGCCGGGAGCCCTTTCAGGATCTGCTGATAGGCGGGATCGGGCGGCAGCGGCGTGCGCCCGCGCGCGTCGAGCACGCGCTTCACCGTCGCGCCGTCGACGACCTCGAGCGCATGGACCCCGCCCCCGGCCTCGCGCCGCACATAGAGCGCGGGCGCATCGATCACCAGCAAATCCTCGAGCAGGAGTCTCACCCAGGTCTCGAAGGAGTGCTCGCAATCGGGATAGCGCAGGAGTGCCGTCACCGCGCCAATCCGAGGATCGGGGTCCTTGGTGCCGTCGCGACGGCGGATCGTCCAGTCGAAGCGTCCGACTTGGTCCTTGCGGGTTTCGATGACGAGCCGCAGCAGGTCCCAGGCGTCCGCGAGCGCGCGAAGCTCGCGAAAGCCGATGCTCTCATCGGGCCGCGGCGCGATGCGGAGATTGACGCCGACGGGAAAATCGAAGCTGCGCCCCGCCACTTCCTGCGGCGCCATCGGCGGCAGCGGCTTCGCGGGGCCGAACCAGTCCGCGGGCGCCGTCCCCGAGACGATGTAGCGCAGCCCCGTCGCCACGCGCGTGATGATGCCGCGCTCGTCGCTCATGCTCGGAGATCCTCGGAATAAAGCTGTCGACCGTCAGCGCTCGCATGTTTTATTGCCGTCATGGCCGGGCTTGTCCCGGCCATCCACACGCTTATGGCGTGCACGGGACTTCGTGGATGGCCGGGACAAGCCCGGCCATGACGACAAAAGAGGGCGGAGCGAGCAGCGGCGACTCTCTTGCTCTGAATCGAAAGCCGAACCGGACACTCGTGGGACAAGCCCGGCCATGACGCGGAGAGAAAGACGCGATGATAGCTGATAGCTGACAGCCGAGGGCCGACAGCCGAGAGCTGACAGCTCAACCCTTCTTTCCCGCCAAATCCGCGTAGTAATCGAGGAGCCCGGTCTCCGTCGGTGCGATCAGCAGCTCGGTGATCGCCCAGACGAGGGCGTCGACCCGGTCGGGCGAGCCGCCGGCAGTCGCGCGGTCGAACGCGGCGGAGAACGCCACCATCTGGTCCTCGAGCGCAAGGAAGGCGCCGCGGTGCTTGACGCGCCCCTGCTCGTAGAGCGCCGCCACGGGCTCCGCGCGCACTGCCTTGCCGCGGCTCGCGCGCACGGGCTTGTAGCTGACGGCCGCGTCGACCGCGCGGAGCGTTGCCTCTACAAGCTCGCCGCCATTATTGACCTCGCCGATCACACGATCCGCCTGGTGCCGACGGTAGAGAGCGACCGCCCTCCGCGCCCATTCCTCCGCGCGAAGCCGGCCCGAGGCGTCCTCGAGCACGAAGGCGATGCCGCCCGCGCTCACGCCCGCGACGACGATGCCGGTCTCGTCCGCGTCCTCGCCGCTCGTGACCGCGGGGTCGATCGCGACCACGACGCGCGCGAGCTCCGGCGCCTCGCGGATGCGCGCGGCGTCGAGCGCGTCGCGGGTCCAGAGGGCGCCGGCCGCATCCTCGAGCAATTCCGCCTCGAGCTCCTGCCGGCCGAGCCGCGTCCCCTCGTAGCGCCGCACGATCTCCGCGAGGAAGGCCGGCGCCAGGTGCTTGCGGTTCTCGCGCGTCGATCCTCGCGTGACGCGCGCCGTGTGGTCCTTGACGAGCATGCGCACGAGGCGCACCGGCTTCGGCGTCGTCGTCACGACGATGCGCGGGTCCTCGCCCAGGCGGAGCCCGAATTGCAGCATGTCCCAGGCCTCGGGATAGCGCCACGCCGCGAGCTCGTCGCACCAGGCGGCATCGTGCTGCGGTCCGCGCAAGCGCTCGGGCTCGTCGGCGGAGAAGCCGAGGGCGACGGCGCCGTTCGGCCAATGCAGGCGATTGCGCGAGGCGAAATAGTCCGGCTTGAACTCCGGGTGCGAGATCGCGAGGATGCCGCTCTCGCCCTCGATCATGACGTTCCTGAGGTCGGCGATGGTGGGAGCCACCAGCGCAACGCGGCGTGCGCGCTCGCTTTCCACCTGCATGCGCACCCATTCCGCGCCGCTGCGCGTCTTGCCGAAGCCGCGTCCCGCCATCAGCAGCCAGACGCGCCAATCTCCAGGCGGCGGAAGCTGACTGTCGCGTGCCCAGAAGCGCCAGTCGTAAGCAAGCGCCACCAGCTCCTCATCCGAGAGCCCGTCGAGATATTCAATCTGCCTTTTCGGGCTCAGCGAGGCGAGCCAGGCGGCCGAGGATGACCTCGCGGACCCGCTCGGCGGTGGCGTAGGGATTCTGGGATTGCGTGCGTTGAGGGGCGAAGACTCCGGTGTGGCGGGCGAGCGTGTCGAGGGCCTTTTTCTTGTCATGGAGCTTGAGCCTGAAATTGCCGTCCTCTTTGCCGCCGCTGAGCTCCACCACCGCCGCCGCCTCGTCGTCGGAGAGCTCAGCGACCGCCTTGAGCCTCGTGCCGGCGTTGCCGGACACCGTGTAGTTCCGGATATCCGCGAATGCGATGCGCTCCAATTCGCGAATGACACGGTCCGCATCGACGCGCGTGCGCTTCGAGCGCGCCGCCATCGCCGCGCGGACGGCCTCGGCGACGCGCGGCTTTTTCAGATTCCGGGAAGCGTGCGCTCTCGCGCCGTTTTCGGAATATCCCGCGCGGACCGCCGCCTGACCGCCGTTCAAATCGACGAGGTATTCCTCGACGAAGCGCCGCTCTCGCGGCGAAAGTTGCTTGCCCTCGCTCACGCGGCTCTCTCCCACGGCGATGTCGCAAAAAGCGAAGGGCCCGGCGCGGTCGGCGCCAGGCCCTTTGATCGAACGTGCGCACCTTATAGCAAATCGATCGCGATCGGTCAAGGAGAATCCGGTTCACCGCGCGCGATTTCTCCCGCGGCGAAGCCGCGATGATGGTTTTCACCACAGAGACGGTGAGACAATGAGAGGCGGTGTCGCGCGGCGTCCCTCGACAAGCTCGGGATGAGGGCCGCAATTCCCTTGTCCTCACTGTCTCACCGGCTCTGTGGTGGACTTATTGCGGCTGCGCCGCGTCGCTGCGCTTGATTTCTTCGTGACGAAAGGGCTCACCCGCCCCAGACCTCGCCGAGGACGCGGAGCCAGTTCTCGCCCATGACCTTGCGGATCTTGCGCTCGGGCCAGCGCGCGCGCTCCATGGCGGCGGTGAGGTTAGGGAAGTCGCCGATGCGGCGGATGCCCTCGGGGTTGACGATCTCGCCGAACTCCACGAGCTCGCGCGCATAGCCCTTGTCGTGGGTGAGCCAGTCGAAGAACGCACGATCCTGGTCCTGCGTGAAGTCGGTACCGATGCCGACGCAGTCCTCGCCCGCGACGGAGACGACGTGATCGATCGCGGCGACGTAGTCGTCGACCGTGGCCTTGACGCCGCGTGCGAGGAAGGGCGGGAACATGGTGACGCCGACGAAGCCGCCGCGCTCCGCGATGAAGCGGATCTGCGCGTCGGACTTGTTGCGGGGATGCGCCTTGAGCGCGGCGGGCGCGACGTGGGTGTAGGCCACGGGCTTAGTCGAGGCGAGGATCGTGTCCTCGGAGGTCTTGGCGCCGACGTGGCTCAAGTCGCAGAGGATGCCCACTCGGTTCATCTCGGCGACGGCCTCGCGGCCGAAATCGCTGAGGCCGCGGTCGACGCTCTCGTAGCAGCCGGTGCCGATGAGGTTCTGCGTGTTGTAGGCGAGCTGGACCACGCCGACGCCGAGTTCCTTGAAGAGCCCGATGTATCCGAGCCGATCCTCGAAGGCGCTGACGTTCTGGAAGCCCAGGACGACGCCGGTCTTGCCCGCTTCCTTCGCGCGGCGGATGTCGGCGGCCGCGCGCACGGGCATGATGAGGTCGGCGTGCTCGCGGAAGGAGCGCTTCCACTCCGCGATGTTGCGCATCGTCGCCTCGAAGCCCTCCCAGACCGAGCAGGTGCAGTTGGCGGCGGTGAGCCCGCCCCGCCGCATGTCCTCGAAGACCGCGCGGCTCCAGCGGGAGATGATGAGGCCGTCGATCACGATCATGTCCGCATGGAGTGCGCTCATCCCTCGCTCCTTTCCTTGGCGAATTCCGGAGGCTAGAGCTTTCCGCGCGCTCCCGTCGAGCCTAGAGTTGGCGCGGCAGACAAAGGAGAGCGCGATGGCGGAGCTTCCCGTTCCCGTGGCCGTCGATCCCGCGACCGGCGCCTGGTCGGTCGACGGCCAGCCCGTGATCCTGGTGCCTCGGCACTTCTGGGCCTTCGTGCAGATGGAATGCGAGCGCCGCTTCGGCGTCGATGCCACGCGCGAGGTCTACGATGCGGCGACCCGCAAGGCCGCGAGGGTCTGGTGCGAGCGCGAGGCGCGGACGCACGGCCTCACCGGCGTCGCGGTCTTCCGCCACTACCTCGACCGCATGAGCCGGCGCGGCTGGGCGCGGATGACGATCGAGGCCGTCGATCCCGCCGCAGGGACGGCGCGGATCCGGCTCGATCACTCCGCGCTCGCGGCGGAATACGGGTCCGGTACGGGACGCCGCGTCTGCTACATGTTCGCCGCCGCCTTCGAGGGCGCGATGGAATGGGTGGCGGAGACCGCGGGGCACTCGCGCGCCCTCGCGGCCGAGGAGACGCAATGCGCCGCCGGGGGCGCGCCCTGCTGCCGGTTCGAGGTGCGGCCCCGCTGACGCCCCCGTTCCGCGGCCGTTAACTCGGAGTTAACCCCCGCGCGTTAGATAGGCTGATTTTGACGCGCATGCGACCGATCGGGCCGGCGCCCGACCGGGAGTTTCCGAGGGAAGTCTCGCACGCCTATGCACTCGGCCGCTTTGAAGGATCTTGCCCAGCCCTGGCATGCCGACATCGTCGGCGTCCACGACTACTGGCGCTCGATTCACCCGCCCGTGGGTCTGCCGGGGCGGCAGCATGTCGACGTGCTGGAGATCCCGCGGGAGCTGCTGCCGCGGATTTGGCTCTTGGACATTCAGCCGGAGCCGTTCCGCCTGCGCTATCGCCTCGCCGGCACCGAGATCGTCCGCGCCATCGGCCGCGAGGTCACGGGGCAATGGCTCGACGACGCGCACCCCCATCTCAAGAACGAGCCCGAATATCTCGCGCGCTACCGCGAGGTGCTGGCGACGCGGACGCCGAGCTGGCGCCGCGGGCGCGCCGTGCTCTGGACGCATCAGGACTACCGCGAGGTCGAGAACATCCTCCTGCCGCTCGCGCGCGACGGCGCCAGCGTCGACATGATCATGGTCCTGACCGTCCTCTACCGCTGGGACCGGCAGGGGGACGCCGAGAGCGCGGCGTAGCGAGCCGCATTCGACGTCTCCGACCCGCAGCCGCCGCATCATCGCACCAACGCATCGTCATGGCCGGGTTTGTCCCACGGCTGTCCGATTCGGCGTTTTCGGTTGCGCCGCATCCGCCTCTTAACGCCAGTGAATCGTCATGGCCGGGCTTGTCCCGGCCATCCACGCGCTTACGGCGTGCGCGGGACTTCGTGGATGGCCGGGACAAGCCCGGCCATGACGACAAAAGAGGGCGAAGCGAGCCCCTGCGGCGTGCGGGTGTCACCGCGGGATGAGCCTGCGATAGAGGTGCCAGGTCGCGTGGCCCAGCACGGGCATCGCCACGATCAATCCGAGGAAGGCCGGGAGCGTGCCCAGGGCGAGGCTCAGCGCGACGACGAGGCCCCATGCCGCCATCGCCTGCGGATTGGCCGCGAGCGCCCGCGCGGAGGTCGCGATCGCCGTCCCCAGCGAGACGTCGCGATCGAGCAGCATCGGGAAGGAGATCGTGCCGATCGCGAGCGCGGCGAGGGCGAAGAGAAAGCCGACGCCGCACCCCACGACGATCATCGCCCAGCCCGCTTGCGTCGTGAGCGTGTCGCGGATGAAGGCGCCGAGCGATGCCGGCTGCTCCGGCCCGAGCGTGAGCGCGTAGATCAGCGCCGCGGCCCCGATCCACAACAGGAACAGCGCCGTCAGCAGCAGGCCCAGCACGGCGATCTTGCCGAAAGCGGGCGAGCGCACGACGCTGAGCGCCTGCGGCCAGCCGCCGTGGATACCCCGCTCCCGCCGCCGGCTCATCTCGTAGAGGCCGAGCGCCGCGACGGGCCCGACGAGCGCGAAGCCAGAGGCCAGCGGGAACAGCATCGGCAGCATCTCGTTCTCGACCGCGAGCTTCGCGAGCGCGAAGCCGAGGATCGGATAGACGATGCAGAGGAAGACGACGTCGCTCCGGTTCGCCTTGAAGTCCTCGAAGCCCGCGGCGAGGGCGGCGCGGAGATCGGCGAGGCCGATGTGGCGGACCTCGATCCTCCCTTCGGCCGCGCCCTCGCCCGCGACCGCACGCCCCATCGAGCCCGCCGCGGCGCCGGCGACGCGGAATTGATCCAGGCTCCACTCGATCGGATTTCGGATGAACATGGTGGTTCCTCCTGAACTCTGGGTTTGGAGGAGCCGCGAGCCGCCCGTGACTGACGCCTGAATGAGGCTCCGGTCACGAGCGCGCCGCGACCTGCCATGAGAGGGAGTATAGGGCGCGCAAGGAGCGCGGCAAATCCGCCCTCACTCCAAGACGCGCACCTCCGCCACGCCCTGATGCGCGGTCGCGAGCGCCGGGGGGAAGGGTTTGCCCTTGAGCGTGTGGTCGAGGAAGGCGAGGCTGTAGCGGACGATCTCGGCCTGATAGGTCGAATTGAGGTCGGTCCAGGCGAGGTGGCCGGCGCGGGTGAAATCGACGAGATATTTCGGCTTCGGCGTCCGGTCGAAGGCGCGGCCGGGGCGGACGACGAAGGGAGCGACGCCGAAGTCGCGCGTCCCCGTCTGATACATGGTGGGAACCGCGATGCCGCCGAGGCTTTGGGCGCTCAAGAACGGCGAGGCATAGGGCGAGAGCGCGAGCACGGCCTTGACGCGCGCGTCCTTCCAGCCGGGCCAGGCGCCCGCGATTCCCAGCACCGTGTAGCCGCCGAGGGAGTGTCCCACCAGGCCGACGCGCTGCCAGTCGAAAGGCGGCGCGCGGAAGCGCGGATCGGCCGCGAGCGCGGTAAGGAGCCGCGCGATGTCGTCGCGCCGGTCGGCATAGGTCGCCTCGCTCCAGCGCGCGGGCTGTCCCAGCGGCTCCGCCGCCCCCGTCAGGAGCTGACGCCAATCGCGGCAGGCGGCGTCGCGATGATCGGGCGCGAAGACCGCGTAGCCCGCCTCGGAGAGCGCCTCCATCAGGAACTTCGACTGCGTGCTGCACCCGTGGAGTCCGTGCGAGAAGACGAGGACCGGCCAAGGGCCCGGCACGCTCCCGGCGGGGATCCAGGCGGCGACGTGGAGCCCCGCGATCTCCAGCCGCTCAAATGCGGCCTCCGCAGGGAATGCCGCAAGGGCGAGAAGCCCCGAGAGCAGGAGCGCGAGGGCGCGCCGCATCGCTTCCGCGCGCCGCGCTATTGCACGGGCTTGTTCGTGTCGGCGAAGTAGAGCTTGCCTTGCTTGCGCACCACGGGCCGTTTGTAGTCCTTGTCGCCGGGCTTGAGGATGCGTACGAGCGTGATCGTCCGCTGCTGCGAGTCCGTGAAGGCCGCGAGGGTGCAGAGCTCGGGCGCGTACCAAAGGAACTGCTCGAAGGTGCCTTTCTCCTCGAGCCGGTCGAAGCGGCGCACCTTCCAGGAGACGTAATTCCGATTGCCGACCTGCACGGGCTCGGTGCCGACGACCGTGAGCGTGACGAGCGCGTGGTTGCGGGTGTTGCGGTCGATCTTCTCGATCCCGAGCTTGCCGCCGCGGCGCAGCGGCCAGAATTGCTGGAGCCCGTCGGGATTCGATTCGAAGGCCCAGCGATCCCCGCCGTCGTCGAAGAGGAACTGCCCGTAGCGATCGACGTGCCGGTCGAACTGCATCCCCTGGAGCGTATAGGAATAGACCATAGGGCCGAGATTGGCGGGTTTCGGCAAAATCAGATAGGCGCGATCGGTATAGAGGAACCTGAGCCCCGGCTGCGGGTCGCAATAGGCCGCCGACTGCGCGCCGGCCGTGCCGACTCCCACGAGGAGAAGCATTGCCGCCAGGATGACCGCCCGCATCGCCCCCTCCCACGACCCAAGTGGAAACACAGTCTCCCGCGTCCCGCCGAGCGAGGCAAGGAGCCGCCCTCACCCTCCCATGGCTTCGCCATGGGCCCCAACCCTCTCCCGCGTTGCGGGAGAGGGACAATATCGTCCCTTTCCCACCGCAGGTGGGAGAGGGTGGGGCCCGCGCGGAGCGCGGGAGGGTGAGGGCGTCGCGCGCTCTTGCCTAACCCTGAAGGATGGCCGTTCCGGTGTCGTGACGATTTCCGACCCGGCCCTATATCCCTGCAAGGAGCGGGAAATCGGAGCCGCGCTCACAGTGGCCAGCTCGCTCAAGGCTGACGAGCATAGAGTGCCGATTTGGCGAGTATCGCTGCATCGTCAGACCTAAGAGGCGAACCTCTCCGCGGCCCGCAATCCTATGCCGCCGAACGCGGCCTCTAGCACGGAGGAAACAGCAATGAGCGATGACGGTTCCGGCAAAGACCGCAAGCCCAGCGCGCAAACCGCCGGGCGGGGTATCAAACGGCGCCATGTGCTGCTCGGCACGACCTCGATCGTCGCGGCCTCGGCCCTCGCCTCGAAGGCAATCTCCGCCGCAAAGGCCGGCACCTCGCCTGTCCTGCCGGAGCCGGAGCCCCCGTTTCACGGCAAGATCGAGCGCACGCTCAAGGGCTCCAAGCCCGATTTTCCCAAGGGGATCGCCGCGCCCAAGGGCGCGCCCAACGTGCTCCTGATCCTCACCGACGACGTGGGGTTCGGCGCGAGCAGCGTTTTCGGCGGACCGATCCAAACCCCCAACTTCCAGCGCGTCGCCGACGCCGGGCTGCGCTACAACCGCTACCACACGACGGCGCTCTGCTCGCCCACGCGGGCGGCGCTGATCACGGGCCGGAACCATCACTCCGTCGCCAGCGGCTCGATCACGGAATTCGCGACGGGCTTCCCCGGCTACAACTCGCTCGTGCCAAAGAGCGCGGGCTCCGTCGGCGCGGTGCTCAGGGAGAACGGCTACAACACCTCCTGGTTCGGCAAGATGCACAACGTGCCGGATTGGATGTCGAGCCAGGCCGGCCCCTTCGACCTGTGGCCGAACGGCTTGGGCTTCGAGCATTTCTACGGCTTCCTCGGCGGAGACAGCGACCAGTGGCACCCGGCGCTCTACGAGAACATGACGCCGGTCGAGCCCTATCTCGGCAAACCCGACTACATCCTCGACGTCGATCTCGCGGACAAGGCGATCACGTGGATGCGGATGCAGCACGCCTTGGCGCCGCAAAAGCCCTGGCTCCTCTACTACGCGACGGGCACCGCGCACGCTCCGCATCACGCGCCCAAGGACTGGATCGCGAAGTACAAGGGGCAGTTCGATCAGGGCTGGGACAAGGTCCGCGAGGAAACGCTCGCGCGGCAGATCAAGCTCGGGGTCGTGCCCGCGAGCACGAAGCTGACGAAGCGCCCGGACCAGATCCCCGCCTGGGATGGGCTCTCGGCGGATCAGAAGCGTCTTTACGCGCGGATGATGGAGGTCTATGCGGGCGCGCTGTCGCACGCGGATTACAACATCGGCCGGCTGCTCGACGCCGTCCGGGAATCGGGCCAGATGGACAACACGCTCGTGATCTTCCTGATGGGCGACAACGGCGCAAGCGCCGAGGGAACTCTGCAGGGCACGACGAACGAGGTCGGCACCGCTGCCAACGGCGTGCAGGAGAGCATTCCGTTCCTGCTCTCGATGATCGACGAGCTCGGTGGTCCCCGCACCTACAACCACTATCCCGTCGGCTGGGCCCATGCGATGGACGCGCCGATGCAGTGGACGAAGCAGGTCGCCTCGCATTTCGGCGGAACGCGCAACGGCATGGTCATTTCCTGGCCTGCACGCATCAAGGACGTCGGCGGGTTGCGCCAGCAATTCTGCCACGTGATCGACATCGTTCCGACCATCTATGAGGCCTGCAAGATCACGCCGCCGACGGAGCTCGACGGCGTGAAGCAGAAGCCGATCGAGGGCACCAGCCTCGTCTATACCTTCGACAACGCGAAGGCGCCGGAGCGGCACAAGGTCCAGTATTTCGAGATGTTCGGAAATCGCGCGCTCTACAAGGACGGCTGGATCGCGAGCACCACGCCGCTTCGCCTGCCTTGGGTAACGTCCGGGTCCGATCCCAGCCCCGACGATTTCAAATGGGAGCTTTACAACATCAACGAGGATTTCAGCCAGGCGAATAACCTTGCGGCGAAAAATCCCGCAAAGCTCAAGGAGCTTCAGGCAGCCTTCGACGCCGAGGCGAAGAAGTACAACGTCTACCCCCTGGATTCGCATTTCGCGGAGCGGGCCGATCCCGCGATCCGCCCGAGCCTCACCCGGGGGCGCAACGAGTTCGTTTATTTTCCCGGCATGATCCGCATTCCCGAGGGCTCGGCACCGGACTTCAAGAACAAGTCCTGGACGATCGCGGCCGAGGTCACGATTCCCGACGGCGGCGCCCACGGCGTGATAGCGACGATCGGCGGCCGCTACGGCGGCTGGGCGCTCGCGCTGATGGACGGCAAGCCGACGTTCGCATACGCCTATTCGAACCAGCCGGAGCACAAGTACAGGGTCGGCTCCGACGCACCGCTCGCCGCAGGCAATCACGTCATCCGCGTCAAGTTCGCCTACGAGGGCAGCGGCATCGGCAAACCCGCAAACGCAACCCTGCTGATCGACGAGAAGGAGGTCGCACAAGGGAAGATCGAACGGACGATTCCGATCCGCTTCTCGCTCGACGAGACTTTCGACGTCGGCGAGGACACGGGCACGCCGGTGCTGGAGGAGTACGAGAGCAAGATGCCGTTCCGCTTCACCGGCACGCTCAAGAAATTCGCGGTCGTGCTCGAGCCGCAAAAGCTCAGCGCGGAGGAGATGCGCCGGCTGCACGCGGAATTGGCGAAGGCGATGGCGGCCGTGCAGTGAGCGGCGGCCGTTCGCCTGCTGCGGAGCTCGACTGACCGAGCTAGTCCTGAGGAGAGATGGATATGTCCCAGTCGCGCGCCGTTGCCTTCGTCGTCAAGGAATTCGAGGAGATGCTGCCGCCGATCGTCTTCTTTGCGATCGGCTTCAATCTGGTCGAGCTCACGACGCAGCTCATCCTCGACGATTATCTCGTTCGTTTCGCCAACTATCTCATCGCGACCATGGCCGCCCTGATCGTCGGCAAGGCGGTGCTCGTGGCGAACCTGATGCCGGTCATCCGCCGCTACGACAATGCCCCGTTGATCCGGCCGATCCTATTCAAGTCCGTCGTCTATACGATCATCGTGCTTCTGGTGCGGATCCTGGAGAAGCTCGTTGAATATTTCATCGGCGGGGGCAAGCTCGCGGAGATTCCGGAATACATGGCGGAGCATTTCACGTGGCACATGTTCGCGGCGGTTCAAATCTGGATTTTCGTGCTCTTCCTGATTTACACCTCCGTGAGCGAGGTCGACACGCGCCTCGGCAAGGGCGCGCTCGTGCGGATGCTCTTCCATCGGCGTTCTCCGACGACGCAGCCGACGTGAGCCCGGTTCCCTTCGGGAACATCGCCGCGTCCCGCCGAGCAAGCCCGGGAGGCGCCCTCACCCTCCCGCGCTCCGCGCGGGCCCCACCCTCTCCCGCCTTCAGCGGGAGAGGGAGTCTTTCTTCCCTCTCCCGTGAAACGGGAGAGGGTTGGGGCCCGTTGCGAAGCAACGGGAGGGTGAGGGCGCCCGCCGCCTATAGCCCATAGAGCGCCCGCAGCACGCCGAGCGCGCCCACGAGAATTCCCGCAGCGGTCTCCTGCTTCAGGGGGCGGCCGCTCCAGCCCTCGCGGAGCGCCCACTCCTTCACCGTCCACTCGCAGCCGATGACGTGCCAGATGCAGGAGCCCGCGGGCGAGGAGATGCCGCCGAGCGCGGTCATCGCGGCATAGACCTTCCGCCTCGCCTCCTGGCGCCGGTCGCTCAGCGTCGTCTCGCGGGCCTCGCGCGGCAGGCGGTGGAGGTCGGCGGCGCGCAGCGGATCGAGATGCGCGAGATGGAAAAGCGCGCGGAAATCCTCGCCCGCCTGCCGCATCGCCGGGGTGATCGTCTGCCGCCGCACCATCTGCTCGAGCGTGTCGGAGGCGCGGTAGGGACGCGCGGACCGGCCGGCCTCGTCGGCGATCGGGCGCGCGAGACGCTCGATCCCGCCGCGGCGGAGCCGCTCCGGCGTCGGATGCAGGATGTCCTCGCGCGCTGCTGCTGCTGCATGCTTGCGTCGGCTCCGGGCCATGCTGTGCTCCCCTGCAAAGATGCGTTGGAAATCGTGCCGCTCACTCCGGAAGGTCGGTGCCGGGAGAAGGCGGGGGATGGTCGAGGAGGGAGCGGAGCTCATCCGGCCGCTCCTCGGCCTGCGGCTCCGGAAGCGCGGGCGCCAGAAGATGCGAGAGCTCCGGCGGCGGCTCCGGCGCCTCCGCCTCCGCCGCGAGCGTCTCCGCAAGCGCCCGGCCCGCAGCGCTCCCGGAGCCGACAACGCAAAGCAGGCGATGCCGCGCGCAATATGCCGAGCGCGGAACCGCGGGCAGGCCGCAGAAGGGCGAGCTTCCGCGGACGACCGCACGCACGACGTAGGCACACCCAAAGAGGGTGTCTCCGGCCAAATCGCTCTCCCGGATGTTGACGCTCGCAGGCGGCGGTGTTATCGTCATCGGTTCTGTTCTTGATTTGTTCTGATCATCGTCAACGAAAAGCCCTTTAGGGACAATGACATGCGTCATCCCGGTCTCTCCCTTGCGCGGCCTTGGCTCCCCGCCAGCTCGCCGACCCTTCCTACGCAAACTGCGGTCAAAAGTCAACGCAAAACGCGTCTAGCCTTGCGGTCCCGATGCGTACAGACTTCGTGCATGGGTGAAGTCTCGGCCGTCTCTCGCCGCTTGAAGGCGATCCGCCAGCGCGCGAGCCTCTCGATCCGCCAGGTGGCGGAGGCGCTCGGCATGGAGCACGGCTCGAGCTACCAGCACTACGAGGACCGCTTCAAGAAGCCGCTCCTGCCGCTCGACCTCGTCCTGAAGCTCGTGCCGATCTTCGCGCCCAGGGGCATCGAGGCGGGAGAGCTTTTCGCGCTCGCGGGCGTCGACGGCTCCGGCCATCGCCCGCTCGCGGGACCGTCGCGGCCGGAGCTCGCGACGCCGATGCTGCGCATCGAGGAGCTCGACGTGCGCGCCAGCGCCGGCGGCGGCCTCACCGACAGCGCCGGAAGGACGGTGGCGGAGTGGCAAATGCCGAGCGAGATCGTGCGCGGCTACACCATGGCGCCGGCGGCGGAGCTCCGCATCATCACCGTGCTCGGCGACAGCATGGAGCCGACGCTGCTCCCGGGTCAGCGCGTCCTCGTCGACACCGGCGACCGGCGCCCGAGCCCGCCCGGCATCTTCGTCGTCTTCGACGGCCTCGGCCTCGTCGTGAAGCGCGTGCAGCTTCTCCCGCACACGGACCCGCCGCGCGTCAAGATCACCTCCGACAATCAGAACTACGAGCCCTACGAGCGCACCCTCGACGAGGCCTACATCCAAGGCCGCGTCATCGGCCAATGGCGCTGGCTCTAGGATTTGCACTACCCAGGAAGAAGCGGAGGTCTCACGTGGTCCGTCTCATCGCAATCGCGGTCGCAGCGCTCGCGATTTCCGGCGCGGCAGAGGCACAGCAGGCTCAGTCCTATCAGTGCCAGAAGGGGAGCGACACGCGCTCGGTCACGGTCGAGCGCTCGGCCGACGCTTGCCGCGTCCTCTACAAGAAGGGCGCGTCCGCGCCCGCAAAGGAGATCTATCGCTACAAGGCGCATCCGGAGATGTGCCAGACGCAGGCGCAATCCTTCGTCAAAAAGCTCCAGGGAATGGGCCTCGCCTGCTCGCCGGGCTAGTCAGGTCGCGCTGAGCCCGCCGTCGATCACGAACTCGGCGCCGGTCACCAGCGTCGATTCGTCGGAGGCGAGGTAGACCGCCATCTGCGCGACCTCCTCGGGCCGGCCGATCCGTCCCAGGGGAATCATGTCCGCAAGCGCCTGGCGCATGCGCTCGGGATCGCGCGCGCCCGCGAGCATCTCCTCCACCATGGGCGTCGCGATGTAGACGGGATGGATCGAGTTGCAGCGAATGCCGTAGCGGCGCCGCGCGCAATGCATCGCGACCGACTTCGTCAGGAGCCGCACCGCGCCCTTGCTCGAGCAGTAGGCAGCCATGTTGTGGACGCCGATCAGGCCCGCGACCGAGGACATGTTGACGATCGAGCCGCCGCCGGACTCCCGGATGCGGGAAATGCCGTGCTTGCAGCCGAGGAAGACGCCGTCGAGGTTGACGCGATGAACGAAGCGCCATTCCTCGAGGCTCGTCCGCTCGACGTCGCCGAGCGGACCCACGCCGGCGTTGTTGACGAGGATGTGGAGCCCGGCCATCGCCGCCGCCGCTGCCGCGAGGCTCCGCTCCCAGCTCGGCTCGTCGCCGACGTCGTGCTCGAGGAAGAGCGCAGCCGCTCCCAATTCCCGCGCCGCGCGCTCGCCGCCCGCGCGGTCGATGTCCGCAAGTGCCACCCGCGCGCCCTCCGCGATGAAGGCCGCGGCAATGGCGCGTCCGAGGCCCGATGCCGCTCCCGTCACGAAAGCGGCTTTGCCGGCAAGGCGCAATCCCGCCATGGCGCGGGCTCAGGCCGTCGGCAGGCGATGCTCGCGGAACATTTCCCGGAGCCTCGTCTTCAGGATCTTGCCCGTGGCGGTGTGCGGGATCTCCGCCACCACCGCGACGTCGTCGGGCAGCGCCCACTTCGCGACCTTGTCCTTGAGGAAGGCCAGGATCTCGTCCCTCGTGGGCGAGCGTCCCTGCTTCGGCACGATCACCAGCAGCGGCCGCTCCGCCCATTTCGGATGCGGCACGCCGATCACCGCCGCCTCCGCTACGTCGGGATGCGCGATCGCGGCGTTCTCGATGTCGATCGAGCTGATCCACTCGCCACCGGATTTGATCACGTCCTTGCGCCGGTCGACGAGCTGGAGATAGCCGTCGGGGTCGATCGTCGCGACGTCGCCGGTGCGGAACCAGCCCTCCTCGTCGAGCGCCTCGCGCGTCGCCGCCTCGTCATTGTAGTAGCCGCTGACGATCCAGGGTCCGCGCACCAGGAGCTCGCCGCGGGACTCCCCGTCATGCGGCTGTACTTTGCCCTCGGCGTCGACGAGCTTCATGTCGACGCCGTAGAGCGGCCGCCCCTGCATCGACTTGCGTGCGAGCTGCTGCTCCTTCGGAAGCTGCGCGAATTTCGCCTTGAGCGTGCCGAGCGTGCCGACCGGGCTCATCTCCGTCATGCCCCAGCCGTGGATCGCCCGGCAGCCATATTTCTCCTCGAAGGCCCCGATCATCGCGGGCGGCGCCGCCGAGCCGCCGACGAGGACGCGGTCGACGAAATCGAGCCGCTTGCCCGACTCCTCGAGATATTTGAGGAGACCGAGCCAGACCGTGGGGACGCCGAGCGTCATCGTGACGCGCTCTGCCTCCAACAGCTGATAGAGGCTCGGCCCATCGAGATTGGGACCGGGAAAGACGAGCTTCGAGCCCGCCATGGTCGCGGAATAGGGCACACCCCAGGCATTGGCGTGGAACATCGGTACCACGGGGAGCACCGTGTCCCACATCGCGAAAGAGGTGTTGTTGGCCATGCAGCAGGCGTAGGAATGCAGCACCGTGCTCCGATGCGAGTAGAGCGCGCCCTTGGGATTGCCGGTGGTGCCGGAGGTGTAGCAGAGCGAGGATGCCGTGTTCTCATCGAACTCCGGCCACTCCATTTCCGAATTCTCCGCCGCGATCAGCTCCTCATAGCAGAGCAGGCCCTCGAGCCCGCTTTGCGGCATGTGCGCGCGGTCGGTCATGACGACGTAGTGTCGCACCGGCTTCCATTGCGGCGCCAATTTCTCCACCAGCGGCAGGAAGGTCAGATCGAAGCAGAGCACCTTGTCCGCGGCGTGATTGACGATATAGAGAAGCTGCTCCTGGAAGAGGCGCGGGTTGATGGTGTGGCAAACGGCGCCAATGCCGGAAACGCCGAAATAGAGCTCGTAGTGGCGGTATCCGTTCCAGGCGAGCGTCGCGACCCGGTCGCCCTCCTCGACGCCGAGCCGCCGCAGCGCTTTCGCGAGCCGCTTCGATCGCCGCTCCGCCTCGGCGTATGTGTATCGGTGGATCGGGCCTTCGACGGTCCGCGAGATGATCTCGGTATCGGCGTGATACTGGCCCGCATGCTCGAGCAGCGTCTGGATCAGCAGCGGACGATCCATCATCAAGCCGCGCATGGCTCCTCCCTGTCGCTACGGGGTCTTGTTCTTCTCCCCGTTCCGCGATTCTAGGCCAAGCCGGCAGCAAAATCGACTGACGCCGCGGGCCTCAAAAAGAGGCGGAAAGCCCCCCATCCACCGTCAGGACATGGCCATTGACGTAGCTCGCGGCGTCGGAGGCAAGGAAGACCGCGGCCCCCGCAATCTCCCGCGGCGCGCCCCAGCGCCGCAGCGGAATCCGCCGCTTTACGAATTCCTCCACCTTGGGATCGGCGACCATCGCGGTATTGGTCTCCGTCGCGAAATAGCCGGGCGCGATCGCGTTGGTCGTGATGCCCTGCGGTCCGAACTCGACCGCGAGTGCCCGCGCGAAGGCCGCAAGCCCGCCCTTCGCCGCGATATAGGCGGCGTCGTAGGCGCGCCCCAGCGGACCCGCGATCGAGGTTACGAAGATGATCCGGCCGTGCCTCCGCGGCACCATCATCGCGACTGCCTCGCGCGCGAGCTGGAACGCCGCCGTCAGATTGACGTCGAGGATGCGGCGGAAATCCTCCGGCGCGATCTCCCGCAGCGGCAGCCGATGCCGGATGCCGACGTTGCTCACGAGGATGTCGAGCGCTCCCCATTCGTCGCCGATGCGCCGGAACGCCGCGGCGGCGGACGCCGCATCTGCGACGTCGAAGGCGAGCGCCGAGGCTTTGCCGCCCGCCGCCGCGATCCGCGCGGCCGCCGCCTCGAGCCGCGCGGAGTCGCGGCCGTTGAGGATCGCGTGCGCTCCCGCCTCCGCGAGCGCGGCTGCGATCTCGAAGCCGAGGCCCTGCCCCCCGCCTGTGACGAGAGCCGTTCGCCCGCTGAGATCGAATAGGCCCGTGCCCTGAATTCCGCTCATGGCGCAGGAGATTGTGATAGCGCAGGGGTTGCGCGCAAGCCCCGCCGTGGACATTCGCCTGCCCTTCCTGCATCGTGCGCCCGCAACCGAGGAGCATCGGGATGGCAACCGTAAGGGGCAAGATCGGCGTCGTCGGCGCGGGCCTAATGGGCGCGGAGATCGCCCTCGTCTACGCGCTCGGCGGCTATGACGTCCTGCTGCACGACCGCGGCGAGAGCGAGCTCACATCGGCACTGGATCGCCTCGCGGGCATTGTCGACAAGGGCATTGCGCGCGGCTTCTACAAGGAGGCGGTGAAGCCCGTGGCCCTCGCGCGCATCGCCACCACGACCGACCTCGAGCGCTTCCACGACCGCGAGATGGTGACGGAGGCGGTGTTCGAGGACGAGAGGGAGAAGGGCGAGATCTTCCGCACGCTCGACCGGGTCTGCCCGCCCGAGGCGCTCATCGCCAGCAACACCTCGAGCATCGCAATCTCCGCGCTCGCCTCCTATCTGAGCCCCGAGCGCCGGCCGCGCTTTCTCGGCACGCACTATTTCTCCCCGGTCTCGCGCATGCGCCTCGTCGAGGTGATTCCCCAATTCGACACCGCCGAGGACTCGGTCGAGCGGGCGATGGCTTATTGCCGCGATGCCGACAAGACGCCGATCCGCGTCAAGGACGTCGTGGGCTTCGCGGTCAACCGCGTGCTGCACGCCTTCGTCATCGAGGCGATCAAGCTCGTCGAGGAAGGCGTGGCGACGCCCGAGGACATCGACCTCGCCTGCAAGCTCGGCCTCGGCCACCCCATCGGCCCCTTCGAGCTCATGGACGTCACGACCTCGAGCCTGTGCCTCCAGGTGCAGGAGATACTCCACGAGGCCTACGGCGAGCGCTTCCGTCCGCCCGCGCTCCTGAAGCAGAGGGTGCAGGCGGGCTTCCTCGGCCGCAAGGCCGGCCGCGGCTGGCTCAAGAGCGCCGAACGGAAGCGCTAGCGCGCGTCGTGCGGCAGTTTTGAACCACCAAGGCACCCACCCAGAGGGCACCTATTTTCGGCAGGACTTGAGGGCCTCGAGGATTGCGATGAGGCAGCGGTCGCGCTCTGCCGCGAGCTCGGGGATGCCGCGCCCCGCGGCCTCCTCGTCGACGCCGTCGACGATGAGCTTTTGCACCTCCGGCGTGAGCTCGGGATTCCCGAGCGAGGGCCACCACTCCTTGGCCTGAGGCACGCCCAGATGCGGCATGAAATGCTGCATGCCGCCGATGCCGCCCGCGAGGTGGAAGGTAAGATGCGGTCCCATGATCGCCCAGCGCAGCCCCGGCCCGTAGGCAATGCCGGCATCGACATCGGCGACGCTGGCGACGCCGTCGGCAACGAGCGCGATCGCCTCGCGCCAGAGCGCGGCTTGCAGGCGGTTTACGAGATGGCCCGTCACCTCCTTGCGGATGTGGATAGGCCGCTTGCCGATCTCGTGGTAGAAGGCGATGGCGCGCTGCACGATCTCGGGCGAAGTACGCTTGCCGCCGACGACCTCGACCAGCGGGATCATGTGCGGGGGATTGAAGGGGTGCCCGATGACACAGCGCTCGGGATGCCGGCAGCGCGCGGCAATCTTGCTGATGAGGATCCCCGACGAGCTCGAGGCGAGGATCACCTCCGGCGATACCGCACGGTCGAGACGCTCGAAGAGCTCGACCTTCAGGTTCTGGCGCTCGAGCGCGCTCTCCTGCACGAACTCGGCGTCCTTCACGGCCGCGACGGGATCGCGCTCGAAGCGGATACGGTCGGGCGACGCGTTGGGGCCGAGACCGAGCCGCGTCAGCGTCGGCCAGGCGGTCTCAACGTAGCTGCGTAGGAATTTCTCGCCATTCTCGGCAGGGTCGCTCGCGACCACCGAAAGTCCGCGCGACAGGAAATAGGCTGCCCAGCTCGCGCCGATGGTGCCGGCGCCGATGACCGCGACTTGCTTCATCGTCCTTCCCTCCCTTTGGAGGGAGGCATTGTTCCCGCTCGCGCGGGCGATGGCAACTCGGGGGCGCGATCAGATCGCGGCGAGCGCGCGGTCGAGATCCTCGATCACGTCCGCGGGGTCCTCGAGCCCGACCGAGAGGCGCACGAGGCCGGGATCGATCCCGAGCGCCTCCTTCTCCTCGGCCGAGAGCCGCTGATGCGTGGTGGTCGCGGGATGCGTGATGAGGCTCTTGGCGTCGCCGAGATTGTTGGAGATCTTGACGATGCGGAGCGCGTTCTGGAAGCGGAACGCACCGGGCTTGCCGCCCGCTGTAATGAAAGCGACGAGGTTTCCGCCCGCGGCCATCTGTCGCCGCGCGAGCTCGTATTGCGGGTGGCTCTCCAGGCCGGGATAGAGCGCGCGCTCGACCTTCGGATGCCTGTCGAGGAAGGCCGCGACCTCCGCTGCGTTCCGGCAATGCTGCTGCACGCGGAGCGACAACGTCTCCAATCCCTTCACGAGCAACCAGGCATTGAAGGGACTGAGCGCAGGTCCGGTATGGCGCAGGAATTGCGCGAGAAAATCCTTGTTGAAGGAATTCGAGCAGAGAATCGCGCCGCCGAGGCTGCGGCCCTGGCCGTCGATGTGCTTGGTCGCGGAATAGACGACGACATCGGCGCCAAGCGCGAGCGGCTTCTGCAGGAGCGGCGTCGCGAAGACGTTGTCGACGACAAGGAGGCCGCCCGCCCGGTGCGTCAGCTCCGCCACCGCCTGCAGGTCGACGAGCTCGAGCCTCGGGTTGGAAGGCGTCTCCAGGAAGACGGCCTTCACGGGCTCGACGAGGCGGCGGCGCCAGGCATCGAGGTCGCGGCCGTCCACCAGCTCGGTCTTGACGCCATAGCGCGGGAGGATGTTGCTGACGATGTGAAGACAGGAGCCGAAGAGCGCGCGCGAGGCCACCAGCCGGTCTCCGACCTTGAGCTGACAGGCGAGCGCCGCGAAGACCGCCGCCATCCCGCTCGCGGTGGCGCGGCAGACTTCCGCCCCCTCGATGAGGCGGAGCCGCTCCTCGAACATCGCCACGGTGGGATTGGCGTAGCGCGAGTAGACGTAGCGCGAGCCGTCATTGGCGAAAGCGGATTCGGCCTCGTCGGCACTCCCGTAGACGTAGCCGGAGGTCATGTAGATGGCCTCGCTCGTCTCCATGAACTGGCTTCTGAGGGTCCCGCCATGCACGAGCTGGGTGCTAAGGCGGGCATTCTCGGGCAGCGGCAGGTTCGCGCTCATTGATCGTCTCCCCTTCGAGAGACCGGCCGGCTGCGATAAAAAAACCCTGGCCGCATGCGGTCCAGGGTTCCCACGGGAACTCCGACCTTTTAGCGGTTGGTTTTACGTGGTCGCAAGCCGGTCGGCCAAATCACCACGGATCGGAGGCGGAAGTAGCGCCTTTCGGCGGCTCCTGTCAAGCCGTAGCTTTTCGGGCAAAGATGACGCGCGCAAGCCCGATGCGATAGGCTCACCCCAGGGCAGAAAAGCGATCGTCACTGGGGAGGCACATGAAGCTCTTCGACCTCAGCGGCAAGACCGCCGTCATCACCGGCTCCTCCCGCGGCATCGGCCGCGCGATCGCGGAGCAAATGGCCGCGGCCGGCGCCAATGTCGTGATCTCCAGCCGCAAAGCCGCGCCCTGCGAGGAGGTCGCGGCGGCGATCGCGGCCGCGGGCGGCAAGGCCATCAGCATCCCCGCCCATGTCGGCGACTTCGCCCAGCTCGAGGTGCTCGTCAAGCGCACACGCGAGGCCTTCGGCCGGATCGACGTCATGGTCTGCAATGCCGCGGTCAATCCCTATTACGGGCCGCTCGCGGAGATTCCCGACGAGGCCTACGACCGCACCATGAACTCCAACGTGCGCAGCAACCTCTGGCTCGCAAAGCTGGTGCTGCCGGAGATGGCGGAGCGGCAAGACGGCGTTTTCCTTATCGTCTCCAGCATCGCCGGCTTGCGCGGCAGTCCCATGCTCGGAGCCTACGCGATCTCGAAGGCCGCGGACATGCAGCTCTGCCGCAACCTCGCTGTCGAGTGGGGCAAGCACAACATCCGCATCAACTGCATTGTCCCCGGGCTCGTGAAGACGGATTTCGCCCGCGCGCTCTGGGAGAACAAGGACCTCCTGGAGCAGACACTGCGCTCGACGCCGCTCCGCCGCATCGGCGACCCCATCGACATTGCCGGCGCCGCCGTGTTCCTGGCCTCCGCCGCCGGCAATTTCGTCACGGGCCAGAGCCTCGTCGTCGACGGCGGCGTCACCATCGCGGGACGGGTCTGATCGGCCGCCATCGTTTCACCACCAAGACGCCAAGGACACCAACGGCCCACCCGCCTCCTACGCGATCTCGAACAGCCCCGCAGCACCCATGCCGCCGCCAATGCACATGGTGACGACGGCATAGCGCGCCTTCCGCCGCTTCCCCTCGAGCAGAATGTGCCCGACCATGCGCGCGCCGCTCATGCCGTAGGGATGACCGATCGAGATGGCGCCGCCGTCGACGTTGTATTTCTCGGGGTCGATGCCGAGGCGGTCGCGGCAATAGAGGCATTGCACGGCGAAGGCCTCGTTGAGCTCCCAGAGGTCGATGTCGCCGATTTTGAGGCCGTTGCGCTCCAGGAGCTTCGGGATCGCGAAGACTGGGCCGATACCCATCTCGTCGGGCTCGCAGCCCGCGACCACCATGCCGCGATAGATGCCCAACGGCTCCAGACCCTTCTTCTCCGCGAGCTTCGCGTCCATCACGACGCAGGCGGAAGCGCCGTCGGATAGCTGGCTTGCATTGCCCGCGGTGATGTGGCCGCCCTCGCGCACGGATTTCAGCGCGGCAAGCCCGGCGAGCGTGGTGTCAGGACGATTGCCCTCGTCCTTGGCGATCGTCACCGGCTCGGTCCAGGTGCGGCCGCTGTCCTTATCGCTCATCTGCTTCACCGTCGGGAGCGGCACGATCTCCGCATCGAAGCGGCCGGCCTTCTGCGCGGCGGCGGTGCGCTGCTGGCTCAAGAGCGCGAACTGGTCCTGCTTCTCGCGCGTCACCTGATAGCGCCGCGACACCACCTCGGCCGTGTCGATCATGGGCATCCAGATATCCGGCTTGTGCGCGGCGAGCCAATCGTCGTGATGGAAATGCGCATTGGTGTTGTTCTGGACGAGGCTGATGCATTCGACGCCGCCGGCGACGGCCACGGGGACGCGGTCGACCATCACGCGCTGGGCCGCGACGCTCACGGCCATGAGGCCGGAGCTGCAGAAGCGGTTGATCGTCTCGCCGGAGACGGTGACCGGCAGCCCCGCGCGGATCGCCGCCTGGCGCGCGATGTTGTGGCCGGTCGTCCCCTCGGGGAAGCCGCAGCCGATGATGACGTCCTCGACCTCGCCGGGCTCGATCCTCGCTCGCTCGACCGCGTGCTGGATCACGTGACCCGTCAGGGTCGCCCCATAGGTCATGTTGAATGCGCCCCGAAAGGCTCTGCCGATCGGCGTGCGCGCCGTCGAGACGATCACCGCTTCGTTCATCGCGAAACCCCTTCTCCGGCCCAGCCCGGAATGACAGACAGCGCTAGGAAACGCATTTCCGCGGGACATGGCAAGAGCATCTGGACGGGCAGGGAGGGCGGCGGCAACATGCGCCGTCAAATCCCCGGAGAAGCTCGCTCATGCGCCGATTCAAGAGCCTCGCCGACCTCAAAGCCGCCGTCGGCGAGACCCTGGGCGTCAGCGACTGGATCACCGTGACGCAAGAGCGGATCGACCGCTTCGCCGAGGCGACCGACGATTTCCAGTGGATCCACGTCGACCGCGAGCGCGCCGCGAAATCTCCCTTCGGCACGACGATCGCCCATGGCTACCTCACGCTCGCGCTCATCCCCTCCATGGTCTATCGGATCTTTACCGTCGACGGCGTGGGCGCGCGGCTCAATTACGGCTCCAATCGCATCCGCTTCACCGAGCCCGTCCCCTGCGAGAGCCGGCTCCGCACGCATTTGAAGCTGCTCTCGGCAGAGGACCTGCCGCGGGGCGGGCTGCGCGCGACCTTCGAGGCCACGGTCGAGCGCGAGGGCAGCAGGAAGCCCCCCTGCGTCGCCGAGATCATCACGGTGATGCTGCCGGCGGAGACCGAGGCCTGATTGGAGGGCGCTACGAGGCCGCGTCCCTCTTCCGGTGCGCCAGCCATTCCGCGTAGTTCTCGCGCTTCATCTCGAAGCGGTCGGAGAGCCGGACGTAGCCGTTGCCGGAGAGACGACCCACGGGATGCATCGCGGGAATGTCGACGTAGCCGCGCTCAGTCAGGAACTCGTCCTTGATGTGGAAGCGCACGACCTCGCCGAGGACGATCGAGCGCTTGCCGTCGCCGCCGAAGCGCAGCTCCTCGATGAGGCGGCATTCCATATTGACGGGGGATTCCGCGATCCGCGGCGTCGCGATCGCCGAGGAGGGCGCGGCGGTCAGCCGCGCGGCATCGAGCTCGCTCACCCCCTCTGGAAAATCGACGGCGCAGACGTTCATGGCCTCGGCGATCGCCTCGTTGACGAGGTTCACCACGAATTCCCGGTGCAGGCGGATGTTGCGCACGGTGTCCTTGGGTGCGCCGCCCTCGCGCTGCTCGATGCCGAGCGCCACGATCACTGGGTCGTGGCTGAAGACGTTGAAGAAGCTGAAGGGGGCGGCGTTGGGGACGCCGCGCTCGTCGAGCGACGTCACCAGTGCGATCGGCCGCGGCACCACCGCTCCGATCAAGAGGCGATACCGGTCCCGCGGGGGCAGCGTGGTGAAATCGAACTCCATCTCCTGCTCTCTCTCTCCGTTGCAGCGCCAGGAGAACCCTGGCCAGATCGCGCGTTTCTCGCTAAGGATTAGCCGATCGACCCCGGGGCCGGATAGGCCTCCGATAGTGGGCGATCGCCGTCCGCCACCAGCAGCTCGGAACCTGCCATGCCCCTCATCGACGAGTCCGCGCGCGGCTTCTACGTGATCTCCGCGACTCCCTTCGGCGATGACGGCGCGGTGGACTGGGCATCGACGGACCGGCTGATGGACTTCTACCTCGAATGCGGTGTCGACGGCGTGACCATCCTCGGCATCATGGGCGAGGCGCAGAAGCTCTCGCAGGAGGAGTCCGCGGCCTTCGTCACGCGCGTCATGCGCCGCATCCGGACACGCGTTCCCGTAGTCGTGGGGGTCACAAGCGCCGGATTGAGGCTCGCCGGCGATCTCGCCCGCCATGCCATGGACCTCGGCGCCGCGGGGATCATGGTCGCGGGGAACGGCCCGCTCAGAACCGACGACCAGATCTACGCCTACATCGAGGACATGATCGCGGAGCTCGGCCCGGAAATTCCGGTGGTACTGCAGGACTACCCGCAGACCACGAACGTCATTTTCTCGCCGAGCCTGCTCAACCGAATCTTCAACGACTTCTCGACCGTCAAGATCCTGAAGCACGAGGAGGCGCCAGGCCTGCGCAAGATTTCGAAGCTGCGCGCAGCGGAAGCCTCGGGCGCGCGTCGGCGGCGGATCAGCATCCTCGTTGGCAACGGTGCGGTCCATATGATGCAGGAGCTCGCGCGTGGTGCCGACGGCGCCATGACCGGCTTCGCCTATCCGGAGGCCCTCGTCGAGGTGATACGCCGCTGGTTCGCGGGCGACCGCGAGGCGGCTGAGGATCTCTACGACGCCTATCTCCCGGTGATCCGGCACGAGAACCAGCTCGGTTTCGGCCTCGCGCTTCGCAAGGAGACGCTGCGGCGGCGCGGGATCATCGTGAGCGCGCGTACCCGCGCGCCCGGCCCTGCCCTCGACGCCGACGATCAGGCCGAGCTCACACATCTCCTGCAGCGGATGGAGCGCGCGAAGGCGCGGCTCGGGATTTCGCTGCCGCCCCTGCAGCTCGCGGGGCAGTGATCTCTCACTCCTCCGGCGGCAGCGCGCTCTCGTGCCAACGCGAGAGCAGCCAGCGGGAGACGCCGTCGAGCGAGAAGTAGATTACGATCCCCGTCAGCGAGAGCAGGAAGAGCGCCGCGAACATCTTCGCGATCTCGAGCCGGTATCCGGATTCGAGGATGCGATAGGCAAGACCGGTTTCGGTCCCGCCGCTGGCGGCAACGAACTCCGCGACCACCGCCCCGATGAGCGCCAAGCCCCCGCTGATGCGCACGCCCGTCAGAAAGGAAGGCAGCGCCGTCGGAATCTGGAGATACGCCAGGATTTGCCAGCGCGAGGCGCCGTAGAGACGGAAGAGCGCGATCAAATTCCGGTCGGCGCTCTTGAGGCCCAAGGTCGTGTTCGCGATGATCGGAAAGAACGCCACGATCCACGCGCAAATGCGCACCGCGAGATAGGCGTTGTCGACCCAGATGATGATGAGCGGCGCGATCGCGACGATCGGGGTCACCTGGAGGGCAACCGCGTAGGGATAGAGGCTGATCTCCACGGCACGAGACTGCGAGAACAGGATCGCGACCGCGACGCCGATGATCGTCGCGGAGACCAGGGCCGATGCCGTCACCTTGAGCGTGTACCATAGGGAGACCATCAGACTCCCCCCGCTGTCCCGGAGCGCTTCGGCGACGAGGAGCGGGCTCGGGAGGACGTAAGGCTTGATCTCGAAGTAGTGCACAACGCCGTCCCACGCCGCGATGAAGAGCGCGCCCATGAGGATCGGCGCGAGGATGCGAAGGACGCGGCCCGCCCAGGCGTCGCTCACGCCATCGCCTCCTGCAGGCGCCGCGAGAGGCCGCGGCAGAACTCCGCGTATTCCGGCGCGGTACGCAGCGCGGGCCCGCGGGGATAAGGGAGAGCGACGGGGACCTCTGCGACGACGTGTCCAGGTCGCGGCGCCATCACCACGACCTCGCTCGAGAGGAAGGCGGATTCGAAGACGCTGTGGGTGACGAAGATCACGGTCCAATGACGCTGCTGCCAAAGCCTCAGGATGTCCTCGTTGAGCTTGAAGCGCGTGATCTCGTCGAGGGCCGCGAAGGGCTCGTCGAGCAGGAGGAGCACGGGATCGGTCACCAGCGCGCGCGCGATCGAGACGCGCATCTTCATGCCGCCGGAGAGCTCGCGCGGATAGGCGTGCTCGAAGCCCTCGAGCCCGACCTCGCGGAGCGTCGCGGCGATCCGGTCCGCGACCTCGCCGCGTCCGTGGTTTGCGAGGCGCAACGGGAGATAGACGTTCTCCCAGACGCTCGCCCAGGGCATCAGCGTCGGCTCCTGGAAGACGAAGCTGATCGAGCCCTTGAGCCCATCGGCGCCGCGGATCTCGCCGGCGCTCGGCGGCGTCAGTCCCGCGACGATCCGCAGCAGCGTGCTCTTGCCGCAGCCGGAAGGGCCGAGGATGCTCAGGAACGCACCGCGCTCCACTTCGAGATTGACGCCATCGAGAGCGACGGTGCCGCTGCGAAAGACCTTGCGGATGCCCCTCAGCGATACGAGCGATCCGCCGGCAGCGGGCATGGGTCGCGGCGCCGCCACCCTATTTCCGCATGTTCGCGCCCAGGTTCTTGTTCACGAACTGGAGCGTGTAGGCCTGCTTGTAGTCCATGGTCGCGGGGTAGAGCCCCTGCTTCGACATGACCTCGAAGAAGTCCTGCCAGCGCGCGTCGGTCATGGCGCCGATGCCGAGCTTCATCGAGTCGCCGCTGTCGACGATGCCGTATTCCTTGATCTTGGCGATGGCGTAGGAGAGGAGCTCGTCGGTCTGCTCGGGATTGTCCTTCTTGATGAGCGCGTTGCCGGGCGAGGGATCGCCATAGAGGTAGCTATACCAGCCCTCGATGCTCGCGTTGACGAAGCGCTGCACGAGGTCCGGCTTCTCCTCGACCATCTTGCGCGAGGTCTCGATCACCGAGGCATAGCTCGAATAGCCCTCGTTCGCGAGCAGGAACACCACGGGCTTCACGCCGGCCTTCTCGATCAGAAGCGGCTCGCTGCTGAGATAGCCCTGCTGCACCGCATTCGGATCGGCGAGGAAGGGCGCCACATTGAAGTTGTAGGGCCGGATCTGGTCTTCGGTGTAGCCGAACTTCGACTTGAGGAAGAGCCAGGACCCCACGCGCGTGTCGGCGCCGATCATGATCGGCTTCCCCTTGAGCGCGGCGAGGCTGTCGTTGCCGACGCCGGGATGCGCGATCAGCACCTGCGGGTCCTTCTGGAAGAAGGCCGCCACCGCGACCATCGGCACGTTCTCCTTGACGAAGTTGAGCGGCAGGAAGGAATTCGGCGTCTCGTCGAAGTCGAGCCGTCCGGCCGCGAGGAGCTGCGAGTGGTTCACCTGCGGCCCGCCCTGGCGCAGCGTCACCTCGATCCCGTACTTCGCGTAGATGCCGGTGGCGATCGCCTGATAGTAGCCGCCATGCTCCGCCTCGGCCCGCCAGTCGGTACCGAGCGTCACCTTGTCGAGCGCCGCCGCGGGCCGCGCCGCAAGCGCCATCGCGGTCAGAAGGGAGCACAGGAGGAGTCGCCGGAGCATGTCTCGCCTCTCAGGGTTCGATAGCGGTTCGATCGCACATTCCTATCGCAGGCAGTGCCGCCGCACCAGCCGTCAGCCCGTGCGGGGCACGCGGCCTTCGAGCGGATAGGCGGGATCGTTGTAGCCGGGGGTCGAGGGATGGCCCGTGTTGACGAGGCTGTCGACGAGCGCCTCGTCCTCGCTGGTGAACTTATAGGCCAGCGCGCCAATGTAGTCGTCCCACTGCGCCT
>Ga0335085_10002370_pt1 | contig 35468 bp, 33 predicted proteins | sample Lox_Sample_45_FD_206712 | JGI IMG/M metagenome (GOLD analysis project Ga0335085, IMG submission 206712) | Soil microbial communities from Loxahatchee National Wildlife Refuge, Florida, United States - Lox_Sample_4.5 | ecosystem: Environmental > Terrestrial > Soil > Wetlands | place: USA... | reverse complement strand
CCCCGCTCCCCCGGGGCCGCACACCGCCCTTTCGCCGCGCGCTTCGCCGCGCGCGGCTCTGCCCGGGCCGGGCGCGCGCCCGGCCCCGTGCTGGCGGGGGGCCGGTCTCGCGCCCCTCGATAGCGCGGAGCGCGGAGGCGGGCGGAGGCGAAACCCGTTCGCCGCAGCCCACCGCAGCCCACCGCAGCGCGCAGCGCGAAGGCGGGCGGAGGCGAAAAAAAGGGGTCCCACAGGGGTGCCGAAAGCGCCAACAAACGCGCCTTGCAGCCCAAGCCGCATACGGGCACAATCCGTGCCAGCAACCCACACCGCGGCGGCGGATCACCCCACAACCACTTGCCGCCGCCGCGGCTCCCACGATGTCCAGGCCGCCGAAGTGCCCCAGCAGCAAGCAAATCCGTGACCGCACACGTAGGCTGAAAGATCGAGCGGCAGCCGCGCGGCGCGCCCGCGAAAGCTATGCGCGTAGAAAAGCCGCCGGCACCCTCCCAAACCCAAAACCCGCCACGAGCGAAGCCCGCACGCGCTACAACACCGCGCGCCGGGAAAAAGCGGCGCGCACCAGGCAACGCATTAAAGAGGACCAGGACGACGTCGTCAACCAGCTCGGACCCCACGTCCTCTCGATCGTCGCCGCGCGCTCGATCCGCATGGACACCACGCGCTGGACCGGACCGCGCGCGCCATGGAACGCGCGGGATCTCGAAAAGCAAGCCGACGAAATCCTGCGCCGAGGGAAACCGTGACAAACCTGATCGAAGATCACCAGGCAGGGAAACCGTGACAAACCTGATCGAAGATCACCAGGCCAAGATCGACGCGCTGGAAAAGCGCATCAACGATCTGATGATCGAATCCCGCGAGCGCCAGCAGGAAATCTGGGAGCTTGAAGAGCGCCTCGAAAAGTACGAGAGCCCGGAGCGCGAGGCCGAGCGCCGCGAACAGAAAGCCCGGCGCGCGCTCGACAGCGCCCGCGCGACCGCGATCCGCGCCATCGCCAAGCTGGTGCCCCAGGCCGTGAGGCAGGCGCGCGCCGGGAAGCCGGCGCTCCTGCGCCTCATCCTCCGGGCCACCCGGTGAGCCACAACCCCTAGTGGTGCCCTCAGCTGACCCACCACAACATATAGGCCATGGAGACCGCCCGCGCGCGGTCTCCACTTTTCGCTTGGAGACCGCGCCCACATCTGCTATAACCGCCCCAAGGAGTGGGGATCGCAGCCGAGCCGGGACACCGCCCATCGTGGATATCGTCAAGGGGAACATGGGCTGGATCGAAGTCATCGTGGGACCCATGTTTTCAGGCAAGAGTGAGGAGTTGATTCGCCGCTTGAAGCGCGCCGAGATCGCGCGGCAACGGGTGCAAATCTTCAAGCCGGTCATCGACCAGCGCTATGCGCAGACGGACATCGTTTCTCATTCCGGATTTGAGCTGCCGTCCGAGGTGCTGCGCACCGCGACCGATATTTTCGAAAAAGTGCAGCCGCGGACCGAAGTCGTCGGGATCGATGAAGGCCAGTTTCTTGGAGAGGGGCTCATCGACGTGTGCATGCGTATGGCGGACGCGGGCAAACGGGTCATCGTCACGGGTCTCGACACCGATTACCTTGGGCGGCCGTTCGAGCCCATGCCGAGGCTCCTGGCCGTGGCCGAGGAAATCACCAAGCTGCTCGCCATTTGCGTGCAGTGCGGAAATCCTGCCGTGCACACGCAGCGCCTCGTTGCTTCGGAGGACCTAATTGTCGTCGGGGCCGCCGGCGTGTACGAGCCTCGCTGCCGCCGCTGCTTCGAACCGCAACTGGCGCACGACAAAGTCGAAGCGAAAAAGAATGCATCGCCCGGCGCCGCCGCTCCAGCCGCGCGGGCTGCTGCGTCATCCGATTAGATCTCAGGTCATTGGGAACACGCGAATTCTTTGCTCCCTTCGTGGGCTTTGTGTCTTCTGTGTCATGTCCTACGTGGTCTTCCGAATTTGCTTAAGTCGCGAGCGAATCTCCTCCGCCAATAGAATATTTTCAGGGCATCCCAGCGTCTCCATCGGCGGCCTGGGCCCAGGCGGCTCCGATTGCGCGCACACCCGTTCGACCCGGTCCAAACAGGCGCGCCACTCGTGCTCGTCGAAGCTCTCCTCCCTCCGCGCTTTTCGGACCGCGGCAATCGCGGGCGCGACGGCAGACCAGTCATGGCATAGCATGGCGATGTCTGTGCCGGCACGAAACGTCCGGACCGCGGCGTCTCCGGAGCCGTGCTGCCTGGCAATCGCGCCCATCCCCAAATCGTCGGCGAGAATCACGCCGCCAAACTGCAAGCGGCGCCGCAGCACGCCGTCGAGCATCGTCCGCGAGAGGGACGCGGCATTTTCGGGATCGATTCCGGATAGCAGGATGTGCGCCGTCATGATGAGCGGCACGCCCGCGGCGACGGCTGCGGCGAAGGGAACGAGTTCCGCCGATTCGAGATGGGTCATCGTTGCGGTAAGAATTGGTAGGTCCAGATGCGGATCCATGACGGCGTCCCCATGCCCGGGAAAATGCTTGGCGCAGGAAAGCACTCCGCCCGACCGCAATCCACGATCGAACGCGGCACCCATTCTGGCGACGAGATCCGGATCGAAGCCGAAGCTTCGATCTCTGGTAACGGGGCTTTCGGGGTTGACGTGGAGATCCAGCATCGGCGCAAAGTTGAGATTGCATCCGACGGCGCGCAGCTCAATCGCGATCGCGCGCGCGATTTTTTCCGTAAGGTCCGTGTTGTCCAGCTGACCTAGTTCCGCTGCGGATGGCCACGCGGTAAACGGCTCTTTAAGCGCGAAACGCGTTCCACCCTCCTGATCGATTCCAATGAGCACAGGGCGCCCAGCGGCTTCACGGATTCGCGCGGTGAGCTTTTCAAGGTGCTCCGCGCTTCGGAAATTGTGCTGGTAAATGACCACGCCGGCAAGGCCGTGCGCGAGATATTCGGCCAGTTCGCCGGGCAGGGAATCACCGTCAAAACCCAGCATGAATCTTGCGAGTACGGAATCGCGCGGCGCCGTTTTGGGATGGGTCGTTGAGCTCATCTGGTATGATTCGCGCGTCGCTTGACATGGGCGCGAAGCAAAAGGCTAGCGGGAGAAAGGAAGCAAGTCAAAGTGAGAATCGAGTCGAGAGCGCCGACGCGAATCGATCTGGCCGGAGGAACGCTGGATATTTGGCCGCTATATCTGTTTCACGAAGGCTCACTGACCGTCAATTGCGCGATCACGCGCTATGCGTCATGCGTGATTGAGACGGCGCCGGAGCCGTCTCGACGCATTGTATTGGTCTCGCGCGATACTGGGCACCGGGAATCGTTTGCCTCGCTTGAGGCGCTATGCCGCGCGCGCCGCTACAAGCTGCCGCTGCTCGCGCATCTCGTGCGGGTTTTCGGCCCGGCCGACGGATTCACGCTCACCACCGACTCCGAAGCCCCCGCCGGAGCGGGCATCGGTGGCTCGTCCGCCATGGCCGTTGCCATCTGCGCCGCGCTCGACCGCATGACTGGCGCGGGGCTGCGCCGCGAAGAGTGGATCCACATCAGCCGCGACGTCGAAGCCATTGTCATTCGCGTGCCCACGGGAACGCAGGACCATTACCCTCCCGCATTCGGCGGCGCAGCGGCGATCCTGCTCGGGCCGGGAGGCGAGAGGCGAGAAGCGCTCGGCTGTAACCTCGGAGAACTCGAGCGCCGGCTCGTCTTGTGTTACACAGGAAAACCCCGGCGGCACGGCATCAACAATTGGGAAGTGTTCAAGCGACACGTCGACGGCGACCGGCGCGTTTCGCAGAATCTCGAGAAAATTGCCGCCGTCGCGCGTGCCGTGCGGGCAGCGCTCAAGCAAAACAAATGGCAGGAAGCAGGCCGCCTGGTGCGCAAAGAATGGGATTTTCGGCGCCGCAACCTACGGACGATTTCGACGCCCATGATTGACCGCGTCATTTCGCAAGCGACGCGCCAGGGAGCGCTGGCCGGTAAGGTGTGCGGCGCAGGTGGCGGCGGTTGCCTCACGCTGCTGATTGAGCCCGATGCACGGGCGCGCGTCGAAGCCGCCGTGGTAGCTGCCGGCGCAAAGATATTGCCTGCGCGAATCGATCGCGAAGGCGTTCAGGTTCAGACGGACACCCAGAATTCGTCGGATGACTGACGCCACCCGCCTTGCGCAAATGGTGCTAAAATAACGGCTAGGGTGTTACATGTCCTGGCTTGCGTCCACGATGGTCACGGCAGCGCTTTTGCTGGGTGCTGATGCGTCCGGAGTGATTCGCTTTCCCCCGTCCGGCGAGCCCGTTCATTTTTCCCCAGACGAAACTTTGCCCGGTCTCCAGGAGATATTGCAGTCCGCCGACAAAGCGCAGCCCGCGCAAGGGGATTCGCAGGGTAGCAGCGATCCGCCCGCAAAGTCCAAGGACGCCCCGTTGCAACCCGAATCCCGGCTGGCGCTGGTTCGCTTTGTAGACGGCGAATTTGCGCGCGTGGTTAAGCCGATTCCGGCGGGGAAAAAGGGCTTCCATTTGAAGGCGGGCGCTCCATTGGATGATAAGGCGTTGCAGATGGCGCTGGCTACGTATGGTTCAGCCATCAATCCGGGCGACCAGGCACAGATTACGAGCCTGGACTTCAAGGACCGCGAAATTGTCGTGGACATCAACGGCGGCGGCCGCGGGAAAACCAGATTGCGCGACCGCATCCACATGGAAGTCGGCGGGATTCCCTCGGTGACGGAGGTCGGACCGGACACGCCAGCAAACCGCTCTCCGGGCGCCACGTTGTACTTGGATTTTGAGAGGCCGTTGCCGGAGATGACTCCGGATGAGCTGAAGCAATATCTTTCCGGCCTGCTCGATTTTACGAAGCAGCACTCCGCCGCGGTGCAATGGGTGGAGACTCTGCCTCCCGAAGTTCAGAAGGCAATCCAGGACAAACGCGCCGTGGTCGGTATGGATCACGAGATGGTTCTCGCGGCGATCGGTCGGCCGGATCGCAAGGTTCGGGAGAAAGGCTCCGACGGAGGCGAGATCGAGGACTGGATTTACGGCAAGCCGCCCGAGAAGACGATCTTCGTGCAATTCGAAGGCGATAAAGTTACCAAGGTGGAGCAATTTCCCCAGTAGCTTGTGGATCCTATGAATCAGGGCCAAATTTTTCTCCAGATTTCCGCGCCCGCACGTCATCGCTCGCACGAGTGATGCTTTGATGAAGCGAATAGCGGTGGCCTGACCGTTGGTGGCAGAACGATGAGTCTGAACTATTTCGTCGGAATCGTACGGCGCGCACAGGCTGTTCTATTGGCGCTGGTCTTTGCAGCGGCGTTTTGCGCTGCGCAGGCCACCGGCCCGGTCATCGAAGTTCCGAATCCGCCGAACACTGCAGCGCAGCAGACTAAGCACTACGTCGTGCTCGTTTCCCTCGACGGATTCCGATACGACTACGCGAGGAAATACAACGCCCAGAATTTGCTGGCTCTCGCGGCTCGCGGAGCGAGCGCGCCCGGTGGGATGATCCCTTCCTATCCGTCGGTTACGTTTCCGAATCACTATACAATCGTCACCGGTCTTTACCCCGAGCATCACGGGATCGTTGCCAACACCTTTTCCGACCCGGCGCGCAAGGACAGCTACACGTACACCGACCCGAATGCCGTGAGAGATGGAAGCTGGTACGGCGGCACACCGCTATGGGTGCTGGCGGAGAAGCAGGGAATGCGTGCGGCTTGTCTTTTCTGGCCGGGCTCGGAGGCTGAAATTCAGGGCAAGCGCCCGAGCTACTACTTGCACTACGATGGCTCTTTCCCGGACGAAAAGCGAGTGGACCGAGTTCTCGCCTGGCTTCGCTTGCCACCCGAGTTGAGACCCCACTTCATTACCCTGTACTACGTGAATGTGGATTACGCGGGCCATAAACACTCCCCAGATAGTCCCGAAGTCGCCGAAGCCGTCGCGCACGTTGACACGATGATCGGACGGCTTGCCACGGGGCTCGCGTCATTGCATTTGCCGGTCGATCTGATGGTTGTTTCCGATCACGGCGAGGCGGCAGCGCAAAAGGAATGGACCTATCTGGACAAATTCACGGACCTCACGCATTTTCAGGTGGCGGGGAATGTTGTGACAACGCTCTTGTATCCGGACTCCGAAGCCGCAGCCGAAAAGGCGTACGAAGATTTGCGCGGCGCGAGCGATAAGTTTCAGGTGTACCGCCGGGCAAACACCCCAGCGCACTTGCATTACGATGCGAATCCCCGCTCCGGCGATCCGATTGTGGTGGCAACCGGCCCATCCTATATTCGGGCGCATGAAGCGTTATCTTTCGGCGATCCTCACAACACCGATCCAGGCCAACATGGGTATGATCCATCGTTGGTCCCCGACATGAAGGCGATTTTCTTCGCGGCCGGCCCCGACATCCGCGCCGGCGTGGCGGTCGAGCCCTTCGAAAACGTCAACATTTATCCGCTCATCACCGCCATCCTCGGGCTGCGGGCTGGTTCCGTTGACGGCCGGCTCAGCGTCCTGCGCGGCATCTTGGTGAACCACCCTCGAAATTGATTTTGCCGGCGCACATTTGTGAAAACTTCAGGGCAAATCCTTTTGACTTTTCCGTGGGCCGCCCCTACATTTTGATGCTACGCCCTGAGCGAAAAGAGCACCCTCGCCGGGATGCGGATTGCGCCTTTACTCTTCCGGAGGATTCATGCCGATTAAAGTGGGAATCAACGGCTTCGGCCGCATTGGACGGAATATTGTGCGGGCGTCGCTGGGAACGTCGGCGATTGAATTTGTAGCCGTCAATGACGTAACCGACTCGAAGACCCTTGCGCATCTGCTGAAATACGATTCCGTGTTAGGCAATCTGCACAACAAAGTGACCCATACCGATAATTCCATCGCGGTAGACGGCAAGAGCTTCCGCGTGTTCAACACGAAGGATCCCGGGGGAATCGACTGGGCGTCGGTTGGCGCGGAAATCGTCATCGAGTCGACGGGTCTGTTTACCAAGGCATCCGACGCGGCCAAGCACAAGCGCGGCCCGGTGAAAAAAGTCATTATCTCCGCGCCGGCGACGGACGAGGACATCACCGTCGTGCTCGGCGTGAACGACAAAGCATACGACCCAGCCAAGCATCACATCATTTCGAACGCCTCGTGTACCACCAACTGCCTGGCGCCTGTCGCGAAGGTGTTGCAGGATTCGTTTGGCATTTCGAGCGGTACGATGACGACGATCCACTCCTATACGAACGACCAGCGCCTGCTCGATCTGCCGCACAAAGACCTGCGTCGCGCGCGCGCCGCCGCGCTCTCCATGATTCCCACGTCCACCGGCGCGGCCAAGGCTTTGCATCTCGTCATTCCCGCACTGAAGGGCAAGCTCGACGGCTACTCCATCCGCGTGCCCACGCCGAACGTCAGCGTCGTGGACCTGACCGTATTCACCGAAAAGCCGGTGACGGTGGAAACCGTGAATGCGGCACTCAAGGCCGCAGCCGACGGGCCCATGAAGAACATTCTCGAATACACAGAAGAAGAGCTGGTTTCCGCCGATTTCCGAGGGAACTCGCATTCTTCGATCGTCGATTCCGGCTATACTCGCGTCGTCGGAACGAACTGCGCGAAAGTGCTCGCGTGGTATGACAACGAGTGGGGCTATTCGAGCCGCTGCAGGGACCTCGTCGAGCTCCTGGCGTCAAAGATGTAGCGGCGCCGCACCCCGAGTCGAATCATGAACAAACTATCGATTCGTGATTTGCAGTTGGGAGGGAAACGCGTCTTCGTTCGCGTGGACTTCAACGTTCCGCTCGACGGCGGTCGCGTCGCAGACGACACCCGCATCCGAGAAACATTGCCTACGATCGAGTTTGCCCGCAAGCGTGGCGCAAGGCTGGTCCTTGCTTCGCATCTGGGACGGCCCAAGGGGAAGCCCGATCCCAAATACAGTCTGAAGCCCGTTGCGGCGAAACTTGCCGAGCTCGCCGGTGCGCCCGTGGATTTTGCATCGGACTGCGTCGGAGCCGAAGCGGAGGAGAAGAGTCGCGCCCTCGCAAGCTCCGGCATGTTGCTGCTTGAAAATGTGCGTTACCACGCCGAGGAAGAAGCCAACGACGAAAATTTCTCGCGCCAGCTCGCGGGATTGTGCGACGGGATGTTCGTGTGCGACGCCTTTGGCTCCGCTCATCGCGCACACGCCTCGGTGGTCGGCATTACGCGTTTTGTCACGCAGGCTGCGGCGGGGCTGCTTATGGAGCGCGAACTTGCCTATCTCGGCAAAGCGCTCTCGAATCCCGAGCGGCCGTTCGTCGCGGTGCTGGGCGGCGCGAAAGTGTCCGACAAGATTGAAGTGGTCGAAAACCTGATGCGGGTGGCCGACGCGATGCTGATCGGCGGCGGCATGGCGTACACGTTTTTGGAATCTCAAGGATTGCCGATCGGAAAATCACTCGTTGAAGCGGACAAGCTGGATTTGGCTCGGAAACTGCTCGCCGAGGCGAAGCAGCGAAATTTCCGGCTGCTGCTTCCGACGGACCACGTGCTCGGCGCCGAGTTCAAGGCAGACACCCAAACGCGAACGACAAGCGTCGAGGCAACGCCTGACGGCTGGATGGGGCTCGATATCGGTCCCGATACGATCGCGCGCTACCGCGCGGAGCTGGCGGGCGCGAAAACAATTGTGTGGAACGGACCCATGGGCGTGTTCGAGATGCCGGCGTTTGCAAAAGGGACGCTCGAAATCGCGCGTGCGGTTGCGGCGGCAACGGCTAAGGGCGCCACGTCGATCGTCGGAGGTGGGGATTCCGTCGCTGCGATCCACGCGGCGGGGCTTGCCGACAAGGTTTCTCACATCTCGACCGGCGGCGGCGCGTCGCTCGAATTTCTCGGCGGCAGGAAATTGCCGGGCGTCGAAGCGCTAACCAATAAGGCATAGAGACATTTAGTACGGAGCACACGGAGCATGGGGAAAGGCGTCGTTTCAGAAAGGGTCCGATGCGGCGACCGGTAATCGCGGGGAATTGGAAGATGTACAAGACGCAGGCGGAGGCCCGCGCGTACTTTACGGCGTTGGCCCCGCTCGTCCAGGGTTCGACGCACTGCGATATCATCGTGGCTCCGCCGTTCACGGCGCTTGCGGCTTCCGTGGAAGCAGTCCGTGGGACAGCAATTTCCATTTCCGCTCAGGACATGCACTGGGAAGCCGAGGGCGCTTTCACCGGCGAAGTCTCCGCCGGCATGCTCACGGAAGTCGGATGCCGCGCGGTCATCATCGCGCATTCCGAGAGGCGCCAATTTTTCGGTGAGACGGACGAGCGCGCGAACCAGAAGGTCAAAGCGGCGCTCGCAGCGGGCCTTACACCCATTTTGTGCGTGGGCGAAACGCTTGCGGAGAGGGAAGGCAACAAGACGGAAGAAATTCTCGAACGCCAATTCCGCGGCGGTCTGGCTGCGTTGACGGGCGCGGAGTTCTCGCGTATCATTCTGGCTTACGAGCCGGTTTGGGCGATTGGGACCGGTCGCACCGCGACGCCGGAGATGGCTGCGGACGCGCACCGGTTCTTGCGGCAGCAGGCAGCGGCGAGTTTTGTTCCGGAACGCGCCGCCGGACTGAGAATCCTCTACGGCGGCAGCGTCAAACCCGAAAATATCAGGGGATTGATGGCTCAGGTGGAAATTGACGGAGCGCTTGTGGGCGGCGCAAGCCTCAATGCCGAGGCGTTTGCCTCTATCGTGAATTTCTGAAAGCAAGGAATTGAAAGCAAGGAATTAAGGAAACGGCATGCCAAAAGAAGTCAAGTGGGCGATTTCGTTGCTGGCGGGAGGAGCCCTCCTCGCTGTAGGTTGGAAAGTGTATTTTGTTCTAATCACCCTGCACATCATTATCTGCGGACTTTTGATTGTCGTCATCATGCTGCAAAGCGGTGAGGCGGCGGACCTTGCGGGCGCGTTCGGGGGCGCGGGCAGCCAGACGGCGTTCGGCCCGCGCGGCGCGGCCACCTTCCTCTCCAAGGCGACCACATGGTGCGCCATCATGTTCATGCTGACGTCGATGGCTCTGACGATGCATCAGGACACGACCGTTGCTTCCACCGGTAGCTCCGTGCTCCAGCAGTTCTCAAAGGCGCCGAAGAAGTCTGCTCCGGCGGTTCCTGCTCCAACGACCCCAACTTCCGTGCCTTTGCCGTCTGCTCCGGCGCCGGTTGCGCCTGCGGCTCCGGCTACTCCAGCGGCTCCGTCGAAATAAGACACGCCATTCCAAGTTTTGCGGCTGGTCCAAACAATAAATGGAAAAGTAGTTTGGAAAGCATCGAGGCCGGAGCGCTGGCCACTCGATGGAGAATCAGCGTGTCACGAAGAAACTGTCTTCCACTGTCGCCGGGGCGGGCTATTTGCCTTCGCCGGCAACGGGATTGGCAACCTGCTTCTTATACTCCTCCATCTCTTGCGGTGAACAGATCATTTCCCCCATATCGAAATCGTCCGGCAACAGATGAAACGTCAATTTGTCCGCAGCCACCCAAGGCTTGGTATAGAACTTCGGGTCGGTAATCGTTACGGTGAGCTCCAAGATCTCACGGCTCGGCCGGTGAAACCGCTCCTCCACCCGCAACTGGTCGCTGTGCGGACGGCCCACATTGTCGAGCCAGGTTCTTTCGTTCAGCCCAACTGTTTCCACGACAAACGTGTAATCGTCCTCCCAGTGACCAACCGAATATCCGTAGTACCTTGGTGCGGGATCTTTGGGAAGTTCCCGCCCATCCGTCCAGATCGTGCGAAACACGTTGTAGAATTGATTCAACCAAAGCACGCGGTTCGGTGTCTGAACGATCGACATCGTTTTCACAGAGAAGAGATCGGAGCGTGGGAACCCGAGCGGGTTACACGAGTCCACGGGATCGTTCACAAGCCCGACAGCAACTTGTTCTTCTCCCTCACCCGCCTTGTTGAGCATGCGCGCCGCCTTCCCCAAAGGCGTGTACGGCACGTCCGGCAAATGCCGAGCGTCGTCCGGGAATCCCTTCGCGCCTTTTGCCTGGGTTCCTCCTTCGGTAAGCCCATCCCACGTGCCGGACAGGTCGCGGCGCGGCGCAGGTTCGGACTTTCTGCCGGCGTACACGGTTTTGTTGGGCAAAGGCGTATCCCACTTGTCATGGTGCAACCACCACTCTTCTTTCTCTGAGTCCGTCAGCTGCTTTGGAGGATCGTATTGAGCTTGCAGAATGCGCGGGAGCATCAACGTCATCAATGCAGCGACCAGAGGAAGCGTCCAGATCACCGTTTGTTTTGACATTTCGGAAATCCTCCACAGATTCTGGCTCGAGGCACCCCCAGATCCATATTGGGCTGGCACGCATTCGGGGCAAACGCGTCGAGCCGCTTGCTTCTTCCAGGGATCTTTCGTCTAGATAGCGTTCCTAGCACTCGCTTTCAAAACCGTGCCATCGCTCAACGTGATTCCTCTGATGCGCCCAACCGGCGAGCCGTTCTTGCTTGGCATCACGTCAATCGTGATTTCATCGCCGGCCTTCAATACGGTGCTGCTCCAACCAGCGTGAAGCATATCTACCGGATTGCTGGCTTCTGTGACCCAATGCTGCACGTTGCCCTTGTCGTCTTTGACGTCAAACTTTAGCAAGCAATGGGGGTTGGCCCACAGCCATTGCGTCACGGTCCCCTTGAGGGTGATTGTTTTCTCGAAGTCGTAGGCCGCGTTTCCGTGGTGTGCAAACGCCGGCACTGACACCGTCAGGAGACCCACAAGCACGAACAGCACTGACGTCAACTTATTTCGCATTGTATCCCTCCAAATCTGCGCCCGGCCGATGGCAACCGAACTTGCACCGCCTTCCGGTATGGGTGATGTTTTAACATGATGTCCCTGAATGGTTCATCTAGAGATTTCTTCTTGTCTCCTATTGTCTCCTACACAACCAAATTTTCCGCCAGAGCCTGCCCTTGGGCGGGATTGCGGGGTTCCGACGGCAATCCTGTGAGCGTCCTCCATGCTCGGCGGCCTGCAACGCATCTTTCATCGGCAGCGGCACGACGAGCACGAGAGTCACTAGACGTGAAAAGTTCCGCGACGTGTGCAAAATTACTGCGAGCGCCGGGTACGGCAACGATAGTACCGCGTCTGTCGTGAATATTCCGCGCCGCAGCGGAGGGTGCGAACCAGGTGGAGCTAACTAGGACCTAACTATTGCGTGGGGCAACCGGCAAGCGTATAGTGTCCGCCAAACGAACTAAGCGGGGTGACTTTCCAAATCGATCTGCGCGGCCGAAGAAAAGACCGAACGAGCACGCAGGCTCCGATCTGCTTCGATCGCGAAACCGCCCCGCGCGTTTGGCGCACGGCAAGGGAAGGAGGCATTATGAAGTTCGGATCCGGGCGAACGATTTGTCGTGCCGTGGGAACCGTGATCGTGTGCTTCTTGGGGATCACTTGCGCACGCAGCCAGGCCGTTATGACAAGTGCGGATCAGAAGCCGCAAATGTCAGAAGAAGCCTTCAAGAACATTCAAGTGCTCCGGGGAATTCCCGTGAATGAATTCATGGGAACGATGGGCTTCTTTGCCGCATCCACGGGCTTGAATTGCACGGATTGCCACGTCCCGGCGAGTGCCGGCAATTGGGATAAGTATGCCGACGATACCCCTCTGAAACAGACTGCGCGCAGGATGGTTGTGATGATGAACGCAATCAATCGGGCCGACTTCGGCGCGACACGCCTGGTAACCTGCTACACCTGCCACCGAGGGGCCGATCGCCCCGAGGTCACACCGAGTCTGGCCGAACAGAACGAGACTCCGCCCCCGGAAGATCCAGATCGAATCGAGGTGTTGCCGGGAGCTCCCGCCGCTCCTGCCGTTGCGGGCCAAATACTTGACAAGTTTATTCAGGCGGTTGGCGGGGCACAACAACTCTCTCGGCTTAGCAGCTTTGTGGCAAAGGGAACTTACACGGGATTCGACACGGAGTATCAAAAGGTTCCTGTCGAAATCTCTGCCAGAGCTCCGAGTCAGCGCACCACGACCGTCCATTTGCCCGAGGGAGATAACACTACGACCTACGACGGTCGTGAGGCGTGGGTCGCGTCGGTAGACAGGCCCGTGCCGCTGATCATGCAGACGGGAGGAGATTTGGACGGCGCCCGGCTGGACGCGAACCTGTCGTTTCCAGCGCTGCTCAAGCAAGACTTGAGCGGATGGCGCGCCGGCTTCCCGCCCGTCACGATCGACGGCCGCGCCGTTGAAGTCATTGAGGGAACTGCTCCCGGGGGATCTCGTGTGAAGTTGTTTTTCGACAAGGACTCGGGCCTGCTGGTGCGACAGGTGCGCTATGCGGATACCGCGGTAGGTCTAACGCCCCTGCACGTTGAGTATTCCGATTATCGCGATGTCTCGGGAGTCAAGATGCCTTTTCACTGGACCGTCACGTGGGTGGATGGGCAATCCACTACGGAACTGAGCGAAGTGCAGCCGAACGTTCCGGTCGCGGCGACAAAATTCACAAAACCGGCCCCCGCAGTGCCGCGAGGACCGGCGACCCGGTAAGCAATCGGTCCGTTGCATGGCTTCAAATTTGCGAGTCGTGATGACAGAATCTGTTGATGGTTTTGGGGGCCGCACAACAATTTTTGGCGGGTTGCCCTGCGTGTGTCAGGGCAAGGAAGTAGATCCCGCATTCTTTTGGAGGTGTTCATGGTGAATTGTCTTCGGCCGCATCTCCTCGGTTCGTTTGCTGTGATGGTTTTGTTTTCTGCGGCGGCGATTGCCGCGCCTCCGCAAGGCCAAGAGCAGGCCAAGGCTGCACCGCACCCGCTCCCATGGGCCTATGCGGTGGTTGACGCGCCGCCGTTTCCTCCACCAGAGCCGGCGGCAGACGACGGATCGCTCAAACACCTTCCTGGTAGCGATCAGGCCTTTACCATGAAGCAGATTCGCGATATCGCCAATCCCGTCGACTGGTTTCCCGGCGACCACCCTCCGATGCCTACCGTCGTGGCGCATCGCCGCTCCCCAACCACAAATCCTTGGATCGGTGGGTGTGGTTTGTGTCATTTCCCGAATGGCAAGGGCCGTCCTGAAAACGCTGGCATCGCGGGCCTTCCCGCCGGATATATCTTGGAGCAGCTCGCCGACTTCAAGAATGGAGCGCGAAAAGCTGCGGACCCGGGGAAAAGGAACACGATGACGATGGCGGGAAACGCGGCGGGCATAACCGACGAAGAGGCACGCGCCGCCGCTGAGTATTTTGCCTCGATCAAGATGACCCCATGGATCAAAGTGGTCGAGACGGAAACCGTGCCGAAAACCCGCAACGCAGGAGGCTTTTTCCTGACGTTGGAGGGAAACCAAACCGAGCCCATCGGACAGCGGATCATGGAAGTCCCGGTGGACAGCGAGGGTACGGAGGTCTATCGCAACCCGCGGTCCGGGTTCATCGCGTACGTGCCCGTGGGTAGCGTCAAGAAAGGCGAGGACCTGGTCGTTCGAGGTGGCGCGGGCAAGACCGTTGCGTGCGCCGCTTGCCACGGTGAGGGTTTGAAGGGCAATGGCAATTTCCCACCATTGGCGGGCCGTTCTCCCAGCTATCTGGCGCGCCAGCTCTATGATATCCAGCGCTACACGCGCAACGGCCCGGGGACCCAACTGATGCGGCCAATCGTTCAGAATTTGAGTGAAGACGACATCCTGGCAATTACGGCCTACCTGGCTTCGCTCGAGCCGTAGCGGGCGGTTTCGTGTCGCGTTGGGAGTTGGCGGCTGAAACGGGCGGTGTCGTGGCAAGCCCGGGAATCTGCCCTTATCGAGGGTTGCTCGGCGTTCCGGTGGCCGGTTCTGGATCACGCGAGGGGCGTTTCCACAGGTGATTCGATGTCAGGCCAAGAAAGTATGGTGCGGTAGAGAGGATTCGAACCTCCACGGTATTGCTACCGCCAGCCCCTCAAGCTGGTGCGTCTGCCAGTTCCGCCACTACCGCACGCCGGCATTCTCTCACGTTTGATCGCCGCTCGCCACTCGCTCGTCTCATGTTCTCAGGTCAGTTCCTACAATCAGAAATCTCTGTTCCAGGACCTTTTCGAATCGACTGTTTCTTGCCGCTTCTACACCAAGCTCATCCCATTCGCCGCGGTTGATTCCGTCCTTTTTCTCCTGTACATTTGAGTCACCCCCCGCCCCAGAAAGTGCCGTTTGTTTGTGCTTTCCAGATTCGGACCGTGTTTGTTCGGGATGACTTTGGATGTTGATTTTGAGCGGTTGATTTGTCCCCAGCCGATTCAAATGAGCGCAGCGAAACTCGGAACGGCCGCTCGGTCGTTGTCCGTGAGGTGAACAGTTCTGTGCGTGCGGCTTTGCGCTAATCCCGCGATAGCCTTGGCCGGCTTCTGGACGGAACCCACGACGGATTGACTGGGGTTCGATGGATGATCTATCCTTCGCACCCACGGAACGCATAGGTCGGAAGGAAAGAGGCCCCACCGGAACAGAGGACAGAGACACAACTTGGATTTCAGCCGTGGCAAAGACGGACGCGGTACATTCAGTCCAGTGGAGCCCAACGGAGAGCACGCCGTGGGGAATGCCTCGTGAAATTTCCCGGTGTGATGTAACGCTTTCCGAGATCATCGTCTCCCGCGGCCAGCGGAGGTTCGGACCATGAAATCTCGTCGCAACCTGTCCATTTTTCTCCTCGCTCATTTCTTGTGCGCATTGGTCGTGTTGGCGATGCCTTCCTCGGGCGTGGCCGTTCCATCCCAATCGGAGGGCCCCAGTTCAGCGGCCTCTGCCGTACCCGCGGCATCTGCCGCACCGTCTTCTTTACCGGCTGGCGAACAAGCAACGATCCCCGGCCCGCTGCGTTCCTTTTTGCGCATGGCTGCGATCAGCCAGAAAATCACGCCCGAAGAAGTGTTGCCTCTGCTCTCGCGGAACGTGACGGTGAGCGGCTACGAAAACGGCAAGCCGACTGAGTTTTTGATCCTTTTGAATTGGTATATGGATCAGGCCAGGGAACTGGAAACGCTTGCGGATCCGGGAGGCGTGATTCACGTTACGAGTTGCAGCGATGCCAAGCCGCTGCTCGTGATTCTTGGCTACCAACTTCGCGATTCCTGCGGACCCGACGCCGCGCTCGAAACCGCTGATGCGAACAGGGCATTTCTTACGATTGATTCCGGCTTTCCCTTGGAAGACCTCGAGGAAACGCTCCGGAGTGGCAAACCGTTTGACTACGCCTATGGGTCTGCAACCGTCCCAGTTCTGTTCGAAGCGTCCGATTGGGTGCAAAACAAGAAGAATGCGAACCGCGGAGTCGTCGACTCCATTTTGCGTGATGTCGAGATGGCCCGTTTGTATTGGGCGATGTCTCGCATGGATACCGAGACCGCTCAATTCTTGTGGCAATCGCTGGGCCAGAAAAAATTGCTGGCAGGCGCAGCGGTTCTCGATTTTTTCGGTAACGAGATCAGTGTGCGTTCCGGAAGAGTGCTCACCCCGGGCGGAGCTGCATCGGAATCAGCCTGGAAGGATCTGGTGGGCGCGAGCCCGCGTTCTCCGGCCGATTTCGTATCCCGGCTAATCGCTAAAGATGGTGGTTGGCTGGCCTCTTTCTTCGACACGCTGTCACGGGTCGACCAAACACAACAAGCGTACTTTGCCTCGCCTCGGCACATGCAACGCTTTTACCAGGCGCTTCGCGGACGCGACCTTTTGCCAAGTCCGACCAGACATTCTTTCCGTCCAGACCAGGGTCTCTTTTTGCTCGCAACGCGGTTGCAGTTGGAACCCAACGGCCAGCCGCATATCCCGGGCAATGTTCAAGTCTGGAAAGAAGTCATGCACCGCAAGCTCGACTCCAAACTGATTCGCGAATGGAGTCAAAAGGCCAACGGCTGGAACAGTCCGGAGGACGTGATTGAAGGAATGTGCGGCGTGTCCCGGTATGGCTTGCGCGACGGGCCGCTCAACACGTTTCTCATCTTGACGGAGATTGACCGCGGACGCGCACCTAACGAGCGGCTCAGCGTAGCCACAGCGCGCGAACTGTCGGAGAAGTTTCCGCTTCTGGGCGATCAGTATCCGGTGTTCGCAGAATTCCACGCCTTGAACGATGTCTCCATCGCGCGATTTCTTGCGGTTGCCGATAGTCTCGACCAAATCCCCGATCACCTCGTAAGAACCGACGCCTTGGGAATGTTTGAGGCCAGCCTTGGCCTCTGGCAGATCCTGGCCCGGCAGGGACAGGTCCCCGAGGCCGGTATGAACGCTTCCTGGCAGAAGATCGTCAACGCGTTCAGCTCCCTGCGCTCGTCGGCGCAGGTGTACGACGCCGGGAGGACAGCTCTTGGAGAAATCTTGCGGGCTGCCACCGGCAAAACTTTCCTGCCGCAAGACCAGCTCTTCGCATTGCTCGCTGGCCCGGACCAAAGCACGAAGGAAGGCCAACAGTTGCGGTCTGACATGGCCGGTCGAATGCGCCAGGTGATCGATGATCAGCGCCTTGTTTCCCTGGACACTTTGATCAGCCTGGGTGACGGCCTCAATCAACTGTCGAAAGGCCAGGGTGCTGCTGACTCGCTTCTCCCTCTTGCCGGGGAGCTACGAGAATTCGAGATGCCGAAGCCCTTGTTCACGACACGCGAGAGAACCGAATTTGCCGCCGGGCTCTACAGCAATCGCCATACCGTATTGCAAATGAGAACCGACCTGATCAAGATCATCAAGACACCGGGAAGTCCTGCGGAAGTTGCCGAAGCGCGCGGTCTGCTCACTCCTTTTTTGCGGGACACTCTCGTTGGGCTCAATTACGCGTACTATGAGCCGCCCGGCGCGCAAATGCTCCACAACAATCCGCTGTTTGTCCGCTCCCACGATTTTTCTGGAGGTGACTACTCGGGTGAGGCCGCCACCGCCAATCAACAGATTTGGCGTTCTCCACGGCTTTTTGGGCGGGGCTGGACGGCGAGCGGCGGCGTCCATCTGATCGGGTCCATGGCCGACTTGCCCTATGCCATTGCGGAAGTCGAGCAGGATTTTATCGTCCCGCAAAATGTGCAGTCACTCATTTGGGAAGATTTAGTGCCCGGTCTGATCACGAGCGCGGTTCTGCCGCGATGGTGGGGCGTGACGCGCAATGAGTTGCATGCTGTGGCGCTGTATCAGCGCACCGGAGAAGAGCTTTTGGCCGGCGCCGCGAAAGATGAAGAACTGCGCCAACCCGTCCTGAGCATCCTCTCGAATCGTATGCTGCCTCAAAGGTCGGAGCAAATCGAGTTTGCTTTGCGCGACGGAAATGAGGACGGCGCGCTCGCAGCGGTCTCCCCCGCGGAGACCTTTTATTTGGCGGCTGAATTTCGCCGGCGATATCCCTCCGAAAAGCAGAAGTGGGGGCCGGCCGGGAAGGAGCTGGACGATTTGCTTGCCCGGTTTCCGGCGGAAATCACCGCACAGCAGATCTCCCTTGATTTTGGCGTGCCCCACCCGGCTCTGGCGCAGAGCTACGGCCGCGAGTTGATGAACCTGAAACCGATCCCTACGTTTCTCGATTACTCCAGCCGTTTGCTGGCCGAATCCTGGGACTCGAGCAATTTGTACTGGGCGCGCCTGGCGGACGAAATGGGCTACCCGCCGGTCATGCTCAACTGGATCATTCCGCAGTTGACGCGCCGCATGGTGGAGCACACGTTCGCTTCGCACCTCGAAGACTGGCCCGCGGTCCTGCGCGCGATGCGGGAGACCGGCGAGGAGTTCCGGCAGGGCAAGATCGCAGCGTTGCCGAAGAATGGTCCCACGGCAGGACTGTAGAGCTTGGGTTGCGAGACGAAAGGGTTTGTAGGTCACGGCTTCTGTCGTGACAGAACGGATTTGGAATCCTGGCACTTTTAGCCGCAGGCATCCTGGATCGAGTTTTCGGGATGCAGGGCCGGATGCGCGAAAACGCGGCGCGGTTTCACGAGGGACCTATGGCAAAACGACACGTATTTCCTTGCATGGCTGTTCTAATTCTTCTTTCCAGCTTTGCGGTTTGGCTGGCGGCGCAGGACGCCGGTCAGGACAACGCGAATAGCGTCATCCGCGTGGTCGTCTCCATGGTGCAATTGAACGTCGCCGTAACGGACAACAAGGGAAACTACATCACGACTTTGCGCCCCTCTGATTTTGTCCTGACGGAAGACGGCATTCCCCAGAAAGTCGCCACATTCGAGGAGGGAAACGAAGGGCCCCAGAACGTGCTGGAATCCGCCGATTCCAGCGCCCCGACTGCGCCGGCAGCCGATCCGGAGAAGGACCATCGTCGCAGCGATCCTCCACGCGCCGGCACCCAGACGGGCTCCCTCGAAGGAATCGCCTCGAGCGTGAGCGGATCGAATGTCTTCATTTTGTTTGACACCAGCAATTACATGTTCCGCGGCCGGGGCTTCGTGTTTGCGCAAGACTCCATCGCGGAATTCGTTCGGTCGCTCGACCATCCTTATCGCGTGGCGTTTTATTCCTATAGCCGCGATTTCTTCCGCGCCTCATCGCTCACGGGGGATCGCACGCAGGTGTTGCGTGGCGTGCGCGCGACGGTCAACGGCGACGATTCCGCGCTGTACAATGCCCTGCTTCTGACGTTGAAAGATGCCGCCCAATATTCAGGCAGAAAGGTGGTGGTGGTCTTTTCGAACGGGCCGGACAACTCCAGCATGGTTTCCCCGGAGGACGTCGACGAACTCGCGCAGTCCGAGGGCATCCCGATCTACATGATCAGCACGCGCGAGGCCAAGCTCGACGCTCAGTCTGCGGCGGTGTTCACGCGCATGACCGCCAGCACGGGCGGCGAGGCCTATTTCGCAAAGAGTTGGAAGGATCAGCGCGATGCCTTCGCTTCGATTCGGGAGGATCTTGCGCATTTGTATTTTATGAGCTATTACCCGCAGCCAAATCCCAACCGCGGCTGGCGCGCCATCACTGTGAAACTCACCAACCCCAAATACAAGAAGTACCGCATTCGCACGCGCAGCGGTTATCGCCCGATTCCCGCGCACGTCACCCTGGACGCGGCGACGCCCGAACCATAGAGTTTGGACGCCGCCCCCCGCCTTGCCGGAGCGGTCGGGCCTTGCGGAAATCAGCCACGGATCTCCCGGTTTCGAGTTTCGCCTACTGTCCGTTAGTACAGTAGTAATTTTCCTTGCACATGAATAGAATGAATTCAAATACGATTCATGGATTTTGGCGGCGCCCGGAATCATTCGGGAGAAGAGAAGAGTGCATGGATCGCAGGAAATCATCCATCATGGCGGGGCGTGGAACCTCCGCGGACGGTTCGAAGGTGGAGCGCAGAAAAAGCAACCGGTTCCTCGTTGCGATTCCGATCGAAGCGAGCTGGCGCGATCCCGACGGCATGCCTGTTCAGGAACAGGCGATCGCGAAGCAAGTCAACCTCAATGGCGGCTTCCTTGAAATGCCCCGATACCCGGACGTCGGCAGCCGGATTAGCGTCACGAATTTTCTTTCCGGAGAAACGGCTGAGGCACGCGTGCTGGCCACGCCGAATTCCAGAGAAGGCGTCTCCCACGGGATCGTCGTCGAACTCATCGTTCCGAGCGACAGTTTTTGGGGCGTGAATCTTCAGGTCAAGAAAACAAGTGTCGAGCTGCAAAAGCTTGAAAAATCGCTGCAGTCCGAGGGAATCGACTTCCGATTGCTCAACGAATTCCGCGACACGGTCGATACGATTCGCACGACGGCCGTGGCGGTGCAACAATTGCGCGAGCTTCGACTCAAAGGCCGGGACTGCGAAGAAATCATTTCGATGCTGATCGCGGACCGAATCCGCCGCGCGACGAATCTTTGCCATGAGTTGGTCGCGGATCTTGAGGCGGGAAAAGTGTCGAGCGAAACCAAGGGAGTGGATGAACTCTTCTACTCGCTCGAGCAAGCGAGCGACCGCTTGCGTCACCTTCTCAAGAGCCGCCAGCCCGAACGCTACCTGACCACCCGCACCTGATTTTTTTGCGGGCTCCCTGCGGAGCCCGCACCCGTTTCCAGCAGTCATAAGTCGAAACAGCGTCTGCGGCGCGGTGGCTTTGGCAGCGCAAGCGGCCAAGAGCCGCCTCCTAGAAGCGGAAAACCAATCCCGTCGAAATCCGAGTGTTGTTCTGTGTCCCGCCGAAAAATCGCGTCACGACGTCATCGGCTTGAAACATTCGCCAGGAAACCACCGGGCCCAGGCGCATATCAATCCCGCCCCCGATTGCCGTGGCAAAGGACGTGTCTGCCGAACCGTCGACGCGCAAGTGCCCGATGCCGCCCAAAATGTGGAAGAAGGGCGAAACTCGCGCCGGGAAAGAGATTTGCGGCCCGACCATGAAATTTACTTGTTTCGTGTCGATTTGATCGGGCGAGCCGAAATGGCCATCGAAGTCTGCTGCGAGGCCAATCCAGCGGGCGAACTTATATTGTCCCGTGATTTCAAGCCCGTTTAGATTGGCTCCCGATGAACCGCCCAGCCGTTCATAAGAATATCCGCCAAATACATCTGCGTGGTCCTGCGCCTGCGCAGAGATCGAAAAAAGAAAGACGACTCCGAGCAGAAGAGACAGTTTTCGAGCCATGAAGAGCGCCTCCGAATCGGAACTGGAATTCGCGGCCTTGAAGGACAAACACGGTCCTGCCGCGGACAGTGGGCTGGTTGAATTCTTAGATGCAGAATTTTCCGTTCGCGTCACCTCGGCGCGTGGCGCGCCTGTCGCCGCACCTGCCGAAAAGTCATTTGTTCCGGGGAACGTGTAAAAACGAAATGAACTGGACGCTCTGCCGCACATCGTTCATGGTAGGCTGAAGCCGCGGATACGGTTGGCGACGAATCCTTTACGCTGGTCAACCAATCGTTCGCGCACATTGGTCCTTCGCCTGCACCGTATAGACAGGCACGCGTCACATCACGCCGGGACGCACGATGCGACCGTGCAGCGCGGCACGGACCTAGATACACGGTTCAGCGTATTGATGAGTGCATGGAGAGATGCGACAAAAGCTCAAGTGCATGTTCCATTTCCTGCGGTTATGCGGAGGACGACGATATGTTCCAAATCAAGCGATTTCTCGGCATGTTTCTTTTGGCTGCAAGTTTTTTGATCGGAATGGCGATCTCGGGTTGTGCGGGCCGCGTGCGAGTCTATGACGAATACCACAGCGACTACCATGTGTGGGACCACAACGAAGTGGTCGCGTATCACCGGTATTGGGACGACCATCACCAACCCTACCGCGACTACAACAAGCTGAATAAGGACGAACAGAGGGACTATTGGAATTGGCGCCATTCCAATCCGTGATCCGGCTCAGCGACAGGGCATTCAAGCAATCCGGCAGGGGCGGGCCATGATCGGGTGGCCCGCACGGCGCCGCGGTCCGCTGGTTTATTTAGCCCACACAGCGTCTCCCGCCTTGACCAGTGCCCTATAATGCAGTGATTCTCGCCACTCGTGTTAGGGTGCAGGGCCGGAGATCCTCGTGATCGTTCGCAAATGTCCTGACGGGACGCTGATTCTCATCAACCAAACGGATCACTGCTTGCTTTCGGGCCGCCTGGCGGCGCACTGGGGCAATTCCCGCTTCGCCAAGCCGCGCCCTTATGAGTCGGTCGTGCGCGCGGCGGCATTTCACGATTGCGGCTGGTATCGATACCAGACCGGGCCTTTGTCCGACGCGCAGACGGGCGAACCGCTGAGCTTCATGAAGGTTCCGCTCGATGAGGTTCAACTGGGCGCCTTCCAGTCGGGCACGGACTGGCTCACCGATATCGATCCGTATTCCGGGCTGCTCATCAACAAGCACCGGACGGGCTTGTGGCAAGGGCGCTATGGCGCGATCCGGTATCCAGTCGCGTTTAACGCAAAGGACATGGGGCCGTTGCTCAAGGCGTTTATCGAAAAAAATGAAGTCCGCCAGCGGCAGGAGCTGAAGGCATTCGATCCGAAGGAATTCTGGACCAACTACCGGCTACACCAGGTTTGGGACCTCGTGTCGCTGTATTTTTGCGTGGATCAAATCAAGAACGATTACATCGAGCCCGTGCCGGTGAGTTATGACGGCGGCGAGAACGACGGCGTGCGCGTGACGATGTCTCCACAGGATTCGCAAACCCTGAAAATGGATCCGTATCCTTTTGGCGTGCCGGAATTGCGCGTCTATCTCCTGCAAAAACGCCTGCCGAAATCGGCGTTCGCGAGCCGCGAGGAATTCATTCAGGCCTATTTCCAGGGCGAATCCCAACTCCTCGAGTTCCGGATCATTTCTTGAAGAGAGACGCGAGCCGCGCATGAAAGTGTTTCGAATTCATCGGTGCGGCGGTCCGGAAGCGATGATGCTCGACGATCTCCCGACGCCTGAGCCTCCGCCAGGGCATGTCCTCGTCCAAGTCAAGGCTGCGGGCGTCAATTTCTTCGATACGCAACTCCGCAGCGGCCTCTACAAGCGCGAACTACCGATCGCTCTGGGGATTGAAGGCGCCGGCGTAGTGGAACGCTCCAGCGTTGACGCCGGCGGCGTGAAGCCCGGGGATCGAGTGGCCTGGATTATGGTGCCAGGTTCGTACGCGACGCACGTCGTTGTCCCCGTGTCGAGGATCGTCGCGCTGCCGGACGCCGTGAGCTTCTCTGCTGCCGCGGCGGCCATCTATCAGGGGATGACTGCGCATTATCTGAGCCATTCCTCTTTCGCGCTCAAGCCGGGCCACACATGTGTCGTCCATTCGGCGGCGGGTGGAGTGGGGAGCCTGCTATGCCAAATGGCCAAGATTCGTGGCGCAAGGGTCATTGGCACAGTGTCGAGCGAAGTCAAAGTCGCCGCTGCGCGCGAGGCCGGTGCGGACCACGTGATTGTCTATACGAAGGGAAATTTCGCCGCCGAAGTAAAGCAAGTGGCGGGAGGCGCAAACGTCGTTTACGATGCGGTCGGGCGTGACACCTTTGCGAGCAGTTTGGCCAGTCTCGTTCCTCGGGGCTTTTTGGTCATTTATGGTGAGGCCAGCGGGCCGGTGCCGCCGGTCGACGTCCACACCTTGCTGGATCAGGGCTCGGTCTACCTGACGCGCACGGGACTCATCCACTACTTGGCAGGTCCGGACGAATTTCAAAGACGCTCGCAGGACGTGCTGCGCTGGGTCGCGAGCGGTGCGATTCGACAGCGTGTGGAACGCGTCTTTCCGCTTGGCGCTGCGGCGGACGCGCACCACCTGCTCGAGTCGCGCGGCACAACGGGAAAGCTCCTGCTGTTGCCGGAGGCCGCGAATTGACTTTCCGTCGCCCCGCTGTATGATAGTGGGGTCCCATGAGGCATATGATTGAGATCGGGGTGTGTATCTGTTGTTGCTGCAATAGTGTACCGATGCGTGGGGGGAAAGCGCGATAGGGACGGAATAGCACGAAGCGCACCCGGCCCACCTCGGTGATGAACCCGATGGTGGGCTTTTTGTTTTTGCCCGCAGCGCCAGGGCCGCACGGCTGGAACTTCAGGAATGACGTACGAGCGGGCCCCTTGCAACGGAGGTAAATCGCAAATGAAGGTCTCCAACCTTCTCTGGGCCGAACGCCTTGCCGGGAATATCCCGGAGGAGTTGGGCCGTGAAATAGACATTTACGAAACGGAGATCGCCCTGCGAAAACAGGGCAAGATCGACGAGCGCCTGTTCGCAGAGACGCGGCTCCGGCGGGGAACGTACGGCCAACGGTACGACAACGGACAGAGGCATAACGGCAAAGCGGTCCAAAAACTTGCGTATCCCTCCGGGGAATTGACCAAGGGCCCGAACACGATGTGGGATGCGCCGGGGATGCAGCGCATCAAGATACCTGCCGGGGGTCTCAACGCGCAGCAACTCGAAACGCTGGCCGAACTCGCCGAGGAATACTCCGACGGCATCGCCCACGTGACCACGCGGCAGGATTTTCAGCTTCACTACGTCCACATCGAAGACACGCCCAGCATCATGCGCCGCCTGGCCGCCGCGAACATCACCACGCGCGAGGCCTGCGGAAATTCGGTGCGAAACGTCACGGCTTGCCCCTATGCGGGTGTTTGCCCGGATGAAACGTTCGACGTTACGTCGTACTCCCGCGCCCTGTCCAAATTCCTTCTGGGCCATCCGGACACGCAGAATTTTGGACGAAAGTTCAAACATTCCTTCAGCGGCTGCTCGCAGCATGCCTGCGGCCTCGCGAGCATGCACGACATGGGCATGATTGCCGTTACGCGCACCGAGGACGGAAAGGAAAAGCGCGGCTTCGAGGTCTACGTGGGTGGCGGCCTCGGCGCCGTGCCCTACCAGGCAAAGCTATTCGACTCCTTTGTTCCGCAAGAAGAATTGCTGCCGCTCGCCCAGTCGATTAGCCGCATCTTCGCGGCTCTCGGCGAGAAAAAGAATCGCAGCCGGGCGCGAATCAAATTCCTCGTCCAGGATCTGGGAATCGAGAAGTTCAAGGAATTAGTGCTGGAGGATCGTAAGAAGCTTCCTTACGACTCCCGATGGACGGACTACGTCAAGAACGCCGAACAGTTTCGGGAAGAGCCTCTTCGGCCCGGCGGCAAAGCGCCTCTCCTCGGCTCGGAAAACTTCCAGCGCTGGGTGAAGACCAACACGCGGGCACAAAAACAGGATGGCTACACGGTGGTGACGATCACGCTTCCACTCGGCGACATTAGCGCCCGGCAGCTCCGCGCCGTGGCCGACATCGCGCGCCGGTTCACGAAGGAGACGATCCGGTCCACCGTGGAGCAGAACATCCTGCTTCGTTGGGTCAGCCAGAGTGACCTGCCGGAATTGCACAAAGCCCTCGAAGCCGTGGGACTCGGCGCGCCCGGAGCGGGCACCATTGTGGACGTCGCCGCCTGTCCCGGAACGGATACCTGCAAACTGGGCATTTCGTCTTCACGGGGTCTTGCGGCGGAGCTTCGCAAAAGGCTGGAAGAGAAAAGTTTCCAGTCGGACGAGTCCGTTCAAAATCTGCATATCAAGATCAGCGGCTGCTTCAACAGTTGCGGACAACATCACGTCGCGGACTTGGGGTTTTACGGCGTCAGCCGCAAGATGTCGGGTTACGCGGTGCCACATTTCCAGGTGGTCCTCGGCGGTGAGTGGGAGCACAACGGAGCTTCTTATGGGCTGCCTGTGATCGCGATCCCATCGAAGAATATTCCAGAAGTAGTTTCCCGCCTGACGGGCCGGTACGCCGCGAATCGCAAGAACGGCGAGAGCTTTAAGGAATTCGTTGGACGGACCGGCAAGGTCGAACTCAAGAAGATTCTCGAAGATCTTTCGCGCCCGCCCGCCGATTCGTCGGATCGCCTCTTTTTTCAGGATTGGGGCGACCCGCGGGAATACACCTTGTCGGACATGGGCGTCGGGGAGTGCGCCGGAGAAGTCGTGTCCTCGGTCGAATTTGATTTGGCCGCCGCTGAAAGGGAATTGTTCGAGGCCCAGGTAGCCTGGGAGGCCGGACAAATCGAGCGCGCGGGAAAGACCGCTTATGGTTCCATGCTGCGCGCTGCCAAAGCCCTGGTGAAGATCGAGGCGTCGAACACCACGGACGATCCGGCGGAGATCGTGGGCGAATTTCGCACCCGGTTTTACGACACGCAGAAGTTTTTCGATCCCTTTGCCGGCGGCAAGTTCGCTCACTACCTGTTTGCCGCCCATCAAAAATCAAATGAGCCCTATACGCAGGACTCCACCCGCTATTTGATCGATGAGGCGCAGCTTTTCATTGACGCGGCGCACAGTTGCTATAACCGGATTGCGGCGCCCGCGACCGCCTGAGCACGGGCACCGGGTGCGGGCTCTACTTAGAGCCCGCCAGAATGCAAGTGCGGGCTCTACTAGAGCCCACCAGAGTGAGTATCAAGGATCAGAACGAATGGAAATCCAGCACGTCAATGTAAAGCTCCTCGTGCAAGATCCCAGCGGGGTTGACCTCGAGCCACTGATCCCCGTATTTCACGGCTGGATTGAAAACCAAAACGGCGGCGAGTTGTTGATTGACGTCGCCGATTACCGGCACGTCCACGCGGGGCCGGGCATCGTCCTTATCGGCCACGAAGGCAACTACAGCGTCGACAATACCGGCAATCGCCTGGGGATCCGCTACAACCGAAAAGCGGCCCTCGATGGCAACAACCAGGATCGCTTGAAGCAGGCCGCCCAAGCGGCGCTCACGGCGTGCCAGCGGCTTGAGGCGGAATCCCGCCTGGGTGGAAAACTCCGCTTCAACGGGCAGGAGATCGAAGTGCTCCTCAACGACAGGCTCTTTGCTCCGAACAGCGACGCCACGCGCGAAGCCGCCGATCCTGATTTCCATGCCTTTTTTCAGAGATTGTTCGGTGGAAGAGAGTATTCTATCTCCTACGGTGGCGACCCGCGCAGCCTGTTCACGGCTTCTGTGAGGGCGTCTCGGCCCCACGCCGTCGCCGAATTATTGGATGCGTTGATCTAGTCCGCAATCGATTCTTTGGAGGACTTTCATGGCGAAGCTAATCCACACTTCGAAGGTAAAAATTCAAAAAGAGCCCGGAAAAAGCAAGATCAAGCGTGCCGAAATCGAAGGATTTCCGGGCTCGCTCCGGATGGGAGTTCATAGCGGCATCGCCCAGTATTTCAAGCTATCACCGGACGAGCCGATGGCTTCCACGCTCGACTACATCGTTGCGGCGGTCGGCGGCTGCATGACGGGCACCGTCGCGGGTGCTCTCGAAGCGCGCGGCGTGAGCGCCAACCCCGACAATCTGCAAGTGGAGGCTGAAGGGCGCATCGAGGATGTGGACGGAAAGATGATTCTCACGGGCATTAAGCTGCGCTACCGCGTAAAAGTGCCCAAGGACAAGCGCGCCACTGTCGAGCGGGCGCTCGAGCACCACGAGGGACTCTGCGCTGCTTCGGAAAGCGTGCGGCGCGGAATTACGGTCGAGTGGGAGAGCGAAATCGAGGAAGAAGTCCCGAGCGAATCCGGGAAAACGACCTCCGCCGTCCACGGAAACGATTAGCTGAACCCCTTGCGGGCCCCAGCGGCGCGGGTTTCATCCTGCGGATTTCATTTGCGAAGGCCAAAACCGAGAGGCTGGAGCCTGTCCTGCCGCAATTGCATTTCTGCTATTTTTTCTCCGAGATGGCGACGGCCGCGCGTGTGGTTTCCCAATCCAGTTTCATCGTGCAACTGGTTCCGGCCGAATCAAACGAAATCGTGAAGTTCTCGAGCGGCGAGGGCAGCTTCGACAGTTTCATTTCCACGCGGGCGAAGTCATAGTTCTCACCGGGATACGGAATACCAAATTCTCCGGTTTGCTTGCTGATGATCAAGGTCCATCGGGCGGCGCCGGGCAGGGCGAAGATTGTGTACTTGCCCGCCGGCACATCTTTCCCGCCGACGATGACGTCCGCGTTGGTGGCAAACGACGTCGCATCGTCCGCCCCGAGGCGCCAGACCTCGCCAAACGGAACGAGGTTCCCAAAAATCTTGCGCCCGCGCATTCGAGGGCTTGAGTAGTTGACGGCGACGGTCTTGCCGTCTGCAAATTTGCAAGCGGCCTTGGCGGGAGGGCTGAGAACCTGTGATTCGGCGGGCATTGCGCCCATTGTCAGCTCCGCGAGCAGAATTCCAAAAAGGGAAAAAGCCGTCCAGGCGCTTCTCATCCCGTCTCTTCTCCTCTGATTTTGCTTCATTTTACCCGATTTGTTCAAAGCTCAGCGATTTTTCATTCCAAATCTTAAATGCGCGTAAGAAAGATTCTTGAAATTCCCCGTGGGATGTATATGATGTCCCGTTCAGGTAACCGAGATCGATTTTGCCCGCTGCGTGCGCCCGAGGCAGGAGTTTCGAGCCGCGGCGGACAGGCCCGCGAAAATCCCTGGAGCGGAGATGATGCCGAGAAGAAGAACGGAACGTGGTTCCACTTCTGTTGCCCTTGCATTCGCCTTATTTCTCACCCTCATGACGGTCGTCACGGTCTACATTTTCATGGCGAAAATCTGGTGGTTTCCTCCGGCGATCACCGACTTCGGCCATGAAATTGACTCGCAGTTCACCCGGACGTTCGTGATTACCGGCATTGTGTTTGTGGCGGCGCAGTTGGGTCTTGCGCTCGCTGTTTTCAAGTTCCGCGACCGCGGGCAGAAGGCCCACTACTTCGAGGGCAACAACACGATGGAAATCGTTTGGACGCTCGCCACCATCGTCTTGTTCGTCGGGCTGGGCTTGTACGCCCGGAACGCCTGGGCGCAAGTACACTTTATCGGTGCTGCGCCGGGCGCGCTCCCGATCGAAGTCACTGCGCAGCAATTTGCGTGGAACTTCCGGTATGCCGGCCCCGATGGGAAATTTGGCCGCGAGAAGCCAGAGCTGGTCAGCGCGTCGACGGGCAACCCGGTGGGGCTCGATTCCACCGATCCGGCGTCGAAGGACGACATCGTTTCTCCGGTCATCGCGGTTCCGGCGGGCCGGGAAGTCGAGCTAATCCTTCGTTCGCAGGATGTGACTCACAGTTTCTACGTGCGCGAACTGCGGCTCAAGCAGGACGCCGTTCCGGGGATGGAGATTCACATGCATTTCACGGCAACGGTTCCGGGTGATTATGAACTTGCCTGCGCGGAACTTTGCGGGTTGGGACACTACCGTATGCACAGCATGCTCCAGGTCATGACCGAGCCCGATTTTGAGAAGTGGCAAAGAGATCAGGAAGCGGCGAACCAGTAGGACAGGCGTTAGCCTGTCGGGTCTGAGTTGCTCTAAAAAGGGAAAAGTCGACAGGTGGAAGCCTGTCTTACCAGCGGCACCCAGGAGAGGCCAAATGGTGACACACGAAAACGGAGGCGGGCACGGGCATCACGGACCCCCGTCCGGTTTCATACGAAAGTATGTGTTCAGCGTCGATCACAAGGTCATCGGCATTCAGTATTTGTCTCTCGCCTTGTTCTCCGTGTTCGTCGGCATGGCTCTTTCTCTGCTCATGCGCTTGCATCTGGCTTGGCCGGCCGCGAAGTTTTTCTTTTTCAAAGGCGGCGTGATGACACCGGAGCAATACCTGGCGCTCATGACGATGCATGGCACAATCATGGTCTTCATGGTGCTGACCACGGCGCCGCAGTCCGGTTTCGGCAACTACTTCCTGCCGATTCAGATTGGCGCGGCGGACATGGCGTTCCCCGTGCTCAACATGCTGTCGTTCTGGACCACGTTTGTTTCTCTCATTGTCATGCTCTCCGCATTTTTCGTTTCTGCCGGCGCGCCGATCGGTGGCTGGACGTCTTACCCGCCCCTGAGCGCGCTTGGGGAAATTGTCGGCCCCGGACAGGGTGCGGGCGAAACGCTGTGGATTGTCGGCCTGGCCATTTTCTGCGGTGCGTCACTGATGGGCGCATTGAATTTCATCACCACGCTCATTGACCTCCGCGCGAAGGGAATGACGCTTGGACGCTTGCCGTTGACGTGCTGGACTTGGTTTGTGACGGCAATTCTCGGCTTGTTGGCATTCGGAGTTTTGCTCGCGGCGTGCATTCTGCTTTTGCTCGATCGAGTGGGCGGCACGAGTTTCTTCATTCCCGGTGGTCTCGTGGTGACGGACCAGGTCATTACGTGGCACAAAGGCGGTTCGCCGCTTTTGTGGCAGCATTTGTTTTGGTTCTTCGGCCATCCTGAGGTGTACATCGCGATTCTGCCCGGCATGGGCGTGGCATCGCATTTGCTCTCCACTTTTTCACGCAAGCCGGTGTTCGGCTACCGCGCCATGGTCGGAGCGGTCTGCGCCATCGGCTTCCTGGGCTTTTGCGTCTGGGGCCATCACATGTTCGTCAGCGGAATGAGTCCCTATTCCGCGTTTGCCTTCTCAATCCTGACCATGACGATCGGCGTGCCGTCGGCGATCAAGACGTTCAACTGGCTCGGGACCATTTGGGGCGGCAAAATTCAGTTTAACTGCGCCATGCTGTTTGCCCTTGGCTTCGTGTCCCTCTTCGTAAGTGGAGGGCTTTCCGGCTTGTTCCTGGCGCAGCCGGCGCTTGATTTGTATCTTCATGACGCATACTTTGTCGTCGCGCACTTCCACTTAATCATGGGCGTTGCGGCCATCTTCGGAATGTTTGCGGGCCTCTATTTCTGGTTCCCGAAGATGTTCGGCCGCTTCTTGCACGAAGGGATTGGCAAAGTCCATTTCTGGCTGACGTTTATCGGCGTCTACGCGATTTTCATGCCGATGCATTTCCTGGGCCTCGCTGGAAATCCGCGGCGCTACTCTGAAATGACGGCTGGGCCGTTCCTCATCGCGCTGCAGCCGGTGCACGTTTTTATCAGCATCGCGGCGTTTATCACGATCGCGGCGCAGTTGATCTTCCTGTTCAGTTTCCTCTGGAGCCTGAAGGCTGGGAAGGAAGCCAAGGAGGAGAATCCGTGGCACGCGACGACGCTCGAGTGGTCGATTCCGTCGCCGCCGCCATTCGACAACTTCGGCGGCCACGAGCCCGTCGTCTACCACGGTCCGTATGAATTCAGCGTGCCGGGCGCTGCGGATGATTATATTCCTCAGCACTTGGCGCCCGAACTTGTGCGCAAAGCCTAGCTCGGCCGAGTACGAACGATGCCTGGAACCATTGTCGATGATGTCGAAATCATAGACGCCGGTCACGGTGGCGGAACCACTCCGCCCGCTGGCGGCGACGACGACGGAGATTCCTCCGGTTGGCGGCGCCCCGTTCCGCGGCGCGCCTATTTCACCGCGCTGCAACTGGGCCTGGCAGCCATCGTCATGTTCTTCATGGCGCTCGCGAGCTCCTATATTGTGCGAAAAGGCCTCGGCAACGACTGGCAGCGGACCCCGCTGCCCCCTGTGCTTTGGTTCAACACCGCGATCCTGCTCGCAAGTAGCGTCACGATCATCGTGGCGCGGCGGAGGCTGGAGGGCGGCGAGCGCGAAGCGTTTCGATCCTGGTGGTGGGTGACCACTGGCCTCGGAGTGCTTTTTCTCGCTGGGCAGATTATTGCCTGGCGTGAACTCGCCGCCGCGGGCATGTTGCTTTCTACCAATCCGAGCAGCAGTTTTTTCTATCTCTTAACCGCCGCCCACGGAGCGCACCTCGGCGGCGGAATCTTGGCTTTGTTCTACGTTGCATTCCGGCCGTGGAACCGGTCGCGAATCTCGCAGGCCACCGCGGCGGAGCTGACGTCGATTTACTGGCACTTCATGGATGGACTCTGGATTTTCCTGTTCGTACTCCTGACTCTGGGACGGTGAACTGTGCACGATGTAAAAACCGAAGCGGTGACGGAATCGGCGTGGTCCGGCGGGGGATCGCCCTTTGCAATGGGCTCCAAGAAATTGGGGATGTGGCTGTTTATCGTCTCCGATACGCTGACGTTTTCCGCGCTCTTGATTACGTATAGCTATTCGCGGCTCACCAATCCCGATTGGCCGCGGCCGTTTCCCATCTTTCCCGCTATTGCGTTCTCGACGACGATGACGGTCGTGTTGCTGGCAAGTTCGTTGACGATGGTTCTGGCCGTGATGGCGGCGCAGCGCAATGACCGCAAAAAAACGGTAATGTGGATGGTTGCCACCATGCTCGGAGGCCTGCTCTTCACCGGCCTGCACTTGACCGAGTGGATGAATATGATTTTTAAAGAACACTTCACCATTACCGGCAACCCGGAAGGCACGCCGCTGTTTGGCGCCGTGTTCTTCGGGATCACTGGCCTGCACATGACGCACGTCATGATCGGCGTGATTTACTTGGGGATCGTAGCCGTCGGCTACGGGCGCGGCAAGTTTTCGGCCGAGGACGTCGAAGTGAACGGGTTGTACTGGCATTTTGTGGACCTGGTCTGGATGTTCGTGTTCCCGATGATCTATCTGATGTCGGTGAAGTACTAACTTTGGCGATCGGGGAGAGAGCCACTTTATGAGTTCAGAAGCGCATGCCGTGGAGGCGCACGCTGGAGCGAGCGTCGGAACCAATATCGCTGTTTGGGTTGGCCTCGTCGCCATCACAGGGCTTGAGGTGTTTCTCGCGTACAAGGAATTGCAGCCGGTGGTCATGTTGACGGCCCTGGCTGCTTTGTCAGTGGTTAAGGCCGCCATGATCATGGCGTATTTCATGCACTTGAAATTCGAGAAGTTCACCTTGGTGCTGTGGTTGGTTCCGGCCATGATTTTCTGCATCTGTATGATGTTTATCTTCTTTTTCCCGGAAGCATTCCGGCTGCTTCAAATGAGGCCGCACTGAGGTAGAATAGGGCCTCTGGTTGGAGAGGTCGGGGAGGGAATCGGGATGCGCCTAAAAATTGGTCTTGTGGCCCTCGCGGCAGCTTTGAGTTCAGCGCCCGGCGCCTATGCTCAGGGCTGTGCTCTTTGCTACACGACAGCTACCGCGGCCGGCGCAGCCGCGCAACGATCGCTCGATTGGGGAATTCTTGCCTTGCTCGCCCCGGCGTTGATTATGTTTCTTTCCGTGATGGTTCTGTTGTTCCGCCGTGCGGTCACCGCGGCCGCGTAACTTCGCAATCGCCCTCGTTCCGGCTTCTCGCATCGGCACAAACGCTTTTCAGAGTTGGAGAACTGCCTTGCGCACTTCCTGCGCCACTCGCTCGATTTGTTCGCCTGTCAGCTCGGGGTAGAGGGGAATCGAAAGCACTTCGCGTGCTGCGCGTTCACTGATCCGTAGGTCTCCCGGCGCGCCTCCCAGCGGGGCATACAGCGGCTGCAAATGGAGCGGGACAGGATAATAGACCGTGCTGGCAATGCCGCGCTCCTTGAGACGCTTCTGAACCAAATCGCTGCGCGCTTCGTTTTCCCGACTTGCCGCCTTGCCGCGGCCGGCGGTGCGTTCCTCCACACGGATCGTGTAGAGGTAGTAGACATGTTCCCGCCCGGGCGGCACGCGAGGCAGGAGAATCCCCGGCAAATCGTCGAGCAGCGAGTTGTACAGCCGGGCGTGTGCCTGCCGCGTCGCCGTCCATTGCGGTAAATGGCGAAGTTTGACGCGCAGAATCGCGGCTTGCAATTCATCCATGCGGCTGTTCCATCCGCGCTCGGTGCTGAGATACCGGCCGGCTTGCCCGTGATTGCGCAGCGCGCGCAGACGCACGGTCAGTTTTTCATCGTTCGTTACGATCATTCCCGCGTCGCCGTACGCGCCAAGATTCTTGCTGGGATAGAAACTCAGGCAGCCCAGGCGCCCCATCGACCCGGTCTTTTGCCCATGGTAGGTGGCGCCCAGAGATTGAGCGTTGTCTTCGATAACGGAGATACCGTGCTTGGCGGCCACGGCCAGAATGGGATCCATGTTCGCGGCGAGGCCGAAGAGATGAACCACGATAATCGCCCGCGTCCGCGCCGTAATCCTCGTTTCGATTTGCTCTGGATCGAGATTGAACGTTCCGGGCTCGATGTCTACAAACTCGGGACGAGCACCAAGCGCGCTGACGGCGCTGCCCGTGGCGATGAATGTGAACGCCGGAACGATAACCTCGTCTCCCGCGCCCACACCGCAAGCGTGCAGCCCGAGTTCCAGCGCCTCGGTGCCGGAGGCGACGCCCACGGCGTATTGCGTTCCGCAAGCTCGGGCGATTTCCTGTTCGAGCGCTTCTCCCTGCGGGCCAAGCACAAACTGTTGCGCCGTCAGCACCTCTTCAACGGCCGCGCGGATTTCGGGAGCGATTGCATCGAACTGGGCTCGCAGATCAAGCATCGGAATCGTTTCTGCGGGCGCCCGCGGCGGCGCCGCGGTTGTGGAATCGAGTGTTTCGTGCAGTGTTTTGGTGACTTTCACGGCCGGGTTATAGTATCACGCGCCACGAGCATGTACGCGCGTCACTTGGACGGGCGCTCCGGCAGCGCACACGTGTCACTCTCGCATCGTACGGGCGCGCCTGGAAGGCTGTAGCGGTGGCGCGCGACGAATCCGTACACGGGTGGCCCCAACCACCGGAACGGCGGCAGACCGGCGATTCGTCCGAGCCAGGCGAGCTTAGGCAGGACACGCAACAGGGCAAGCCACGCCGCAAATCCTTTGAGCCACGCGCCGTCTGCCGTCCGGACGTGCATTTCGCGATCGAGTTCGGCCCGCGAAAAGGGAGCTTGGGCGGCCACCGCTGGATCGTTGTAATCCAAAAATCGCAAGCGCGCGTTGGAATCGTAGGGCTCGATCTTGGACTGCGTCCACCGGCAGAACGAACACGAGGCGTCCATCAAAATGTCGTAGGTTGCGGTTTGAGGCATGGGTCCACCTGCAAGACAATTCTACTATGACCGCAGATTCCCTGGAAGTTACGCGCCCGTCCTGCAATTGTCGCGTGAGGAAGGCCAAATGGACCAGAGTCTGCCAATCATCGCAGGCGGCCTGGAGGATCGGCCGGGGGAGGGATCGACGGAGTCGCGGACGGTGAACCTGAGTTGGCGGAAATCTTGGATGGCGCCGGTTGCGGCAGGCCAATCCCAACGT
>Ga0335085_10002369_pt1 | contig 35468 bp, 29 predicted proteins | sample Lox_Sample_45_FD_206712 | JGI IMG/M metagenome (GOLD analysis project Ga0335085, IMG submission 206712) | Soil microbial communities from Loxahatchee National Wildlife Refuge, Florida, United States - Lox_Sample_4.5 | ecosystem: Environmental > Terrestrial > Soil > Wetlands | place: USA... | reverse complement strand
CGGCACGACTAAAGTCGTGCCCTCGCGAAAATATTGTCCGAGCCGCTCCGGAAATTCTCCGCGCGGAATGTCCTACGCGCTCGTTTGCGCCGGGGCGCTGGGGCGCGGAGCAGTGCCGGCTCCCTTTTTGGGCGCCAGGAGCGCCACCAGAACGTTTCCTTCCATGCGCGGCGGCGTCTCGATTTGCGCGTGCTCGCCAACTTCTCCAAGCAGGCGCGTCATCTTGGCGCGGCCCACTTCCTGGTGTGCCATCTCGCGGCCACGATGAAAAATCATGGCGCGAACCTTATGGCCTTCGCCAAGGAAGCGAATGATCTGGTTCTTGCGAACCTGAAAATCATGTTCCGCCGTCGCTGGACGAAACTTCACTTCCTTGAGCTGCGAGCCACGGCTGCTCTTGCGCTGCTCATGGGCCTTCTTGTTCTGCTGGTATTGGAATTTGCCGTAATCGGTAATCTTGCAAACCGGAGGATCGGCCGTCGGAGAAATCTCCACGAGATCCAAACCGCGCTCACGCGCCAATCGCATTGCTTCAAAAGGCTGCATGACGCCCAACTGCCCGCCATCTTCGTCAATCACCCGGACTTCGCGAGCCCGAATCCGCTCGTTGATGCGGATACGGTCCGCTTGCCGGAAATTCCTCTCAGCGATAAAACCCCCTTAGGAAAAAACAAGGCACCCGGCTTGCGCCGGATCTAACCCCGAATTGAAAGCAGGTCCCTACAGGCCCACAGCAAGGAGGGACGGACTTCAAATTATAGCATGCTAAGGACATGAGGCAAGGGGTGGGCGAGCCCTGCAAGCGTTCTGGCGGGAAGTTTCGTTTATTAGGAGGAGAGTTCGAGCGTGCCCTTTGGACCACGGATGGTCGCGAGAAGACGCGGCTTGTCGCTCTTTTTCACCGGCAGATCAAGATCGAGCAGCTTGAGTTTGGTGGCGAGCTTTGCGGGATCGGGGGTTTCCGCCGCAAAGTAGCTGACCGCACATCCTCTGGGCGCGTCGGCGGAAGGATGAACCGAGTCGGGCGCCCACTCGATGAAAAACGGCAGGAGGCCGCCAGCGTCATCAGCAAGATTGAGGGTTTGCCATTGCAGCAGGCGGCCGTCGGGTCGTTTGCGGGATCCCGGAGTGGGGCCCTCAAAAGCGATGCCGGCTTGGCGCAATTTCTCCGCGTAAGCAGAGAGCGCACCCGGGTGCGCGGCCCAGCCGACGAGGCGCGGCTCTTTTAAAGAATGAAGCTCGGGAGCCAGGTGATTTTTCACCTCAGGCTGCGCAGGGTCCGGCGCAATGATTTCCAGGTAGCAGCGTTCGCCGAGCGAGAGCAAGGCATTCTGCGTCCCGCGGCCGGGATGCACGCCTCCAAAAACGGTGCGGACACCCGTTCGTTCGGCGACAAAATCAATGCCCTGCTGGAGGTCGCGCGAACCGAGAAGAACGTGATCGAGCAAAGTAGGCACCTCGTTTTGGGCGAAGAGCTCGGAGGGAGCCGTGACGACTCCTGCGGTGAAAATCACGAATTGGCGTCGCGACAGCACGCGGTTAGTTGATAGCGCGAGAAGAGATCTCTTCCTGGAACATTGCCACGGCATCCGCGATGGGGCGCGGGCCGAGGTCGCCTTTGCTGCGATGACGAACGCTGACCGTGCCGGCTTCGGCTTCCTTGGGGCCGACGACGAGCATATAGGGAATTTTCTGGAGCTGCGCGTCGCGAATCTTCGCAGGCAGCTTTTCGTTCCGATCATCCAGGTGCACGCGAATGCCGTGGTTCTTTAGCGTTTCGTGAAGATGCTTCGCGTAGTCCATCACCTTTTCGCTAACCGGGCAGATTTCCACCTGCACTGGGGCAAGCCACAACGGAAACGCACCGGCGTAGTGTTCAATCAGGATGCCGAAGAAGCGCTCGACAGAGCCAAGCAGTGCACGGTGAACCATTAGAGGTTGGTGGCGTGCGCCGTCTTCGCCGACAAATTCCAGGCCGAAACGCGCGGGAAGATTGAAATCGAACTGCACGGTGGTGAGCTGCCAGGGCCGGCCGATGGCGTCAATCAGCTTGACGTCGATCTTTGGGCCGTAGAAGGCGCCTTCCCCGACGATACGCTTGTAGGGGATCTTCATGCGGCCCATGACCGCGGCAAGCGAGTTGCTGGCATGTGCCCAGTCTTCGGCCTTTCCGGGATAATTTTCCGGGTGCACGGGATCCCAGTCGGAGAGTTCGACTTCAAATTTGTCGAAGCCGAAGTTCTTCATCACGGCATACGCGAAATCCATGCACCCTTCGACTTCGGATTCGATTTGTGAAGGCATGCAGAAAATGTGCGCGTCATCCTGCGTGAAACCGCGGACTCGCAGCAAGCCGTGAAGCACGCCGCTGCGTTCGTAACGATAGACAGTGCCGAGTTCGGCGAGGCGCACCGGCAGGTCACGGTAGCTGCGTAATTTCGATTTATAAATCAGGATGTGGCCGGGGCAGTTCATAGGTTTCAACTGATAGTCGGCCTTCTCCACCTCCATCTGCCCGAACATGCTTTCTTTATAGAAACTGGCGTGGCCGGAAGTCTTCCAGAGATCGAAGAGCATGATGTGCGGCGTGAAGACGAGGTCGTAGCCGCGTTTCAAGAGCTCCTCGCGCAGCCAGTTCTCGATGATGGTGCGGATCAATCCGCCTTTGGGATGCCAGAAGATCAAGCCGGGTCCGGCCTCTTCCTGAACGCTGAAGAGATCGAGTTCGGTGCCGAGCTTGCGATGATCGCGTCGCTTGGCCTCTTCGATGTGGTGAAGATATTCGTCGAGTTCTTTTTGCGTGTAGAACGCCAGCGCGTAGATGCGTTGAAGTTGCGCGTTGCCTTCCTGGCCCTTCCAGTAGGCACCGGCGACGTTGGTCAGCTTGAACGCCTGAATGCGTTTGGTGGAAGGAATGTGCGGGCCGCGGCAGAAATCGATGAACTTCCCCGTGGTGTAGAACGACACCATGGGTTCGTCGGCCTTTTCTTCGACGAGTTCGCACTTGAAGATCTGATTCGAATCCTTGTAGAGCTTCAGCGCCTCGTCTTTTGGCAGGAGCTTGCGTTCGTTCGGCAAATCTTTCGCCGCCAGCTCATGCATCTTCTTTTCAATTTTCTCGAGGTCTTCCTGCGTAAACGGCTCGTCGCGCAAGAATTCGTAAAAGAAGCCGTTTTCGACCGGCGGACCGATGCCGAGCTTCACGTTCGGAAAAAGTTCCGTCACCGCTGCGGCCAGCAGGTGGGCGGCCGAATGACGGAAAACGTAGAGAGCATCAGGATCTTTGTCCGTCAGGATGCGCAGCTTGACGTCCTGCTCCAGCGGGCGGCGCAGGTCGTAGAGAAGGCCGCCGTCGGCTTCGGGATCGACGGAGTTGGAATAAATGCCGGTCTTCGATTTGGCTCCATTGCCGTCGGCGGCGTACACCTTGGCGACGAGCGCCGCCTCGGCCAGGCGCGGCGAGATGGACTTCGCGATTTCGACCGGCGTGACGCCCTTTGGATACTCTTTGACGCTGCCGTCGGGTAGGGTTACGTGAATCTGTTCCATGAGAGTCGTCCTGCCTTGCAGGCAATACTGCAGAGGTTGTAACTAAGTAGAGTATCGGCGGGTGCGGAATGGGTCAAGCTGGAGGAACTGAAAGCCGCCGCAGGTTGATACCGGAAGGGCGATACAATCTTTACTCCCAGTTCCACAAGAAGGAGTGCTAAGGCCTTCATGAAAAAGCTATCGATTGCCATTATTGCGATTTTCTCTTTGCTCCTGCCACAGCTTTTGACGGCCCAGAATGGGAAGTCCGTCCGTGGCGCGGACGATCGATTCAAGGCGGATATCCTGGTGGTGGTCGCGCACCCGGATGACGAAGCAGCCGCCACGCCATATCTCGCGCGGGCGATGTATGACCTCCATAAACGTGTCGCGGTCATCTATGGAACCCATGGCGGAAGCGGTGGAAACAGCTACGGCAGGGAACGCGCCGGAGCGCTGGCGGATATTCGAGAGATCGAAGCACGGGATGCGTGCGCAAAGTTGGGCATCAAAAATGTATGGTTCCTCGATGGCAAGGACACCGCTTCGCAAAATGTGCTGAATTCGCTGGCGAATTGGGGACATGGTGCCAACCTCGAGAGGCTGGTGCAGTTGATCCGCCTGACGCGGCCAGAGATCGTGATTGCGTCCATGCCCGGCGTATTCATCGGAGAGAATCACGGAGACCATCAGACGACGGGCGTGCTGGCCACCGAAGCGTTCGATCTTGCAGGAAATCCAACAGCGTTTCCCGAGCAGCTTGCCGGAGCTTCGCCGCAGCGCGAGGTGTATCTGGAGAATCTGGGAGTATGGCAGCCGAGCAAGCTTTATTTCTATCCGGACGCAAATGATGAAAAGCAGTTCATGGGAAGTGGCCCGGCTTACTCGGTTCTCGAGGTCTCCCCTTCGCAGCAGAAACCGTACTGGCGGCTCGCCCTCGATGCGGCCACGACCCACATGACACAGTATCCGGAAGACATCGATCGTATCTTGAAATTGAGCGACGCCGAGATCGAAAGGATGATGAAAGATCCAAACCAGGGCTGGTGGACAGAGCCGGAGACGCTAATCTTCGGGAAGTCCGTCGTCGGCGGGAAACCGAACGACGATGTATTTGCGAATGTCACCGAGCGGAATCCGCTGGGAGCAAACCTTGGCGGACAGCAAATTCGCTGGGAGCCAGGGCAAGGGCGGCTTGTGATGGGTGGGCCATGGGGATTTTATGACTCCTTCCTGGAAGCGCATGGATTGACGAATCTGCCCGAAGCTAAGGCGCCGGAAATTGGAATCAAGTCGGGAACACAGGTTTACGTTCCATTAGTGATACGTCACCCGGCGGGCGAGGCAATGCAGATCAAAATGCAGGTAGAGGCGCCTGCAGGATGGAAAATTGCCAGCGGGCAAGGAGAATTTGCGTTGCCGGCCGAAGATGCTACGGAGTTCCGGGTACAGATCGATACCCCCGCGCTGTCGGCCGAGGAATTGAAAAAGACGGAGTCGCAACTCATCACGGTGCGCGCGGAATCGAATGGAAAACCCTTGGGAGAGGTGAAGCTTCGGGTTCTATTACGACATAGCGCGCTGCCGCAGTAGCTTACTTTTTCGGGCGTGCGGCCTCGAGTTGTTCCCAGACTGCGTCCGGCAGCAAGCCGAGGTCATTGAATTCGCCGGCGCCCCGCAGCCACTGCGCGCCATCGATCACCACACACTCACCGTTAATGTATTCGGCCATTTCGCTCAAGAGAAACGCGGCTAGGTTGGTGAGTTCTTCGTGTTTCCCGAAGCGCTTCATGGGGTGCTTGCTGATGGCGTGTTCTTCGAATTGCTTGGACGGAATTAACCGTGACCACGCGCCTTCGGTCGGAAAAGGCCCCGGCGCAATTGCGTTGACCCGGATGTGATACTTCGCCCACTCGACGGCCAACGATGTGGTCATGGCCAGTACGCCCGCTTTCGCGCAGGCGGATGGAACCACGTAGCCACTGCCGCAGTTTGCCGCGGCGTAGGTTGTGGTGATGTTCAGGATGTTTCCGCCCAGTTTTTTCTCGATGCGCCGCTTCGCGAATGCTTCGGTGCAGTTGAATGTGCCGTTTAATACGATGCCCACAACGGCGTTGAAGCCATTGGGAGACAGTCTTTCCGTCCGCGCCATGAAATTGCCAGCGGCATTGTTTACCAGCGTATCAATTTCGCCGAACTGTAATTCCGCGGCGGCAAAAGCGGCTTCAACGGCAGCGTAATCGCGCACATCGCAGGTTGCGAATGCAGCCGCCCCGCCATCCCGGTGGATCTCATCACAGGTAGATTTTAGGGGTTCGTCGCGGCGGCCAACGACAAATATCCGCGCGCCCAGCTTGGCAAAATGAATGGCCATGGACCGGCCAAGTCCGCTGCCGCCGCCAGTCAAGAAAATTGCGCGATCCTTCAACAGACCGGGTTGAAACATGGATGACCACCTTTCATACAGAATCAGCATTGTAACAGCGACGTGTGTGGAAGCATTCCGCAAAAGAAGAGGCGGGAAGGGGACCTGGTCCCTTCCCGCCTCTTCTGCGGCTGCAAGAGTTGCTAGCCGCAAACTTTCCGGATTCTGCCTGCCTTCTTTCCTGCTTCTTCTTTGACCGTCAAAGCCGCACGGCCGGCCGCCAACTGCTTGCTGATCTTCTCCATCTTTGTGTGGTGGCCCAGACCAGCTTTGCCCGTTTTTTTCATGACTGCCTCCCGGGATTGTCGCTTCCAAGGAACGTCTGTTCGCAAACTCAGCGAAGCGCAGCCATCAGAGCGTCGACCGCGTGCATCAGTTCCTTCCAGGCCACATCGACGTTTTCCTGGAGCCTGGCGAGTTCCGGGTCATCCGCGTCTTCCAGCTCCTGAATGCGCCGCTTGAACTCCGCAAACCGACCACGGACATAATCCAGCTCCCAGTAGTGGTCCAGCTTGACGCTGACCTTCTGCTTGGCGAACCGCCCTTTCAATTGGGCAACCCTGGAGGCCACTTCCTCGACTTCCGTGGTGACCCGATCTAAATAAGCTTCCCTGGCTTGCATGGCGTCCCTCAGTCCCCAATCCGATGATGATTAGCGGGAACAGGAGCGATTCTTCCGCGTGGGTAAAATGCAGGTACTTCGCCAAAGTGCGGGTGTTGTTAAGTAATTGCAACAAAGCCACTTAGAAATGGTAGTTTCCCAGTAGAAAACGTAGTGTGCGTACTAACACCCATTGATCGAGCAGCCAGGGGCAGAAAAACCCAGCGAGCTGCAAGTCTTCAGGGCATGGCCTTTAAGGATAGATGTGATGCTGGGTTACATCGGTGGTGCGAGCAGCACACGCCGGAGAGAAACAATAGGCCCAACGAGTGGCCTACTGAGCAGGTCCTACGGTGGCGGGAATGGGCCTTCCGAGAGCTTTGGCGTATTCCGTCTGGTAGACAGTGTTGTCGGGAAATTCCTCGGTAAGTTCTTTCAAGTTCTTGATGGCTAGGGCATCTTTCTTCTCGCGCCTGGCCGAGAGCGCCAAAAGAATCTTCGCGAAGGGCTTCAGGTAATTCCCGTTGTCGGCGGTCTTTTGGACTTCCTGCATCCCAAGTGTCTTGTCTCCGTGGATCCCGCCGAACCAGAGAATAAAGCGAGCCGAGCCGGACAAGGAGCCGATCACGTAGTAAGCGACTCCCGGGGCGACGTAAACATCGTAAGCGTCGGGATGATCGGCTAACAGAATGGCGGCGTTGTTATTCGCTTCCTTGAGATGTTTCAAGGCATCGTAGTGCTTTTTCAGCAGCATGCTGTCGGCGTCAGACTGCATCCCCGCGCAGAGGGTCAGCGCAAACAGGCCTTCCGGATCGCGTTTGTTTAGCTTTAACTTCTCCGCGGCCAGCGCCCGCGCTTTCACGACGGCGTCATCGAATCCCTTCATGCGATCGGGATCCGGAGTGCCGGTAATCCCGCCCAGGAAGCGTTTGTCATTGAGAAAGTAATCGCTGGTGAGCACCTGTTGCCGGTAAAACTCCTCGAAAAGATAGCTTGCGGCAATGGCTACTTGTCCGAACGGCTCCGTCGGATTTTTCGCTGCCCACTCTTCGAACGCCTTCCGTGCTTCCGGGAATTTCTGCTCATACAACATGTCGAAATCCGCCTTGAGTTCGGGATCGGAACTGAAGGCCGGAGAATTTAATTTTGCCGCTGATTGGCAAGAGGAGGGAGCGGGTGAAAGAAGCGTGCCGATCGCGGCGAGGAAAAGAAAGGCTGGAAAAGAGCGCATGAGTTTGAGCCTCAGAATAGACCCGGTAAGAACCGCGGTTTGCCGGACATGGCATCGCGGTAGTGAGCGTCCGAGAAGAGGACCTTTTCCTCCGTGGCGAGTCTTTGCGAAAGCACCACAACATGGGCGGCGGAACCTGCGAGCGCGGTGATCCAGGCGGTGTGAATCAAGGGCAGAACCAGCATTTCGGCAAACACCGCCGCGTAATTCGGGTGGCGTACATAGCGGAACGGACCGGATGTGATCACTCCCATGCCTGTGGAATTCATCACCTGCACGTTCCAATGTTCTCCCAGAGTGCGGATCACCCACCAGCGAATCGCATTGGCTGCCAGGAATATCGTGAAGCAGACGGCCGCAAGGACGGGAATAAACGGCCGACGGAGAAATACAACTTCGCACGCGGCGCCGACTAAGACTCCGGTGTGAAGCAGCACCATCCAGCGGAAGCGTGGCTCGTCCACTTTCGACGCACCATGGGCCACCATCTCCTTCTGATGGTGTTTGGAGATGCGCAACTCGTACAAGCGCAGGATTGCGACGAGACTCAGCAGGATGAGATAGGCGGTAACGCTTAGTTCCATTGCAGTAGCAAGAATTCGGCGCTGAAGCCCGGCCCGAACGCGGCGGCGAGAGCGTGCTCTCCCATCTTCAGCGGACGCTTTTCCAACCACTCCTGAAGAATAAAGAGGATGGTGGCGCTGGAAAGGTTGCCGACGTTGCCGAGGATGTCCCAGGAAGGCTGCGTGTCGCACTTGCAGAGGCCCAATTCTTCCTCGACCGTGCCGAGCAGGCGAGCGCCGCCAGGGTGCAGGATCCAGCCTTTGATCTCTTCCCGCTTTTTGCCGCTGCGGCACAGAAAGCCCTGCACGAGTTCCTTGATTTGCGCGCCGATCATCTCCGGCACGTCTTTGCGCAAAATGATGTGGAAACCGGAGTCCCGCAAATCAAAACCCATGGCGCCGAGCGAATCGGGAAACGTATACGTCTCGGTCTTGAGGATTTGCGGGCCAGGCCGCTTCTGTCCGCTGACAATTACGGCCGCAGCCCCGTCGCCAAACAGGATGGAAGAGATCAGATTGGCTTGCGTGATGTCCTTGCGCTGAAACGTGAGCGAAGGTAGCTCCACGGCTAGGACAAGAACGTTGCTGCCGGGATTCGAGGCGATGAAGTCCGCGGCCCGCGAAAGTCCCATGGCGCCCGCAGCACATCCCAATTCGGTGAACGGCATGCGGCGCACGTTGGAACGGAAGCCCATCAACTGGATCAGGTGTGCGTCGAGAGAAGGAATCATGAAGCCGGTGCAGGAAACGGTGATGATCAGATCAATATCCTGCGGGCGCAGGCCGGCTCGCTCTAGGCATTTTTCCGTGGCTTCTTTTCCCAGCTTGATGGCATGTTCGATGTACTCGTTGTTGGTCTGGCTGAGCGCCCGAGGCTCAATGGTGTAGTCGATGGGGAAGATACAATGGCGGTTGTGAACCTGGGCGTTATCCACAATGGCCATCATCGCTTCCACGCGGCGTTCGGGCACCTCGAAGACACGCCCAAAATAATATTTCACGTCATCTCGGGTAATGCGGTAGGGAGGGAGCGCAGTGGCAGTCGCGGCAATAGTGGCGTGCGGCGCGTGGCCGTTGGAAGAACTTCGATCCGGGATGTTCACAAGCACCGTCCTGGTAAACGAGAGAATTGACAACCACGCCCTACATTAACAGAGGCGCAACAAAGTCCATACAATGCTCGGGGCGAATGCTACTTGGCGCATACTGTACATCAAATTGGGGCGGAGGGGAAACGTCAGGTAACCATGATGAAACTAAGGCGGATATACGCGCTGCTGGGGACGTTCCTTGGTCTTACCTACCTGCTGTTGGCGGGGCAGAGGGCGGTCGGGCAAGACGGAAACGTTCCTCTATTGGTCGTGATTTCCGTGGATGGGCTACGCCCGGATTACATTACGGCCGCAGACCAACATGAGGCCAAAGTCCCGGAGTTGCGCCGATTCTTGAAGGAAGGCACGTACGCGGACGGCGTGACAGGCGTCGTTCCGACGGTCACTTATCCGAGTCACACGACCCTTATGACCGGGGTGTGGCCGGCTAGACACGGGATTTTGGCGAACACGGTCTTTGACCCGCTCGGAAAAAACTATCAAGGGTGGTACTGGTATGCGGAGGATATTCGCGTGCCGACGCTTTGGGATGCGGCCGCAGCCGCTGGAAGGACGACTGCCAGCATTCAATGGCCAGTGACCGTAGGAGCAAAAATCACTTGGGACATTCCCGAATATTGGCGGGCGGGAACTCCGGACGATGCCAAGTTGCTGCGCGCCGTGACGACGCCAGGATTGCTCGCCGAAGGGAAAGTGGCAATTGGCGAGTATCGCGGTGGAATTGACACCAGCGCGGAGGCCGATGAAGTCCGCGGGAAATACGCCGTCTGGATTTTGCAGAGCAAGCACCCCGGCTTGCTCACGCTGCACCTGACGGCGCTGGATCACATGGAACACGAAGCGCAGCCTTTTAGCCCGGAAGCAATTGCAGTGCTGGAGCGATTAGACGCAGTGATTGGAAAAATACGCAAGGCTGCAGAGCAACTTGCGCCGGCCCGCGCCTTCGTCGCCGTTGTTTCCGACCACGGGTTTGTGAATTACGACCAGCAGTTGAATCTTTTTCCGGCGTTTCGCGAAGCCAAGCTGGTTTCGACGGACGAGAAAGGCAACGTAACGGATTGGCGGGCGATGCCGTGGGTCACCGGCGGTTCCGCGGCGATTGTATTGAAAGACCCCAAGGACGAAGCGACCCTCGGGGAAGTGCGCACGCTGCTTGCGAAGCTCGCCCGTGACCCCGCGAATGGCATCGATCGCGTGCTGGAGGCCGAAGAGCTGCACACCCGCGGCGGGTATCCAAACGCATCGTTTTTTGTGAGTTTGAAACCCGGATGGAGGACGGCCTCGTCGATGACCGGCCCGGTTATCTCCAAAGGCAAGCCCGGAGGCACACACGGCGAGCTTCCCGACCTGCCGGATCTGCGCGCGGCTTTTTTTCTGGTTGGCCCCGGGGTTCCTGCAGGCAAAGACCTCGGCCTGATCGACATGCGCGACGTCGCCCCAACACTCGCCAAAGAAGCGGGATTGTCTCTGCCAAGTGCGGACGGGAAAGCGCTCCTGCCTTAAGATGCGCTCAGCATGCTTACTTTCGCTCCGCGTTAAAAGAAGGCCGCTATGTCTATGATTTGGCGGCTTCTTCCTGGCTGGCGCGAATCTCCTGCCAGCGGCGCGGGCGCTTGCTGGCCTGCAGCACTTTCTTACGCAGGCGGATGGATTTTGGGGTGATTTCAACGTACTCATCGTCAGCGATAAATTCGATGGCCTGCTCCAGGCTGAGCTGGCGATGCGGGATCAAGCGAATCGCCTCGTCGGCGGAGGAAGAGCGCATGTTGGTGAGCTTCTTCTCCTTGGTGACGTTCACTTCCATGTCCTGCTCCCGCGAATTTTCACCGACCACCATGCCTTCGTAGACTTCAATCGTCGGACCGATGAAGAGTTCGCCGCGTTCCTGCAAACCCCAGAGCGCGTAGGCCGTGGAAACGCCAGGGCGATCCGCGACTAGCGCGCCCGTTGGGCGCAAGGCCATGTCGCCGCCATATTCCACCCAGCCTTCGAAAATCGAGTGGATGAGGGCCGTGCCGCGCGTATCGGTCAGCAACTGGCTGCGCAGACCGATCAGGCCGCGCGAGGGAATCTTGAAATCGAGGCGCACGCGGCCGGAGCCGTGATTGCTCATTTTAATCATTTCGCCGCGGCGGCTGCCGATAGTCTCCATGATGATGCCAATGAAGTTTTCGGGGATATCGATCACCAGGCGTTCGACCGGTTCGAGCTTCTTGCCGTTTTCGGTGCGCACGACAATTTCCGGTTTGCCGACCATGAGTTCGAAGCCTTCGCGGCGCATGGTCTCGATCAAAATGGCGAGCTGCAATTCTCCGCGACCTAAAACGCGGAAAGACTCGGGCGTGTCGGTGTCCTCCACACGGATCGAAACGTTGGTGAGCAGTTCCTTGGCCAGACGGTCGCGCAGGTCGCGCGAAGTGAGATAGCTGCCTTCGCGCCCGGAAAGCGGGCCGGAATTGACGGAGAAGATCATGGCCAGCGTCGGCTCGTCAATCGTCAACGGCTCCAGCGGTTGCGGGTTTTCAAGCGAGGTGATGCTCTCGCCGATCTGAATGCCTTCGACGCCGGCGATGGCGACGATATCGCCCGCAACCACCGTGTCGGCTTCATCGCGTTCCAGGCCGCGAAACGTGAATAGCTTGGTGATTTTCGTGTTTTGCAGCTTGCCGTCGAGCTTGCTGATGCCGACTTCCTCGCCGCGATTCAGCGTGCCGTTGAAGACGCGGCAGATCGCCAGGCGCCCGAGAAATTCGGAGTAGTCCAGGTTGGTCACCTGGAGCTGCAAAACGCCGGCGGGATCGCCGCCGGGCGCGGGAATTTTGTTGACGATGGCCTCAAACAAGGGGAGCAGGTCTTTCGATTCGTCGCCGGCCTTTCGGTGGGCTACGCCGGCGCGCGCGTTGGTGTAGACAATCGGGAAATCGAGCTGATCTTCGGTCGCGTCGAGATCAATGAAGAGATCGTAGATTTCGTTGAGGACTTCTTCCGGCCGCGCGTCCGGCCGGTCGATCTTATTGAGGACTACAACGGGAGGCAGCTTCGCCGCCAGCGCCTTTTGCAAAACGTAGCGCGTCTGCGGCAGCGGCCCTTCACTGGCATCCACCAGCATCACCACGCCGTCCACCATGCGCAGTGCGCGTTCGACCTCGCCGCCGAAATCGCTGTGGCCCGGCGTATCCACGATGTTGATCTTCGTGTCCTGGAAAAAGAGAGCCGTGTTCTTGGCAAGAATGGTGATGCCGCGCTCGCGCTCGAGATCGTTCGAGTCCATCACGCGCTCGACGACTTCCTGGTTGGCGCGGAAAATGCCGCTTTGGCGGAGCATCGAGTCCACTAGCGTAGTCTTGCCGTGGTCGACGTGGGCGATGATGGCGATGTTGCGAATGTCCTTGGTCATATGCGTAAAAACGTCTTAAGACAAAAATAGCTGCTGAAACAACCAGCAGCCCGGACGAATCCTTTCTTCATCAAAAACAGGTGCGGTGCTACAAACATCTATTTTAGCAGGTGAACGCGCCAATGACTATGCCTGCGGTATGGTATGCTCTCGGCGGTTTTGTGCGGGTTTCAGGGGCTATTCGACTTATGAAGACATTTTGGCGAGTATCCGTTGTTTTGGGGCTAGTGTGGGTCATTCTTCCTTTTGCCCATGGGCAGGGGATGGGGCGGCCGGACCTGCCTTCACTGCTCGGGAAGCGCGAAGTGATGATCCCGATGCGCGATGGGGTGAAGCTGCACACGGAAATCTACGTCCCGAAAGATGCCAAGGAAGCCCTGCCGATTTTTCTGGAGCGCACGCCTTACGGAATTTCCGCGCAGGACAAAGGCTACAGTCCCAAGCTTTATAGCTACGCGCACATGTTTGCGGACGGCTACGTGTTTGTTTTTCAGGACATCCGCGGCAGGTATGGCTCCGAAGGCCAGTTCGTCATGAATCGGCCCGTGCATGATCCCAGTGATCCTAAGGGCATCGACGAAAGCACGGACACCTATGACACGATCGACTGGCTGATCAAAAATGTTCCCAACAACAATGGCCGCGTGGGCATCGCCGGAATTTCCTATGGCGGCTTTCTTGCTGCGATAGCGCTGGTGAATCCGCACCCCGCGCTGAAGGCGGCATCCGAGCAGGCCTGCATGGGGGACACGTGGCTCGGCGACGATTTCTTTCATAATGGCGCCTTTCGCCTGAGTTATGGCTATGAATACGCCACGGAAATGGAAACGAACAAGGAGCATTTCCGGTTGAATTTTGACCGCGAGGATTTGTACGACTGGTACCTGCACGTGGGGCCGCTTTCCAATATCGACAAGAAGCATCTCCATGGAAAGATTCCTTCGTGGAGCAGTTTCGTGCAGCACCCGGCTTATGACGATTTTTGGAAGCGCAAGGCGATCGCCTATGCGCTGCATCAGACCACCGTGCCGAATCTCAACGTGGCCGGCTGGTGGGATCAGGAAGACTTTTATGGGCCAATGGCCACCTATGCCAATCTCGAGAAAAGCGACACGGCGCATCTGGATTTCCTCGTGGTTGGGCCATGGAACCACGGCGGATGGGCGCACGGCCCGGGCAATTTCCTGGGTTCCATCCCCTTCGGCAGCAATACCGGGGAATACTTTCGCGAGCAGGTGGAAGCGCCGTGGTTTGCCTATTGGCTGCATGACAAGGGGACTTTGCCACTGAAAGAAGCATTGCTCTTTCAGACAGGAAGTGACGTGTGGACGCGGTTTGATTCCTGGCCTCCCAAGGATGCCCAAACCAAGAGCCTTTATTTCAGCGCCAACGGAAAATTGAGCTTCGATGCGCCGAAAACCGATTCGACTGATGCCTTCGATTCCTACATCAGCGACCCCGCGAGTCCCGTACCCTACCGCCAACGGCCAGTGGACGAAACCTATCCGTCGGACCGTCCGGGTCGCTGGTATACCTGGCTGGTGCAAGACCAGCGCTTCGTGGACGGCAGGCCGGACGTACTGACCTGGAAAACCGAGGAACTGACCGAAAACGTGACCCTGACCGGGCAGGTGACCGCGAAGCTGTTTGCCGCAACAACAAGCTCCGACGCCGATTGGGTCGTCAAGTTGATTGACGTCTATCCGGAGAAATTCGATTCCGATCCAAGTCTTGCGGGCTACGAGTTGATGATTTCCGACGAGATTTTCCGTGGACGCTACCGCCACTCGTATGAGAAGCCCGAACCCTTGGTGCCCGGTGAGATCACGCCTTTCACCATTGACCTGCACACCGCCGATCACGTCTTCAAAAAAGGCCATCGCATCATGGTCCAGGTGCAGAGCACGTGGTTTCCGCTCTACGATCGCAACCCGCAGAAATTCGTGCCCAATATTTTCGAGGCGAAGGAATCGGATTACCAAAAGGCGACCGAGAAGGTCTATCGCTCAACCAAATTCCCCTCGCATGTCGAGATTCAGGTGCCGGCCTCTGCGGCAGTTGCCAACTGACATTTCGTTCCAGTTGACCGCGGACACGGAACCCTTGGAAGAGCGCAAAAACCGCCTCCCCACAGCGCCTTTTTGTGTCGAAAGAATCACCAAATTGTGAATGTTGAAATTCCAGTCACACGCGAGTAATACGCCCGCTCTAGCCTGAACTTCGAAAGAACGCTGCGGTGCTGTTGCATCCCAACACAAACGGAGCGTCCTGATGGGCATTCCGCTCACCCGGATTCAGCGCTATCAAGCAGGCTCCAGCCATTATTCGTCTTATCGAAGTGGCGTTTCATTGCACAGCCACACCATGCATTCGAAAGAAAGCCTGAACCGCCTGCCCACCTATATTGAGAAGTTTCCGATCGGTGGTTACATCATCGAGCGGGAGTTGGGCCGGCTGCACCTGTATCACGGGTGGAGCTTCGACTTTACGAAGTATTACTGGACGCCGCCCCTCTCGCCGCGGGAGGCCTACGAACTGGAAAGCCAGGCCATCGAAAAAAGTCTTGGGCTGAATCCGCTCGTTTCCCTTTCCGATCACGACAATATCGAAGCAGGGCTGCACCTGCGGCTGCTGGGATCTACCCAGCATGTGCCGATTTCCGTGGAATGGACGGCTCCTTTCGAAGAGACGGTGTTTCACTTCGGAATTCACAACCTTCCGGTAGCCCGCGCGAAGGATTGGATGGCTTCGCTCCAGGAGTACACCAAGAACCCCAGCGTTCCGAAGCTCGGCCAGCTTCTAGCGGGTTTGAACGCGTGTCCCTCCCTCCTTGTGGTGCTGAACCACCCGTATTGGTCCGCGGAAAACATTAACCCGGAGGTTCACCGGCGCTTCCTGAAGGTATTTCTCGACAAATACCAGCCGTTGATTCATGCCCTGGAATTGAATGGCCTTAGGTCGCGCCGCGAGAACTGCGAGATCCTGGCGCTGGGCGAGTCTCTGGGAATGCCGGTGCTTTCCGGCGGTGACCGCCACGGTTGTGAGCCGAATGCCACGCTGAACCTGACGCGGGCAGCGACCTTTGAAGCGTTTGTCTGGGAAATCCGGGAAGAACGCCGCAGCGAGATTGTCCTGATGCCCCAGTATTTTGATCCTTTGCCGCTGCGGCTCGTGGAAAACACATGGCACGCGTTGGCCGATGCTCCCGGGGAGTTCGGGAGAAGCCACTGGATGTCCAGAGTCTTTATCGACATCAATGGCGAATCCAAACCGCTTTCACAGTTTACCGGCACGCGCTTTCACCGTATCGTGGACAAGTATCGATGGCTGCTCGCCCTGGTAGCGAGCCCGGCGCTGCGGCCGGCGCTGCGTCTGCCGTTTTTGGGGAATGAAGAAGGAGGGCTATGACCGCTCCGCCCCGCGTGGCGCTCTTCTGCGAGACGTTCCACGAGATCAATGGGGTGGCACTCACCGCACGCCAACTGGTGAGTTACGCGCAACGCCACGAATTCCCCTTTCTGGCGATCCATGGAGGGTTGCATCCCGGAGCGTGGAACGAAGGCAGTGTCCGGCGCATGGAATTGAAGCGTGCCTGGCTGAGCATCGGAATCGAACGCGACCTGCAGTACGACCTTTTCTTCCCACGGTATCTCGACCGCATCCGGAAAGAAGTGCTCGCCTTCCAGCCGGACATGATTCACATCACGAGTCCCGGGGAGCTGGGCCAGCTCGGCGCGTATTTGTGCCACGACCTGAAAATCCCCCTCGTCGCCTCCTGGCACACGAATTTCCACCAGTTTGCGGCGCGCCGTCTGCAAAAAGCGCTGGGATTCCTTCCGGGGAAAGTGAGCCGTGCCGCGAGCAGTTGGGTGCAACTGCAGGGACTCCGGCTGGAACTCTGGTTCTACGGATTGGCTAAGGTGACCCTGGCGCCCACACTTCCGCAGGTCGAGTGGCTCGAGAGAAAGCTGCATCGCCCGTGCTTCCTGATGGTGCGCGGCGTGGACTCAGAACAGTTCAATCCGGCACGAAGAACAATCAACGACGGAACGTTGCGCATTGGTTTTGTTGGACGTGTGACCCCGGAAAAAGGAGTGCGGCTGCTGGCGAAAATCGAGGCCGCCCTCGAAGCCGCGGAGCTGCACAACTTTCGAATCATCGTGGTGGGACACGGCAGCGAGGTGAACTGGCTGAAAAAGCGTTTGCGCCACGGAGAATTCACCGGCGTCCTGCGCGGCGATCCGCTCTCAGAAGCCTATGCCAACATGGATCTCTTCGCCTTCCCTTCCCGCACGGACACGTTTGGAAATGTCGTTCAGGAAGCCGCGGCCTCCGGGGTGCCATCCGTGGTGACGAATGAAGGCGGCCCGAAGCATCTGGTTGCCCACGGAGAGACAGGATTCGTTGCGGAAACGGATAAAGAATTCGTGGCGCGCGTCGTGGAACTTGCTCGCGATCCGCAACGGCTGAAAAAAATGGGCGCCGCCTCGCGCCAACGGGTGTTAGGCGCTTCCTGGGACAAGGCGTTCGACCAGGTTTATCTGGCCTACGAGCACTGCCGGCGCATCTCCACGCAAACTGCCCAGGTTCCCGAAGCTGTTGCTGCCAAGGCGGGAATGGAAGCTCGCTAAACGTCACCGAGAACGAAAAGTCGGATTATTGTTGCGGAACCGGAATTTCGCCAGCATGGAACTCCGTCCAGGGACCCGCGGGCATATCACGGAGGTATTCTTCCTGCCAGGCATAGTCAGGATGCGCCGCCAGAAATGGCTTGGCGTGAAAATCCTCGCCGCAGGGATGGCCCATGCGAGCCACCAGGCGAAGTTGCTGCGCCATCGTGGAATCGCTGGCCTTGCCTTGCACCGCGCCTCCCGGATAATTCGGACCCCAACCCCAGATCGAGATGCCGCGCGGCGACGCATCCGCGTGGCCGCAAAGCGTGCGCTCGTTCGCTTCCTCTTTTTTCTGATAGGAATCGAAGTGGTCGCCGAGCAGCTTTTCGGCGAGATCAACATCAAGCTTCCCCCTGTTTTCGTTAAGCAGTTCATCCCAACGGACACGGCGTGCGTTCGGCGAAGTTTCCATGTCGTTTGGATTGAATTGCGGCGTGTCTAGCTTGATCACTTTTGGATCCCGCGCCCAATTGGACCCGGCAAAGACGCCGTCTTTCGTGCGCCAAAGCTTCCAGGCTTTCAGGCCCAACTCGAGTTGCGCAATCTCGTTAGTTTTGCGATCGCCGAGCAGCCAGTCGTTGGCGTAACCTCCGTTGTTCCCATCAAGCATGATCTTGGTGTAGTCGTCGATGGAGCTCGCATATTGCAGCGCCTTGCGGGCGCGCACGAATTCGGCTTTGCCGTTGGGATCCCAGCCTTCAAATTGTGTGATCGTCGTTTCGGTGACCATCAATCCGTCGCTGTTGATGCCGAAATCGTCGTCACTGGCGATCACACCGGGGAAACCGTCCATGATCATGCGGAAGCCGTTCTTGGGCACGATGTCGAAAATGATGCGCCAGCGCTCGCCGTTCATGTAGCTGGTCCAGTTGTTGTGCGCGATGACGATTTTTCCATCCTTGGTCCAGCTGCCCGTCGCCACGAACGCGCTGCAATTTCCCGGACTCTTCAGATTCGGAGCATTTGGCGCTTTCTCCCGCTTGTCGAGCCACGGCACGTAGTAGTCCGGCAATTCCTCGAAGGCGTTGAACGCGACGATGTCGTAGACGTCGAGTTTCGAGCCGGTGCGAGCGTTCAAACCCTCGGCGATTCCCTGCAATTCCTGCTGGTACTCTTCATCAATCTTCGGCCACAACATTTCGCGAGCGGCTTTGCGAAAAAAAGCCCAATCCCGCTTCGACGAGTGCATCATGCCCGCGGTTACCGCGGGATACGCGTCTTCGATCCACGGGGCAAGCAGATACCCGTGTTGAAATCCAACGGTTGCGGGTTCCCCTTCCAGATGAACATACACCCAACCACTCCGTTCGAAGTGGTACGCGCCCTTCAAACGGGGATCATTGGCAGCCGCGCGTTCCCGGACCTTTTCGAGAGCCGCTTCCTGATCATTTTTCGCGTTTACGGCGTCATTCGCCGAGCGCCCGGCAACCCACAACAATCCGGTGCAGAGCAGCAGCACGCTGAGAGCAACAATGCGACGCATTCCATCCGACATGAAAGCCTTCTCCTTGAGCGAATACACCCAATCAGCAATGTGGAGTCAGGCATAAGTATATATAGGTTCCGGCGGCGGAGGGGAGGGCACCCGTTCCCATGGCGCGCCAGCGATGGCCAGTGCCCTGAGTCTCTGGTACATTCGAAAAATGCTGACGGCGATCACGCGCGCAGTAAGTTCTTCCCTGGCGAATTGCGAACTAAGCTTTATCGAGCGGAAGCCTATCGATCTGGAAAAAGCCCGCGCACAGCACCACGCCTATGAAGCGCTGCTTGGAAAACTTGGGGCCAAGGTCAGTTCCCTGCCCGAGCAGCGCGATCTTCCCGACTCCATGTTTGTGGAAGATCCGGCCATTGTTCTGGATGAAGTCGCGATCATTTGCACGCTGGGAACCGAAACCCGCCGGAAAGAAGCGGCTTCGCTGGCCGCAGCGCTCGAGCCTCACCGGAAACTCGCCTATGTGAAACTTCCCGGCACGCTGGAGGGGGGCGACGTTTTGCGCATCGGCCGGAAGATTTTCGTGGGTATGACGAAGAGGACAAATCCGGAAGGCATCCGCCAATTGGCGGTGATTGCCAGCCAATACGGCTACGATGCAACCGCAGTGCCAGTGACTGGCTGCCTGCATCTAAAATCTGCGGTGACCTACCTCGGCAAGAATACACTTTTGGCCAATCGCGAATGGTTTGCCTGGAAGCGTTTCGAAGGCTTTGACTGGGTGGACGTGGATCCCGCCGAGCCGCATGGCGCAAATGCCCTGCTGATTGGCGAAGCGGTTGTGTTTCCGGCTTCCTTCCCAAAAACCCGCGCGCGCATCGAAGCCAAAGGATTCCATGTCGAGCCCCTCGATATCTCCGAATTGCAAAAAGCGGAATCGGGCCTCACGTGCTCCTGCCTGCTGTTTGATTCGTCCTGCTAAAGAAAAGCGGCCGCTCTTTTATGAAGCAGCCGCCGCCCAACTTTTCGGTTGATGGATGGTTAGTTCGTTAGTTCTTCCACGCTGAACGCCAGGAAGATCGGCGAACCCGTGTTGGTTTTGAGAACCAGCCCGACGACGCGCAGGTTCAACGGAGGATTTCCCGTCAAATCCTGGATGCTGTTCAAACCGCCCAGGAATCGCGTGAACGGCGTCACTTGCACGGTCACGGGGCCCTCAAAGAGAACGCCCGCGAGGCCGTTCGAGTTGAACTGGAACGTGTCGGCTTGCGTATTGGTCTGCCCTACCACGAGCGTGCCGCTGTGGCCGGAATGGCGCAGCACGACGCGCTTCACGGTCACCTGCCCGTTGTTGAAGGGACCGGCGATGCTAATGTGCTGGCCGGGAACCAGCCCCGTGGACGTGAACAGGAAGCTGCCCCAGTTGTTGTGCCACCAGTGGATGAAATACTTCTCGTTGCCCGTCAAATTAATGGTGGAAATCTGCCCGGACACGAAACCCGTTCCGGAAGGCAGAACGTTGCGGACGTACATGTCGAAGTCCGTCGCCGTTCCCACCGGAGGATCCACATAGGTGACCAGACCGCCCGCCCAGAATTTATTCTGTGAGACGATGGCAACCGTGTCCGCCAGAAACGCGGCGGAGGTGCGATCGAGGGTGCCAGAGATTTCCACGATCGAAGACGTCGTCAGATCGTTGATCGTTTCGTTTCCTTCCCACTCCGTCTGCTGATTGACGTTTACCGTGAATTGGTGCCCGTGCGGACCCTGGATCATGAACGAGTTGCCGCTGGCGTCGATGCTGACCACCCCCGCAATGAATTCATCGATATAGGCGTCGGCATCGGAAGGAGTAATCACCCTGAGATCGATCGTGGGGGTGATGGATCCCGTAAGCTGGCCGTTGCCGTCCACCGCGACCGACTTTTTGATGTTGAATTCGAAGCGCAAGCCGTCAATGTCTCCCGTGGAAACGACGAGCGGAGTAGCCAGATTAATAGTCACCGTGGAAGTGGTCAGGCTGAGTTGCGGCTTCGAATTCGCGCTGCTGTCCAGAGTGCTGATGGTTGGATGCGTCGGTGGATTCGTTTGCGGATTCGTTACGTTGAGATAGTCGATCGAAGGGTTCGCCAGCGTGATCACCGCTTGCGTGTAGGTGCCGGTTGGAATCGTGTTGATGTCGAGCAACGTGCGCATACCGTTTAAGCGAGCGAAATCCACGGTTTGTGTGCCGTTCAACACGGAAACTGGCGTGCCGGATCCGTCCGAGAGCGTCATACCGGTGATATCCACGCGGAAGCCAACGATGCTGGCCAGCGGCGCGTCGGTTCCGGTGACGAAAACAGAATTGGATTGGGGTGTAACGTTGTTGCTATTGCTCGAATTGTTGCTACAACCCACGAGCAGGGCGACAAGGGCCAGGGCAGAGAAGGCGCTAAACCACTTCTTGAGATGCATAAAACGGTCTCCCTTTTCAGTTAGCTTCAGAAATTCCCCAGAGGCTTCGAGAGCCCAACCGTCCCTTGCGCTGTCTAAACACAGGCCGAATGCGAAAGTTGCGCAGTATAAACCATTCATTTATTTGAGGTTATTGTTGAAGTTTTAGCACCGCTCTGGAACACGTCGCGACGGTCCGCCAAGTCATTCCACCATTTTGAAATCCGGCAAATTGCTGTTGGTTCTAGCGCGGCTCGTGCTATCTTGGAAAATATGCTGGCGAACGCCTCGAAGCGAATCGGGACCATGGCGAAGCCGTCGATTACGATTACGACGACTACAACTCGCACTACGTCCACTACACGCGCTTCGGGCGACGGGAGAAACCGCTAGCAAGCCAGCAAGGGTTTCCAACCCACCCCCGAAGCGAACCGGGCGGTGGGTTTTTTCGTTTCACCCCCTCCCGAGTGACTCCGGCGGAAAACAGATGAGGAGCCGCGAAGATGACTCTGGAATTGCCGCAAGAAAATAGGAACAGCGATCGTAAATGGGCACCGTCTGGAGGTGCGCAATGAGTCGCCGCCCCGACGAAAAAAAATGGCGCGCTGGCGTGTTGGGTGCGACCGGGATGGTCGGGCAGCGAATCGTGAAGCTGTTGGCCGACCACCCGTGGTTTGAGTTGACCGCCGTTGCCGCGTCCGAGCGTTCCACGGGCAAAACCTTCGCCGAGGCCGCTCGCTGGCATCTGGAAGGGCCGATCCCCGAAGCCGCCCGCAAGCTCGTGGTCAAAGATCTGGATCCCGCTCTCGATTGCGATTTTGTTTTTTCCGCCCTGGATTCTTCCGTCGCCGGAAAGGCTGAAGAAGATTTTGCGCAGGCGGGGTATCCGGTGGTCAGCAATTCCAAAAATCACCGCATGGACCCCGATGTGCCGTTGCTCATTCCGGAGGTAAATGCTTCCCACGTGGATGCGATTCGCACGCAGCAGAAAAATCGCGGCTACGACACCGGTTTCATTGTTACCAATCCAAACTGTTCGACGGCAGGCCTGGTTCTTGTGTTGAAACCGCTCGCAGATGTCTTTGGGTTGGAGAAGATATTTGTCGTGACGTTGCAAGCGGTTTCCGGCGCCGGTTATCCGGGTGTTCCATCACTCGATATTCTCGGCAACGTGATCCCCTTCATCAGCGGCGAAGAAGAGAAAATGGAAACGGAGCCGCAAAAACTGCTCGGCAAGTGGGACGGCTCTCGTTTCATCGAAGCGGGGCTTGGTATCAGCGCGCATTGCAATCGTGTGCCGGTGGTGGACGGCCATCTCGAATGCGCTTCCGTACGCCTCAAGAAGACCACAACGCTCGACGAAGTGCGCGAGGCTCTGCGTTCGTTTGAAGTTTCGCCGGAACTTGCCTCCTTGCCCACGGGCTTGAAGCATCCGATCGTCGTGCACAACGAAGATGACCGCCCGCAACCGCGCAAGGACGCGAATGCGGGGCACGGCATGGCCGCGGTTGTCGGCCGCGTCCGCGAATGCCCACTCCTGGATGTAAAGCTGACGCTGCTTTCGCACAATCTCGTACGTGGCGCCGCCGGGGCGGCTTTGCTGAATGCGGAGCTGCTTGCAGCGCGAGGGTTCCTGAAGTCGCGCGTTTCCTCTGGCGCTCACAACGCGGAGCCCGTCGTTCGCTAGTCTGACAGGATTACGGCACGAAATAGTAGCGCACAAGATGGAAGAAGATTGGCACGGCGAAGCATAGGGAATCGATGCGATCGAGCATACCGCCTTGTTTCTCGACTACCACGCCAAAGTCCTTGATGCCGATGTCGCGCTTCATTGCGCTCATCACCAGTCCCCCGGCAGAACCCACAAAGCAGATGGTGAACGCCATGCCCGCCGATTGCAGCGGGGTGAATGGCGTCACCCACCACAAAGCGGCGCCGAGCGCCGTTGCGCTAAGCACTCCGCCAAAGAATCCTTCCCAGGTTCGGCTCGGGCTGACGCGCCAGGCAACTTTGTGCTTTCCGATCAGCTTTCCCCAGAAATACTGCAACACATCGTTCATCTGATCCACGATTCCCAGATATAACAACAAGCGCGCCTCGTGCCCCCCGAATCCGGGAATTTTCAGAAGCAGGAGCGCGGGCGCGTGACTCAGGCAATACACGCAAACCATCAGGCCGAACTGGATTTTCGCGGCGCGCTCAAGAAAATGCTCGGTATCGCCGTAGATCGCCATGCTGGAGGGGATGAAGATGAAGGCCAGCACGGGAATCATAATGGCGAAAAAGCCGTACCACTGGACGCCCACCAGGTAATACTGCAGCGGCATGATGACGAAGAAACTCCAGAACAACGTGCGGTGATCGCCACGGCGCGTCGGCACCAGCGTCATATACTCGCGCATAGCCGCAAACGAAATAATGGCAAACACGACCAGTATTCCAACGCGGCCGATGAGCAACGATATCGCGAAAACGGTGCACATCTTCCACCAGGCCCGGACTCTGGCATTCAGGTTGTAGATCGTCGGGCGGCTGGCCTCGTCCCGATGGCGCTCCTTCAGGATGTCCCCGATAAAACCTAAAATGACCAGCAGGAACAAAATGCCGCCGAAGAGCCACATCAACTTGGGATCGTGAATGGCTTGCGGCATCACGCAGGTCCAATCCGCCGCAGGCTGCTGACGGCCTCACGGGCACGTTCCAGAAATGCCTCTTTTTCTTCACCGGGCTCGACCTGGACCGGTTTGCCGAAGGTCAGAAGGCTGAGCATTGGTACGGGAAGAAACTCGCCCTTGGGCAAAATGCGGTTCATGTTTTCCAGATAGGCCGGAACGAGCTCGACATCGGGGCGGCGCAGCGCCAGATGATAAAGCCCCGCGCGGAATTCGCCGACCTTTTCTCCCGTGCCTCGCGTCCCCTCAGGAAACAGAATCAGCGAATTCGTTTCGCCGAGCGCTACGACCATGTCTTCGATCAAAGAACGACTGACGAATTTGGCCTCCTCGGGAGACCGGGCCTTCGAAACGATGCCACGTTCCACAAGCACCGCTTTGAAAACATTTTCTGCGAGATAGCGGCGCAACCAAGTCTCTTCCCAATAGTCCTTGGCCGCAATCGGGCGCGCGTGCGCGCGAATATAAGACGGCAAGGCCGACCAGAGCACCACAAAATCCAGGTGGCTGGTGTGATTCGCGAAATAGATGCGCTGGCGCTCGCTGGGCTCGCACCCCGCCCATTGCACCTGCACGCCGCTGATGCCACGCGCAACAGCGGCCAGAAGGCTGGCGACCGGGTGTATACCCTTACTCATGATGGAATTCCGCCTTGGAATTCACGAGGAGCGCCGCGTGCCTATTAATTGACCATCTCCGTCCGAATTTCCCGGCCCTCGGCGTATTTCTCCAGAAGCGTAGACATCCGGCGGCACCAAGCATCAAGGGGTTGCGGCCCTCCAAAAGAAATCAGGATGGCAGCGATGTTGACGGTGGAAGACGTCACCATGGTTCGCTCGGAGTCGCTCGTGGGACTCCCGTGCGGGCCTGCGGCATCGCTAAACACGGGAAGGTCCTCGAGATTCAAATCGAATTTCCCAATGCCTTTGTAGGTCTCACCCTTTTTGCCCGAGCGAAAGACGATGTCTCCCTGCACTTGTGCCAGATCGTAAAGACCGATCGGCAAACGGCTTTCCACCGAAACCAGATTGATGATGTCCACCACGCAATTCACATTTGGGAAATGTTTTCCGCTCACCAATCGACGCAGCAGCGCTTCAGCGGAGCCGCGATACCGCGCGGGATCCTTTCCCAGCGCCCTATAGCCGGTACGCGTCGCCGAGATGGCCGGAGCGTCCAGAAGCGCCCGGGGATCGACGCTCTTCAGAATGCTTTCCTCGCACTTGTAAATCTCGCCCAGCAATTCCAGCGAGGAATCGGTGGTTCGCACCTGCGCCGTGACTAAGCCGAGCGCTACCGACGGGCACTTCTTCTTTAAGGCCTGGTCGATCGAGAGTTTCATGGGCGAGTGCTCCGGGGCTTCAGTCGCGCGGTGAAATGCCGCAAAAAAGCTGCCTGGTGGACCACATCATACGCGGGAATCGATTCCCGGCGGTGCCACACATCCAGAATCACCTCGACGACGTATTCAATGTGACTTTGCGTGTACACGCGCCGCGGGATTGCCAGCCGCACCAGGTCCATCTGCGCATGTTCGCCGAACATCAGCGTGCCGATTTCCACGGAGCGAATGCCGCCCTCCAGAAAAAGTTCGTTCGCCAGCGCCACGCCGGGAAATTGCGAGGGCGGAATGTGCGGCAGAAACGCGCGCGCATCCAGATAGATGGCGTGGCCCCCGGGCGGCTGGACGATGGGAACGCCTTCCGCAGCGATGTGGTTGCCGAGAAACGCGGTCGAGGCGATGCGGTATTGCAGGTAATCTTCTTCCAAAGCCTCGTTGAGGCCCACGGCGATGGCCTCCAGATCGCGTCCCGCCAATCCGCCGTAGGTCGGAAACCCTTCCGTGAGAATCAGCAGGTCTTTTTCCTGCTGCGCGATGGAATCGTCGTTGGTGCAGAGAAATCCGCCGATGTTCGCCAGGCCGTCTTTCTTCGCGGACATCGTGCAGCCATCCGCATAGGAAAAAATTTCCTGCGCAATTTCCCGTGGAGTTTTCGTCGCATATCCCGGTTCGCGCAATTTAATGAAGTAGGCATTCTCCGCGAAACGGCACGCGTCTATATACAAAGGAATCCCGTGCTTCTTGCAGATTCCTTTCACCGCGCGGATGTTCGCCATCGAGACGGGCTGCCCACCGCCGGAATTATTGGTCACCGTCAACATCACCAGCGGAACTTTCTTTGCTCCCTCGCGTTCGATCAACTCCGAAAGCCGCCCCGTGTCCATATTTCCCTTGAAAGGGTGTACCAGGGAAGGCTGCTTGGCTTCGGGAACCGGCAAATCCAGAGCCTGCGCACCCACGAATTCGCAATTGGCGCGCGTGGTGTCAAAGTGCGTGTTATTCGGGACGATGTCGCCTTTCTTGCACATGACATTAAAAAGGATGCGTTCCGCGGCGCGTCCCTGGTGCGTGGGAATCACGTGTTTGAACCCAAAGATTCCCTGCACGGAGCTCCGGAATCGCGCGAAGCTTGGCGAGCCGGCGTAGGATTCGTCGCCACGCATCATCGCGGCCCACTGCTCCGTGGACATCGCCGATGTTCCCGAATCCGTCAAAAGGTCAATGAGGATGGCTTCCGAGGCGACCAAGAACAGATTGTAGCCAGCGGCTTCGATCCGTTGCTGGCGCTCCTCGCGCGTGGAGGCGCGGATGGGTTCAATGCTTTTAATACGAAATGGTTCAATAATCGGACGTTTGGACATGCCAGGGGAAAAGTCTCCCTGCAGACACTACCACAACTTTGCGCATCGTTTTCGCACAGGGACAGCCGAACTTACTCCGTTACCGGAAATGGAAAGTTGAGAAAAGCACAGCAGGAAGGCGGTTTCCCGCCTCCCTGCCCTGGGTGAGAAAATTAATCGTCGCCGTGCGCCGGCTCGGGGGCGTGGCTAGATGTACCGGATTCTTCCGTTGTCTCCACGAGCCCCTCCTTGACTAATTGTCGGTAGTATGCGGGCCGTGTGTGCCGGTAATGGTCGGCGGGGACCTTCCCGTCCAACCAGGCCGTATCCATCGGGTAGACCGCGGGATCGAAAATCACCATATAGAAGTGCCAGATGAGGATGGCGAAGGTGGCCAGCAGCGCTTCATACCAGTGAATCGCGGTAGCCGCGTCGGTCACCCACTTCGGGAAATGCCGCAGCGTGAAATTATTGAACCACAGCAGGAAGCCGGAAACGGCCATGACAACCGTGCCCCACATAAAGGCCAAATATTCCATCTTCTCCGCGTAATTGAACTTCAAGAATTTTGGTTCCTTTTCTGATAGGCCGAGGTTGTAAAGGAAGACATCTATCATGTCTGTGGCGTCCCTCATCGTCGGGATCATGGCCCACACGAACGAACGGTCCCGCTTTCTCGTGATGAGATGCACCACGTGGTACGCGGTCGCTGTGAGCATGATGACCGCAGCGACGCGATGCAGACCACCGCGCACGCCGGCGCTGGCTTCCCACATCAGCAGCGGCTTGGCCCACCAGCTGTCCGGGTACTTCAACGCGAATCCCGTGACAACCAGTGTCGGGAAGCTCGCCATGATCCCCCAGTGAGCCACTCGAAACCACAGGTTCATCCGCACTGCAACCTCACTGGTTTCGTGCCGCGGACGACGTCGGACCAGCTTGCTCAACAGGTCAATCAGATTGTGCAGCAACATGAAGCCCAACGTGGCGGGAATGAGCACCCAGTATGTCCAGCGGATCCACTTCACCACCGGGTGGTTCGGGCCTGTGCCCACTTGCACGTGGATCGGGCCGATGGCATAGCGCGCCTGGTCGGCGCCTTGATGGCACTGGCCACACGTCTTCGGCAGATTTGCGGCGTTCACCGTCGACCGCGGATCGCTCGACTTGAAGATGTTGTGCACCCCGTGGCACGAGTCACAATTCGCCGCAGTCAGCTTGCCACCCTTTAACGCCAGTCCGTGATAGCTATCGGCGTAGGAAGGCACGCGGTCGGCGGGCAGATCGTAGAGGCGCGCCAGGCGCGCGCTCCCATGACACCGGCCACACGTTTCCATGGACACGTTGGCTTCATTAACCGGGGAGTTAGGGTTCTTAGGTTCCAGGATCAAGTGCTCGCCGTGGCAGTCCGTGCACACCGGAGCGTCCCGGACACCGGCCTTTACCGCTACACCATGGACGCTTTCTTCGTATATTTTCGCGATTTGCGTGTGACACGTCCCGCAGGTGTCGGCAACCTTCCAGTGGTTTACCCGGGACCGCGGATCCATCGCCGGATAGATGTCGTGATTGCCATGGCAATTGTTGCAAGTCGCCGCCTTGGTGTTGCCCGCGGCGACGGCTCGCCCGTGAACACTTTGCTTGTACAAGTCTACAGGGTGGGCAATGGGAATCAGATGGCGCGAAAGGAAACTAGGATTGCTGTGGCACTTCGCGCAAGTGTCCGGCAGATTCTTTGCTGCGACCTGAGAATCTGCCTCGGTTGCCGCTTTCACCGTGTGAATCGAACCGTGGCACGATTCGCACGTCGGCGCATCGGGATCGCCCTTCTTCGCCGCTTGTCCGTGGATGCTCTCGCCAAACTGTTTCACTTCGTCGGCGTGGCACTCTTCGCACTTGGCCGGTGCCAACTTCTCGGTGGTCACCAGTTCGTGCACATTGCCGTGGCACGAGGCGCAGGCGTCCTCGCCCAGCATCGAATGCACGCTGGTACCGTAGGCCTTCGCCTCATCGGTGTGGCACGTTGAGCATTCCACTTTGGCAATCTTTGCCGGATGCGGAAATTCCTTGATGGACGTATGGCAATCCGTACATCCTAAAACACCGTGGGCGCTGGCGGCATGCTTGGCTGGATTGATGGAGATGTCTTTTCCTTTGTCGGACTTAAAGCCAGCGTTGCCATGGCATCCCAGGCAAAGTTCATCTTTTTTTGGCGTTGGTGAGTTTTTTCCCTTGGCGGCAGCATGAGTGGGAGCGAGCACCCATACCAGCGCGATCAGCAGGCTGCCGCATCCGCGTAACCAGCCTTGCCGCTCCGCTCGTTTGGAGCTCATAAGCTACCTCCGGGCCCGGAGGGCCCATGGATTTTTCGTTTACTGCAATCCAAGGTCCTTTAGAACCTTGGGATTTTCCTCCTGTACCGCCAGCAGGTTATGGCAGGCGGAGCAGTCGTTGGAAATCGTCTGGCCGTCGGCGCTAGTGTGTGAGCCGTCGTGGCAGCGGAAGCAGCCGGGAAAGTCGTTGTGTCCCAGATTGTTCGGATGTACGCCCCAGCCCACATTCATGTCCGGGAAAATGTTGCGCAGATAGATCTTGGCGACGTTGTCGGCGGATTGTTCCACCAGCGCCCGCTTTCCGTTGTAAACGTCTGGGTAATTGGTACGGTAGAAGCTCTCAATTCCCTCGACAATCTGTTTCTGTGCTGTGTCGCGGTCCGGATAATTCACCTTCAGGAGTTCCACCGCTTTCTTGCGGACGTAGGGGAGATCCTGGCTGATCAATCCGCGCGAGATCCGCAAATCCACGGCGTTTTCCGGTAACTCAAAGGCGTGGGTTGGCCGGTTGTGGCAGTCAATACAATCCATGGAGCGGTGCTCGCCCTTTGCCAATTCTTCTTTTGTGACCTTGATATCGGTCGAATCGAACTCGACCGTTCTTCCCTGGTCATCCGTGTAGTAAACCACCGGAATGACCTGCCGCTCAGTATCGGTGGAAATGTAGTGAATGCGGGATCCGGAATCCAGGTGCCGCCCGTGGATACCTACCGATCCGTTTGCCTGCCTGCCGCCGATTTTCACGATCAGCGCCGTCGTCAGCGGAGTGTTCTTCTCGTCATCCTTGTAATTCATCTTCAAAATGAACTTGTCTCCGGAAAAGCGTTGCGGCCAGTGGCACTGCTCGCAGGTTTCCCGGGCAGGGCGCAAGTACTTCACGGGTGAAGGAATGGGGCGCGAGTAGGTGTGAAACGTCACCGCAAAAACCTGGCGCAGTCCGGAAAGCTTCGAACGCACGAACCATCCGGCACCCGGTCCGATGTGGCATTCCACGCATTCCACCCGCGAATGCGGCGAGTTCTGATAAGCCGAATACTCGGGTGCCATCACCGTGTGGCAGGTCTTCCCGCAAAAGGTCGTCGAGTCCATATATGAGACGCCGCGGTAAGCTGCAAACGAGAAGATCATCACATTCAGGAACGTGGCCGCGCCAATAAACAGAAAGCTGTGCTGGACCATCGGGATCTTCAGATCGATTTCCGGATACACGTGAGGCAATTGTCCGGTGTCGCGCAGATGCTTCCGCCGCAACAAAATTCCCAAGGGAATCAGCAGCAAGCCGAGGATGAAGAATCCGGGCAGAATCAGAAAAATCAGGAGACCTACGTACGGGTGAGGTGGCCCGGGGAGTACGAAGTCGTAGATCCAGAAGGCAACCAGGGTCAACGCCGTACTAGTCGTCAGCACGACGCCAATAAGGCTGATGGTGTTCTGGCTGAAGTAATACAGCAGACGCGCCCAATCCTTGACCGTGCTTTGTACGCTCATACGGAACTCCCCAGCCGACCTTCGTGCGATTTTCTTTAGCCCCAGCGAAGGATACGCCAGGGCTTCTGGACCAGCCCATACTCGGTGAGCCCGGAGAGGCGGGCCCTGCGGTGAACCTACTTGACGAGCGTGTGGATGTAAGCGACAACATCTTTCACTTCGGCATCGCTTAACTTCTTGTCATAGCCGGGCATCTTGTTTTTGCCCTTCACGATGATTTCCGTCCACACGGTGTCAGATTCCTTTTTGACTTCATCCAAACTGAAATCCCGGACCTTCGTTGCCTTTCCTGGGGCCGTTTGACCTTTGCCATCCGGGCCATGGCAACTCGCGCATTTTGCGTTGTAGGCCCTTTGCCCGTTTGCGACATCCTGCGCCACCGCCAGGGAAGCCGCCAAAATAATGGCCACCAACAAGACGATCGCCGACAAAAGCTTGTGCATCACTTCCTCCCCGGGGTCTGCTGCAAAAAGACACGGAGCACCCAGGAGCTTGAGCGCCCCGCGTCTGAACTTGCTGCACCTCCCGAAGCGCTTACTTCTTCAAGGAGCGAATGTACGAAACCAGATCCTTGACCTGATCCGCAGACAACGTTTTGTACGCGGGCATCTTCCCCTTGCCACCTGTGATTATGCCCGTCAGATCCGCGTCGCTCTGCTTCTGCACATCGGCGGACGACAGATCCCGCGTATGCATGGCTTCCTTGCCCTTGGCATCTGCACCGTGACATCCGGCGCACTTGGACTTGAACATCACTTCCCCAGCCGCTGCATCCGCCTTGGCCGTTGAGCCGAGCAAGCACACGCCCGTAACGAGCGCCGCAGCCAGCGTCAGCGTCCCAAGTGCTTTCGTGTTCTTCACCATGTTTTTCCTTCTCCCTGACGTGAATTCAACCAAGCGACAAGCGACCGCCACCCGGTTGCCAAACTAGAACGTATTCCCTGCACCAAAGTCTGACGTTGCCGTCACAGAATGTCCGTGACGTATGAACATCCTGTATTGGGCCGCGTCACGTTTTCGGAACAATCCCACGCTCCCCAACCGGCTCCTCTTACCCTATGCTGTCTGGACTTTGGGTGTGTCAGATCTGAACTCGCGCCTGCCCAGCATCCAAACAGTGGAAAAGCGAGCCTGCAGGAAGAGGTGGGATCCCCCCTGACCTAAAATCGGTCGTGGAAGGCCGAAAGGGCGCACCTCAATGTACGACTTTGCACCTGTTTTTCAAGGGAAAATTAGGGGAGTTCGCTTTTGGAGCCATAGGCGACTTAACGGGTCCTATTTAATGGTGCGTTTGGCCGCACGCCCTTGTCAGCCTTGACGACCGCAACTCTGTTACTTCTTGACAACGGAAGGTGTGGTTCTTTGCGCAGGCTCCGTGGGCACGGCAATCGACCGGGCGCCATTCTTTCCTACCGAGCGCACAGCGAAAAAATGGTTATCCGTGGAAACGCCCTTCAGAATCGTCTCTTCGTTGCCCGGCACAAAGTCATAGACCTGCCAGCGGGCTTCCGTGGTTTCTCGCCAGAGAATCTCAAATCCTGCGCGTTCCGGATCGTCTTCGGCCGACCAGGACACTTTGGCGTCGGGAGTGACTGCTCCTTTCAACCGGACTTCAGTGGGAGGAGCGGGAGCCATCGCCAGTTGGCGCAAGGCTTCCGCATTGTCCCTCGCCACGTTTCCCATAAAGCGGAAGTCCAGATACTTTTCCAGATCGCCATACTCCACGCCGTTTTCCATGCGGGGTGTCTGGTGTTGATGCGCGTAGTCCTCCAGCGGTTCGGTGAAGCGAACCGCTGGCAGGCCGGCTTTATAGAAGTAGTAGTGATCGCCGCCGCGTCCGTAGCGATCCACGCGGAAAATCATGCGAATCGCGGAGCGTCCGTCAATTTCCTCGATGGCGCGCGCGAGTTCATGCGATGGCGAATCGCAATCGTCGATCTCGCGATTACCTGAAAAAAGCCGCACGCGATGCGGCCCGCCCGGGGCCAGGTCGGCGCCCACAATGTCGTCATCCAGCATTCCACCGACGATGTAGCCTTGCTGTTTGGTCCATTCCAGCAGGTGCTGGCTGCCCAACAACCCTTGTTCTTCACCAGAAACCGCGGCAAAAAGAATCGTCGCGCGGAATGGACTTTTCCCGCTGGCCACGATTTTGCTCAGGAGCCGCGCACATTCCACGCTGACCGCTGTCCCCGACGCGTCGTCGTCGGCGCCGGGAGCGTCCGGCACGGGATCGGTCCATCGGGAAGAGAGGGAATCCATGTGGCCCGACACAATAAATAAGGTCTTCGCGGACTTTGCGTCGCTGCCAGGGAGAATCGCGTAAACATTTTCCATGGGAGCGGGCTTTCCGTTGGTTCGTTCCGATTCAGCTTCGAACTTGTCGACCATTACTTTCAATTTTCCGCCGGACTCCGCGGCAATCTGATTGAAGCGCGCCAGGATATGATCGCGTCCGCATCCGACTCCCCGCTTGGGATCGGTCCAGGAAGAAATCGAAAGACGCGTTCCGCAGCCGACCAGCTCATGAATCAGAGCCGCCATGGCTTTTTCGTCGACATCCTGGCGGGCAAGCGAGCCCACTGGACGAGGCAGAATCGTCGGCTGGGGTTTGCCTTGCAGAGGTTCTGCGGGGTCTTGTCCTGCTTCCTGGCCGAACATGGGTGTAGCCGCCAATGCCGGTAAAAGAAGAGCTGCCGCGCCAATTCTCCAAATGGATTTGTGCAAGAGCCAGTGCGCTATTCCCATGGTTTCCCCTTTGGGCTGCGAGAAAAGGTCTATCGCAGCTTGGTTCATTTCACCGCTTCATCCCACTCCAACTCGCCGTGGTGCAACACCGCGGCCCGATCCTCCGGCAGAATCCAATGTTCCTTGACGAGTTCGTCCAGTGCCCTCGTGTACTGAACCACATAAGTCTCCCGGTTCGCATAGCGTTCCGCGATGGACTGTCGCGGGTCGCCGCTTCTTTGACGGTCCGCCGCTGTTTTTGGTAACGGCAAAAAGGAAGCTTCAAACGAAACCCGCTGGTCCGGCGCGCCAATCGAAGGATCCCGCAGGTTCCAACTGGCATAGGTCGCCAGCGGCGCGCCGAATTCCGGCAAGCGGACGCCGTCCCGCTCATTTCCATCAGTATCCACTTGTGGCACCAGCACAGGAAATGTTCTGCCCACTCGCGGTGGCTGCACACTAAGAATTCCATCGTGCCAGTTCGGACCGAAATCCAGGCGGTAACCCGCGTTTGCTTCATGCGGTTTGTTAACCCCGGGAATGGCGGGAAATGCGTATTGCTCGAGTGGCACGAGCGTTCCATCCGAAATCTTTGGATAGCTGCTTGGCGGAGGCTGGACGCCGCTGCGTACCCACGCGTCCATATTCGCGATCATGGCCCGCCAGAAATACTGGATCGGCAGTGGCGACTGGGGTTCTTGACCCAACAGGTCGCCGGTTCCTTTTTCCGGCGGGAATGGCCCGGAAAAATGCTGCAGACCGGTGAAGTGATAAATACGGACGTTCGGCGAAATCGCGGTGTCCTGCTTTCCATCCGCGCTGGTATGAATCAGGGCGCAAGCGCGGCCCCAGTATTCGTAAGAAGTGTTTGAGAAGAAGATCTTCGGCACAACATGTTCGGCCGTCGCCCGGTCCAGTAATCCGCCGGTTTCTCCGGTCACCGGGTCCGTTTCCGGCTGGTCCGTGAAGGGGAAAATGTCCGTTGGAAAATAAACGGAGGAAGTTGGCTGCGCATCCCGCGAAGGCTGCGCGAAGCGGTAATTGAAACTCCCACGCCCCGCGCCGGCGACGTGCGCCAGTACTCCATCCAGGGCGATTTGCCCGGCTTCGTCGGCATTGAAGCCCTGATAGAGAAAGTCGCGCAGGAAACGTCCGTTTTGGGAGATGCCTTCCGCATAGACCCGCTGCGCCGGAGCAATCGTGTCGGCTGAGTGCTTCGCGTAGGTGGCAAAGTCGCGAATGGCGGCGAAACCCACGCCCGCCACCACCGGATCGGCGACCACATAAACATATTCGTAGATTTTTCCCGGCTGGAATCCTCCATTGAGATGAATGTGCCGGTCACTCGGAACGAGTTTGTCGTCCACAAGCTGCGCAAACTGCCACTCGCTGCGGGGAATCAACGTGCGCACCGCATCTCGTGTGTCTCGAACGGTCAACACGTTTCGCGGATCGTCCGGCGCAGCCACTGGATATTCCATGCCGCCAATCGTCCCCACGATCAAATGACCCAAAGGAATTTCCGGCATGGCCTTCGACGGCATCAGGTCGCCACGCAACACTCCTGTAATCGTTTTGCCATGATCCTTTGCAATCGGCGCGACCAATCGCAACGCGTCATTCCCGGCGGCGTCCCATTGCCAACCCAGGCTCACGATCGTGAAGCCACTGCGCAGCAACCATGCGTCTCCTACATCCCCCACCAGGGTCCAATCGCCGCCATCCACCAACCCGATGATGCGCCCCCGGCCTCGATTGGGAACCTCCAGCAACAGGGAACCATTTCCTTTCTTCGGATCTTTTGGGCGCACGGCAATGAAGTCGGCCGAAAACTCCACCTCTCCATCCCTCAGATTGACGGCCTTGTCGAGGTCCACGATGCGCTGATTGTGCGGGTTGCTTACTTGGACGGAGAAATACACACGGCCGACGATGCGTTCATAGGCATCTGAATCGCCGAAAGGCTTGCCGTTCTGGACATCCATGCGGGAAGTAATTTCCACTCGCTTCACGCGTGCGTCGACAAGCGGTCCACTCAGGACAAAAATCAACAGCGAGAAAAAGACAAAGTGGCGGAGCGACATGCGGGGCAGCATATCATGGCTTTCTTTTGCACCACTCAGTGCTTGCGGGGGCGTAAGCCATGCTGCTTCCAGAGCTTGTCCCAC
>Ga0335085_10002368_pt1 | contig 35469 bp, 42 predicted proteins | sample Lox_Sample_45_FD_206712 | JGI IMG/M metagenome (GOLD analysis project Ga0335085, IMG submission 206712) | Soil microbial communities from Loxahatchee National Wildlife Refuge, Florida, United States - Lox_Sample_4.5 | ecosystem: Environmental > Terrestrial > Soil > Wetlands | place: USA... | reverse complement strand
AAGCAGCGGCCATTCCCTATGGCGGGCTCCTGGCCCTCCACTTCTTGAGATCGGCGAATATCGCCCCGGGGATGCGGGTGCTGATCTACGGCGCTTCAGGCGCCACCGGCAGCTCCGCGGTGCAGCTGGCGAAGCACTTCGGCGCCCAGGTGACCGGCGTCTGTAGCGCACCGAATCTCGACCTGGTGAGATCTCTCGGCGCCGATGCGGTAATCGACTACACGAGCCACGACTTCACGACGATGGGAGACCGGTACGACCTGGTCTTCGCCGCGGTCGGCGGTCGGTATCACCCGCCTTCCGAAGCAGCGTGTCGCAGGGTTCTCGCGCCCGGGGGCAGGTACGTGTCGGTAGACGGCTGGAACCCGAAGATGACCCGGGAGAGGTTGGTGGAGCTCCGGGACCTCGCGGCATCCGGAGCGTTGAGGCCGGTCATCGACCGGTGCTACCCGCTCGCGGACCTGGTGGAGGCGCATCGGTACGTGGAGACGCGGCGCAAGCGGGGGAATGTCGTGATCGACGTCGGATGAAGATGACGCCTCATCTCGTCTGAAGCGAGGCGCGCCATGCCCGTCATGGAAGCAGCGGGCGGTCCTCGTTGCAGGCCGCGTGATTATCTCACCTCAGCTCGCCTCGCCGCGGCGACCCGATCGCAGGCTCCAGAGCGCACGCACCGACAGGACGAGCGACAACATCCCGGTCACGCCGAGCGCGATGTTGGTCCAGACCCAGAAGAACATCACGCTGCCCGTGCCATACCGGCCTTCGACCCAGCCTTTCCCCTGCATGTGGAGGATCGGGACGCCGGACGCCAAGATCGCTGCGAGCAGGATGATCACCAGCCCCCACCACCGGTCGGCGAACACCAGCGTCGCGGAGAGCCAGACGGCCAGGATTAGGAAGCCCCCCACTCCTTGCGTGGTTCCGGGCTCGAGCCCGCGGGCGACCTCGTCCGCCCAGTGCAATGAGAACAGGATGGCCGACAGCAGCGACGTGATCGTCAGGGTGACGCGGGGTTTCATCGGTAGGCACTCCGTTTCGCCGCGAGTAGTGGTGGCGGCAAAGATATCGTGGCCGTGGTTAACCGTTGATCGCCTCTCATCGAGGACCGCCAACCGGAGTCACCCCATAGTCCGCCAGGTGCTCGGCCTTCCACTGCATGGCGGTGTGGACTCGCCGGTACCCGCTGGGATGATCGAAGAAGAGGAACTCCTCGATGGGGCCCGGCCGGAGCTTCCGGTACTCGGAGAGCTGAATCGCCGTGTTGGCGAAGCCGTCCGGCCGACGCGCGGCGTTGAGTCCGAAATAGTCGGCCTCGATCTCGTTGGTGCGGATCATGGTCCGGGCGATCGGTGCGGTTACGAACGAGAACACCGCCAGGAGGGCCATCAGGGCCGGCCAGCCCGCCGGGTCCGCAATCCCGCTCACCCCCCACCGTGTCCCATATCGACCGGTCAACTTCCGGAAGCCCCAGGCCAGAAAGGCAAAGGCGGCCAGGGCACCCACGCTGACGTCGAGCAGGAGTTTGTTGACGTGATGGAGTACGTAGTGGCCCATCTCGTGTCCCATCACCGCCTCGATCCCTTCCTCGGGTGAGCGGAGCAGCAGGTTGTCGTTCAGCGATATCCGGGTCGTCGGGCCGAATCCGGAGACGTTGGCACTGATGCGGTTGGACTGCTTCGACGCGTTGAACCACCAGACATCGTGGGCGGGGATCCCGTTGGCGCGGGCCAGGCTCAGGATCCGGCTTCGGATGGTGCCGTCCGGCAAGGGTTGGTAGTTGTTGAAGAGCGGGGCGATGAAGACCGGGGCGATCATCAGGACGAAGGTCAATAGAATGATCGAAACGCCCGCGCCCCAGGCCCACCAGTGGCGCTGGGACCGGCGGAAGGCAGCGTAGAGCAGGGTGAGACCCACCAGGCTGAAGGTCGCCTCCACGCCCAGGCCCACCACCTGGTCTCGGAGCCAGCCCGGAAAGTTCTGGGTGGAGAGGTGATACTGGTGCTCCCGGACAAAGTCCGTGTAGACGGCCCATGGCAGGGTGAGGAGCGCCGCCAGAATGGTGTATCCGATGCCGAAGAGTCCGGCGTTGAAGGCCGGGAAGCGGGTCCGGCCGGTCAGGTCGCGAAGCCGGGCGGCCAGTCGCCCGAAGAGGAGTACGCCCGCCACCCCCAGGCTCCACAGCAGGTCCCACAGGCTGATCCAGTATCCTCCCTCGAAATAGGCATCGGAGCGGGCCCGCTGCTCGGGCGAAAGCAGGTTCAAATAGGCCTCGGTGGCCCGGTCGACGTCGAAGTCGGGCGTGGCCGCGGCACCGTCGGGAACCTGGAGCTGTACCTGGGCCACGCGGCCGAAGTCGGTAGGCAACTGGGCGGGCGGGGCCGGCTCTGCGCCCGGGGCCTGAGGCGTCTGTGCGGACAACGGGGGGCAGAGGAGTACCACACTCAGGGCCAGGAACCAGATCACGGATCTATGCCGCATGATGAGTGCTCCGGGAGGAGGGTCCGGCCGCAAGCGGGCCGAGTTGGGGTGGTGATTTGGAGGCTCAACCTTACCGGCCGCGAGGAGGTCGCGTAAGACGCGCCATCCGTCTGGCTCCTGCCGTTGACGGCTCCCCAAGATTCTGGCTATTGCTTCCCCAATGCCGAAGCCCGGTTGGTTCGTCGGAGTCCTCTGGTTGGCTTGGCTGGTCAGCTGGCTCCTCGCCGCGGGATGGACTGCTGCCACCCGATCCCGGGGATCGAGAATCGAGCAGTTGCGCTACCGGGTGCCTACCTGGATCGGCGCTATCCTCCTTTTCGCCCCCCCACAGTTCCTTGGGCCCCTCCTCCATCCGGTCTATCCGGAGCCCGTGGTCCTCGGCTGGGGAGCGGCGGCGTTCGTCCTCCTCGGGCTGGCCTGGACCTGGTGGGCGCGGATCCACCTCGGCCCGCTCTGGAGCGGCAACGTCGCGGTCAAGGAGGGCCACTCGGTCGTCCGCACCGGGCCCTATCGGCTGACCCGGCACCCGATCTACTCGGGCCTGCTCCTCGCGCTGCTGGCGACCGCCGTGATTCGAGACTCCTGGGCGGCGTTTGTTGGATGGGTCTTGATAGTGGTCGCGCTTGTGATCAAGCTCCGCCAGGAGGAGAAGCTGCTGCTGACCACCCTGGGTCCTGCCTACGCGCAGTACCAGGCGGAGGTGCCGGCACTGGTGCCACTCCCCAGGACAACCATGGGTCATGAAGGGAGCCGAGGATGGTGACTTCAAGCTCACAGCCAGGCAAGCCCCCTGCCAACTACACCGAAGTTCTGTACTGGAGAATCACCGACCAGGCTGGCCGTCTGCTCAAGATCCAACTGCTGGCACTGCCCCTGGCGGTGGTCTCCAGCTTGGCTTTCGTCTCGGCGGCTCGCCAGTTCGGGAAGGCGCCCAAATTGGCCTGGCGTGCTGGAGAGAGTGTGGTCTTCATCGTGGGCCTCTTCGTCGTGCTGGCCCTTCATGAGTGGGTACATGGCCTCCTCATGCAGACCTATGGGGCCAAGCCACGGTATGGCTTCTTTGTTAGGGGCGGGATGTTCTATGCCAAGGCCCCGGGCTATCCGTTCACCCGCCAGCAATACCTCGTCGTCCTCCTCGGCCCGCTGGTCAGCCTCAGCCTGTTGGCGTGTTTACTGATCGGTCTGCTGGCCGGCTCACCCACGGTCTGGTTGGTGGCGCTGTGGGCCATCCTGAATGCGAGTGCGGCCAACGCGGATCTGTGGATCACCGCCGTCGTTCTGAAGTATCCGGCCGAAGCCTATGTGGTGGATGAACGCGATGGCCTGCGCATTCTGCTGCCGTCCGGCAACCCGCAGGCGCAAGCACCCGGCGGTCGGTCCGTATGAGTCGTCGCCTCGGCGGCGCTTGGAGCTGTACGGGCGCTCCCCCGCGGCGGTAGGGCCGACCGGGTCCTCGGATCAGACACGAACTCCTGCAGGGAGCATCCATGGACGGCTTGACGGCGTTCGGGGCGGTCGCAGTGACGGTCATGATGGTCTCGTATGCCCTCGAGTCGCGCGATCGAGGGTTTGTTCTTCTCTTCGCGGCCGGATGCGTGGCCGCCTCGATTTATGGTTTCATGGCCGGCACCTGGCCGTTCGGTGTGGTCGAAGGCGTGTGGGCCCTGGTGGCACTGCACCGCTGGCAGCAGCGGCCCGCCCGACGCGCTTCGTGACCAAGGCGTGCAGCATTCGGCTCAGGGAAAGCGACTACGATCAACTGACCAGTGAACTAACCCGCAACCGAGGCACCGATGCGATCCTTGAAACTGAGTCAGGCCTTTACCCTGATCGAACCGGGACCGGTGGTCCTGGTGACGACCAACGATGGGAAGAAGAACAACATCATGACCATCTCCTGGACCATGGTCCTGGATTTCACCCCCCGATTCGCCATGACCACCGGGGAATGGAATTACTCCTTCCGGGCACTCAAGAAGACCAGGGAGTGCGTTATCGCGATCCCCACCGTGGACCTGCTGGACAAGGTCATCGGCATCGGTACCTGCTCCGGGGCGGATGCGGACAAGTTCAGCAAGTTCAAACTGACGCCGATGCGGGCAAAAGCGGTCAAGGCCCCTTTGATCAAGGAGTGCTTGGCGAACATCGAGTGCCGGGTCGTCGACCTCGTCAGCCGGCACGATATCGTGGTGCTGGAGGCGGTGGCCGCCCACGTGGCCTCCTCTCGTAGAGAGAAGCGCACGGTACACGCGGTAGGCGATGGAACGTTTATCGTAGATGGCCGAAGGCTGAACCGCCGGAAGCAAATGGCATCCAAGATTCCGGCCGGCGTGTAGTCATCCGGCCGGTGGTCGCGCCACGCCCCGGCCAACCCGCCGAGGCATTGGGCTGAAACCTGCCCTGGCTTGAGCCGTCGTCTCTCCACCGGGGTCACACCTTCGACCGCGGGAGGAGGAGGTCGGGGGCCTACTTGCCGGCTGCCGCGGGCGCCTTTACCAGCTGCATCTGGACGCCGCAGCAGATCTCGGAGTGCGGCATCTGCGGAGGACAGGGACAACCCTTCTCATACACCAGGGTGGCGCCGCACTTGGTGCAGGTGTACCGATCGCCGGGATTCCTCGTCATGGGTTCCTCACAGGTTCGAGTTCGGTCGGGGAACGCGGCTGCAATCTGACTCGTCGTAAGCCAACTTCCGGTTAAGGATGGGTGAACCGATCTTCACGGGAGGCGGACGACCAACTAACCCGGCCAAGCGCGGCCCGGGCCGCGCCGTATGTAGCGGTGAGGCGGCGCGGAACCGAGCTCCCGGCACCAGCCCCCTGCTGCACGCAGCATCTGTACGAGGAGGGTTCCCATGAAGGGTTCGAGTCTCCTGACCTACTTCCTCACGGGCGGCGTGTTCACGACGCTCATTGTGACGCTGGAAGAGAGCGGGCACCGCACGCTCTCCGGTCTCGCCACCCTGATGCCGGTGTTCACCCTCGTGGCCTATTTCTTCATCGGCGAGACCGCGGGCGGCGCCGCGGTCGGACAGCACGCCAAGTGGGTCCTCACCGGCACCCTGGTATCGTGGGTCCCCTACATGCTGGCGGTCGCCTACCTGGCGCCGCGGGTGGGCTCGCAGAAGGCCATTCTCGCCGGCCTGGGACTGTTCCTGGCCCTTGCGCTCGGGTACATCGTGGTCGCGACTCGCCTGAAGCTTTTTCAGTGACGCGCTCCCACCGAATCAGTCAAAGCGTGAGAGGACCGCATGAAACCCACTGTCCCTCGGGGTCCGCGCTATTGTCCCTGAATTCTTTCGGCGCGCGAGCCGTGGCGCCTGAAGCGGGGGTGGCCTCGGTCGGGTGATGGAGACCTGACCTGGTCGTGACGTTGACGTCCTGCATCACCTTGCAAAGGCGACCGGCAGCTTGACTACCCGAGCATCGCGTCTGGCGAAACTCCTGGCGGCGTGCGTTCTTTGCCTGGCCGTGATCACCGCACTCGCCCTGCTGGTGCAGCATCTGCGGAAATCCTGATGTTCGGCTCCCTTCAAAGAGGAGGCACTCGATGACGAAAAATATGGGTACCGCCGATCGCGTCATTCGCATCTCCCTGGCCGTCGTCGTGGCCGTGCTCTACTTCACCGGGAAGATCGGCGGCACGCTGGCCATCGTTCTCGGAATCATTGCGGTCGTCTTCGTGGTCACGAGTTTCGTGGGGTGGTGCCCCGCGTATCTGCCCTTTGGGCTCTCCACCCGGAAGGGGTCTGGCGGGCCTTCGGCTGCGGCGTAACCTGACATGCAAACGGCGGACGCCGCCTTCTCGCTGACATAGCTCGTGGCGGTCGCACGGTAATGCGTATCGCCAGCGTGGGCCACGCGGTCTTCGCCGTGACCCTGATCGCCCTCGGCGTCCTGGGCCTGATCCAGGGCGGTTTCACCCCGACCTGGGGTGGGGTGCCCAAGGATCTGCCGGGGCGCGAGGTCCTGGCCTATGTCTGCGCCATCGTGTCTCTGGTATCGGGGGTCGGCCTGCTCTGGCGTCGTGCCGCCGCCGTCACTTCCTGCGGGCTGCTGACCTACTTCCTGATCTGGCTGCTGCTGTTCCGGGCCTCGCACTTCCTGGTTGCGCCCACCGCGGTAGATACCTGGTGGGGCTGCGGTGACACGGCAGTGATGCTTGCGGCAGCCTGGGTCCTCCACGCCTGGTTCGCCGGCGAGCAGAACCGGCCGCGCCTCGCGCTCGTCGCCGGCGACAAGGGCATCCGTGTCGCCAGAGTGTTCTACGGTCTGGCCATGCTCCCCTTCGGCGTCGCGCATTTCATCTATCTCAAGGAGACGGCTGATCTGGTGCCTGGCTGGCTGCCATGGCACACGGCCTGGGCCTGCTTCACCGGCGGCGCCTTTATCGCGGCGGGGGCCGCGGTGCTCATCGGCGTGTATGCCCGGCTCGCCGCCGTGCTCTCGACGCTGCAGATGGGTCTCTTCACCCTGCTGGTGTGGGTGCCCATCGTGGTCGCCGGTCCCACCCCCTATCAGTGGATCGAATTCCTTGACTCCTGGGCGTTGACGGCTGCCGCCTGGGTGGTGGCGGACTCCTACCGCGGCGGGACCTGGCTCGCCAACCGACTATGATCTGTCGCATCTGGCATGGCTGGACCTCGCGAGAAAATGCTGACGCCTACGAGCACCTGCTCAAGACCGAGGTCTTCCATGGCATCCAGAACCGTCGGATTGCTGGTTTCAAGGGCATCGACCTCTTGCGCCGCGAGCTGGGGTCGGAGACAGAGTTCGTGACCATGATGTGGTTTGACTCCCTCGAGGCCGTCGTGAGGTTTGCAGGGCAGGACTACGAAGTCGCGGTAGTACCACCGGCCGCGCGAGCCCTTCTGGCGCGTTTCGCTCCCCGGTCGGCGCACTACGCGGTAGTGGAGCGGCGCTCCGAGGGACTCGTGCGTTAGGCGGCAGCTGGCCGGGGTGCTTGAGGTTGATGACACGCTTGCTTGGGAACGCCCCGGCGCCCAGCTTCATTCATCAGTCGTTGAGCCCTTGCCTCTACCACCTGCTACTGCGGAGGCCCTATGACCACCCCCTCTCACGGTGCGCTGCCACTCGTCTTGCGGATCGTTGCCGTCCTTTTCATCACCGTTTACGCGCTCACGGTGGTGTGGCCCAGTGGATGGGTCTGGCACCCGGAGAACTCGGCGTACCTCCAGATGATCCTCGGCATCTATGCGACCCTGGGCGTGTTCCTCTGGCGGGCGGCCGCGAACCCCGCCGAGCACCTCAGCCTCATCTGGTTCACGGTGTGGTCCAGCTTCGTCCACGCGGCGATCATGGCAGTCCATTCCTTTACCGATGCGGGAGAGATGGGTCACCTGCCCGGAGACGTGGCGGCCCTGTTCCTGATCGGCGCAGTCCTGGCATTTGCGACTCGGAAGGGTATGGCAAGTGCGGGTCCGGTCAGTCGGGCAGCCTAGCCCCATTGGGACGAGATGATGGCGGATTCAGAATCTCGAGTCACCGTCCACATGGCGGCGAGCCTCGACGGCTTCATCGCGCGAAAGGACGGACGCGTCGACTGGCTCGAGACATCAGACGAGTTCCCGGGCGGGGAGACCATGGACCCGGGGTTCGTCGAGGCGTTCCTCAAGACGATCGACTGCTATGTGATGGGATCCCGAACCTATGAGACGGCGCTTCGCTTTGAATCCCAGGGGTTCGGGTGGTCGTACGGGGACAAACCCCTGTTCGTGCTCACCAGTCGCGCTCTGCCCCGGACCCGGGAGACCGTCGAGTTCCACTCGGGCGACCTCGCGGCCTTCGTGAATGAGCGGCTGCGGCCCAGGTTCCGTTCAATCTGGGTGGTTGGGGGCGGGGCAGTCGCCGGCGAATGTCTTCGTCTCGGACTGGCGGACGAAGTGCGCTATTCGATTCTGCCGATCGTGATTGGCGATGGCATTCCGTTCTTCGACCAGCTCGATCGAGACATCGCACTCCATCTGGCAGACGTGAAAGCCTACCGGAGCGGCATGGTGGAGCTTCGTTACGAGGTCAGGGGCCAGTCACGAAAGGCCCTCCAGCAGGAGCATCCTGAATCACAGCCTGAGGTGCACCCATGACTCGCTTTCCCACCCGCCGCGAGGTGCTGGCGACCTTGGCCTCCGCTGCCATGCTCCCGCTGGTGTCGGCATGCGGTCGGGACCGGGTGGCGCGGCCGCGCGCCGCGACCGACGCCGAGGGCCTCGCCTTGCTGGACGACGTGGCCAACAATCTCCTGACCCTGTTCCCGGAGTCGGCCACCTCGCTCGGCATCGACACCGGGGCCAGAGCCGGGCTCCGATCCCTCCTCGCCGATCGATCTGCCGCGGGGCAGCAGCGGATCGCGCAGCAGCTGCGAACCGACCTGGCCCGCGTCAACGCCTTCGACGCCAGCGGCCTCTCGCACGCGACGCGGGTCAGCTTCGAGGTCGTACGCAGTGCCTACCAGACCTCACTCGAAGGCTTTGCGCTCCCCTACGGTGACATCACGGTCGGAGGCTGGCGCAACACCCCGTACGTCGTGATCCAGAACGTCGGCGCCTATCTCGATATCCCGCGCTTCCTCGACAGCGACCACCGGATCGAGAATGCTTCCGACGCGGAGGCCTATCTCGCCCGGCTACACTCGTACGGACAGCAACTCGCCGGCGAGCTGGAGCGGATCCAAGCGGCGCGCGCCCAGGGCCTGGTGCCACCGGCGTTCCTGATCGACAAGGCGCTGGGGCAGATGAGGGTCTCGGCCCGGAACGCCCGGGAAGGTGGTTCGCTGGTCGAGTCGATCGAGCGCCGGTCGAAGAGCATCCCGGGGGACTGGGCCGCCCGGGCGCGGACCATCACGGTCCAGGAGATCGCGCCGGCGCTGGAAAAGCAGATCGCCGAGCTCGAGGCGCAGCGCGCCGTCGCGACCAACGATGCGGGCATCGCGGCGCGTCCTCACGGCGAGGAGTTCTATCGCTGGGCGCTCAAGGCTTCCACCACCACCACGATGTCCCCTGACGAAGTACATGAGCTCGGTCAAAGCGAGGTCAAACGCCTGCACGGGGAGATGGACGCCATCCTGAAAGACATCGGTTACTTGCAGGGGAGCGTGGGCGAACGAATGAAGCGCCTGGTGCAGGACCCGCACTACAAGTTCGCCGAGGGCGACAAGGGCCGGGCCGAGATCATGGCCTTCATCAAGGAAAAGCTCGACTGGGTCAAGGCGCAGATGCCGCGCGCCTTCTACAAGGTGGTCAATCCGAACATGGAAGTGAGGCGGATGCCTCCCGAGGAGGAGCCGGGCGCCCCGGGCGCGTACGGGAACGCCGGGTCGATCGACGGCACCATCCCCGGCCGGTTCTGGATCAATCTCCGGACCACGGACCTGCACCGGAAGTACAGCCTGGCGGACCTGGCCTTTCACGAGGCGATTCCCGGTCATGTCTGGCAGGGCGAGTACACCCACGCCATGCCGCTCGCCCGCCAGCTGCTCGCGTTCAACGCGTACTCGGAAGGCTGGGCCCTCTACGCCGAGCAGCTGGCTGACGAGCTCGGGGCCTACGACAAGGATCGGGTCGGACGACTCGGCTATCTCCAGTCGATCGCCTTCCGAGCCTGCCGACTGGTCGTGGATACGGGCATTCACGCCAAGGGCTGGACCCGCGAGCAGGGTGTCCGGTTCTTCGTGGACGTGAACGGGTCCAACCCGGAGGAAGTCGCCAGCGAGGTGGATCGCTATTGCTCCTGGCCAGGGCAAGCCTGCGGGTACAAGGTGGGCCACAGCGAGATCACTCGGCAGCGCGAGCGGGTGAAGTCGGCACTGGGCGCGCGGTTCGACCTCAAGGGGTTCGACGACACCGTGGTACTCGGGGGCAACGTGCCGCTCGATGTCCTCGGCAAGAATGTGGACGAATACCTCCGGACCCTGCCGAGCTAGATCGCCCTGGCGTCCGCCGGCCGCTGAGTCCCATGACCCCGTTGCCGTTCTCGTGGCCCTACTGGCCTGTGTTCTGGCCCGTGGTGATCTGGGCATACGCGCCCGAATCCAGGATCGTGCGGGCGGCACGCGAACCCGCCACCCGCTCAGGGTCCGCGGATGCCGGCTCCTTTCGAGTCATCATTCTCGGAGGCGGGATCGCCAGCCTGGTGGCCTTCGCGATCGCCTGGGTGCCGTTTCTGCGCGTGTCGGTGGCGCTCAGGCCAGTGGTGTTCACCATCGGAATCATCAGCGTCATTCTTGGCAGCCTCCTTCGGCGGCATTGCTGGCGAATGTTGGGGTCCTCCTTCACGGGAGATGTCAGGGCCGAGCCGAATCAGCGGATCGTAACGACGGGGGCCTATACGCTGCTCCGTCATCCTTCCTACAGCGCGGGGATCCTGATGAACTGTGGGATCGGGTTGGCGTTGGGCAGCTGGGCCAGCGCCGCCTTGCTGACGCTTGCCGCCTTTGTGGTGTACGGGGTTCGGATCAGGGTGGAGGAGGCGGCCCTGCTGAGAGTTCTCGGCGAGCCCTATCGCGAGTTCATGCGCACCCGGCGCCGCATCATCCCGTTCATCTATTGAGAGGAGACCAGACCAGCGCCTGAAGTTGGCAACGGTGGTGACAAGGCCGTCATCATGCATCGGAGTATCCACGCGAGGTTCCTATGAGCCCAAAGAGAAACACATCGACGTCCACCAAGCGCAGCACGTCGCCCAGTAGGAAGGCCAAGGGGTTCACGGACGCCGAACGCGCGGCGATGAAGGAGCGCGCCCGCGAGCTGAAGATGGAATCGCGACGGAGCGGGGAGGGGGACCGCGCGGTGGGGGAACGGGACGTGCTCGCAAAGATTGCCGAGATGGCGGAACCGGATCGCTCCATGGCGAAGCGGCTCCATGCGCTCGTCACCGCCACCGCGCCAACCCTCTCGCCCAGAACCTGGTACGGGATGCCAGCCTATGCCCGGGACGGCAAGGTGGTCTGCTTCTTCCAGAGCGCGCAGAAATTCAAGGCGCGGTATGCGACGCTCGGCTTCAGCGACGAGGCGAACCTCGACGAAGGGGCCATGTGGCCGACCTCCTTCGCCTTGAAACAGTTGACGTCCGTCGAGGAGGACCGGGTCGCCGCGCTGGTCAGGCGAGCGATGAGCTGAGGCCGATAATTCCCGAGTGTCTCCATGCCTGAGCTCCGGATTACCAAGTACAATCCCGCCCTGCGCGACGCCAGGGGTGCCTACCTCCGACCCGAGGAGTGGACTTCGATCAGCGACGTCGGCAAGTCCACCTCGATGGACGAATACCTCCGGGTGGAATCGGCCTATCTGGACGTGGCGCTCGCGTTCCTGGAGGAGGCCAAGGTCGATCGGCTGGTGATCAGATGGGATCCCCAAGAAGTCCGCCCACCGGCCCAGTACCGGAATGGCCAGGCACTGACGCTACCCGAACTGCGCATGGCGATGCAGCGGGTATTGCGCGAGGAGATGTGGGCCCGATTCGAAGGAGAGCCCGGCACGTTCATCCATTTCGGATACGACTACTACATGTTCCTGGGGGTTCCTTACGACTGTCCGAAGTCGCGGGCGCTGGCAGCGGCCAGAGGCTTGTTCGTCGAGGAGTGGGTGTCGCCCTTGCATCCCGAGCCTGAACTCGATGAGGACGGCCGCCAGGTCTCGGAGCCGTAGCCGGTCCTTGTGAGGAGGCGATCAGCCTCCAGCTCGAGGGTTGCCAGTTCGGCCGCGGGCGAGATGGGTGCCGACCTGGATATGAGAGACCGGCCCGGCTACGGTGTCGCGGGCAGCGCGCCGATGCGGAGCCGCACCGCCTCCCCCTCCAGCCAAGTCACCGCCAGACGATGGCCGCCGGCGGCGATCCAGGGAAAGGTTCCCTCGCCGAGTACGGTGCCGTTCCCCTTGGCAGGCGTCCCGTAGACGACCCGCGGGCGGGACCCGCGGCGATCTTCCCAGGCGCCGTAGACCACCGGCCCGCCCACCGCCAGCCGAACCTGGGAGGGGGACGCGTGTCCCTTGCCGAGTAGTCGCACCGGTTCTGAGAAGCTCCCGCCTCCATCCCGGGAGGAGGCGTACCAGAGTCCCACCCGTCCCGGGGCACCGGTGTACCAGGCGACGTGCACCGCACCACGCTCGTCCACGACCAGGTCGGGTCCGATGTCGGGGCAGCCGTTGAGCACCCAGTGGTCGTCGTGCACTCGAACCGCGCCGCCAAAGCTCCGTCCGCCGTCTCCTGAAGCGGCCAGTTGGAAGTCCCGCACGCTGCCGGGAAACACGTGCCGCCACAACGCATAGACCCGGCCGTCCCCCGTGGCGGTGACCGCGCTCCGACAGCAGATGCAGGCCGTCGTATCGAGGGCGGGGGCCATCTCGAAGCTCCGGCCATGATCGCTCGAGCGGGCCACCCGAAACTCCACGCGGTCTTCGGGCACTGGAGTGCTGTCCGGCACGTGGTCCCGCGCCCGAGCCGCCAGGGTGTCCGTGTAGAAGTGGAGGTCCAACCAGCTCAGGTACAGGGCGCCGTCGGGGGCGACGGCAAGGTCGGCGTAAAGATTGGCACGGGATGCGGGCGGCGGCAGGCCGGGGAGTGAGCCCGCCGGTGCGAAAGTCGCCCCCCCGTCCGTCGAACGCGCGAGGTGCACGGAAATGTCGTCGCGAACGGCGGCGCCCCGTCGCCCGCTCACCCAGGCGACGTAAATGTTTCCGTCAGGCGCCCCGACCACTTCAGGAGGATTCTGGGTTGCCACCATCACTTCCTCCTGTCCATCGTCCACCCGGACCGGAGCCAGCAGGCGGCCGGTCGAATCCACCCGGGCGACCTGTACGGTCCAGACGCTGTCCGCGCCCCTCCAGGTATAGGCGATCAGGACGGCGCCAGAGTGCCGGTCCACCGCCACCGTGGCGTTGGCGGCGCCCCGGTCCACGATCGTCCTGGTCGATCCCAGCCGCGGTCCATCTCCACAGGCCGCCGCACCGGCAAGCCCGAGTACCAACGCCAAGGGTAGTCGCATACCGCCTCCTCAGAACCGGGCCGTGATGCTCCCGATGAAAGTCCTTGGGGCCTGTGGGGCCAGGCCGACCGAGTTGCCGAGAAAGTACTTCTCGTCGGTGACGTTCACGACGTTGAGCTGGAATCGGTAGCCGCTGACCTCATACGCGAGGAGCAGGTCGAGGCGCTGCCAACCGCTAACCCGAACCGTGTGGGGGAACGTCGCCTCGTGCTCGGTCCAGGCGTACACCCCGCCTCCGATCGAGAGACCGTGAAGAGCACCCCTCTCGACTTCGTACGTGGTCCATAGGCTCCCCGAGTGCCGGGGCACGCCCGCCAGCTGCCCGCCCACGGGCAGCGTGCTGTCCACCGACTCCGTCTGCTTGGCGTCGGTGTAGGCATAGGCTGCGATCAGCTTCCACCCTGGCAGAGGCGAACCCTGAACATCGAGCTCGACTCCCCGGCTCCGCTGGGCAGCGCTCAGAGCGCTTCGGCCCAGGGAGTCGCTGGGGATCGGCTCCAGGACGTTGTGCTTGGTGATCTGATAGGCGGCGCCGGTGGCGCTGAACCCGCGGCGCTCGAAGCGCACGCCCCCTTCGAACTGCTCGCCCCTTTCCGGTGGGAAGGTCGGGTCGACGCCGCGTAAGCTCAGGTTGGGGAAAAACGACTGGGACCAGCCGGCGTAGAATGACCAGTCCCGATTCGGCTGATAGACCAGCCCAGCCCGCGGCGTGACGTGATGGGTAGTCTGCTCCGCCACCACCCCAGTGAGCCCGAGCGCGGCCCACTCGACACTCTGCTCGGTGTGGTTGGCGTCGAACCGGGCGCCGACCATCGCCTTCAGGTGCGGGCCGATGGCGATCAGGTCCTGCAGGTAGACGCCGAGCTGGTTTTCCGGGTGGCTCGCCGTCACGGTATCGCCCGGTGTCGGCTGGGCGCCGTAGACCGGGTTGGTGACACTGATCGGCGCCAGCCCATCGTTGGTGAACAGGACCGAGTACACCTCACGGGAGAGTTCCACACCCAGCAACAGCGTGTGGTGAACCCCGAAGCGCCGTCCCGAGAGCCTGAGCTCGGTCTGGCTGGCCAAGTCCGTGGAGCGCTCGTCGGTATAGCTCGAGTAGCGGTTCACCAGTCCCGTCAGACTGTCGTAGCTGGAGAGCCCGGGGCTGGTGTGCGGGAGGCGGCCGCCCAGGACCGACAGGCCCTGGCGGAAGTTCACCCCATCCCGGAATCGGTGCTCGACCGCCAGCTGGGCGACGAACCCCTGCGCGTCGGCGAGGGGCATCGCTGGCTCGCCGAGGAAACGGTCCACCGGTAGCGAGAAGGAGACGGGATCGAGCGGCAGGTACGGATCGGGACGATAGCGTCGGCGGGTGTACTCGCCGGAGAGCCGGACCAGGGTCGGGCCTCGGCGATACTCGAGCGAAGGCACGATCGACAGGCCATACGCCCCATTGTCAAACGGGCGGAAGTTCTGGCTGCGCTCCCCGGCGCCGATCAACCGGAACCGGACGCTGCTGTCGGCATTCACCGGGCCGCCCAGATCGACTGTACCCCGGATCAGGCCGTTCCCGTCGGCCGACGCCTCGACCCCCGTGATGCGGTTGGGGGTCGGCTTCTTGGTGACCGTGTTGGGGAGTCCACCCAGGGCGCCGGTCGCCCCATAGAGAACGGAGGAGGGGCCCTTGAGGAACTCGACCCGCTCCACCGACGCGAGGTCCCGGGGCGTGACGCCGGCGAAGTCGCGGAACCCGTCGCGCAGGCTGGTGCTGGTATAGCTGGTAGCAAAGCCGCGGATGATGTAGCCCTGCTCGTTCAGGCCATAGCCATCGTATCCCACGAGAGGTGCGACGCTGCTCACGTTGTCCGCCAGGCGGCTGACGCTGGTGAGATTGCGGTCGCTGATCACCCCTTCGGTCACGACGGTCACGGTCTGCGGAAGGTCCCGGATCGGCACCGGAATCTTGGCGCCCGCGATGGCGGTATCGCTCGTGTAGGCGCCCGGGGTGGTCCCGGTGACTGCGATCTCGGCGAGTTGGACCGGCGCGCTGAGCGTGATGGTCACGGTGATGGTATCCCCGGCCGGGATGGTCACGGACAGGGTGCCGGGATTGTATTGGTCTTTGCTCGCGACCAGGACGTAACTCCCGGCCGGAATGTCGGTGAGCAGAAAGGCCCCGGCCGTGTCGGTCTTGCCCCGGTGATCGGGGAGCTCCCGAAGCTCGACCACCGCATCGGCCGCAGGCTCCTGGGTCGGCAGCCGAACCATTCCCCGAACGGCTCCGTTCGATTGCGCTGCGACCGCAGAGGCTGAGGCAAGTAACAGGGTCAGGAGCATCGAGACCCGCCAGGTGAGAGCGGCGGGAATCCATGAGTACCCCCGGACCCCGGGCGAGGCGGGAGCCGGCCGTCCGAGGGGTCGGATGAAATGGGACGATATCCGTTTGCGGGACATCCGTGAGTCTCCGCGAGGCGTGAGCATGGTGCGCACGCCGAGGCACGCCCCGGCGTCGCAGGATCAGTCCAGTTCGGCGGTGAGTGTGGGCGGCCCCGAGGGGCGTGCCCTCAGGCGAGGATCGTCGGAGGTGCCCGGGTGGCGGGCGTGTAGTGCCGGAGGTCGACGCGTGGCGCGTCCGGTGAAGAGAAGATCGGTGGGGCGAATTCCTGGGCAACCGCGATCGCCAGGGCGACCTGGCCCGGGATCTGCGCCATGGCGATACTGGAGCAGGCATGCCCAAGGCAGTTGCAGCCGCCGTGAGACGGATGGCTATGGGAAGAGCCGGAGTTATGATCGCAGTCGGAGGCGGGTTGAGCTGGGACGGTCCGATGGAGGACCTGCGTCACCATCTCACGTCCGGCGGCGCACGCGTGGAACAGGTTGGGCGCGGCGCTAGTCGCGCCGAAGGTCAGCGCAAAGAGGAGTCCGAAGCCGGAACGTACGCGGGGGAACATTGCCGGCAATCATGGTCCCGGGAGCCGGAGAGCGCAAGTGTCAGGGGGGGCAGGTGGGGCGGCCACTCCTGCGGACGATGTCCTCCTTCGTCTGCTGCCCCTGCTCGAGATCGTGTTGTGAGTGGCTCCGAGATACCTCGCGGGCACCTGGCTCGCGCAGAAGGCCGGCATGGGTTATCAGTGGCTCGCTCCAAAGACTCTGGTGAGAGGGGAGGGACTCATGACCAGCATCGTACGAGAACGACAGGCGCCCTTGCGAGCCCAGTACAAGGCCGATCCAGCCTCCGCGATGGTGATCGACCGTGCCGGCTCCCGAGACTACGACTTACAGGACCCCTTTCACTCCTCGGTGTGTGCCCAGGGGGCGACCGGGGCGCTCCGCTCGGCGACCCATCGCGGCCATGGCGGCCCTCATGATGACGCGACCCCCGGGGATGTCTTGTGCGCCGCGCTGTGTTGCTGTTTCGACCTCACGATCCGAATGGTCGCCAACGGCATGGGCCTGGAGATCGACACCCTGGACGTCCGGGTCGAAGGCGATGTGGATCTCCGGGGCTCGCTCGGCGTGAGCGGGGTGCCGGTTGGCTTCCAGGCGATGCGAGTGCGTACCACGATAGGCCTGCGCAATGGAGGACAACCAGAGGTCACCAGGCTGCTTCGTACCGCTGAGGCGTGCTGCGTAGTGGGTCAGACCCTGCGCGCCGGAGTGGGCATCGAGTACACCATGGAAGCGTAAGGACAGAGGCGCAATCTGCACCGGGCAGTACGGAGGCTGGAATGTCCCGATCTCGGAAGAAGTCCCCGATTCAGGGTGTCACCGCGGCGGCCAGCGAAAAAGCGGACAAGCGGGCCACCAATCGGAAGGTGCGGCGAGGCGTGCGGGCGAAGCTGGCCGTAGACGCGGACGCCGAGTTGCTCCCCCACCCGCGTGACGTGAGTAACCCGTGGAACATGGCCAAGGAGGGCAAGATCTACGTCGGCAAGGATCCGCGGCCCAAGGACCTCCGCAAGTAGCGCCGATCAAAGGCGAATGAGCGAGGCCGGGCCCCGCCTCCATCCAATCCCTGTCGTCCTACGAGACCGGAATCCTCTTCTCGGGATCGAAGAAGGGGAGCGAGGTGACCCTGGCGGTACGCGCGCCCCATTCACTGGTCACCTCGATGGTGGTGCCCGCCACGGCCAGGGGGGTTGGAAGCCAGCAGTAGCCGATGTTCTTCTTGAGTCTGGGGGAGTAGATCGCCGAGGTCACCTTGCCGACCTTGCCGCCTGCGGCATGGGCCGGCCACTTGGTGAAGTTGAGGGCCGGGAAGGGGTCTCCATCCAGTTCGACGCCCACCAGGCGACGCTCCACGCCGCGGTCACGAATCCGGCGCAAGGCCTCCAGGGAAACGCAATCTCCGGTCAGGTCGAAGTCCACCAGGCGCTCCAGGCCCAGTTCGAGCGGGTTGTTCTCATAGGTCATGTCGGCGCCCCAATTGAAGATCCCGCCTTCAATCCGCCTGATGTCGCTGGGGCCCGTGGGCCGGATCTGGTAGGGCGCGCCAGCCTGCATGATCCGGTTCCAGAGCTCGGTGCCGCGCGACCCGTCGAGCAGGTAGATCTCGTACCCGATCTCCGAGGTCCACCCGGTCCGGGTGATGATCACCGGGATCCCATCCACCGCCGCCTCCCGGAAGAAGTAGTACTTGAGGGTGAGGATCTCGTCTCCGAAGAGGACGCGCACCACATCGCGGGCCTTGGGACCCTGGATCTGGAGGGGATAGGCCTCCGCCTCCCGGATCTCCACGTCGAGGCCCGCCCGGGTCGCGAGCCCCTTGGCGTAGAACAGGACGTCGCTCGACGCCAGCGCGAACCAGAATCGGTCCTTGCTCATGCGAGTCATGACGGGATCGTTGAGGATCCCACCGTCCGCCCCGCAGATGAGGACATACTTGGCCTGGCCCACCGCGCAGCGGGAAAGGTCACGGGGCGTCATCATCTGGGCCAATCGCGGGCCATCTTTCCCCGACACCTCGAGGCATCGCTCGACCGCCACATCCCAGAGTGTGACGTGGTTGAGCAGGTGCCAGTACTCCTTCTCGAAGTCGTCGAAGTTGATGGGGAAGAGCATGTGGTTGTACACCGTGTATCCGCGCGGCCCGTAACGCTGTTCCGCCTCGTAGAACGGCGACCGGCGGAGGCGAGCGCCCCGCTGAACCAGGCTCATTTCAAAGGGAGGCATGCAGACTCTCCGCGTGTAGGATCGAGGGGCGAAGCGAGGCTATTCCGGTTGTCTGGCTGAGGATATGGCGGCAGCCCGCCTCATTCTATCTCTCGATGGAGAATGCGTAAGGACCGTAGGGCTGGTGATTCCCCCATTTCTCAGTCGGATTACTCTTCCGTCGCAGGGCACGCTGCCGTGGTGCGCTACGCCGCTCGTCGCGGCGGGGAAGGTGGCGACTGGGTAGCGCGACCGAGAGAGGGGAGCGTGATGCCGCACGTTGTCGTAACCGGCGGGCCGGGTACAGGCAAAACGACGCTTCTGGCTGAGCTTGCGTCCAGGGGCTACGCAATCGTCGAGGACTCCGCCCGGGCCATTATCGCAGAACGCTTAGGTCGCGGTGAAACTGCTCGACCAGATGCTCTCGGCTTCGCCCGTGAGATCTTTCGAAGAGACCTCGAGAAGTATCTCGATCAGCCTCGCTCTTCCCGGTGGGTATTCTTTGATCGGGGGTTGATCGACGCCCTGGGCCTGCTCCATGAGGCGTCTGCTCTGCCTTCCGGCGAGCTCACCACGATACTCACCGCCTATCCCTTCCATCCCACCGTGTTCGTGTTGCCGCCGTGGGAGGCTATATACGCCAATGACGCCGAGCGTGACCAGTCGTTTGCGGAGGCTGTCCACGTCCACACGAAGGTGGTAGAGTGGTACCGGGCGTGCGGGTATGTCCTCGACGAGGTACCGCGCCTTCCGGTTGCGCAACGAGCCGCGCATGTCCTCGGCGTTCTCGATCAGCACGCCTAGGAGCGGTTGGAAGAAACAGGGCAGGCTTGGAGGCCACCAATGAAGCAGACCGCGAATGCCCGATTCGCCATCAAGAGCTGGGAGGAGAAGCCCTGGAGCGAGGGTCAGGAGTTACCCAAGTTGACGCGGGCGGTCGTGGCCAAGACCTATACGGGGGACATCACTGGGGACGGGGAGGTCGAATACCTCATGATGTACCGGAGCGATGGCTCAGCCACCTTCCTCGGAGTCGAACGGGTCGTGGGACGACTGGCCGGCAAGGCCGGGAGCTTTGTACTGCAACGCACCGGAGTATTCGAAGGCGGCCAGGCCAAAGAGTCCTACTCGGTGGTCCCCGGCTCCGCCACTGGAGAGTTGCAGGGCCTCGTGGGGGAAGGCCGGTCGGCCCTCGGGCACGGGATGGAGCATCCCTTCACGTTGGACTATGAGTTGACCTAGCCCTACTGAGGGCCCCCCAATGCTGGAGCCTCTTGTGAGCTCATCCAAACCCAAACGCTGGTCGCAGCGGGTAACCCAGACGAGCAATGCGCTCGACCTGGAACCCGGAGTCTTCACGCTTGACGACCCCAAGGAGATTGCACGCTCCCTGATCCACTCGGCCGAACAGAGCACCCGCCGTCGTTCATCGCCTTATCGCTCCGCCATGTCGATGCTGAGCTTCTACATCAATCGGGCCGGGCGTAATCTTCCCAAGGGGCAACGCGCCCGGTTGGAGAGGGCGAAGGACGAGCTACGGGCGTTGTGCGGCAAGGAAAGGTGACTCATTGGTCCCTCACCTTGCGAGGCAATCGCCGGTGTCCCGTGCAGGGCCCATGAGTGGTTCCGAGCCTGACCAACCACCCAATCGCGGCGCTCCTGGTTCTACGAACAAGAGAAACCGGCCGGATGTCCCGTTCTCGCAAGAAGACCCCGATTCGCGGTGCCATCGACGCTGCTCCCCGACACCGAATGGTTCAGCCATGCTCTGAATCAGGTGCCAAGAGCTGGCCGCCCAGGCCCAGGCCGGCCGCCCCGGGCCCCGCACCAGTCCCGGTCTTGCACCGTGACTAGAATTGAATTGGAGACCAGTGTGGCCGGGGCGGCGCCAAATTCGCAGCTCCCGGCTCGGAGGAGGCGCGGAACGTGACCGTGGTTCTCGAAACCCAGGGACTCACCCGGCAATTCGACGGACGTACCGCCGTGGATGCCTTGACCCTCACCGTCCAGCGCGGCGAGGTCTTCGCGCTGCTGGGTCCCAACGGGGCGGGGAAGACCACCACCATCAAGATGTTGACTACCCTGCTCCCGCCGACCTCGGGGAGCGCCCGGGTGGCCGGCTTCGACATCGTCCGGCAGGCTGCCCAGGTGCGACGGGCCATCGGCTACGTGCCGCAGCTGGTCTCCGCCGATGGGATGCTGACCGGCTTCGAGAACCTGCTGATCTTCGCCAAGCTCTACGATGTCCCCAGGTCTCAACGCCAGGGCCGGATTCGCGAGGCACTGGAGTTCATGGGGCTGACCGACGTAGCGGACCGGCTGGTCCGACAGTATTCGGGCGGCATGATCCGCCGGCTGGAGATCGCCCAATCCGTGCTTCACCAGCCCCAGGTGCTGTTTCTCGACGAGCCGACCGGCGGGCTGGATCCGATTGCGCGCAACGCGGTCTGGGACCACCTGGTCCAGCTCCGCGATCGCTACGGGACCACCGTAATCTTCACGACCCATCTCATGGAAGAAGCCGACCTGTTCTGCTCCCGCCTGGCCATCATGCACCGGGGGAAGGTGGTAGCCAGCGACGCCCCGGCTGCCCTCAAGGCCGGCATCGGCATCCCTGACGCCACGCTCGACGACGTGTTCATCCGCTTCGCCGGCGATGGGCTGGACGAAGGCGACTCCTTCCGTGAAACCGCCCGACTTCGCCGTGCCGCCCGCCGCCTCGGCTGAATCGATGGGCTCCGGAGTGGCGACCGTGCCGGCAACCGGCGCGGACTTCGTCCGCAAGACCCTGGTGATCGCGGAGCTGGAGGTCCGCAAGCTGCGGCATGACATCACCGAGCTGCTGACCCGGGCGGTGCAACCGGCGCTCTGGTTGCTGATCTTCGGTGAGGTGTTCACCCGGACCCATGTGATTCCCACCGGCAATCTGCCCTACCGGGACTTCATGGCTCCCGGGATCCTGGCCCAGAGCGTGTTGTTCATCTCGATCTTCTACGGGATCGCCGTGATCTGGGAACGGGACCTGGGGCTGGTCCATAAGCTGATCGTGAGTCCCACCCCTCGGGCCGCGCTGGTCCTGGGCAAAGGGCTGTCGGCCGGGATCCGGGCCCTGTCCCAGGCGGTGGTGGTGTACACCCTGGCGCTGCTGCTCGGAGTGAAACTCAATGGAAGCCCGCTGGCGCTGGCCGGGGTGGTGGCGGCGGTGCTGCTGGGCGGAGCGTGCTTCTCGACCCTCTCGCTGATCATCGCCTGCATCGTGAAGACCCGGGAGCGGTTCATGGGGATCGGTCAGCTTCTGACCATGCCATTGTTCTTCGCCAGCAACGCGATCTATCCGATCGAAATGATGCCGGATTGGCTCAAGGTGGCGGCTCACGCAAACCCCCTGACCTATCAGGTGGACGTGCTCCGCGCGCTGATGCTGGCCGGCGGAACCAGCTCGTTCCATTTGGGGGTGGACTTCGGCATTCTCGGCGCCGCTACCACCATCCTGGTGGTCGTGGCCGGTTGGCTCTATCCGACCATTGCCCGTTGACCGACCGGGAATCCCGGTGTCCACTTGCTCCGTAGGGACTGGCACATAGCCAACCAGTTTTGTCGAGTGGAGCTCGAGAATGAGATATCGCTATTTCATGTGCGACGTGTTCACCGGCAGCCGGTTCGGCGGCAATCAGCTGGCGGTGTTGCCCGAGGCCAAAGGGCTCTCGGACCGGCAGATGCAGCAGATCGCGAGAGAGTTCAACTTCTCCGAGTCCACCTTCGTGCTTCCGGCGGAGCAGGGAAAGGACCGGCGGGTCCGGATCTTCACCCCGACCCGGGAGATTCCCTTCGCCGGGCACCCTAACGTCGGCACCGCGTTCGTCCTGGCCACCATCGGGGCCTTCGGCAAGGTTGATGCGCCGATCACGGTGACCTTCGAGGAAAAGGCGGGGCCGGTGCCGGTCTCGATCCGACGGTTGGGCGGTACCTTCTCCTGCGAACTGTCCGCCCCCGAACGCCTCTCGCTCGGCAAGAGAATCCCCGCGGAGATGGTGGCGACGGCGCTCTCGGTGACCCCGGCCGACATCGTCACCACCACGCACCCGCCCCAGACAGCCTCGGTGGGACTTCCCTTCCTGATGGTCGAGCTGAAGGACCGCTCGGCCTTGGCCAAGGCGAGAGTCAACGCCGCGGGGTTCGACGCCATCCAGGCACAGGGCGTCCTCCCCGATATCCACATGTATACGAAGAGTGGAGACGAGTTCGACATCCGGGCTCGGATGTTCGCGCCGGTGGACGGGGTGCCCGAGGACCCGGCCACCGGCAGCGCCAACTGCGCTTTGGCCGGATTGCTCCGTTACTATGGCCCGGCAACTGACGGTATCGCGTCGTGGCGGATCGCGCAGGGCGTCGAGATGGGTCGGCCCAGTGTGCTGGAGGCGCGCGCGGAGAAGCGGGGGGGCGCCGTGGTGGCGGCCTGGGTCGGCGGGACCAGTGTGATGGTGAGCGAGGGGACGATCGAGGTCGAGTAGCGCCGAGCGCGTTTGTCGGGGCCGAAGCGATACCGCTGGCTTCAGCCAGCCACTGCCGAGCGGGCCCCTCAGGGCCCGAATTCCCCCGCGGGTCCTTCAGGGCCCGACTTCGCGTAGGACTCTCTTCTTCCGCTTCGAAGTACCCTTTCTCCCACCCGCCCGCTTCTGATGGAGTAACGCCAGTAAGGCCGGCAGCGGCCGGGTGTTGACCACCGACGCCGCCGTCGCCCAGCCCCGCCGCGCCTGATCCACGCCCCACCGCATGAACCCCAGCTCCTCGGTCCCGTGGGCGTCGGTGGAGATGGCCAGCTGGAGCCCATGGCCGAGCGCGGCCTGGATCAGCACATCATCGGGATCCAGGCGTTCGGGCTGTCCGTTCACTTCGATGATCACCCCATGATCGGCGGCCACCCGGAAGACCTCCTCGAAGTCCGCCTGGATCGGCGGGCGCTTGCCGAGGAGCCGGGCCGTCGGATGGCCGAGGATGTCCACCGAGGGATGCTGGAGGGCGCGGACCAGGCGGCGGGTCTGTTCTCTCCGGCTGAGGGTTAGTGCGCTGTGCGTCGAGATCACGACCAGATCGAGCGCCGCCAGCGTCTCGTCGTCCAGGTCGAGGCTCCCGTCGGGCAGGATGTCCACCTCCGCGCCGGCCAGCAGCGTCGGCGGATGGGCGGCCTGGTTCCAGTGGTCGATCGCCGCCCGCTGGCGGCGGAACCCCGCACTGTCGAGCCCGCCCGCCACCCGGACCGCCGGCGTGTGATCGGTGATGGCGAAGTACTGGTACCCGCGCTCGCCCGCTGCTTTAGCCATCTGAGCCAGGGTGTCCCGGCCATCGCTTGAGGTGGTGTGGGTCTGGAGGTCGCCGCGAATCTGCTTGAGCTCGACCAGTTTCGGCAGCTTTCCCGCCTGGGCCGCCGCGATCTCGCCGCGATCCTCCCGCAGCTCGGGCGGAATCACCGGTAGTCCAAGCGCTTCCACCACTTCCTTCTCGGTCCGGCCCGCGACCCGCTTCTCTCCCCGCCACACCCCATACTCGTTGATCTTGAGGCCGCGTTCCTGCCCCAGGCGCCTTAGCGCGATGTTGTGCGCCTTCGATCCGGTGAAGTAGTAGAGGCCGGCCCCATAGCTCTCCCGCTCCAGCACCCGCATATCCACCTGCAGCCCCGCGTTCAGTCGCATCGCTGCCCGTGTGGTCCCTTCGGCCAGGGTCTCCGCCCGTTCCGGATACGCAAGGAACCGTTTGATCACCGGGCCGCTGTCGTGGGCGGTGACCAGAATGTCGAGGTCGCCCACGGTATCCTTGCGGCGCCGGAAGCTTCCCGCGATCTCCGCCTCCCCAATCCCCGGGGCCTCCTTGATCCACTCCAGCAGCGCCTCCCCATACTGCGTCGCGGTCGGCAGCGGCATCCGGCGCTCAGCCTCTCGCGGTGCCGCCAGCGCCTCACCGAGCCGGGCCTCGGTCTTGGGGCCGAATCCGCGGAGTTTCCCGACCTTTCCCGCCTTGAGCGCGCGGCTGAGATCCGACCGGTTCCGGACGCCGAGCCGGTCGAACAGCACCTTGGCCTTCTTGGGACCGAGCCCGGGGAGCCGCATCAGCTCGAGGAGGCCGGTGGGCGTCCGGCGCGAGACCTCCTTGAGGGCCGCGAGCTTTCCGGTCCGGACGATCTCCTCGATTTTCTGCGCCAGGTCCTCCCCGATTCCGGGCAGTTCGGTGAGCTGGTCGGGATGATGCCGCGCCATCTCCGCCAGGCTCTCGGGATGGGTGTCGGCCGTGCGCGAGGCGGTGCGATAGGCGCGCACTCGAAACGGGTTGGCGCCTTCGATCTCGAGCAGATCCGCCATCTCCCGGAATAACCGGGCGATCTCCGCGTTTTCCATCCTTTGCCTTAGTCGGACCGATCCACCTAGCTGCTTCCTGACGCTGAGGTGTCCGGTCGAAAATCAGCGTGAAGCGCCCCGGAAGAGTCCCTCATGGGCGCGCCTTGGCGCGCCGCTGGAGCGAAGCAAGGCGGAGCACCTCTTTCTCGGTGGTGGCGTCGTCGGGCGACTTGTCCTTGCGTTCCTGGAGCAGGCGTGGGAACCGGAGCGCGTATCCGGGCTGGTCGCCTTCTCTCCCGCAGGTGTGCATCGGCGATCGGGTGATCTCATCGGCCAGCACCTCGACCACGATCGTGGGTGTTACCCAAACGTCGGGAGTGATCAAGGAGTCCACCCGGGCCGGCCGCTTCGAAACTGTGGTGCGGTCGAGCTGGGTCCGTAGCGCTCGCCACCCCTCCTCGGTGAGCCCCGACCCGATCTTGGCCACGGTCCGGAACCGGTCGTGTCGCGCGTCGTACACGCCTCCGAGCAGCGAGCCGATCCCCAGTTTGGCGCGTTTGCCCCGACCACGGAGATACCCCAGCAGGACCAGGTCCACGGTGTCCCGCAGCCGTGATTGGTAGGCCCGCTTGAGCTTGACCCAGTCGAAGCCGCGGGCGCCGGGGCGATACGGCGCATCGGGCCGCTTGGCCATCACCCCTTCCAGGCCGTGGCCGACCATGGTGTCGAAGTATTCCCGGAGTGCCTTGGCGTCACGGACGGTCACTCCCTCGGTGACCTGAATGGCCGCATCGGGCCCCCCGCGGACCAGCTTCTTGAGTTCCTGCGAGCGGCGGCGCTGTGGCCAGGAGAGGCAGCTCGTCCGCCCCTGGAGGAGCAGGTCGAAGGCGAACAGGCGCACCGGATATCGCTCCGCCATCTCGGCGATCCGTTCCTTGCGCTTCCGCGTAATGGTGACCTGAAAGGGAAGGAACTCCTCGGTCTCCGGGTTGTGAACGACCGCCTCGCCCTCGAGAATCACCCTCGTGCTCCTGACTTGGCGCTTGAGCGCGGCCACCAGGTCGGGGAATGAGGCCGTCACATTCTCCAGCCGCCGGCTGAACACCCAGATCCGCGTCCCGTTTCGATGGAGCTGAAGTCTCAGGCCGTCGTATTTCGGCTCCAGCCACACCGGCCCCAGTTTCTCGATGATCGCCTCAGCCGAGGGCATCCGCTGGGCCAGCGCGGGCCGCACCGGGATACCGGGCTCCGGCGCGATGGTCGCCAGTCGCCGGGTGCCGCCGGCGAAGGCGAGGCGGGCCAGATCGCCGAGATCGGGCCGCACGTTGTACGCGTGTTCGAGGAGCGGCTTGTGCCGGCGATCGCCGAGGGCACCGAGCGCCAGCGCCTCGAGGATGGTCTGATCGCCGACACCGAGACGGAGTCGGCCCTGGGCGACCCGGACCAGGTATCGCGCGCCGAGTGGCCCGGTGCGGTGGAGCAGTTGGACCAGCTGCCCGCGCTTCCCAGCTACGGATCCCGTCCCGCTGCTTCGGGAGACGGCGAGGAGCCCGTCATAGACTTGATGGAGGGTGAGATCCTTGCCGCGTTTCTCCGCCGCAAGCCCCTCGGCGACCAGGCCGAGATCCCCGGCGCGGGCCATCTGCCGCGCGATGGTCTGATGCGAGACGTCATAGGCCTCGGCGAGGGTCGCCGCGAGCTGCTTTTCCCCGACGCCGATCTCGACGCCTTCATAGGCCGGCCGGAGCTGTCCCTGGAGCAGATACGCGAGGTGGGCTGCGCCCTGGGGCCCTGCTCGCTGGAGCAGGGCAGCGATCCGCTCGACCATGCTGAGGCGGGAGCTGATAGCCTCGAGGTCGGCGAAGGCCCCGGCGACGTCTTCCCACGGGAGATGGGATCGTTCAGGCATTTGGCTGGCTCTGCGGTTCCGGTGGACCATGAAGTCGCGCCGCTCGCTGATGCGAATCTAGTGGCGGGCAGCGGCAAGGTGGCGTGAAAGGAAGATTAAGGCGCCGGGAGGGATGCCGAATTCGAATGCTCTGCATAGCTTTCTCCGCCAATCCCGAGCGGCAGGCGGGCACTCCGATAGTCCGCCGCCCCCAATCACGCGGTTCCCCCTTAGCCCGATGGTTCTCATGAGAGCAGAAGGACTGCTGGTCGCCCTCGCCGCCACCGTCCTGACCGGGAGTATCGCTGGAGTCCCCGCAGGCTTGGCCCAGACCCCCTCGCGGCCCAACATCGTCTACATCCTCGCCGACGATCAGGGCTGGAAGGACGTGGGCTTTCACGGCTCGGACATCAAGACGCCCACCATCGACGCCCTGGCCCAGGGCGGGGTGAGGCTGGAGCAGTTCTACTCCCAGCCCTTCTGCACTCCCTCGCGAGCGGCGCTCATGACCGGGCGCTATCCCCATCGCTACGGGCTCCAGACCCTGGTGATTCCATCGGCCGGCAAGTACGGGCTCCCCACCGATGAGTGGATCCTGCCGCAGGCGCTCAAGGAAGCGGGGTATTACACCGCCATCGTGGGGAAGTGGCATCTCGGGCACGCGGACCGGAAGTACTGGCCTCGCCAGCGCGGCTTCGATTACCAGTACGGGCCGCTCCTGGGCGAGATCGACTACTTCACCCACTCGGCCCACGGCACCCGGGACTGGTTCCGCAACAATCAGCCGCTCAAGGAAGAGGGTTACGTCACCACCTTGATCGGGAACGATGCGGTGCGGAGGATTCAGGCCCACGACGTCAGAAAGCCGCTGTTCCTCTACCTGGCCTTCACGGCGCCGCACTCGCCCTATCAGGCGCCCAAGGCCTACCTCGACAAATACGCCGGGATCAAGGATCCCTCGCGTCGCGCCTACGCCGCGATGATCACTGCGATGGACGACCAGATCGGGCGGGTGATCGCCGCGCTCGAGAAGAAGAAGATCCGGGAGAACACCATCATCGTCTTCCAGTCGGACAACGGTGGCCCCCGCTCGGCCAAGGTGACCGGCGAGGTGGACATGTCCAACAGCACCATCCCCGCCGACAATGGCCCCTACCGCGACGGCAAGTCCAGCCTGTACGAGGGCGGCACCCGGGTACCCGCGGTCGTCAACTGGCCTGGCCATGTCAAGGCGGGCTCGGTGGTGGACCAGCCGATCCACATCGTAGACATGTATCCCACCCTCGCCGGACTGGCCGGTGCGCAGCTCACCAGGACCAAGCCACTGGACGGCATGGATGTCTGGGCCTCGATCAGCGAGGGCGCACCCTCGCCCCGCCAGGAAGTGGTCTACGACATCGAGCCCTTCCGCGCCGCCCTCCGGGTGGGGGACTGGAAACTGATCTGGCAGATCACCATCCCGTCCAGGGCCGAACTCTATAACATCGCCCAGGATCCGGGGGAGCAGACCAACCTGGCCGATCAGAACCCAAGCACGGTGGATGAGCTCAAGGCGCGGATCGAGGAGCAGGCCCGCGGCGCGGTGCAGCCGTTGATCTTCAGTGAGGCGCTCGGGACGGTCAGGTCGGTGCTGTTCGGCTCGGTGCTCCTGCCGGCGGAAGCGAAGGCCATCGACCAGGAGCCGTGAGATGAACACCCCTGTCACCGGGGCTCCTCGCATCTTCCTCCGTGTCGAGGGTCTGATCGTCCTCGTTGCCGCGATTGCCGCTTACCGAATGCTGAGCGGCTCGTGGCTGCTATTCGCTGCCCTCTTCCTCGTGCCTGACATCAGCGCGGTGGGTTACCTCGCGGGCCCGAGTGCCGGCGCGCGAGCCTACAACGCGGTCCACACTTACCTGGCGCCCGGTCTGTTAGCCGGCGCCATGGCGTTGGGGTTGGTACCAGTCTACTGGCAAGTCCCCCTCATCTGGATTGGCCACATCGGGTTCGATCGGGTGTTGGGCTATGGGCTCAAGTATCCAACGGCGTTCCGCGACACCCACCTCGGGCAGCTCGGCCTGGGTCGCTGAAGCGACCCCAGCTCCGGGAACTCTCGAACGCCCGAGGAGCCGCTGGCTTCAACCAGCCATTGCCGAGCGGGCCCTGCAGGGCCCGACTCGCGGGAGCGGCGGCCTTCCCCTTTGCACCCATCGCGCTAACATCGATCGGTAGAGTCGCACGGACTACCGAACGGCAACCCGTACCCAGGGGGCTGTGATGCCACATCTCGCACTGCTCGGCGACGCCACGCTTGCCAACGGGAAGCACACCGCGCCGGAGCCGGACACCGCCACCATCCTCCGCCAGCTCCTGCCGGACTGGACTGTGACACTGTTAGCCGTGGAGGGTTCGACCATGGCGGTCATTCGGTCCCAACTGCAACGGCTGCCTCCTGGTGTCGATATGATCGCTCTGAGCGTGGGCGGCAACGACGCCATGCAACACGTGGACGTGCTCCAGCAACCGGCGCTCTCCAGTGGTGAAACACTCGATGCCCTGGCCAAGTTGGCCAACGACTTCGAGACCAAGTACGACCAGCTGGTTCAGGCCATGCGGAGTCTGGCCCCGCGGCTGTTGGTCTGCACCATCTACGAACCGCCACTGGTCGGCGCCAACACGGCCCGCCGAGGCACTGTCATTCTCACCATGCTGAACGATCGGATTCTTCGTACGGCCGGACGCTGGGGTCTCGAGGCGCTCGACCTCCGATCGATCCTGAACACCTTGGCCGACTTCAAGCTTCAGATCCAGCCTTCCGCTGCCGGCGCCGCGAAGATCGCCCAGGGGCTCGCCAGTGTTGCGACGGGAAAGGGTGGTCGACGCATGACGGTCACGAGTGGTTCGTGACCGCCTGCCTTGCGGATTCGCCAACCAGAACGCCTCGATTGCAGTGAGCACGGCTCTCCCGATCCGGACCTGGCTCGTGCCGGCGCTGGCTGTCGGTGTGCTGGTCCTGGCACTGGCTGTGGGCATGGCCCCCTGGCTGGCCGTGCTCAGCGGAGCGGCCTTGGCAGGGGCCGTGTTCGCAGCGGTCTACCACGCCGAAGTGGTCGCCCACCGGGTGGGGGAACCGCTGGGCACCCTGGTCCTGGCCCTGGCGGTGACCGCGATCGAGACCGCGCTCATTCTCTCGATGATGATTGCGGGCGGTCAGGACATGGCCGCCCTGCCGCGCGACGCGATCTACGCCGCCGTGATGATCATTTGCAACGGGGTCATCGGGCTGTGCCTTCTGGTCGGCGGCATTGCGCACCGGGAGCAGAGCTTCCGGGTCGAGGGCGCGGGTGTCGGGTTCGCCGCGTTGATGGTGATGGCCACCCTGGCCCTCGTTCTACCGGTATTCACCACCAGCACTCCCCGCGGGACCTACAGCAGCGCCCAACTGGCATTCGTCGCGGTCACCGTCGCGACGCTCTGGGCGATCTTCGTGTTCATGCAGACCGTGCGACATCGTGACTACTTCATCCCCTCGATGGGCGCCGCCAACCCCGAAATCCACGCCACCCCGCCGACCAACGCTCAGGCCTGGGTCAGTTTCGGTCTGCTGTTGCTCTCGCTGGTCTGCGTCGTAGGCCTGGCCAAATTGCTGTCACCCAACATCGAGCATGCGGTGGAGGCGGTGAACGCGCCCAGAGCCGTGGTCGGGATCATCATCGCGGCGCTGGTCCTGCTGCCGGAGACCTGGGCCGCGGTGCGTGCCGCCCGGGCTAACCGGCTTCAGTCGAGCATGAACCTCGCGGTCGGGTCGGCGCTCGCGAGCGTCGGGCTGACCGTCCCCGCCGTGGTGCTGGCGTCGATCGCCTTCGGGTTGCCACTGGTGTTGGGCCTCGGGCCCAAGGACATGGCGATGCTGATCCTTACTTTTCTGGTCACCCCCGTCACGCTCGGCACCGGTCGCACCTACATGATGCAGGGAGCAGTACACCTGGTGTTGTTTGCGGCGTACCTGTTTCTTGCCGTGGTGCCATAGCCCTTCTCTGAGTCGGAGCCTGAAGCCCCCGCTCGGCGTGGGTCGCTCAAGCGACGCTGGATGCGATGAATTGTGGGGATTACCGGTGCAGCCGCCCTAGCCAGCCAATGTGGAGCGGCCCTTCGGAACCTGACGTTGACATGACACTTCCGTTCGCGGAGTTGAGCTTTCCAGAGATCTACGAGCGGGCGCTCGTTCGCCTCCTGTTCCAGCCGTGGGCCGAGCTCCTGCTCGATCAGCTGGCCCTCGCTGCGGGCGATCGCGTGTTGGACATCGCTTGCGGCACCGGAATCGTGGCCCGACTGGCCAAGGAACGCCTGGGTGATTCCGGCAGGGTGGTAGGCATCGACCTCAGTCCCGCCATGCTTGCGGTAGCGCGGTCGGTGGCCCCGGCGATCGATTGGCGCGAGGGTGATGCGGCGGTCCTGCCACTTGGTGACGATGAGCAGTTCGAAGTGGTGGTCTGCCAGCAAGGACTCCAATTCGTTCCCGACAAGGCGGCCGCGGCGCGTCAGATGCGGCGCGCCCTGACACCTGGCGGTCGTCTGGGAGTGAGTACCTGGCGGTCCGACGAGGAGCTGCCGGTGCTGAGTGAGCTCCGGCTGATCGCCGAACGCCAAGTCGGTCCGATCGCCGATCGGCGTCATAGCTTCGGAGGAGGGGACGCGCTGGAGGCCCTCTTCCGTGAAGCCGGCTTTCACGATGTCCGGTCCAGGGTAGTCTCCCGGATCATCCAATTCGAAGATGGGTTGCTGTACGCGCGCCTGAACGGGATGGCTCTCGTCGGCATGAGTGCGGCCTCCAAGGACATGAGTGACGCCGAGCGAGTACGCATCGTGGCGGACATCGTGCGCGACAGTACCGACCTGGTACGGCGTCACACCGACGCTTCAGGCTTTGCCTTCGAGCTTCGGGCCAACGTCGCCACAGCAAGGGGTTAATTCCGTACGGGGGCAGGCGGAAGATGCCCTCCTCGATGTCGGCCGCTTTATTTCGGGGCAGAAAGGGGGTATAGCCAATGCCGTTCGTGTATGTCCAGGCCATGCCCGGCCACGACCATCTGCACATCTCCACGTCGCCTGAACGGGTTTCCATTGCCCAGCCCCTGACTCCTCAGGGGACCTTCGCCGAACGGCCTCAGATCGTCGTGTTCCAGCGGGAGGTCCCCGACCCGGCTCCGCTGATGGCCAAGCTGCACGTCGTGCTGGCCGCATCCCGGATTGCGACCGAGCCGGACGCGTTCGATTGCCCGGTTCCGGTGGCCATTCGCGCTATCGAGATCGCGGCCGCCGAGTTGTGGCCACCCAACCGACTGCGCTGCCCCGACTGCCAGCAGTATTTCGTGGCCCCGATCGCCGACGCGCGCCGGATGTACGTGGCCTGTCCCCACTGTCACAATCCGATGCTCAACCCGCGATGGAATTCGGCCTGAGCCGGTCGGTGGTGGGGGGACATCGCCTTGATTGCCGGCTTCCCCTGTTGCTGCGCCGATGACCCGCTTCCAGCTCACCTTTCTGGCTCTGATCGGCTGCCAGGCTCTCCACTCGCTGGAGGAGTTCGTCGGCCAGCTCTATGACGTCTTTCCTCCCGCCCGTCTCGTGAGTGGCCTGGTCGCACAGGATCGCGAGCGGGGCTTCGTCATTCTCAACGTCGCGCTGATCGGCTTCGGTCTCTGGTGCTATCTGTGGCCGGTGCGCCGCCAGTGGCCGACCGCTATCCCGCTGGCCTGGTTCTGGGTGGCCATCGAACTGGTGAACGGGATCGTTCATCCCACGTGGTCACTCCTGGAACGCCGGTACACTCCCGGGGTGGCAACCGCACCGCTGCTACTGGTCCTGGCGCTGTACCTGGCGCGGCAGCTGCGAGGAAGCCAGTGACCGCAGGAGTACCCAACGCGCGTTTGTGCTACTGCAAGCCCGGCGAGACCACCTGCGGCACCTGCGAGCGGTGCGGCGCGGCGGGACACACCAGGCATTTCCCGGGCGCGGTGCCAGCCACTGGCGCTTGGTGCGATCGGTGCTACTCGGTCGTGGCCTGGCAACACCGGATGAAGCTGATCGCCCTCCCGGCGATCATCATCACTGTGGTTCTCTTGATGCGCGTCTGTGCCCGTTGACCGAATCGGGGACTGAAGCCCTCGCTCGCCGGATGGTCGTGGATGGACCTTGACATTGGCTGAGCTGGGCGGAATCTGCTGTCCGCCCTGTCCGCCCTGTCCGCCCTGTCCGCCCTGTCCGCCCTTATTTTCGCCGATACCACCCATCGAAGACCAGTTCCCACTTCTTCCCGCCGTCCTTGGACGCGTACCAGCGCTGCCGCACTCTACCATCCTGTTGCGGGGTCCAGACCAACCGGTTGTTCACGGTGGCCCCGCTACGGTGCTGGTCCCCTTCCAGGCGCATCGAGGAACCTTCCAGCCGACCTTCGAGTCGGAGTACGTTGCCGTTGCTCGATACCCAGACCTGGGTCCAGCGATCGCTGGTGGGATCATAGAAGTTGAAGCTCTGTCCGGTGCTGCCGTCGGCATCGGTCCAGTGCTCGTGGACCAGGCAGCCGCCCTCTTCCCTGGTGATGCTGTTGGTGCCGAGCGCGGTGGTCCCCGCGCTATCGGTGACCGTCCAATCGCCCAGCCAGAAGTCGAATTGGCGATGTTGCGCGGCGGTGCAGGGAGGCTGCTTCTGCTGCGCCGCGGCTGAACCGGCCAGGACAAGCAGGGTACTCAGCACAAGACGTGGGCGCATCTTCACCTCGTTGGCTGGATGTGATGGCGGTATGAGGTCAACTACGAGCGACGGCGGCGCCGGGGTTCGGGTGCAGTTTGCGACGGCTGGCCAGGGGCTTAGCTCCCGCTAGATGTGGGTCGCTTAGAGTGACACCAGGAACGAATAAGCAGGAACCACCTAGCAACTGGCTTTAGCCAGCACTTGCCGAGCGGACGCTTCAGAGCCCGACTTCTCTTTTTATCGGAGGCCAAAGCCTCCGGTCGGCGCGGCTCGCTAAAGCGACACAGGGTCAAAGAACTGTGGGGTGCTTAGGAGACAGCTGGCTTCAGCCAGCGATTGCCGAGCTGGCCCTTCAGGGCCGGAAATAGGTGGAAGCAAGGTGACTGGGGATGCTTGCTTGTCGTAACGCGGTCAGGCACGCTAATTCCGACCTGCGTAGTGAAATGCGGGACCAATCTCGAGAGGTAGACATGATGCGGATACGACTTGGACTCTTGTTGAGCGTGGCGGTCCTGGGATGCCAGCGCGCCTCGAGCGAAGACCCTGGGCAGGTGCGCAAGATCATAGAGAATCACAACGCTCAGGCGGAACGGTGGCTGGCGGCCGGTAACGCCGATTCCTACGCCACGCTGTTTTCGGAGGACGTCTGGCAGATGCCCCCCAACAATCCTGCCTCGGTGGGCCGCGCGGCCCTGCGCGAGTGGTGGGCCGGCACCCTCAAGGCTGGAACCTGGACCCTCAACCTTTCGACTCAGGACGTCGTGACCGGCGGCAACCTCGCCGCCGAGCGGGGGACCTACAAATTGGCCTTGGCCGCGGCCCCAGGCGGGCCCATACCATCGTTCGCGGACTCCGGGAACTACGTGGTGCTTTGGCGGCATGAGGCGGACGGCCAGTGGCGCGCGGTCTGGGACGCACCGGTCAGTGTGGTCCCGTTCCCGACCGAAGCGAAGCCCGCTTCTCCGCCGGCCAGTGGCCATCCCTGTCAGATGCCCAAGGCCGGTACGTCTTGCCCGATGATGAAGCCGTGAGCTTGATTCTCCAGAACCGCCATACCGGCGAGCGGCTGTCTCTCCGGCGCGTCACGCAGGGGGACCAGGTGTGGCTCGAGCTCAAGGGCTCGCTGCCCCCGCACCGGGAGGGGCCGCCGATGCACATCCACTTCGCCGAAGACGAAGAGGGCCGCATCAACGCGGGAACGCTCTCCGCGATAGTCAATGGAACCCGAAAGACCTTCAAGGCTGGAGAGTCCACCACCATCCTCCGAGGACTGCCCCATCGCTGGTGGAACGCGGGAGACGACAACCTGGTCTTCCAGGGCTACGCCAAGCCACTGGTGGACCTCGACCGGTACCTCCAGGCCATCTTCGAAGTGATGAATGCCGGGCCCGAGGGGCGGCCCTCGCTCTTCTATATCGCACACGTCGCTCTGCGGCACCGTCGCACCCAGGCGGTGTTGCTCATGCCGCAACCGGTCCAGGCGGTCCTGTTCCGCGTCGTCGTCGTCCTCGGCACGCTGCTGGGACGCTACCGGGGCACCGACTGGCCGGGCTGCCCCGGGCGGTGCCAGGGCGTACCATGAGTGGCTGGGAGCTGGGAGCCGGGAGTTGGGAGCGGGTCAGGCGCTTGGCCAGGACTGAGGACTGAGTGAGGTCGCAAGTCACAAGTCGCAGGTCACACGGGCTTGTAACTTCTAGTTTGTGACCCACCTTCTATTGTCCGCCCTGTCCGCCCTGTCCGCCCTGTCAGTCCTGTCCGTCCACAGATTTCACAGATTACACAGATTGTCCGCCTTGTCCGCCCTTTGACCATGCCTCGCCTCACCTCCTTCATCCAGCTCTCCCTCGACGGCTACTACTGCGATGCGCGGGGCGACATGAGCTTCGCCCACAAGCCGCCCACCGACAC